>Ga0334882_1000788_pt1 | contig 44432 bp, 42 predicted proteins | sample GraSluR1_MG_5_FD_207226 | JGI IMG/M metagenome (GOLD analysis project Ga0334882, IMG submission 207226) | Sludge microbial communities from methane-producing bioreactor in Wageningen University, Netherlands - Granular Sludge_15_04-R1 | ecosystem: Engineered > Bioreactor > Anaerobic >... | reverse complement strand
GTGTCAGAGATGGGCACAGTGGTCTACGTTGTTTGTGCCCATCACCTCCCTTGCGAAGCGCTGGAGGAGGTAGTTTTCCTCGTTGGTGCAGCGCGCGGAAGTAAAGAATGCTACTGAATCCGGGCCGCTGGTATCCCTGAAACCGGTAAACTTTTCGGCTACGAGTCCAATGGCTTCTCCCCAGGATGCTTCCCTGAAGACGCCGTTCTCCTTGACAAGGGGTTTCTTCAGCCTGTCATCGCTGTGGATGAAGCTCCAGCCGAAACGGCCCTTGACGCAGCATCTGCCATCGTTCATGGATGTCGGGCTGTCGTAATCGGTGGTGACGTTCCATACCTTTCCCGTGAGCTCGTCGACATGGATGTTCAGTTCGCATCCGACCCCGCAGTAGGAGCAGACAGTCTTTACGACCTTTGAGTTTGAAGGCCTGCTGATCCCGTGTACGGATCTCTCGGTGAGGGCCCCGGTGGGGCAGAGCTGGACACACTGGCCGCAGAATACGCAGGTGGAGTCCTCGATACCCCTCTCCAGGCCCGGGCCTATAAGGGTTTTCATACCCCTGTTCTGGAAGTCGATGGCACTGTAGATCGCCTTTTGGCTGCAAGCCCTTACGCAGATCCCGCAGGCGATGCACTTGTCCATGTTCCGCATGTAATAGCTGTTTGCCTCGACGGTCCTGGACGGCCGGGAGTATTCCTTCTTGGAGAATGTCTCGGGGTCTGCCTCGTAGTCGGTACCGTATTTGCGCAGTTTGCATTCGTGAACATCGGCGCAGCCGCACTTCATGCAGCGGCTTCCGTCCTTCAATACCTGCTGTTCCGTCAGTCCCAGGTTGTACTCCTGGAAGGGGCGGGAAAGCCTTACGTCGCCGGGGCAATGAACAGGGTGCTCCTGAGGCTGTTTCTCCTCATCGAGGAAATCCTCCGGTCCGAGGTCGTCCTGAACGACGTCACATTCGAACGGCCTGTGGGGAACGCCCTCCATGATGAAATGGTTGATCGATTCGGCTGCCCAGTGCCCCTCACCAATGGCTGCAGCGGCTATATCCGGGCCTGTGTTGAGGTCGCCGCAGACGAAAACACCCTCCATGGGTGTGGCAAAGTGACGGTCTGATTCTATCTTTTTCCCGTTGTGAATGTTCTCGGGAAGGGAAGAAAGGTCAGCCCCCTGTCCTATCGCGGCTATAACAGTATCGACGTCAAGGGTGAACTGCTCGCCTGTCGGTACAGGACGCCGGCGGCCCGAAGCATCCGGTTCGCCAAGCTCCATCTTTTCGCAGACAACGCGCTCAACTTTTCCGTTTCCTTCAACAGATACCGGAGCGGCAAGGAAGATGAATTCGACCCCTTCTTCCATTGCCTCGTCGATCTCGATCTTTTCAGCAGGCATCTCTTCCAGGGTACGCCGATAGATAACAAATACCTTGTCCGCGCCGTAGCGGAGGGCACATCGTGAAGCGTCCATGGCCGTGTTGCCGCCGCCGATAACGGCTACCTTGTTCCCAAGTTCCACCTTTCGGCCGTTATTGACCTCGTAAAGGAAGTTGATCCCGCCCAGCACTCCCTTCAGGTTTTCGCCCGGGACTCTCATAGGCATGGATTTCCAGCACCCCATAGCAAGGAGTACAGAATCAAAATCTTTTCTGAGCTGATCCATGGTTACATCCCTGCCGAGAGCAGTGTTAAGTTTTGTCTCTATCCCGTGGGCCAGGATCCAGTCGATCTCCTTTTGCAGTATCGGCTGGGGGAGCCTGTAGTCGGGTATGCCGTACCTCATCATTCCACCCAGGGCGGGTTCCTTGTCGAACAGCGTGACGGCATATCCCATCCTTCTCAGGTAATAAGCTGCCGATATCCCGGCCGGGCCTCCGCCTACAATAGCCACCTTTTTACCATTCTCGCTTATTTCGGGGATCTTCCCCAGATCGCCGCTGTTGAGCCCCCAGTCTCCTATGTACCTCTTGATCTCCTTGATGGAGACGGGTTCTTCATCAACGAAATGCCTGCGGCACTTTTCCTCGCAGGGGGCCGGGCAAATCCGGCCGATGGAAGCCGGCAAAGTGATGTTTTCGTGCAGGGCGTCAAGAGATGCGCGGTACTCGCCTTCTGCGGCGTAGTTAACGTAGCCCTTGACATCACCCCTGGCAGGGCAGGCCAGCTGGCATGGGGGGCGGCAGTCGCCCACGTGGTCGGAGAGAAGAAGCTGCAGTGCAAGCTGCCTGGCGCCGTATACACGGTCGGTCATGGTCTGGATCTCCATGCCGTTGTTGATTGGCATTGCGCAGGCCCTTACAAGGTTCCTGGCACCTTTAACCTCCACGAGGCATACGGAGCAGCCGCCGTGTAGCGTCAGGTGAGGATCGTAACAGAGCGTGGGTATCTCTATGCCGTTCTCAGCGCATAGCTCCAGGATCTTCTGGCCGCGGTAGCCGAAGACCTCTTTCCCGTTAAGGATTACTTTTACGTCTCGATCCATTGTTCAAAGATCCTCCTTATTCAACGCTTATCGCCTTGACCGGGCAGACTGCCATGCATTGTCCGCATTTGATGCAGGTGTCCTGGTCAATGAGATGTGGTTTCTTGATCTCGCCGCTGATCGCGTTGACAGGGCACTGGCGTGCGCACTTGGTGCAGCCTATGCACTTTTCCGGGTCGATAGTGTAGTGGATCAGGGCCGTGCAGACCTTGGCGGGGCATTTCCTGTCGACGATGTGCGCTATGTACTCATCACGGAAGTACTTGAGGGTCGTCAGAACGGGATTTGGAGCCGTTCCGCCCAGGGCGCAGAGAGAACCGTCCTTGACTTTCTGTGCGAGCTCCTCCAGAAGATCCAGGTCTTCTATCCTTCCCTTGCCATCGCAAATGCGCTCAAGGATCTCAAGCATTCTTTTTGTCCCTATCCTGCAGAAGGGGCACTTGCCGCAAGACTCGTTCTGGACGAATGTCAGGAAGAACTTGGCAAAGTCCACGATACAGGTGTCCTCGTCGGTAACGACCATCCCGCCGGAGCCCATGATCGCTCCGGTGGCGTTTATCGATTCGTAATCGACCGGGGTGTCAAGCAGATGTTCGGGAAGGCACCCGCCGGAAGGGCCGCCGAGCTGCACGGCTTTGAACTTCTTGCCGTTGGGGATGCCTCCGCCGATATCGAATATGATCTCCCTTATCGTCATTCCCATGGGGACTTCCACAAGCCCTGTGTTGTTTACCTTTCCGGTAAGGGCAAATATCTTGGTCCCCTTAGATGTTTCCGTTCCTACGCTGCTGTACCATTCGCCGCCTTTCAAAACTATCTGCGGTATATTGGCCCAGGTTTCCACGTTGTTGATGTTGGTCGGTTTGCCCCAGAGACCCGAATTGGCAGGGAACGGCGGGCGTGGTTTAGGCATGCCTCTTTTCCCCTCGATAGAAGCCATCAGCGCCGTTTCTTCTCCGCAGACGAACGCGCCGGCACCCTCCTTGATATGGAGGTGGAAACAGAAATCAGTGCCCATGATGTTGTCGCCGATCAGGCCCATTTCCTCGGCCTGGGCAATGGCGTTCTTGAGCCTTTTTATCGCAAGGGGATATTCAGCCCTGCAATAGATATAGCCTTCGTCGGCACCTATAACATAGGCCCCTATGAGCATCCCCTCTACAACACAGTGTGGGTCGCCCTCAAGAACTGAACGGTCCATGAAAGCGCCGGGATCGCCTTCGTCAGCATTGCAGATAATGTACTTTTTGTCTCCCGGGGCCATCCTTGCGAATTCCCATTTCTTGCCCGTGGGGAAACCTGCTCCTCCGCGGCCTCTCAGACCCGAGTTCTTTACACTCAACAGTGTTTCCTCGGGGGTCATTTCGAGAAGAGCCTTGGCCAGTGCCTGGTAGCCGTCCCTGGCAATATATTCCTCAATGTTGTCCGGGTTGATATAGCCGCAGTTCTTCAGAGCTATCCTGAGCTGTTTCCCGTAGAAAGGAATGTCCCTGTAGTGGGGGATCTTTTCCATCTTCTCGTCGTGGGTCGTGTAAAGCAGGCGCTGAACGATCCGGCCCTTGTACAGGTGTTCCTCGACTATCTCAGGTACATCTTCAGCGGTAACCTTGCAGTAAAAAGCCCCCTCGGGATATACGACTACTATGGGGCCCATCTCGCACATGCCGTGACATCCCGTCTCGACAAGCATTACTTCCTTATCAAGGCCGCGGTGTTCCAGTTCCTTTTTCAAGGCGTCAAAAACGGCACCGGAACCGCTTGCCGTGCAGCCTGTCCCCTTACATACCAACACGTGGGCGCGATACAAAGCCATTTCAAGTGCCCCCTAATCTGTTTGTCCGATGACCTTGTCTTCGACTATCCTGCCGTTGACCAGGTGTTCGGTTATGATCCTGACAACGTCATCAGGTCCGACATCGCCATAGGTGATGCGAGGCTCGCCTGGACGGATAACGTCAACAAGTGGTTCCTTCTGACACATGCCGATGCAGCCGGTTGTTTCCACGGCAACCTCTTTAAGACCTTTTTTGTCCAGTTCCTCGAGGATCACCGTCATTACTTCTCTGGCGCCGGCAGCAATGCCGCATGTCCCCATCCCCACTATTATCCTTGTTTTGCCCCCGGAACGAGCCGCAGTGAGGTCCTTCGACTGTTCCTTGATCCTGCGCAGATCTTCGAGGCTCCTGATCTTTTCCAAAACTTTCATTCCCCCCCTGACCGGAGATCATCTATATTTTGTCTTATGAAACTTTTCAGCCATAAAGCTACTTCCGGTAATGCGAAAAAACTCCTGTCTTCCAAAACTTCAAGCAGCTGGTCTGTTCCTGTCTCGAAAATATTCTCATTGAACCTGTAAGTGAACGAAAAGGATCTATCGGGCCATCCGACCATCAGTGCCATGACCGTTGCAGGAATATCACCGAGAGGAGGGCAGTCGATGCAATCTCTGTTGAAGACCGCGCTTATCCTGGTGCCCTTGCCCTTCTCGGATCTGATCTCTATTCCTCCCCCGCATGTTTCTGCCGCCTGTTTCAGAAAGGGGATCCCGAGCCCTACCCTCCGTTCGGTACGGGTAGTGTAAAAGGGGTTATCTACCATTGCCAGCTGTTCAATGTCCATGCCGCTTCCGTTGTCCGAAACCTGTATCTTCAACAGGTTGTCCGCGGCGTTCTCAATGATCTCTATCTCTACAAGAGATGCTCCTGCCTTAAGAGAGTTTTCGGATATGTCGAGAACGTATTGAGACAGATCCTGAAGCATCCCTGTTCTTACTTGTAATTTTCCAGGATAGGCTGAATGCTGTCAGGTGTGAGCCTTCCGTAGGTCACATCGTTTACCATGACCACAGGTGCAAGGCCGCAGGCACCAAGACAGGCAACAGGCTCCAGAGTGAACCGGAGGTCTTCGGTTGTTTCGTTCTCACTGATCTTGAGAATGTCCATTACCTTTTCAAGGATCTTCAGGCTACCCCTGACATGGCATGCCGTTCCCCTGCATATCCTGATAATATGCCTTCCCCGAGGTTTCAGGTGGAATTGTGCGTAGAATGTCCCTACTCCGTAAATTTCTGCGGTAGGTATGCCAATTTCCCTGGAGAGTATCTCGATCGCATCTTCCTGGAGATATCCGAAATCGTGCTGGATGGCCTGGAGAATGGGAATAAGGCTGCCCTGCTTCCCCTTCCAGGGTTTGACAATTTCCCTGATCTTTTCTTCAACTTCCGATGCCTGGATCGTCACAAATACCACCACCTGGATAATTTTTTCAGGTCAAATGTTCACACAAACAGGTGAATAATATCACTTTCACGTCTCAATGCAAACCATTCCGGTTACAAGGTCCAAAATCGGATCATTTCATGGGCAAATCTCCCTCCTGATAGATCTCCATGGGCGTTCTCAAGTCGCCCCAAGGCCATAATATCTTCCTTCCGGATTCCCCTTTAAAAGCCATCTCTATCTCCCGGAAGGATGGTCTTTCCAGCATTACAGGTGTTGTCCGGTCAAGGCTGATGTCCATGAGACGATGGGCGTCCGAGGTCCTTATCACGTTCCGCCCACCCGTTTTTGCTTTCCACTCGAGCGCCTCATCACCTGACAGGCATCCCGAAAGTTCGACAGCGTCGACCTTGAGATCCCCGGGGATCATGCCCAGGACGGCAATGTAGGAATAGACCGGTCGGTCAATATGGGCCAGAATGCTCAAGCCGCCTGCAACTGCTGCCCTTTCGATTATCTCGTCGGCTGTCGCGTTCATGCCCTGGACCAGAAGGATCTCATGCTCCCTGATGATATTGTTTTTCTCATCGATCTCGATCTGGTCCCCGAATTTTTCAGGTCTGTTAAGGATCCTGGGAAGCCTCTCTTTTACCCACTCCTCAAAAAGGGCCGCTCTCTCCGGGTCAGGGAAAAGACAGAGTACATGTATATCCTCTGCGGACTGGACCTCCAGTCCGCAGATAACCTCTACTCCCGACCCTTCGGCCGCTTTTTTGACAGCCCTGGAATTTCTTGAGGAGTTGTGATCCGTTATGGCAATAATATCTACATGTTCCTCGATGCATCTTCTTATGATATCGGGTGCCCCCATATCCAGTTCCGCACATGGTGACAGGACTGTATGGATATGGAGGTCCATGTGGAACAGTTCCATTACTCCGCGCGGTTCCTTATTCCCATGCCGTGAAGAACTCCGCAAAGATCGAAGGAATCCATTTCCACCGTTGCCAGCGCTATCCCCTCCTTCAGGCATTGCTCCCTTAGATCCGGCGATGGGGAGCGCCCTGATGCAAGTAGAACAAGAGGGATCTCCTTGAGGAGGGCTACAGCTGCCACGTTGACATGGTTCTGAATGGTTACCCAGAGGGCCCCGTCCGGGGAGGAACCCATAACGAAACTCAGCAGGTCCCCGGTAAATCCCCTTGTTATCTCACAGTCTCTTTCGGGGTTGACATGGACAGTTACGCACTTCAGGTCTTCAAGAATATCCTTGATCTTCATTCGTTCTCCTCCGGTGTCATGGTATGGACCAGTCTTTTTGAAAGGACGTTCATCTCTTTGGACAGGTTCCCCATTTTTTCCCTCAGCCGGAAGATGCAATCGTCAAGGGATGCCTCTCCCCTGACGATGTCCTCGGCCATTACCCTGCAGGTGGGGCGCCCGCAGGTCCCACAGTCGAGGTGAGGCAATTCAGCATATACTGATTGAAGCTCCGAAAGTTTCTCCATGGCCCTGGCCATGTCCCTGCCGAGAGGCATCTGTTCAATGGGGCGGATAGGTTCCTGCATTTTCCATATCCCTGCATTGAACATCTCTTCGATGACGGATGTCTCCTTTTTGCTTATGTCGGTGGAGAATCCGCTGTTCTCGATCTTAAGTTGACTCAGGAAGGACGATTCAGCGTTGGCGATACCGCCAATGCATCCCATGTCGCACATCCTGGCCTCGATATAATCGACCCCCTTCAGCCGGCGGAGTTCAATATCCTGAAGGATCCCGATAACATTCCTCATTCCTGAAACCGCAAGGGTCCGCAAGGGCCTTGTTTCGAACATCCTGACATGCCTTGCCTCTCCTCCGGATGCCGCCCAGCTGACCCAGCGGGAATTTGGGACCAGCGCGCCGCCCGGCTTTGCGGGGGTGTAGTTCCTGGAAAGGATCTCCCTGGCCACCCTTGCGGTGGAGACCACATGGTCGACGGAACTGGCTTCACGTCCCAGCGGTTTTTTAACCATGGCTATCCTGGCAGGGCAGGGTACCGCGAGGGTGGAGGGGATATCGTACCTGTTGTGGTGAGCCCTCCATATATCAATGCATGTTTCAAGCGGGGATTCGACAGGGGACAGGTTGGGAATGAGCTCCGGGAATCTTATCTGGATCAGCCTGACCACCGATGGGCAGTAGGTGGATATCATCGGGAACTCCCGTGAAGAGTCATGCTCTATAACCCGTGCCTGGGCCAGAGCCGCAAGGTCAAACGCGAGAGCGGCCTCCTTGAAAATGGGGTCGAAACCCATATCCCTCAGGATGTCCTGAAGTATCGAGGGATCTGGAGGCCATGAGAACTGGGTGCAGAGCGCGGGGTCAGTTACCAGGAGCGTGGGCCGCTTGCCAACCACGGAATCCCACTCCGTCTCCTTCAGGGAGATGGCCCGGTGGCGGCATATCCTTAGACATTCACCGCAGGAGATACATCGTTCCTCGATTATCTTCAGTTTTCCCCGGATCACTCTCATGGCTTCCGTGGGGCAGGCCTTAATGCAGTTTACGCATCCCCGGCAGGATTCACCCGAGATATCTATGCCGTGGGGCATTATTCAACACCCCCTTCGTCCTTCAAAAAAATTACTATCCGCAGGGTTGTCCCTTCCCCGGGTTTTGTTTCGATGTCCAGCTCATCGGAATACTTCTTGATATTGGGAAGACCCATTCCCGCACCGAAACCCATTTCCCGTACAAAATCCGGGGCGGTGGAATACCCCTCCTGCATGGCCAGGGAAACGTTCTCTATCCCGGGGCCTTGGTCTTTAGCCACGATAGTGATCCTGTCCCCCTCAAGTTCCATGGCAATGATCCCTCCGCCTCCATGGATGACAGCGTTCATCTCTGCCTCATAGGCCACTATGGATGTCTTCCTGCAGATATCTGCAGGTATCCCCAGCGACTTCAGGGTTTCCTTGAAGTCCGATGCGGTCTCTCCAGCTGAAAGAAAGTCAAGAGGCTTTACCTCTCTCTCTATCACAAAGGAGTCCCGGCTGTTCAAGGAGCTCACCTTTTAGCGCACAAGATCGGTTTGACTCCTGCCTGGAAAAGCATTCCGCAGGTCTCAAACATCGTTTTATACGTGATGATGAAAGGGATGCCAAGTTTTCCTGCCAGTTCGATGGTCTCCCGGGGAGGTTTTTTCCCCCGCACGAAGACAACGGCCGGTATGTCTATCATGCTGGCCGTCCTCATGATCTGGATATTGGTAAGGCCGGTGATCATAAGTACTCCGGGCCTTGCCAGGGCAAGCACGTCGCTCATCAGGTCCGACGCAAAGGCGGACTGAATGTCTATTCCAAGATCCATCTCCTCGTTAAGCGGTTCCGCATCAAGAATTGAAACTATTTCGCTAAGGAGCATGAGCCGACCTCCAAAGATCAAGAAAGTGATTATGATAACTATATCATGTTTCTATTATAAAAGCCTCCCTGTACTGGAAATTTCCTGACATTCCATTTGAACTTGTGACCAGTAACCGGTCCCGTTCCCGATATGACCGCGTGTTGCCTTCCTCTCCTGGGGATGTAGTGCTAAAGTAAACCTTGACAGGCAGGGGAAAGAATGTAAAATACCATAGGGGGGTATAGAAGGGTTACCGGGTCTGTTCTCCTATGGTGAAAATATTTCAGGGGGTGGATATCATGTCAGACATAAAGGTCTATTCAACGCCGACTTGTCCCTGGTGCGTAAAGCTTAAGGATTACCTCAAGTCCAGGGATGTTGATTTCGAGAATATCGATGTCAGTGCCGACAGGGAAGCGGCCATGGAGATGGTGAAAAAGACCGGCCAGATGGGAGTTCCCGTCGCGAAGATCGGTGATGTCTACATAGTCGGGTTCGACCAGGCCAGGATAGACGAAGAACTGAAGAAACTGGGATAAAGCAGGGGTTATCCTGAAAACAGAAGGACCCTTTCCCGGCGGGGCGGCATTTGTCGTCCCGCTTTTTTTGACCCTCTGGTACAATACAGTGGTCATGCTTTCACGATAGTGAGTTGTAAATTTAAGGGCGGGGGCAGTTTCGATGGAGAAGATCTTGCGGATCGATCATGGCGCGGCCTTTCCAGGGTCCGATGCGGAAAGAGTCCTCACCGGGATGGAAGGACTCCTCAGGAAGTCATCGGACGTTTTGACGGCTGGAGCGTTGGAGGGACGGGATGGATTCGGCTGGTTCGATCTGCCCGACACCTCTCCGGAGGGTATTTATGAGGAGGTCTCATGGCTCCTCGGTTTTGATTCTGTCGTCCAGATAGGGATCGGGGGGTCTGCCCTGGGGAATATAATGCTCTCCCGGGCTCTCTGTCACCCCTATTACAACGAGCTTACCCGCAATGAGAGAAAGGGGCCAAGGTTCTACGTTGCCGACAATGCAGACCCGGAAGGAACGTCGGCAATACTGGATATGATAGACCCTTCCGGAACGGCCTTCATTGTGGCCAGCAAATCGGGCGCGACCGCGGAAACTATGGCTAACTTTCTCTTGTTCCTTGACAGGCACAGGAGATCGGGCACCGGTGACCCCCGCGACAACTTTATGGTAGTGACCGACCCCCGGGAAGGGGCACTGAGAGCCTTTGCCAGGGAGACCGGCTGCCGCAGTATGACCATACCCAGCTCGGTCGGGGGGAGGTTCTCCGTACTTTCGCCTGTGGGCCTTCTCTCTGCCGCTGCCCAGGGCGTAGACATAGATTCACTTCTCCTTGGTGCTTCTGCAATGAAGGAGAGGCTCGCCCGATCGGATACCATACAGGAGAACCCGGCGTGCGTAATGGCCGCCGCGGCAATATGGAACTTTGACCAGGGCAGGAACATGCTTGCCATGATGCCCTATGCCGACAGGCTGGAATCCTTCTCTGAATGGTTCTGCCAGCTCTGGGGCGAGAGTCTTGGCAAGAACAGCTGGGGGAGTACCCCGGTAAGAGCACTTGGGGCAGTCGACCAGCATTCCCAGGTACAACTATATTCCCAGGGACCCGACGATAAGCTTTTTCTCCTGCTGACCCCTACATCCAGGAAAGATCTGACCATGCCTGAAGCTGGTGAAACCAGCCTGAAAAGCCTGGGTTACCTTTCCGGAAAGGGTTTGGGCTCAATGCTCGACCTTGAGGCGATGTCAACGGCAGCGGCACTTATCAAGGCAGGAAGGCCTGTTCTCTGGAGCGAAGTGCCGGTTATCGACGCTTATATTCTCGGTTCACTGGTTTTCTTCTTTGAATATGCCACGGCACTTACTGGTATCGCAAAAGGGCTGAACCCCTTTGACCAGCCCGGTGTGGAGCAGGGCAAGAGGTACACCTACGGCTTGATGCAGAGGCCCGGTTTTGACGGGGATGCCGCTGAAGCGCAGGAGCATTTCTCTTTGGCGCGGCGAAATACGGCCGCTATCTGAAAGGTACGTGAAAAGGTCTTGGTTGTTCATTTAGCCAAATCAGCTGAAAAGGTAAAATTTTTCCTGAACGATGCCCGCAGAAGCGGGCTTGCTATTGGCCTTGTCCCGACGATGGGTTTCCTGCACGAGGGGCACCTTTCCCTTGTACGCACCGCAAGAGAAGATAATGATATCTGTGCCGTATCGATCTTTGTCAATCCTCTCCAGTTCGGGCCATCTGAGGATCTGGAGGCATACCCTAGGGATCTGGAGAGGGACCTTCGGTTGCTGTCGCGTGAGGGAGTGGACCTCGTCTTTGTTCCGGAAGTGGCGGAGCTTTATTACCCTGACAGGTCGGTCCTTGTGACGGAAAACTTGCTGAGCAGGTGTCTCTGTGGTTCAGCCCGCCCCGGTCATTTTGATGGCGTATGTACCGTGGTCCTCAAACTATTCAATATCGTTCGTCCCGACAGGGCATATTTCGGGCAGAAAGATTATCAGCAACTTCAAATAATAAAGAGGATGGTCAGGGACTTGAACGTCCCTGTCGAGATAATCGGTTGCCCGATAGTCAGGGAAAGGGACGGCCTGGCAATGAGCAGTCGGAACATCTATCTTGACCAGCCTGCAAGGGAAGCCGCCCTATCCCTGTCTCGCGCCCTGGGTGAGGCCCGGTCCCTTTTTGAGGAGGGAGAAAGGAGACCTGATGTTCTCCTCTCGGCCGTCAGGAGAACAGTATCTTCCTGTCCTTTGGTGGTCCTCGAGTATGCTGAGGTCAGGGATGCCGAAGATCTTTCGCCTGTAGCGACAGTGAAAAAACAAGCGGTTCTTGCGCTGGCAGCCAGGGTGGGCAGGGCAAGGCTGATAGACAACATCCTGCTTGAACCCGGTGTCACTTGCTCCAGGTTTCCTCGATCCTGACGTTCATAAGCGCATGCAGGACCTGGGAACGGATGTCGGGTATCTCCTTTTCAAGTCCCCGGACCAGGTCCTTGATCCTGTTTCTCCGGCTCTCCCGGGAGAAAGGGCACAAGGGTGGCATGGGGGTTATACCCAGCCTCCCGACCTCGTTCCCGATCTCGGATTCTGTGAGTAACACGAGGGGCCTGATCAGCCAAAGTCCTGTCCTGCTCCTCCATGATCTGGGCGAAAAACACCTGAATTTCCCTGCGTGAAAAAGGTTGAGCAGAACTGTCTCGACGGCGTCGTCCAGATTATGTCCCATCGCCACCGTTGTAGATCCGGCCTCCCTGGCATATTCGAAAAGTGCTCCCGCCCTCATGTTGGAACAGAAACTGCACGGGGATCTTTCATCCCTCATCCTGATGATCTCAAGAACGGGAGAGTGGATCACTCTGAAAGGGACATCAAGGGATCTGCACAGATCCTCCATGACACCAGGGTCTGTATTGCCCCCGGTAATATCCACCATTGAAGCCTCCAGGGAATACTTCACGGGGCTTCTCCATCTTAGAGATGACAGTGCCAAAAGCAGGAGGATGCTGTCCTTTCCTCCGGATAGACCGACATTGATCCTGTCCCCTGGCTCTATCATTCCGAAATCAAAGATGGCTTTCCCGATCTTCGAAGCGATGGAACTGGAGACCGGCAGGAATGTCCTGTTTTTCAGGATAGGCACCTCCGGGAATAACTGGATTGCGCAAGCGCTTGGTCTTCCAATAGGTTATAATTCCTACACATAGTTTTGTTATCATGGTCCTGGCAGTATTTCCGCCGCAGCCCGACCATTTTACACTGATCAGGATAGCAGAAAAGGCTTCATCTTCTGATAGATTCTGCTTTGGGAACATCCTGCCATGGTTTTTCCCTGGAGGTGGTTTTTTGGAAAAGGCCCGGGTTCTTCTGGCAGCTCCTCACCGGTTAGTTCGCGAAGCTCTTGGCAGGGCGATCGACCAGGAAGAAAATATCACACTTGTCGGATCAACTGACGACAGCCTTGAAGCTTACAGGTTGGCCAGGGAACATCGGCCGGACGTTATTCTTTTCGACCTCGATTCCAGCCGGATGGACTGGGCTAACTTCGTCAGGGAATTATCGGTTTCCTGCAGGGGGGTCCGTTTCCTGGCACTTTCGCCGGACGGGGACATCCAGAGGATCTCCAGCCTGTGCGAAGCAGGAATTCACGGCTGTGTATGTTTTTCGTCCCCCTTTTCCGAGCTGGTCAGGGGACTTCGCAAGGTACTCGATGGAGATCTCTTTTTTGACCAGGGGGTATCCGATGGCTTGCCTGAAGTTCTCAGCAGGATCAACGAAGGAGCGCTCCTTCTCAGGGGATTGACAGCGAGGGAAAGGGAAGTGGTCTACCTGGTGTCGCAGGGTTTCAGCAACCAGCAGATCGCCCGTGAGATGGTCCTTTCTGAAAAGACAGTCAAGAACCATATAAGCCATATCCTGCGTAAGCTGGACCTTAAGGATAGAACCCAGGTTGCAATTCTGGCGTGGAAAACCGGATTGGCGGTCAACGGACCGGCTTGAAGAACAGTGGAGATCAGAGCAGCGAACGGGAGGAGTCAGGTTGTCTGTAAGAAGAGGTCTGGCCGCGTTTATTGCCCTTTCCTTCGGGGTTAGTTCGATCGTACTTGTTGCCAGCTTTGACAGGTCCACCTTCCAGCTGATTTCGCATGCCCACAAGACACGTCTGGTATGTGTCATTCTGCTTGTTATCATGGCCTGGGCCTTTGACGCCCTCAAACTTTTTTTCGTTGTCAGGGCGGCGGGAGAGAAAATAAGCTACAAACTTGCGGTTCTCCTTAACTGGCTCCGGTATTTCGGTTGTGCCATAACACCCATGCAGAGCGGCGGGGGGCCTTTCCAGGTCTATTTCCTGTTCAGGAACCGGATACCCATAGGAAAAGGTGTGGCCATAACTCTTACAAGCACGCTGATGACCCTTTTCCAGTTGGGGTTGATCGTCCCTGTGGCTCTCTTTCTTCAACCGGAATTGCTCCAGGGGCGGAAACTCCTCCAGGGTGTCTTTTCATATGTTCTCGTTTTTGTTCTTGTCTCATGGTCCATAGTTGTGATAAGCCTTCTAAGGCCAAGGGTGATCAAGAAATGGGCCGGCGGGATCACGCTCCTTCTTAAACGCTGGGGGTTTTTCAAACCCGTGAAAGTGCTTCGTGTAGTAAGGAGGATAAACAGGGAGATAGACACCTACAACAAGAATTTCCGAGTTTTTTTCTCTTCCGGCATGCCTCTTTTTGCCGTAGGGTTCCTCTTTTCCTGCCTTCAGATGTTGGCCATGTTCTCTATCCTCCCCTGTCTTATCTGGTCAGTAGGACTGGAGGTAAGTTTCATTGAGGCCTTCCTCGCCCAGGCCCTTTTCCTGTTCATTCTTTACTTTGTCCCCACACCGGGCGCAAGCGGCGTGGCCGAGGGCGGGGGTGCCGCTATTTTCAGTTTTCTTGTCCCCTGGAACGTTGCTGGGGTAATGGCCATAACCTGGCGATTCTTCACAGAATACCTTTCGATAGCCATGGGTGCCGCGGTAGCGGTGAAGATGCTTGGTTGGGGTATGGCGGAGGAACTGCTCAGTACCGATTCGGAAGAAATGCTGGAGAAAAAGAAATGAAAGGAACAGATCCGGGAGCACTTGCATTCAGGTACAGGGGAGGGGTGTGGACCATCTTTTTCCTGTTGGTCCTCTCCCTGTCGGATCCCGGTGGAGTCGATCCCCTGCCGGGTCTTTTTTTTGTCGTTCTGGGACAGGGCATCCGGTTCTGGGCTGCGGGCACGATAACCAGGTACAGGGGCGAGGAAGTCGGGGCCGGCAAGCTTGTGACCTGGGGTCCCTACACTCTGGCAAGGAACCCCCTGTACGTGGGCAATGCCTTTATCGGGACCGGATGGTGCATGCTTTCAGGAAGCTTTTACGCTTTCCTGCTTTTCATTTTCGTTTTCATTGTACTTTACGTGATCCTGGTCATTCCCTACGAGGAGTCGTTTCTTAAGGCCAGTTTCCCGGGGGAGTTTGAGCAGTATTCAAAAAAGACCGGGAGATTCTTCCCCATTTCAATGCCTGCCATAAGCGACCTTGCCGGTCCCTTTCAGGCGGCCGTGCTATGGAAGAGCGAAAGACACTCCCTCTGGGTGACCTTGGCAGGAACGCTGGTAATACTTTCCCGGAGGTGGTGGTGATGCTCTCCTGGCACAGGAGAAGCCCCCGGGAGGAAGTTTTGTCTTCAGTACTGAATTCACCTTGTGGCCGCTGGCTCGTTGAATGGTCCTCCGGTGGACTGTGCAGCATAAAGTCTCCGGGGGATCCAGTTCAGGACCGCCCAGGTCAGGATATATTGCCGATATGGCTTGAAAAAGCATGGGAGCTTTTCTGGGAGGGAGAGACATTCCATGTGACCTTCTGCCTTGAAAGGCCGATACATGATTTCACCCGAAGGGTGTATGAAGTCACGGCCGGTATCCCGTTCGGGGAAACCATGACCTACGGGCAGGTGGCAGAGATATCAGGCAACCCCCGTGCTGCCCGAGGCGTAGGCTCCATCATGCGCTCAAACCCTTGGGCACTGTTCATACCATGCCACAGGGTCATTGGGGCCGACGGCGACCTTCGAGGTTACGGGGGTGTCTGGGGGATCCCCCTGAAGAAAAGACTTATAGCCTATGAGAAAAAGATCAGCATGGACAACCGGGAACTCTTGATCAGGGATAGCGAAAAACGGTAAAAGGTTTTTAAAACCTCATTATCTGCTCCCCGTAAAGGTTCTGCCAGAGGTTGTTGTATATCTCGCCCTTTGGGACCTCCCTGGCGGCAAAACCCTCTTCTATGGCTGCCTGTCCCACCGCCTCCGCGACCCTGGGGGCCGCTTCATCGCAGAAAATATCGGGCATTATCTTGTCAGGCCCGAGCCTTCTTCTGTCCACCACGTTGGCCAGTGCCCTGGATGCGGCCAGCAGCATGTTGTGGTTCAGGACCGTTGCCCTGACATCAAGCAGCCCTCTCATGATACCAGGGGAGGAAAGGGTATTAGGCATGGCGTTGCTGTAACCTGGCCCACCGGTTGCGACAATGGCCGCTCCGGCCGCGACAGCCTCCTCAGGGAGTATCTCCGGTTCAGGAAGTGCCATCGCCATGATCACCGCTTTTCCTGACATCTTCTTGATGTATTCGGCGGGGAATACACCCCCCCTGGAAAGGCCAATGAAAATGTTGGCACCTTCAATTGCTTTTTCCAGCCCTCCCGTCCTTTTTTCCGGATTGGTCTTTTCGGCCAGCTCCTGCTGTACATGGTTCATTCTGGGGTTCTCTTCGCAAAGAATGCCCGAACTGTTAAGTACGGTTATCCCGGCAGCTCCGGCCTTGAGAAGGAGTTCCGCTGTTGCGATGCCTGCCGATCCAGCCCCGTTGATGACGATCTTCATATCCTCGAGTTTTCGGCCCTGTACCTCCAGAGCGTTCCAGATGCCGGCCAGGACTATCACTGCGGTGCCATGCTGGTCATCACAGAGAACGGGAATGTTCAACCTGTGCCTGAGTTCCCTGACGATCGTAAAGGTCTTGGGGCTTGCGACATCCTCTATGTTGATGCCTCCGAGGGTGGGTGCAATAAGTGTGCAGTAATGGATAATGTCTTCTGTATCCTGGGTGTCAAGACACATGGGGAGAGCGTTGACGTCACCGAAAAGTTTGAAGAGGAGACATTTCCCCTCGATGACCGGCAGGGCAGCGTAGGGTCCAACGTTCCCGAGGCCAAGGACAGCGCTTCCGTCGCTGATAACGGCGATCCTGTTCCCACGGCCAGTGTACTCGTAGCTCATTCCCTCATCCTGCTGGATCGCGAGAGAGGGAGGGACACTTCCCGGGATATAAGCCAGCGCCATATCCTCTTCGTTATGGATGTTGATGGTTGGGTAGATCTTGATCTTTCCCCTTGCCTTCCGGTGGAGTTCCAGGGCTCTGGTCCTGTCTATCGGCATAGGTTTTCCTCCCTGTTGATAGTGGTTTCCTTGATCTTCACGCCTTGAAAAAGGGGAGCATCGACTTGAACTGCTCCGTGCCGGCCCTGCCCAGCAGCTGATATACTACCGTCTCAACGGGGGCCACAAGAGCCCCGGCCGAGAGCATCGCATCGCAGGCAAGTCGGTGATGGTCCGGGACCCTGCTGGAACAGGCATCGGCCGCAACAGCCACACGCAGGTCCATCGCCAGAAGGTCCATTACAGTTCCCAGGACACAGATATGGCTCTCCACTCCGGCCACAATGACCTGATCCCTTCCTTCTGTGCGGAGGAACTCCTCAAAGCCGTCTTCCATACAGCAGGAAAAGTGGATCTTCTCCATTTTCCCGGCCTGGGAAGGCAGTTTCTCGATCACCGACGGTACGGTTCTCCCAAGCCCTTTGGGGTAGTGCTCGGTATACTTCACAGGGACGGTCGTTACTTTGCAGGCCTCAAGCAGTATCCCGGTATTTCTCGCCACTTTTTCCCAACCGGAAACTGCGGGAAGCATTTTCTCCTGCAGGTCAATAACGAGCAACTGGGCTCTCCGCGGATCGATCCTGAAAGGTATCATCAGAACGCACCCCGTTTCCTTCAATAATCTGGCATCTGGGGTTATTATAGAGCAAAGAAGGCTCGACTTCTGCCGTGTGTATTTTTGTGAAATGTGTTATGCTCTGAAAACTTGAGCCCGAGGGAGGTGTGTTTCATGGGCGCTATTGAACCGGAATGGAACAATGAAAGGGAAGATCTTGAGTTGAACGGGGAATGGACAGTAGGGGATATCCTCAAGGCGATATCCTGTAAGGGATTCCCACCCTACATCGAGAGACTTTCTTCGCAGATCCAGGAATGGATGATAGCAGCTCTCTCCGGAGAAGGGGAGATGTCTGCCGATGAGTTCCTGTTCGGTTTCGGAGACAGGAAACAGGGGGACCCTGAAGCACTCGTCTCTCAGCTTGACTGGGTGGAAAAGTTTGCCGATATTCTGCCGGCCACCTCTGAGCCCGTGGGACACGAGGATGCTGTTGTGCTTTGCCTTGGCCCAGTCGATTTTGACGAGGGCATGAGAATGGCCATCGATTATGCCGCTCTGTTCGGAAGAGACCATTGCAGGCGCGTCTGGATGCTAAGCGACAGCTGGGTTATCGGTGAAGTGGTTCGTTACGTTCAGCACTTCAGCGCTCTTGCCTCTCATGGCGTGGAACTGAGATTCATAATGGTCACCCCCTGGGGCTGGACTGAGATCCCTATCGCCCTGGAAGCGGGGGAGGCTGGCAAACTCCGCTGGGAAGGCAAATCACGGCAGGAACACAACAATAACCACTTGCGGCGAAACAAGCATGACGATCCCAACCAGAAATAGCGGATAATTAATGCAATAAAGAGGGGACCGGCCAGGAGGCCGGTCCCCTCTTTGATCTTCGCTTCTAGCCCCCGCTGATCATGTGAATGATCTGAACGTTGGCATTATCGGGGACCTCGGTTATGTCAAAGTCATCCCGCGGAACGGGAACGGAGTCTATCCAGACCGCCAGCAGAGGGAAGACATATCTCTTGGCGTCAATAATATCCCTCACGGTCATCTCCCTTTTCCATTCCATGGGTTCCCCGTTGACTGTGATCATGATCTTAGTCCTTCCACTGATCCTCCGGCTTTGCGTGCTTTTCGACAACGGCAATTACCTCGGGGATGTCCATCCCGAGTTCCTTCAGTTTCTTGACAGTGGGTATTCCGTTCTTGTCCCAGCCACGGCGCTTGTAGACAGTGTCGACAAGTAATTCCCACTGCTCCCTGCGGATCTTTTGCAGTCTGTCGCACTTCTCCTGGCTCGAAAGGCCTGCCGGGTCGATGCCGCCAGCCTTGAGTTCGTTGTCGTAATACTCTGTCCTTGCCTCCCACTCATCTGCCCAGACCGGCCCGAGGGCCCTGTCGGGTATGTTGTGGAACTTCCTGGTGCCCTTGCCCAGGCGCAGCTGGAAGACGCGCTGGAAATTGTAGACCCGCTCCGACTGGAGGACCAGTTCTTCCTTGGTTATCTTCTTGCCGGTAACGGCTTCAAAGATATCGACGTAGTTCTGCACGTGTTCGGGTACCCTTGCAGCTTCCTGAGGGCTATGTTTGGTCGCATTGTCCTCTGGTTCGATATCGTTCCAGGGGAGCTTGCAGAGTCCCACCAGGGAAAACCAGGTCCTGAAGTTGGGGAAGTAGTGCAGGGCCTCGGCCTTGTCCTCGAAGGTGGGAAGCTGCTTGTTGACCCTGTCCATGAAGATCAGCCATGCCTCGTCGTGCTGAGGACCCTTGAGGGTCAGGAAGTAACCGCCCCACTGGGCAATCGACTCCTTGGGCACGTACTCGGAGACCTCGATACCCTGGCCTTCCATGCCGATCCTCTCCATGACCTTCCTGTCGGCACCGAACTTCTCGGCGAAGAGGTCCTTCATCTTGTGGATGCCCTTGCCGACCATCAGGGCGAAATCGTCCTTGCCCTCCCCCAGGCGATGGAGAAGCTCCATGATATCGTCCTTGTTGCCGAATTTAAGGTCCAGGCCGTTGGTGTTATCCTTGCTGATCAGCCCCAGCTCGTAGCATTCGCAGACAAAGGCTATACCGGTCCCGAGGGATATGGTGTCAAGACCGTAATGGTCTGCGTAGAAGTTGGTCTCCGTGGTCCATTCCGGGTCGAATACACCAACGTTGGAACCCAATCCCGCTGCCGTCTCGTACTCCGGTCCGTCGACGGTTATCTTTTTACCCTTCCAGGGTCCTGTCTTAAGTTCATAACCATCCACAGCCTTTGCGCAGGCCATGGTGCAGCCGTACCAGCATCCGTCGGCTATCCCCTGGGTGAACATCTTCTCGTAGACCTTGGAATGAATGTTGTCGGCGTCCTTGTGCTGTCCGAACTTGTAGTTGTTGGTAGGTAGAAGGTGATATTCATTCATTATCTCGTTGAGGTGCGGGGTGCCGGCAGTGCGCATCCTGCACTGCTTTGAGTCAAGGGTGATGATCTCCTTGTGAAGCTTTGCTCCGAGCCTGGTGAGGGTATCCACGTCGGCAGGGTTGTTTGCGGTCCCGCTAAGGTCGTGGGTTTTTACCACAACTGCTGCGATCTTCTTGTCGCGGAGGATAGTTCCGCCGCCGCCGCGCCCTGCCTGCTTGAGTCTAGGCATCTTGCGGTGACTGTCCCAGAAGCTGCTGTTGATGCAGCCCCAGAAAGAAGTTTCAGCTCCTTTGCCTGCGGTCAGAACAGAGGAGAAACGTCTGTCGTTGATATCGTCGGGATCCCCGAAATATTCGTGGAGCGCCTCGGTCACGGTGTAGGCGTTTACATCGTCAAAGGGCGACTCAAGGATCTTGACCTTCTTCTCGTCGGCGTCGACAACGACCACAACATCCTTCTGGGCCTTTCCCTGGATCTCTATGGCATCCCAGCCTGCGAACTTAAGCAGCGGGCCGAAGTGGCCTCCGGCGTTGCTGTCATAGGTCTGATCGGTGAGAGGAGAGACGAATACAGCGTAGAATTTGCCCATTCCGGGGTACTGGGTCACTCCGCAAAGGGGCCCGCCGGATATTACGACCTCGTTCTCGGGGTCGTTCCATTTCGTAGTATCCTTCACCGAATCCCAGAGCAGTTTCAGACCGAAGCCCCTTCCCCCGGTGAATTTATCCTTCATATCTTCGGAGACGTCCTTCGACTCGAAGGTCATGTCGCCTACGTTGACCTTCAGGGTCTTGCCGGTGTAGCCCCTGAAAGGTTTTGCCGGGTCGTAGGACCATTCGGCAAGTACTTTCATCTTCTCCATTACAAGTTCCCCCCTTGAGATTTGAACTGTAAAGCATCTCTATCCCGCCAGATCGGCAGGATGTTCTCCATTGTACGCAGAATATTTGAAGCGATGATTATATTACCATGATTGTGCAATGGGTATCAATCTATAAAAATCCCTTCTCGTTGACGGCTCCCTCCTGAAAATGCTACAATGCCCGTCGTTCGGGGCGTAGCGCAGCCTGGTTAGCGCGCCTGCTTCGGGAGTAGGAGGTCGGAGGTTCAAATCCTCTCGCCCCGACCAGAAGAAGACCGTGGGATCCCGCTAATACGGGGTCCCTTTTTTCATAGAAGCCCGCAAGAGTCTGACGAAAGTTGACTAATGAAGAAAAGAGCCTATAATTGCTGATGCGGAGGAGAAACATGGACGGTTCTGTCATAGCAAGAAATCGCAAGGCCCGGCACGACTATTTTATTCTCGAGACTATCGAGGCCGGGATAGCCCTTACCGGGACGGAGATCAAGTCCGTCCGCGCGGGGAAAGTCAACCTGAAGGACGGTTACGCCAGGGTCCAGGGTTCCGAAGTATGGCTTTTCAACGTCCATGTATCTCCCTACGAGCAGGGGACCTACTACAACCATGAACCTCTCAGGCCCAGGAAGCTGTTGCTGAACGCGGGAGAGATAAGGCGTCTCGGGGCGAAAACAAGGGAAAAGGGTCTTACTCTGGTTCCCCTGACCATGTATCTGAAGCAGAACCGTTGGGCCAAGGTCGAACTGGCCCTGGTCAAGGGCAAGACGGGATCCGACAAGCGCGATACCATAGCGGAGCGGGATGCAAAAAGGGATATCGACAAGGCGATCAAGGAAAAGCGGCAAAGGGACATTTGACAACTGAATATGGGGGCGACAGGTCTCGACGGCAGGATGGAGGGTTACGGGCAGCGTGCCGAGTTGCCGGAACTCGCAAAACACGGCGCAAACAATAATTGCCAACGATAATTACGCACTGGCCGCTTAAGTAGCGTCCACGTCCCCTGGGGTTTCCGTCGCCAGGACCCCTTGCGGACGTCACTTATGGTGACTGCTCCCCGCGCTTTGCTTTCGCGCGCGGGGTTAAGATCCAGAGAGCTTGGGTGAGGGCATCCCGTCTCCGGGAGACCCGAACCGACATCAAAGCGGAGACTGCGCACGGAGAAACCCGCAGCTGGCCCCTGTCGGACCGGGGTTCGATTCCCCGCGCCTCCACCAGTCTTCGTTCGAAACTTTAGAGAACGAAGACTGCCACGGCGAAGTTTGAGGGCGACTTGTCACGGCATAGCCGTTTTTCGGCGACGCCGGAAGCCGGGCTACCATATCAAGTTTTTCTTCTTTCTGTTTCGAACTACGCCTTGGCAAGCCAGCCAGAAGGCATTGAGCGAATTATTGTGTGACAGCGACTCGTGAGGGCGACTTGTCACGGCATAGCCGCATTATGGCGACGCCGGACGTCCCCAATATTAAAAAACCAAAGGCAGCCCCAGGATATTCCCCGGGGCTGCCTTGTTATGTTTTCGCTGAAGGGGGCAACAGTCGCTGATGTGGTTTGACCGATCTAGCCCAAAAGATCGTTTGCGTAGTAGGTGAGGGGGATCAGGTCGCTCCTGTCCAGGTACTTCAGGTCGAACTTGCGGTTTAAAGCCGCGAAATGTCTCAGGCCGCATCCCAATTTATTGAGATAGGAGAAAACCCCGATCGCTCCTGTGGAAAAGCTTTCAGCTTCTTTTCCATAGATCCCTTTGAGATCAGCCAGGTCACGAAAAACCTCTTCGATAGTGCTGCCGAATTTCTGGAAAAGCTCGGGAGTCCTGCCTGCCTTTATCTCGTCTCCGACGTTCTTTCCCGTCATGGCGGCCGCCATTGCTCCGCGGCAGACACCAATAGCCTGAATAAATCCATCTCCGTACGCAAGGGACTTGAATATCTGGTCTTCACTGATAAACCCGCCGGTCATGACCATCGCGGGAAGGATCTTGCCCTGTTTATCCAGTTTTGCGCAGATATCTACGACAGATTTTTCGAGCATGATCGTCGGGAGAGACCATTCGTTCATCATCTTCGAGGGGCTGTAGCCTGAACCGCCGCCCGCGCCGTCAAAGGTTATCATGTCGACTTTGTTTTCTGCCGCCATATTGATAACACGTTCCACATCAGCCGGATCAAAACCGGCCATCTTGAAATAGACGTTTTTCATGCCCATGTCACGCAGTTCGCCGATCCGCTTTGCCATAGACTCTTCCGTCCACATCGGCAGTCTGCCATATGTGTAAAAGTTGGGGCAACAGTCCTTTCCCTTGAGTTCTATGACTTTTGGATCAAATGGATCGGGGAAGACAAGATTACCACTCTCGACTTTTTTTACGGCATCATCATAGCCTTTAAGTCTGTTCATCGGCTGGGTCCCCTTGGCCCCTTGGCCGAACTTGAACTCCAGCGCCTCAAAGCCATATTTTTTCAGGGCAATCTCGGGAACTCCTGTAAGATGGTCGTCGACGTTGCACTGAAGCACCATCTGTCCTGGTCCCCTGTGATAGTTATAGAAACTGTCATGAATCTCCTTAAGCATAGGAAATGAAGTGATCTTGCCGTTTTCAATTTTCAGTTCAGGATCTTTGTTCCTTGCATCTTCTCCTACCATGCAGGTAACTCCCGCCATGGCAGCGCCGCCAAAATAATCTACCCAGTTCATTTTCACCAAAGCGGGCAAAATTATGGGTAGATCGAATTTGATCCTGTTCTCATATCCGTATTCGGAAGCCAGGTTAACGTTGAATATCTCTGCGTGTTCTTGATCCGGCTCTGTTCCAACAGCGCCAAAACACCGACCATTTATGTTGAAATGAGAAAAATCTATGGGGTAATCCTTTTCCGACGCGATCTGGTTGGCGCCTGTTGTTGTGGGGTAGACAGTCATTTTTCCAAGAACCGCAGCCTGGGTTATCTCACAGGTTCCCGGGCATTCCTCAGTACATAAAGAGCACATTCCAGACTGCGGAGAAATATACTTGCTTCTGTTCTTTGCTGCTGTAAAGCCTGAACTCATGCTAGGCGAAAATGACATAATAACCCCCCCATTAAGGAATTGATCTTAATTCCTGTTATCACCTGACCTTTAAGGTCATTGTATCACCTGAGTCATGTTGGGTGATGAACAGGCCAGACTGACTACATTTCGCCAGTATTAATATAGGGAAAGCCTTATCGCGTAAATGATTATGCAGGCCCCCGCAAATTCGGGTATGGACGGGGCCAGTTTGAGCAGGAAAGAGGAGCCCAGCATTCCGACGACGATCTCGGAAGTGCACAAGAGGCTTGCCAGGGGCGAACTGATGAACCTGAGGCTGGAGTAGTAGGCAACACTGGCAAGGGCTCCTCCTATAAGTCCTATAAAAAGGATCAGAGACATGTCACCGAGGGAAATGGACAGAATGTCCGACATTCCATAAAAATTGAGCTTGAAAAGTCCCAGCATGAACAACGCCATGAAGTTGGAATAGAAAACTACCTTTTTATAGTCCAGTCTCCTCAGAGCGGCTGCCCGTCCTAAAAGGGACTGGCCTGAAAGTCCGATGACGGCTAAAAGACCCCAGAAAATACCCAGACCCGAGAACTGTATCTGCGAAAAGTAATTGTTGTCATAAAGTCCCACCCATAATCCGAAAAGAACCAGCGCGCCTGCGGTCACCTGTTTTCTTGAGGGGATCTCGCGCAGGAAGATAAGGGCTCCGAGGATCGTTGCCAGTGGGAAAAGGTAATGGATCAGGAGAGCGATAGGGACATTTAGGTATTTTATGGAAAACAGAAAACCGGTGGACGTAAAAACCACCATAACCGCTGTAGCCATCAGAAGGGGGATATCCCTTCTGGTTGCCCTGAATCCTTCACGCCCCCTCGAGTACAATATCGATGCGCCAACGATCATCGAAACGATGATCGTCCGGAGGAAGATTACCGTCAACATATCCACCCCCCGGTCGGCCAGCATGCGTGCCAGCGGGGAGACCAAACCCCAGGAAATGCCTGTCGAAAGGGCAAGGAGGACACCGATACCGTGCTTTTGTGCAAAACTCGTCATGTAAGGATCCCCTGAAAGATGGTCAGGAAACATCGGGAAATGGTTACCAGAAATTCATATACCGGAAATAATAAATGATCGGACTTCCCTTTGATTATATACTTTCCCGGTCAACGGGCCTTTTTAGAAGGAAGCGAAAAAGGTTTTCAGGTTTGCCGGATCTGGCGTGATATCCCGACAATGTGTTTTGCCGTAAGCCTGACATTGCAAAGATCCCTCAGAATTGGTATTTTTATATCATACACAGCTTCCGGGGCCCGGGCGGTTCCGGCATTTGGCGGTTCGCGACAGGCACCTGTCGGGCAAAAGCCTTTTTCTTTTCGTCTCCCCCGTTTTTAAAAATCAAGGAATAAACATCCCGACCTGGGACTCTCCCTGGAATGACGGGGCAGGCCCTTTGACGAAATGACCCCGGGGACAGGGTTGTTGCGCCAGCATTCGAAAGGAGGAGTATATATGTTGAAAAAATTCATTGTCTCAATGGTATTGGTCTTGCTTCTGGCGGGACTGCCCGGGATCCACGCAGAGGCGGCTACAGGAAGGAATGAAGTGGCCTTTGGGGACCAGTCCTGGGACAGCGTTCAGTTTCTCCACCGGGTTATGGGTTATATCCTGAAGCATGGCTACGACATGGAGCCTGTATACAATTTCTCGGAGTCGATGCCCTCGCTGATCGGTCTTGAGCGTGGTGATAACCACATCATCCTCGAGGTCTGGGTCGAAGCGAGACAGGAGTGGTGGGATAATGCCCGGGAGGCAGGCAAGGTAAAAGGTTTCGGGAAAGTGTTCCCCAACGCTCCTTCAGGTCTCTATGTCCCCTCCTACCTTGTCAAAGGAGATCCTGAAAGGGGGATAGAACCGCTGGCGCCTGATCTTGTTACCGTGTTCGATCTTCCCCGGTACCAGCACCTTTTCACTGATCCCGAAGACACCTCCAGGGGAAGGGTCTACAATGCAGTCTCCGGGTGGGCGGCTAACGAAAGGTATATGAAAAAATTTGAGGGATACAAGGTGGACGGCAAGCCTCTCAAGGACTTCTTCAACCTTTTCGATCCCGGGTCCCAGACGGCTCTCAATGCTGCCATCAGGGGATCCCATGACAAGGGAAGGCCTATTGTAGCTTACTATTGGGAGCCGACGCCTCTCCTCGGTGAACTGGACATGATCCTCCTCAAGGAACCCGATTACGATGAGAAGGTCTTCCGGGAAACTTTTCTTTGCCAGAATCCAGCCTTCTCGGTGGAGAAGGCCGCAAATGCGGAATGGGTCCGGAAAAACCCGGAGGTCGTCCATCTCCTTGAAAACTTCCACCTGAGCCTGGAGAAGACCAACGAGGTTCTGGCATGGATGGAGTCACACGATAACGATCCGAATAAGGCCGCAATATGGTTTTTGAAGAATGATCAGCCATTATGGCGTCCCTGGATCGATGACCCTGAAGTCATTGCCTCCGTCGAAAAAGCACTTGAGAAGGAGAAGATCCAGGATTAGCCTCCGGAAAGACAACAAGTATAATGTTCAACAGGAGATCAAAGGAACGATGCAGGGCAGCTCCCGTAATCCCGGGGCTGCCTTTTTCTATTCCGGGGACAGGTCTGGTTTCCCCCGGGAAAAGCAGTATCCCGATCCCCTGTTTCTATTTTCTCATCGTTGCCGGGGGTCCCCATCGCTTCATCTCTGCCCGAAGCATCCACAGGGCCAGCAGGAAGCCGCTTGCATCCATGAAGGGGAAGGATAGCCAGGCCCCGTCTATTCCTATGAGGCGGGGCAGGATTATGAGCATGGGGAAGAAGAGCACCACCTGTCGCACTACCTGAAGGACAAAGGTCGCCCTGGCTTTTCCGATGGCCTGGAAGGTGTAGCTGGTCACGATGTAGAGGGACATCAAAGGCAGGAGCATATAGCCCAACCGAAGCCCCCGTACAGTCATTGCGGTCAGATCGGCATCCCCCCTGGAAAAAAGGCCCACCAGGAAGACCGGGAAGATCTGGACGATCACCCAGAAGAGAGAGAAAACCCCTGCGGCCGCGGCTATGGCCATGATGACTATGCTCTTTACCCTGTCCATTCTTCCCGCCCCATAATTGAATCCTATAAGAGGCTGTGCCCCGTCGCCTATTCCCAGTGCCGGGAGAAAGAAAAGCGTGTCCAGGCTGAAAAATATACCCACGGCCGATATGGCGATGTCTCCTCCAAGGGAACCCATGATGTGGTTGAGAAGCACGAGCAGGGTAACGAAAGAGAGCTCCAGCAACCCGGGCGAGATCCCGACAGCCATAATTGGCAGGACTATCCCTTTGCGAAGGGGCATCAAAACGGTTCTAATCTTCAGACCGCTGCGAAGGGCATAGAAAAACAGAACCCATGTGATCGCGACTGCCTGGGCGATCGTCGTTCCCCAGGCCGCTCCACTTACCCCCCATCCCATACGGGCTATGAAAAGCCAGTCGAGGAATATGTTCGTCAAAGTGCCTATCAGCATGGTCCCCATGGCCCATCTTGGGGCTCCCTCAGCTCGCATGAGACCGTTCAGGACAAAGTTAACCAGGAGGAAGGGCATTCCAAGGGCTATGATCCTGAGGTATGCCAGGGCTTCACCAAGTACATTCTCGCTTGCTCCGAACAGGCGCAGGAGGGATTCCCCGAAGAACAGCCCGGATAGGGCCAGAAAAAAGCCCGCTATGACCGCCATCACGAACGCATTGGACAGAACCTGATCTGCAAGGTCCGTTTCACCACGGCCAAGGCTCCTCGAGACTAGTGATGAAGCCCCTACGGAAACAAGTATCCCAAGGGTGATGGCCAGCGCGAAGAAGGGAAAGGCCACCGTTACAGCCGTCAGTCCATGGGAGCCTACGATCCGCCCGATGAACATGCGGTCGACAATATTGTAAAGCGCATTGGCCAGCAGACCTATTATCGAGGGTATGGAGAAGCGGAAAAGAAGTGATCCTACAGGATCACGCCCCATTGTTTCGGTTCGGAGATCGGTCAAAACTTATTCCCTCCTGAAAGATCAGTGCGCGTTATTCACAAAAAGGCCGGAGGCCCGAGCCTCCGACCACCTTTTCCAGGTTTTTCGCAGGCCTTTCCAGTTCCTGTCAGGGTGTACCCGGGTTATTTTGTCCCGTCTTCCTGAGACGCCGAAGTATTTTTCGCCCTGCCCAGAAAAAGACAAAGAGCAGCAGTCCCAGGGCGACTACAGGAAGCAGCACCGCAAGAAGGGAGATCAGGATCGATCCGCCGGTCTCGCCCGCCGAGACTACCGGGTTGCCCAATCCGCCGGTAGTGAAAGCCGACGCAGCCCGGGTTATTACAGTCGCTCCCTGGATCACCCCTGCAGAGCCTCCCCCCAATATTGCGGCGATACTCCATTTAAGCAGGGGTGTCATCTCCGGAATGACCGAGGCGGTTATGAATGTTCCCGCAATGACCGCCGCGGGAGTAGCCGCGGCATCCAGCATGTTGTCGACCCACGGAACGTAATACCCGGCTACCTCGAAAAAGGTTGCGATGCCCAGCGCGGTTGCCGCCATTGGGGTCGCGACCCAGTGGAAACTTTCCGCGAGCTCGAGATGGCCGGTCTGGGCGGCCAGACTCATCGCCAGAAGGGGTACGAACACCCTGAACCCGCACGCGGCGCTTAATCCCAGTCCAATGATCAGTGGCAAAAGGTTTTCCATGATACTGATTTTATCCCCTTTATCCGGTTCCGGTCAGGCTTTTCGCGTTTGTTCCCAAACTTTCCTTTACAGTGCGGATAGTATAGGATGTACTGACGTATTTGGATACAATATATTCACTATGGAAGTGACACGCAAGAGGAAAATGATCGAAAAGGGGGAAAGACAGATATGTCTACGATCGAAGCCATACCGAGCCCTGGAAGGAAGTACAGGAAAGAGGATCTTGCCGACCTTGATCCCGTGCTTCTGGGAGCCCTTCTGCGTGAGAGGGTTCACCATAATATAGAGGTCCCGCTTTATCCGGTCCTTCTCAGGGACCCGCTGAAACCCATTCCCAACTTCGGACTTCAGGCACAGCTCGTATACGACGAGTGGGTGCGGAGGGGATTGTCCCAGGATAGCCCGGACCTGGAGTGGGTGAAACGTTATATCGACATAGCCGCACACATAAGGAAGGGCGAAAAGCCCGACATTCCTGAACTTGAAGATTCGATGCCCGAACCCTTCTCTGAAGGCGAAATGAAAGTAGTCCGCAAGCTGATCTGGGAACGTTGTTCCATCCGCAACTGGACCGATAGACCGGTTCCCGACGAACTGATCGAACAGATCCTCGAGGCAGGCAGGGCGGCCCCGGTAGGGTGCAACCTTGATGCGGTCCGCTTTGTCGTCCTGAGGACTCCAGAGGAAAAAAGCATGATCTGGAGCGACATTCCGACCGATAACGCCGTTATCATCGTTCTTTGCTTCGACAAACGCATATCCGAGACGGTGGGTCAGGACAAGATGGTTCCCCAGAATCTCGGCTACGATGCCTCTGCCGCAGGGGATCACATGCTCCTTATGGCCCATGCACTGGGGCTTGGGGGCGTATGGCTATCCAAGACGGTCAAGTCGGAGCATACCGAGGACACGGGCAAGAAGTTCAAGGAACTTTACGGTCTTCCCGATCATATCGAGGTCGCCCTCCACATAGCGGTGGGATGGCCGGCCTCGGGTATCATCAAGAGCAAGAGGCTGGCCCTTTCAGACATGATGATCACCCGGGCATAAGGCCATACCCGGAAGCAAAACCGTGAAACAAAAATATGAACAGCCCCCGTAAGAGTTCGGGGGCTGTTCATCTAATTGCCGGTATAGAGGTCTGGTTTGGTTGTTTTCGGATATCCTGATCAATTGTGGGATGCGGGTCTTCTTTCCCTCGTTTCCATGGTCTGGTCTCTTAGTATTGATCTTGTTTTTATGTCTACAACAACCCCGTAATCCTCCAGTGCTTTTTCAGGGGAGATCAAACCGCTCAAGGTGTCCCTCAATACCATTTCCGGATCCCTCTCAAAGGGGTCTCCAATACCTCCACCGCTGGGAGTAATACAGGTTACCGTATCGCCATATTTCAGGTTGATCACATCTCCCATGGCTTCATCAAGGATCCTTTCTTCCGTGGTCCCTTCGTTTATTATCCATTTTCCGCTTTTGCCGGGTTTGCCTCCGAACAGGCCCTGAGGGGGGATCCTGGATTTCTGGGATGTATGGAAGAATTGCCCATCATGGCCAAGGACTTTCCATTTCCTCCTCTGTGCAAACCCCCCCCGATATTTGCCAGGCCCTGCCGAATCAGGCTGGATAGCCCTTTCCTGAAAAAGCACCGGAGATTCTATCTCCTGTGCTTCCACTGGCGGCAGAGGGCAGTTTGTCACGTGACAGGACATTATGGTGATGCCGTCCTTGCCGTTTCTTGCGCCGAGTCCGCCCGGAACGATTTCCCCCCAGTAGTGCCGATTCCCGACGTCCCCGCCGGGGTGGGTATCGACATTGCCCGCGGAGCAGAAGTCGTAAAGGCATCCGCAGGAATCAGCCATTACCTTCTCCGGGACCGCTTCTGCCAGGGCTCCCATTATCAGGTCCACCAGTATATGGTCGGTAACCATACGCTGATAGGTCCCCGTAGGCATTGTCGGGTTCACCAGGGTTCCTTCAGGGGCTACAACGCTGATAGGCCTCTGGCATCCAAAATTGGTAGGTACATGAGGGTTGGTCAAGGCTCTCATTGTATAATAGACCGATGATATAGTGGCGGAAAGGGGGGAGTTTATAGGGCCTTTAACCTGGGGGTCGGTCCCCGAAAAGTCGAAGTTGATGTCACTGCCCCTGATCTCGACGGTAAGCTTCAGGTTGTAAGGGCCGCCCTTGTAACCGTCATCCAATATCTTTTCCTCGTGTGAATACCTTCCGTCGGGCATCCTGGATATCTCCAGCCTGGTGAGTTTTTCCGAGTAGTCAAGGAGTTCGTCCACCACTGCTCTCATGACCAGAAGGCCGTATTTGTCGATAAGTGCGTTAAGACCCTCTGTTCCGATATGACATCCTGAGATCTGTGCCATAAGATCCCCATGCATGTCCCTTGGTACGCGGGTGTTGTTCATCATTACTCTCCAGAGGGCTTCGTTGCGTTTTCCCTTTTCGAACAGTTTGACCGGTTCCATAAGAAAACCTTCCTGGAATATCTCCTCCGTCCAGGAATCTCCCGTGTAGGTACCGGCGACATCACGGTGGTGCAGCATGGTCACGGAAAAACCGACCAGTTCTATCCCCATGTGGAAAACTGGTTCCACCATTATGATGTCCTTTGTGTGGTGGCTCCCAAGTGAATGCCCCCCGGCGTAGGGATGGTTTGTTACGATAAGGTCCCCGGGATCCATGGCCTCCTTCGGGAAGTAGTGGGTCAGGATCGTTGAAAGGCATGGGCTCAGGCAGTTCAGGTGTATGGGAATGTTCGCACCCTCGGCCAGCAGGCGACCTGAATCATCGAAGATGGCCGAAGAACAATCCTTCATCTCCTTTACGATCGTTGAATAGCTGCTTCTTACCATAGTGGCCGACATCTGCTCAGCGATGGAACGGAGAGCATTATTGACAACTTCAAGAAGGATAGGGTCAGACATTCGCGTATTCCTCCCTTGCCTTATTTCTGTTTCCTGAGTGATGTGTATATGACGATATTCTTCAGGGCGTCCACGTGGGCTTTCTGCCCGGGATAGACGACAATTGTCGAACCCATCTCACCGATTATTGCCGGGCCGTCGATGTACTGACCTTCTTCGAGACTGTTCCTGTCAAAAACAGGGATTGTGATCTCTTCCCCGTCAAAAACGGATCTTGCTTCAAAGGCCTCCGTGTGTCCGAGGCCTGTCTCCCATTTCTTCTTTTCTCCAAGGTTGGGTTTTTTCATTGTTCCAACTGCGCTTACGCGGTAGTTGACGAACTCTACTGCATCGTCTTTCATGCAGTGTCCGTAGATCTGAAGATGTTGCCGGTGAAACTGCTCCACGGCTTCCTCGATATGTTTTGAAGAGATGTCACCGTCAGGAACAGGTATCGTCAATTCAAAAGCCTGACCGAAATACCGCATGTCACAGGTTCGTATGAACAGGCGGTTTTCGTCAATGACGTTCTCCCTGTCAAGATCTCTTACTCCCTGTAGTGTCAGATCCCTGTAAACCCCGGTCAAAGCTGCGAAGTCTATCTGGTCCTGCTTCTGGATCCGGGTCTGGACGTAATCGTATTTTATATCGGCCAGGACGAGCCCCAACGCGGAGAAAGTGCCGGGGGAATAGGGAATAAGCACCCTGGGTATTTCGAGTTCCTCGGCAAGCCTCGCGGCATGTAGCGCTCCCGCTCCCCCGAAAGCCATGAGGGTAAAGTCCCTGGGGTCGTGCCCTCGCTCAACTGAAATTACTTTGATCGCTCTGATCATGTTCGAGTTGACGATCTTCAGGATGCCTTCGGCAGCCTGCATTAGGTCGAGTTTTAAAGGTTCTGCGATTCTGTCCCTTATAGCTTGCCGGGTTAAGGAAACTGTTTCTTCATCAAGTTTTTCAAGAAATATTTCAGGCCGGATCCTGCCGGTTACAAGATTTGCGTCTGTAACCGTAGGCTGTGACCCGCCGCGGCGGTAACAGACAGGACCAGGTAAAGCTCCGGCACTCTTTGGCCCGACCTTTAGAGCCCCTCCCTCGTCGTACCAGGCAAGGCTGCCTCCCCCCGCCCCGATGAAGTTGAGGTCAACGCTTGGAAGATTGATAGGGTATCCCTCTACTGACCTGGCCGTAGAGAACTGGAAACTGTTGTTCCGTATCAGGGAGACATCACAGCTTGTTCCACCCATGTCCAGAGTTATTATGTTGGGTATCCCTGTGATCTTCCCGAGGTAATTTGCGGCTATTATCCCGGCTATCGGGCCGGAATCGGCTACGCTGACGGGTTTTTCAATGGCAGACTTGAATCTGACAATACCTGCGTTACCCTGCATTATGTAGAGTTTTGGAGAAGACGAGGTGTTGGCCATCATCTTTTCGAAAGCGGAAAGATGAGATGCCATGTTCGGCTGCATGTAGGCGTTGATCACTGCGGTTGAAGTCCGTTCATATTCCCTGAACTGCGGGTTGATCTCCGAAGAGATGGAGACGTAAACTTCGGGCCACTCCTCGGAAATGATCTCCTTTATCCTTTTCTCATGCAGTGGGTTTGCGTATGAGTGAAGCAGGCAGACGGCGATGGCCCTTATGCCCAAATCCTTCATTTGGGCCGTCAGATCCCTCACTTCCGCTTCATTAAGGGGCTCAATAATATACCCTTTGAAGTTGACTCTTTCAGTGACTTCAAAACGAAGTGATCGGCCGATAAGAGGTTCCGGTTTTTCCATCTGTATATCGTAAATATTCTCGTCCCGTGAGGCCCTTCCTATTTCCAGGACATCCCTGAAACCCCTTGTGGTGATCAGGGCCGTTGCTTCCGACTCCTTCTGGGCGATCATGTTGACAACTATGGTGGTCCCGTAAATGAGTTCTTCAACTGCATCCGGTGTTGTCCCTGCGATTGATGTGATCTTGTCTATTCCTTTTGCTATTCCGTCAAGAAGGTCTTTGGGAGTTGTAGGTGTCTTTGTCGAGAACAGTTCACCGTTATCGACATTCACCATGACTACGTCTGTATTGGTACCTCCAGTGTCTATGCCTATCCGGTACATGCTCATCACTCCAACAGATCAGTTTGATAGAAAATGATCCAGGGTAGATCGCGCCAGGGCGCGTTCGTACATATCGTGGCTTTCAGGATCGATATCTTTTTGTCCTTTTTCAAGAATGACCTTAAGAAGTGGGAGTAACTGTTCTTCGTAGAGTTTCATGCATTCAACGGGATCGAAGGCAGGCCAGGCGTTGCACGTAACCACTGTACGCCTGCATCTGGTGTCTACCAGGCCTGTAAGGGTCTCGTAATAGGGGTCGTTTTCTTCAATAACATACTTGTCCAGGGTCCCGTAAGCGATACCCTCGATGGCTTTGACCTGGGGCGGCGATGTACTGTTGTCGTAGGGATCGGATGTTATATCAACTATTACGGAATGGGATGGAAGGGTACAAAGAAGATAGTTGGGCACGATGATGATAGACGGGTCGATCCTTTTGGTACTGTCCACGAGAATATCCGAATCGACAAGAAGAGTTTTCATGATATCCGTTTTGTCAGTTATTGTCTGTGGCAGCATTCTGACAATAACTCCCGGTGTTCCTGTTTTACCGAAAGCATTGTCACTACAGATCTCCAATGCTTTTGCGGCAGCCTGGGCGACCTTTCCCATTCCCAGTATTGTCGCGTATATTGGTCTCCGGTCTTCGGAATAAAAACCTGGCATTTTCTTTTCAAGTTCTTGAAAACCGACCCGGATCGCAGCTCCGGAAGTTCCCGGATAATTTACAAAAATGCGGTTATTCCAGTCATCGACAATGTCGTCCATGGAAAAACAGCTAATTTCCCTTTCTTTCAGTAGCTTCACCAGTTGAGGCCTTGTGCAGTAATGGAGCATGGAGATAAGAACTGTTCCCGGTCGCATCCGGTTTAACATTTCTTTTTTTGGTGCTCTTACTACGACCACTGATCCTTTATCAAAAATCTCTTCATATGGGACAAAGGACAGGTTGGGGTTTGCGTCCAGGTATTCGCCTTCAGGTATTCCTATTTTGCTTCCGTAGCCTTGTTCAAGGAAGATCCTTGCGTCTGTAAGCTTTCGGATCTTTCTGAAAAGGGAGGGGAGAAAATCCCTTTTCTCTGTCTCCTCTTCATGCATTCGGGGGAACGCCAGTTCCTTGAGCATTCAAGCCACCTCGGATCACCTGGTTTTTAAGTCCTTCCATAAAAGAATTTACCCCTAAAAAGCTGAAGTAGCATTTGATGCGGTGTTTCTTTTTTTGCGTTAAATTATGTTCAATGTCGGGGGTTAAATTGAAGTGGTGACTGGGCTTTGTTTTTTTGATCGATCCTTGGGAAAGAGCCTGTCGGTAAAAAAAGAAGCCCCGAATATACGGGGCTTCTTTAAAGGAAAAACCAAAAGATCAGCGAGCTGATTCGATGGCTTCCATTACTTCCCAGAAACCTTCATCCATGGTGTTTTTGGTTTTCAGGTTTTCATAAAAGGCGGCAGCCTTATCCCTGAAAGGAGCCATATCTGGTGTAGCGAAGGTGGCACCGAAATCGGCTTTTGACTTCTCGATGATCCCTTCTGCAATGGCATCAATCTGGTTTGTGAACTCGGTGCCGGCTTCATTACAAGCTTCGACTATCTTTTCCTGGTATTCCTTTGGGAGTGAGTTGAATTTCTTGCTGTTCATGTAGAAGGCTATTGTCTGAGGATATTCATCGGTCATTGTGATGTAGGGACAAACCTCCACGAACTTCGTATCATGAATAAGAGTAACAGGCGATGTTACCGATTCGACAATTCCCTGCTGAAGGGCCAGGTAAGTTTCCGACCAGGCTATTATCGTCGGGTTCATCCCAATAGCTTCCCAGACTGCGAGCTCCAGTTCTGAAGGGTAGAAACGAAGTTTCAGTCCCTGGACATCTGCGATACTTTCAATTGGTTTCTTGGTGAGCAGAACCCGGAAAGGTCCACGTCTCCATGTCCATTCCGTATTGAGGACAACGATACCAGCCTTGATGCTCAACTCTTCAAAGAGGAGGCGCATATAGTCTCCCTTGAGGAACCTCTGGAAATGATCAAAGTCGGTGTAAACGAAAGGAGGCGTGATGTAGTCAATTTTCGGAATAAGCGTCCTTGCGCCAAGCACTGGGCTGTCAGCCACTATATCAACCGCTCCCATACCCATGCTCTTGAAAACCGTTTCGTCAGTTCCAAGGACTTCGGACCCGAACATGGATACCTTGACTGCGCCATTGGTCTTTTCTGCGACTTTGGCCGCAAAATTTTCGAAGGCCTTGTATTCAGGGCTTTGCGGACCCATTTTTGTTGCGAGGCTTAATTCGTAGTCGGCTTTGGCGAAAGCACACCCGGAAAGAACCGACAAACAGATCACCGCTGTTACCAACATAAGGATACTGGTCTTCTTCATGGCTAACCTCATTCCTATACCCCCTTATTTCAGATTGATGGTTCAGGTTTTATTAATACCCTCCGCTTCCGGTTGTTCAGACGTGTTCCCTGAAAGCTTCGGGAGGGATCTTGCCATCGGCACCGGACAAGGATGCCAGGGAAACACCTTCTTTCATCCTGCTGAACTGTGTCTTTTCTTTTTCCTGCTCATGAAGTGCATGTTCGATCACGGCCTGGGCAGATCCAGGGGGAAGTACGCAGACACCATTTATATCGGCTATAACCAGATCCCCTGGGTTGACTATTATTCCGCCGCACTGGACGGGAACGTTGATCTCGCCCTCCAGCCCCAGTATCCGGGTTGTAAGCGGCGAAAGCCTGCGGAAAAAAACCGGAAAACCAATTCGCCGGATATCGAGGATATCCGTAACTGAACCATCGACCACAGCCCCGGCGATCCCTCTCAGAGATGCCGCCAGGGTCATTGCAGCCCCCCAGCAGGCATGTGTCATGTCTCCGCACCTGTCAACTACGATGACGTCTCCTGGACGGGCGATCTCAACGACCTTGTGGCAAAGGGTTGAATCAATGGAAGGGATCCTTACGGTGACTGCCTGGCCGATTATTCTGGCTTCATCCAGGGAAGCCCGGAACTCGGTTTTCATGCATCCTGAAGGCAAAAAATGACCGACTGTCGCAGGCTCGATCTCTCCAAGACCTTTCATCAGGGAGCGTTCAATGGGGTCTGCGTTGGGGTTGATCAACATCATGACCTTTTATCGCTCTCCTTCCACTTGATTTCCCGGATATTTGATCGGATATTTTCCAGACACTGGTTTTGAAGACGTATCTGCCTCAGGTATTCCAGGTCAATATCAGCAAAAATGACGGATTCCCTGTCTGATGCTCTTGCGACTACCGTACCCCAGGGATCAACGATCATGCTGTTCCCGTAGCACCTCTTTCCCTGGTGCCATCCACATTGAGCCGGAGCTGCAACATATACCTGGTTTTCGATAGCCCTTGCTCTGAGAAGGGGTTCCCAGTGATCCTTCCCTGTGAATGCCGCAAACGCAGAAGGGACAAATATGATCTGGGCACCCCCCAGCGCCAGCACCCTGTAAAGTTCCGGGAAACGGAGATCGTAGCAGATGGAAAGGCCCAGGTTGCCTATAGGGGTTCTGGCAATTACCGGGGAATCTCCCGGGATTACATGGGATGATTCTTTGTTAGCCACTTCACCGTGTATCTCTATGTCGAAAAGGTGAATTTTGGAATAAAGGGCTTTTAGAGCACCGTCGGGAGCCAAAAGGGCAGAGGTGTTCCTGTATCTGCAGGAATCCTGTGTCTTTTCAGCCATGCTTCCAGCCAGAATATAGAACCCTAACTCCCGGCTCAGGTTCGAAAGCTTGTCCGTGGCCGGTCCGGGGATACATTCCGCAGTGGGGAGGGTCTCCTTTTCTGAAGCAAGAAAGAGGAAACATTCTGGCAGGGCGACAATATCCGGACCGGATCGGGCGGCCTCCCTGACAAGTTCTTCGGCCCGATCAAGGTTGCGTTCCTTCCTTTCGTCCGAATTCATCTGGATCAGTGCGATCCTCAAAACTTCCACCTCCGGGTTTATTTACTCCCGAACAAAAAGTCTTTTCAATCCTCCGGCAAGCCCAAGGATCATTCCAAGCAGCATGGGAAGCGAATACCAGTAGTAATTGATCCTCAAGGTGGACAAGGAAGACTGGTGATTGCCTGCAAGGATCACTCCCCATGAAAAACGGATAACAAGTATTGCAAAGATGATCACCAGGATGTTGACGAAAGCGTCCACGTATTTTCGGCCCCTGATCGGAATGAATTTTTCGTAGAAATAATCGATCACGATGACCTCGTTCCTGTACAGGTAAACTCCGACACCGAGAAAAACTGCCCAGTTTGCAAGCAGCGCTACTATTCCAGGGACCCAGTTCATGGGTATGGAAAAAAAATACCTTGAAAATATCCTGAGAACGTCTAGTAAAAAAAGCGCAACTAAACAAGCAACTGCGATCTGGAAAGCAAATTCTGAAATCCTGTCGGTAATTCTGGTAACAGTTCTCCCGAAAGTCATAGGCCTGCTCCTTTCGAGCTACTGCCGGAAAAGAAAATACGGCATGAATGTCGTTAATGACGGGAAGAGGATAAGGATAAAAAGTGCTATGAACAGCGTTATCATGAATGGGACCAGCGCCCTCACCAGCTCGTGATATTTTACCTTCGCCACGCTTAGCATCACGAAAATGCCCGATCCAACTGGCGGGGTTATCATCCCTATCATGTCGTTGAATACGATGACCACGCCAAAGTGGAGAGGATCGATGCCGAATACCGGAAGTAAGGGGACAAAAATGGGTATAGTGATGACCAGTGTGGCTATGCTGGGGATGAAACATCCGTTAAGAAGATAGAAAATATTGACGAATATCCAAAAATACCATTTATTGCCCTGGCAGAGCGTAACGATAGCCTGGGCAAGGTGGACGTAGACCTGCTCCCTGTTAAGGACCCAGGTGAAAGCCGCTGCCGCTGCCATAATGAACATGATCTGTGCTATTGGCACAACACTGCTCGCAAAACCATTCCTGAGTATATTGCCGAGAGATGTTTCCTTCCTGATCACTGCGATCAAGATTATGTAGAATATTGCCAGAGCGCCTGCTTCGCTTGGACTGATCACGCCGAAGGCAAAACCCGAAAGCAGGATCAGCGGCGCCAGCAGGGCCGTGAAGTTGTTTTTAAAAGAAACGGCCTTTTCAAAATAGGTCAGACGCCTTGTTACTGGAGAGTGAACATAACCTTTGGCGCTCAGAAAATATACGACTAGCATCAGGGATATCCCGATAAAGATCCCGGGGACCAGGCCGGCGATAAGTATCTCGGAAATGGATATATTCGCCAGGACCCCATAAATGATAAGTGATATGCTCGGTGGAATTATCGGCCCGACGACAGAGGATGCTGCTGTGACGGCTGCGCTGAAATCCCTCTTGTAGCCATGGTCGGTCATGGCTTTCATCTCGATTATCCCCAGGCCGGCACAGTCGGCTATCCCCGAACCCGACATGCCGGCAAACACCATGCTGGCCAGTACGTTTGCCTGGGCAAGCCCGCCCTTGATATGCCCTACAATGTCTGTGGCAAACCCGAATATTCTCTCGCTGAGTTTTGTGGAGTTCGCCACGTTCCCGACAAGTATGAACAGGATAATGGCGAGGTAATTCACGTTCTCGACGGTGTTCTGGATCGCCATGATCAGGACCGGGAGGGGGTATTTAGCAATATACATGCTCAGGAATGCTATCAGGCCCATGCCTGTCGCGACGGGGGTTCGAAGGAAAACCAGGAAAAGGAACAGGAAAATGGGAAGCAGGTCTTTCAAAGAATGGGCCTCCTCCCTTGGCGGTTGCATTTCATCGTGAAAGACATACCGCCGAAAGGTTTAACAACATCATCAGTATAACAGCAGGGCCTTCAAGCGCATTTGGTAGGCTTTTGTTTTTTTGGTAGATTCTGCGTTTTTGGAGAGGGCCGGGAATGGCCCAGGGGTTTTCTTTTATTCCTATTGTTGTTTTTTTGATCGATATGCCAGCAGGTGTACAAGAGGTAATGATTAGGGTTACCCTTTCCGAAAACAGTACTTTAAGTTGAACCGTGAAAAGGGTGTGAGGTTGCGATGGAGCAGGCATGCAATTTTGACCGGTTTGCAAGCTGGCTGGAAAGGGCCATTTGCACGGAACAATTCAAGGATATCGTTCAGGGATTCTCCTCATCCTTTGAATTCATGGTTTCCTTTTTTTCAAGGCAGGGTTTGCCCCTGGAAAAAAATGTCTTTGATCCGCCAATTTGCATCGAAGCAAAAGAGGGTAAACTTCCTGAATATTTCTGCCTGGAAAGCATCAGAAACGGGGTTTTGCGGTCTATGGACAGCAAAAAACCTCTTGTCTTCAGGTGTTTTTGCGGTGCAGGATACCTGGCTGTACCGATGATCGTCGATCAGTCATCGGTCGGCTGCATAGTCTGCGGGCATTTCCTTTTTAAAAATTACAAGGAAGAAGATATGACCATTTTTTTAAAGAACATAACTCCTGGAAGTGAAGAATTCAAAAGCCTGGCTGCACATTTCATGGCGATCCCGGTAGTAGGGGGCCAGTTGATTGACAAGATAAGGGACAGGCTTGTCCTGATGGCTTCCTATATTGCGAAAATGTACCAGAGGGATGTACTTGAAACACGGGATATCTTTCAGAACAATGGTCGAAAAAGGGGGGATGCCGACTTTGAGAACAGTCTGAAGATCCTCCAGGCCAAAGATCTGAGAAGTCAGCTGAATCCCCATTTTCTTTTCAATACCCTTAATGCCATATCTCAGTTGGCAATGCTTGAGGGTGCCGGGCAAACACAGGAATTGACATACCAGTTGTCTGAATATCTGAGGTATGTGCTCAGGAAACAATCCAGGCAGGAAGTCGTTCCGTTATCGATGGAGATCGAATGCATAAAACGATATCTGGAGATATACAGGATACGCTTCAGGGAAAGGCTTTCCTACGAGGTGTCTGTCGGTCAGGGTGCGGAGAAGGCCGAAATTCCATTTATGCTTCTTCAGCCGATCGTTGAGAATGCCGTTCTTCATGGTATCGAGCCCTTGATGGAACCTGGCCGCGTGAGCATCAGCGCAAGGGTTATCGGCACATCGGTGTTGATAGAGATAAAGGATAACGGGGTAGGCTGCGACCCGGAAAGGCTGAACCGTGGTATAGGGCTCCAGAACGTAAGGGACAGGATATCGCTGCATTATGGCGAGTCATCTGACCTGGAGATAAAAAGCAGAAACGGGGAAGGGACTTCAGTGCTTGTAAGGATACCTTTTGAAGGAGCGTGACTTTTATGGACTTGAGGATCCTTGTGGTTGATGATGAACCCCTCACCCTTGAAGCACACCGGAGCGTTATCAAGAAGTGGCGGGGCGATGTCGATATCCGGGACGCGCATAATGTTCCAGCCATGCTGGAGATATCGCGGGAATGGGACCCTGATATTGTTCTACTCGACGTCAGGATCCCGGGCGGCGACGGTCTTTCCGCCCTTAAAACACTCAGGGATGAGGGTTTTTCAAACGAAGCGATAATAACCACTGCTTTCGACATGTTTGCTTACGCGAAATTCGCAATGGATGTAAGGGCTTCATCTTTTCTGGTGAAACCCATTCGCCCAGGTCATTTGATAGAAGCCATCGAAAAGGCGGTTTCGGTCATAAAAGCCAGGAGAGGCAAGGAAGAAAGGCTGTTAAGCGCCCACCGGTTCCTCCAGGCCAACCGGGGGCCTATAGCGATGAATCTTCTCACCAACCTTATCCGTCAGCCGGGGCATGAGGAGGAAGTGGGATCCCTATGCAGCGAGATCGGTTTCCCCCCTGCAAGGGCGTGCCATTTTTTCGGGATCATTGCCCTGCCTGGCGATGAAAAGGAAACCTACTGGGAGCACCTCCTGCTCATAGATACTATCCAGGAGGTTCTGGGGGAGGAAATAACGGTTTTCCCCTGGAAGAGTCATTCGATCTTTCTTTTTGTCCCTGCAGATGAACTTGACAGGTTGCCTGAAGACATTTCACTGAAGATCCTTGAGTCGATATCAGGGAATTCCCTCCAGGGAAATGTGATCTACGGAGGATGTGTAACTTGTCTCAACAACCTCCCGGACCTTGTGGCTAATGTTGAGGGACGCCTGGACGAGAGTCTTCTTGGGGGAACTGGCAGGACTCTCTGGGAGGAGATCGGGGAAGAAAAGGAAGAATCGACCGAGACAGATCTTGCCGTTTTCGGGCTTAAGAAGGCGCGTTCCCTGATCATTGACGCCATAAGGAACAACCAGGCCTATTATCTTTCCAGGGGCCTCGAGGTTATTGCGGAAAATGCCGACAAGGTTGTAACGAGGGACCTTGAGATATCAAAGATGGTTTATCTGGGTATCCTGGGATGTGTATCCGAGATACTGCTGGAACATAATTGCGACCTGTCGGAGATAAGGGGGTGGGGGAGGAGGAGCACACTTGATATTATCTCGTGCACCAATCAATCCAAGCAGAACAATGTGATCCGGAATGCTTTTGAAGAAGCCATGGTTATAAGGGGGTCTGCCCTGCAATCGCACTCTTCCGTGGTTCATAACGCAATGAATTACATCCAGCAGAACTATGACAACCTGTCCCTGGAGACAACTGCGGACCATGTCCATGTCACCCCGGAACATTTAAGCCGTTTATTCCAGAAAGTTCTTCAAAGGCGTTTCGTGGATGTGGTGAGGGATATCAGGATCGAACGGGCCAAGGCCCTTCTTTCCGAGGGGATAAGCGTAAGGGATGTTGCCATATCAGTGGGTTACGGCAATATATCTTATTTCAGCACCCTTTTCAAGCAGCAGACAGGTGTAAGCCCCAGTTCTTTCAGGGATTAGTGGTCTTTTGTCTTCAGAACTATTTCCTGATCTGCTTTCATAGTCAGTGAAGAGGCTGTAGTTATCTCCTATAGATTGAAGAGCCTGGGGATAAGGGTCGTAAGCGGCGGGAATGAGATAATGGCCAGCAATACCAGGAGAGCCACCCCGATGAAGGGCCAGATATGTACGAAAACGTCTGTCAACTTCACCTTCCCGACGGCCGCCACAATGTAGTTGCAGGCGCCCATTGGAGGGGTTATCAGCGCTATCGTCACGTTCAGTGTCATGACCACGCCGAACTGCAACGGATCGATGCCCGCCCTTATCGCGATGGGTGCGAAGATGGGGGTTAGAAGTGTCAGGGTTGAAATCTCCTCCATGAACATGCCCACCGGAAAAATAACGGCGCTCAAGACTATCAGGAGAAGCCACGGTTTGTCCATCAATCCCGCCTGGAGCAAAAATGACGCAAAACGCTGCGGCACCTGTTCCCATTTAAGGAGCCATCCAATCACGGTAGCCGCCCCCATGATCAGGAATATGGTACTCGTAAGCCGTACTGTCTCGTAAAAGGATTCCGCAAGGATCCTGGGAGTGAGTTGCCTTGTGTAGAAGATCCCTGCAAGGAGGCAGTATCCTACAGCCAGCGCTCCCGACTCTGTGGGGGTTACGATGCCTGTGATGATCCCGCCGAGGATTATGACAGGGGCAAGCAGCGCAACCATGGATCTGACAAGTATCTCTCTGCTTCTCTTCCTGACGTCCCGGAAGTCCGCTACGGGAACGTGGTATATAAGGGAATAGAAATAGTTCATGACCATAAAAGCCCCTCCCAGGGCCAGTCCGGGGAGAATGCCTGCAGCGAATAGTCCCCCGATGGATGTATTGGTCATGGTGGCATAGATGATCATGAATATGCTCGGCGGGATAATGGGGCCTATTAGCGCGCTCCCCGCGGTGAGTCCTGCAGAGTATGAAGGAGAAAATCCGTCCTTGACCATGGCAGGTATCAGGATCGAGCCCAGGGCCGAAGCATCCGCGGCGGCTGAACCGTTCACTCCCGAAAGGATTATGCTTCCCACAACGTTTACGTACCCAAGCCCGCCGTGGACCGAGCCCACCAGGAGACGGCAGAAATCCAGAAGGCGGTCAGTAAGTCCTGACCGGTTCATGAGGATCCCGGCCAGGATAAAGAAGGGTATCGCCATGAGGGTGAATGAGTCCATCCCGCCGAAGAATTGCTGGCTCATGACCCTCAGGAGCGACAGGTCCCCAAGGGCAAGGATGCCAACAAGCGATGCTGAAAGAAGCGAAAGATAGAGAGGCAGTCCCAGTATCATAAGGACAAGGAAAGAAGCCAGCATAAGGAAACCCATACTAGGACCTCCTCCAGCTGAAGTGAATCAATACGGTTCCGGCAAGGAGGAGGGCAAAACCTGCGGGAAGAGCCATCAGTGGTATGGTCTTGGGAATGTTAAGCGCCAGTGTTTTCATGTGCCAGATGCTGACGGCATTCACCCATCCCAGGTAGATCATGAGGGTCAGGATGCAAACCGTGATCACAAAGCGCCCCCACTCGACCATACGGCGCAGGGCGACGGGAAAACGGGTGACCACAAGATCCACAACCATGTGTTCGCCCTTTACCGCCGCCCCCAGGGCACCAAGCATTACTATCCACACAAGAGAGAACCGGGCAACTTCCTCGGTCCAGATGATCGAGCTCTTCAGAACATAGCGACAGAACACCCCCAGCAGGATGTCTCCCACGTTGACGACAAGCATGATGCATGCTGCCCAGGCGCAGAAGATCTCAAGCCTTGTCACCCATTCAGAAAGGCCCTTCTTCCGAAACTTTGGATCCTGCCCGTAAGCCATGACCGTTCTATTTTGCCTTTTCGTTGGCTGCCCTGGCACATACAAGCGCCAGGT
>Ga0334882_1000786_pt1 | contig 44606 bp, 37 predicted proteins | sample GraSluR1_MG_5_FD_207226 | JGI IMG/M metagenome (GOLD analysis project Ga0334882, IMG submission 207226) | Sludge microbial communities from methane-producing bioreactor in Wageningen University, Netherlands - Granular Sludge_15_04-R1 | ecosystem: Engineered > Bioreactor > Anaerobic >... | reverse complement strand
CACGGTCTTGCCGTTGAGGAGAGTCTTCTCTTCGGTGGCAAGCTGATGTTTAAGATCCGCCAGCCGCTCTATCTCAGCCTGATTCAGCTCGGTGCGGCCCTCTTTTTCCGCCAGAGCCCGGGTAAAAAACTCCTGCCGTTCATACATCAGCTCCGCCGCCGTACGGAGGGAAGGTTTCAGGAACTGATGTTCCAGAACCTGCTGGCGATAGGAGTAGATGGGAAGCAGGGGCGCCGAAAGGGAGATGATGGCGTAGAGGATAATAAGAACCCCGCCGATCATGGCCATGGTATTCTTACGGAGCCGCCGCCAGGCATCGAGCCAGAGGCTGACACCCTTGATGGGGGTATTCAGCTCATCAACATTAATATCGTTTTCCAAAGAAGCAATATCTGACATTTCCGCCCCCTCCTATTTGTATGAGATTCGGGGGTCCAGGAACCCGTAGGCGATATCCACCACAAAGTTCATCACCAGAAGAATCAGGGAATAAACGATCACCGTACCCATAATCATGGTGTAGTCACGGTTGAAGGCGGACTGAACAAAATGGCGGCCCAGACCGGGAACGCGGAAAATCCGTTCCACCACGATGGAACCGGTGACAATACCCGAGAGCGCCGGTCCCAGGTAGCTCACCACCGGGAGGGAGGCGCCTTTAAGAACGTGTTTAAACATGATTACCGAGGTTTTCAACCCCTTGGCCCGGGCGGTCCGGATGTAGTCGCTCCGGAGGGCCTCCAGAAAACTGGCCCGGCTGAGCCGTGCGATGGTGGCAAAATAGGCCATGGACAGGGAAACCACCGGCAGGATCAAGGCCTTCAGGCCGTGCTCATCAATCCACCCTGCCACGGGAAGAACCTGCAGCTTCACCGCAAATATCCACATGAGCAGGGGGGCAATAACAAAGACGGGCACCGAAATACCCAGAATCGCCAGGGCCATGGCGGAATAGTCCCACCAGGTATTCTGTCTCAGGGAGGAGATCATCCCCGCCGACATCCCCAGAACAATGGCGATGAAGAGAGCCAGACATCCTAAAACCATGGAAATGGGAAGGCTGATGCCGATGTAGTAGTTTACATCGTAGTCTTTGTATTTATAGGAAGGGCCAAGATCCCCCTTGACAACGTTCCAGAGATACCGGCCGTACTGCTGGATCAGCGGTTCATTCAGATGATACTTGGCCTCGATGTTCGCCTGGATCTGAGGCGGGAGCTTTTTCTCGCTGCTGAAAGGGCCACCGGGTGCCACCCGTATGAGAAAAAAACATACGGTGACAATGATAAACATGGTGGGAATGAGCGCAAGAAACCGTCGTATAATAAACTTCGACATGCAATTCCCCTTTATAAAGATAAAGTGTGTTGTGTTTAACCGAATTTTATTCGGTCATTGCGGCAAAATACCGAATTAGTAACAGGACCCCTCATTCTACTATGAAAAGTCTGATTCTTCAAGAGATAGGTTTCTCCGGAGTGTCAAATTAATGAAGAGACCCTGCTGTCAATCAGGGTCGACCTTTTCCCAGTCCGTCGCCCCCGCCCCCGGATGTCACTGTTCCTGGATTGACAACCCGGGGTATTCTGGTTAAAGTAGCCGGGAAATGCCCCGGTAGCTCAGCAGGATAGAGCGACTGCCTCCTAAGCAGTAGGTCATGCGTTCGAATCGCGTCCGGGGTATACGAAGGGGCTGTCCCGTTGCGGGACAGCCCTTTTGGTTTTAACGGGCCCTTCGAGGGTGAGCCTGCATTTTTACCCTAGGCGGTATTACACCGGTTCCCGGAAAACGGTTTTTCGTGTACCTTCAGAACCGGTTCATTATCATGATTAGATTACCCTTTCGCGTTCTGATGCTGCTTTCCGGACTCCTGTTCCTCTCCTTCGGGGTGGCCCTCTCGGTGAAAGCCAACCTGGGGATTTCACCGGTGTCCTGCATTCCCTACGTCTTCAGCCTGAGCACTCCCCTGACCCTGGGGATGACGACCATTCTGTTTAACCTGCTGCTTATTTTTCTGCAGGTTGTTCTTCTGCGCCGGGCCTACGAACCCGTTCAGCTCCTGCAGCTTCCTGTGGTATTCCTCTTTGGTTTTTTTATTGATTTCGCCATGCTGGCGGTTTCCGGACTGGTTTTAACCTCTTATCTTGCCAGACTGATTGTCTGCCTTGCCAGCTGCCTGCTCATGGGCTTCGGAGTCTTTCTCGAGGTCAAGGCCAATGTCACCTACCTTCCCGGCGAAGGGATAGCCCTGGCGGTAGCCAAGACTGTCAAAATCGAATTCGGAAAGGCCAAGATCGGAGCCGACAGTTCCATGGTCCTGGTCGGAGCGGTCAGCTCACTGCTGCTTGCCGGAAACCTGGAAGGCATCAGGGAAGGAACGTTCATTTCCGCCCTCCTCATCGGCTTCACCGCCCGGCACCTGATGAACCGGTTCTCCGCTGCGGCAAAACCGGCTGACAAGGCGACCGAAATCCCCTGGGGCGGCTGAAAACCCTCCTCCTCGTTGATTTCTCCTTCCCCCGGTGCGATAATAGAATCATGAAAAGGATATTAAAGACCCTCCAGGGCCGCCCGGTGCTGGAAGGAGCGGGGGTGAAGCTTCAGAGGATTTTCGGGTTCAGCCAGCCTGAGTTGTACGATCCCTTCCTTCTTCTGGATGATTTTCACAGTTCCCGGCCCGAAGACTACCTGAAAGGATTTCCCTGGCACCCCCACAGGGGGATCGAAACCATCACCTACCTGATCGAGGGAGAGGTGGACCACCAGGACAGCCTGGGAAACAAAGGAACCATAGGCCCCGGCGACGTCCAGTGGATGACCGCCGGGGGGGGCATCATCCATCAGGAGATGCCCCGGGGGGATGCCCAGGGACGGCTCTGGGGCCTTCAGCTCTGGGCCAACCTGCCGGCCTCGGAAAAACTGGGACCGCCCCGGTACCGGGGATTCACCGCCGATGAAATCCCCGAGGCTTCCCTGGCCGATGGCGGGAAGGTAAAGGTCATCGCCGGCACATGGCGGGGGATCCAAGGTCCCGTGGAGGGGGTGGCCATCAATCCCGAATACTTCGATATCACCCTGGAGCCGGATCAGGCCTTCCTCCACACCCCGCCGCCGGGGGAAACCTTCATCATTTACCTTCTTACAGGCAGACTGACAGATCCCGGACTGTCCTCGGGGACGGCGGCGGTTCTGGAAGACATCGGGGCTTCCGGTCTGAAGGCGGGAAAAGAGGGCGCCCGGTTCATCTGGATATCGGGCCGCCCTCTGAAAGAACCCATCGCCTGGCAGGGACCCATCGTAATGAACACACAGAAAGAACTGGAGGAGGCCTTTCGCCAGTACCGGGACGGTACCTTTCTCGATCCACCGCACCGCAGCTGATAAAACAAGCGGCCTTCACCCCCGATAGACCGGGTCTTTTCATCCCTGTATACTGGGCCGATGGAAGATACCAGGCAGAACGCCTTTGATGATCTGACCCCCGAAGTGGTCATCGGGGCGGTGGAAGCAGCGATGGATCAGGAACTGACGGGGCTCATCACTCCCTACCCCAGCTACATCAACCGGGTCTATGAGGTGGAGACCGCAGACCGTGAGCGGCTTGTGGTGAAGTTTTACCGCCCGGGACGGTGGAGCACCGCCGCCCTGCTGGAGGAGCACCGGTTCACCCTGGACTGCCATGAGCGGGAAATTCCGGTGGTGGCGCCCCTGCCCCTGGAAGGGGGCAGCAGTCTGGCCATGGCGGCGGGGTATCCCTTCGCCGTCTTTCCCCGAAAGGGAGGCCGTCTCTTCGAACTCCATGAGGACCAGGATTACCTGCGGGCGGGGGCCCTGATCGCCCGGATCCATCAGGCGGGTGCGGAAAGACCGGCCCGTCACCGGATTGAGCTTCGGCCCCGGACCAGCACCGCCGGATACATCGAGGAACTCCTCCGCATCGTGCCTCCCCCCCTGGATGAGGAGTTCCGGGACATCACCTCCCGGTTGATGGTCCTGATGACCCCCCTCTTTGAAGGCCTTCCCCTCCAGAGAATCCATGGGGACTGTCACCGGGGGAACCTGCTGGACCGCCCCGGGGAGGGCCTGAGGGTGATCGATTTTGACGACATGGCCATGGGTCCCCCGGTCCACGACCTCTGGATGCTCCTGCCCGGATCGGTCTCGGAATCTCACCGGGAGTTCAATCTTCTGGTGGAAGGGTACGAGGCTTTCCACCCCTTCGACCGGACAAGCCGCCGGCTCATCGAGCCCCTTCGGGCCATGCGGATCATCTACTTCCTCGCCTGGTGCGGCCGCCAGCGGGAGGATTTTAACTTCCCCGGCCACTTCCCCGGCTGGGGAACCCCCCGGTTCTGGGAAGAAGAAATCCAGGATCTCAAAAATCAGCTGGAAGAAATTCAGGAAAACCTGGAGTGAATCCCCTATAATGAGAGGAACTATGAGAAAGAAAATATTTATCCTGGGAACCCTGATGGGGCTCCTTTTAACAGGCATCATGCCGGCCCAATCCTTTGGAGTCGGTTCGGACAATCTTTTCCTGAGGGATACGCCGCTTTTTTACGGCCGGGACGAGATGGACCGCCGCCTGGAGGAGCTGCGGAAGGACGGTCCCATCTGGGCCCTGAACCTGTCCGGCGGTTCCGCCCGGGCCTTCGCCCACCTGGGGGTTCTCAAAAGGATGGAAGAGGAAGGTCTCTACCCCGATGTGATCGTCACCAACTCCATGGGGTCCATCGTGGGCCTCCTCTACGCGGCGGGAATTCCCCTGGAGTCCATCGAAGACCTCCTTTCCACGATCAACCTGGCCAATCTTTTCGATGTGGCCCTCCCCCTGCAGGGGGGGATTATCTCGACCTACACCTTTCAGGCCCTGGTTCAGACCATCCTTGGTAAAGTGGACATTTCCGATTTCCCTATCCCCATTCTGGTGGTCACCGAGGATCTGCGGACCAAACGGCAGGTCATCCTGGCCAAGGGCCCGGCAGACCGGGTGATGCTGGCCGCCTTTGCCCTGCCGGTCTATTTTAATCCCGAAAACCTGGAGGACTTCCGGCTGGTGGACGGGGGCGCCACCAATCTGGTGCCCCTCAAACCCTTCGAGGGTATGTTCGATGCCACCGTGGTCTCCACTACCTTCTACGACCTTATTCCCAATCTCTACAACCCCCTGAACGTCCTCAACGTCACCATCGACATCGCCAAGAGCCGCACCGCCGTCACCCAGATTCTTGAATACAACCCCTTTGTGATCCGGTGCGATGTGGAATCTTTCTCTTTCATGGCCTTCGATAAAAGCGAAGAACTCATTGCCCGGGGCTACGAGAGCTGCGATCTGGTGATAGATGAACTTCGGGAGTATCTTGATTTCAGGAACATCCAGAGTTCCGTCAGCAAAGCGAACCCCGCCTACTCCGCCGCCATAGCCCGGGCCCGGACCATGATCAACAACAAAATCCCCCTGCCCCTGAACCGGAATATCTGGGGAGTCAAGGCGGAGATTCACAGCTGGCAGGCCTACCGGGATCCCCATTACCTCTATCCTGAACTCTTCCTGGGGGTGAAGACTTTTTTCGGCCGTCCCTGGCTCTCCGGCGAGGTCTCCGGCCTCTATGGCGGCACCTCCGGATGGGGGGGGCTGGGCAGCCTCTCCGGGAGTCTGGGAGGAAATCTCAACTGGCGCCTGGAAAGTTTCTGGTCGATTCCCCCGGAAGAGATCGAGGAAAACAGCCTGCCCCTTCCGGTGGACTATCACTTTGGAGAGATAAAACTGATCATTCCCGGGGATGCCATATCGGTGACCCCCTTTTCCCGTTTTGAGCTGGCCGATGCAAGGGAACCCGGCAGCCGTGAAATACTGATCCACGGAGGGGTGGAGTCCATCCTGTCCCGGCAGGGACTTACGCTCACGGAGAATTTCCAGATCTTCGGACACAGCCCTCCCGGAGGGGAGCCCTGGATAACCGGCGTTTCGGAAGAACTTACCCTGCGGCTCAGGCTGCCGGGACTCTTCTTCGTTACCGCCCGGGCTTTCGGCCGGGTTCCCTTTGATCTGGATGACAGCGTTCCCCTCTATTACAACGATTTCTTCCGGAGCGCCCTCTTCAACCTTCTGGACGAGGGAGGGCTAAGCCAGAAATCGGATTATATGTTCCCCGGAGGATTCGGTATTGCCAACATGGCCCTGGCTTACCGGTTCGGCGCCTTCGTTCCCAACATTGCGGAAATGCTCCTCCTCAGAGAGAGCGAGATTGCGGTGTTTTCCGACATTCTGGTCACCGGCTTCAGGGAAGGGTTGGAACAGCCGCGGCTCAGCCTGGGGGGGGATCTGCGGCTTAACATATCCCTTCTGGGCCTGCGGCCCTTCGATTTTCATATCCTGGGGGGATGGGATTTCTACGCGGACAAACCGTTTTTCATGATCAACCTGGGAAGTGAGATCCCCTGATATTCCCTCAACCATACAATATCTGAACAGGAGTTTTTGCCATGGAAGAAAGAATGATTCTGCTTCACGGATTTGGACGGGATGAGGTTATGAAGATCCTCAAAGCGGTTAAGGCGGTGACCTCTGATCCGTCGGACATCGCCTTTTCGGTCACCACCGAAAACAATCTCACCTGGACTGTCCAGGACCTGGTCAAAGAAGTCCGGGAAGAACATGAGTACATGAAAGCTAATCCTCCCGGAAAATCCATTTAGGCACAAAACCCGCCCCTTCCCGCAATTCCGACCTTGTTTCTCATTATATTTTTTACCATAGTGAAGGTATGAAAGGTTTCAACATCACCACCGATTCCATCCCCCGGCTGATCTGGCAGATTTCGGTTCCCTCCGCCATGGGGTTTTTCTTCAACACCATGTTCAATGTGGTGGACACCTACTATACGAGATACATTTCCACCGATGCCCTGGCAGGGCTGACCCTCTCCTTTCCGGTTTTTTTCATCCTCATCGCCTTCAGCCACGGCCTGGGTTCGGGACTTCAGGGGCTGACTGCCCATGCCCTGGGCCGGGGGAAACCCGAAGAAGCCCATGATCTGGCGGGCGGGGGGGTTCTGCTGGCTCTTGTTTTTGCCCTGGGTCTTTTTTCCCTGGGGAACCTGGCCGCTCCGGGGGCCTTCCGGCTCATGGGGGCCCGGGGAAATGCCATGGATCAGGGACTCCTGTACGTCCGGGTCATCCTTCTGGGCCTGCCGTTCTTCTTCCTGAATAACGCCATGAACGGGATTTTATCGGCCTCCGGCGACACCCGGTCGTTCCGGAACTTCCTCATCCTGGGGTTCTTTCTCAACCTGGCCCTGGATCCCCTCTTCATTCTGGTCCTCCCTCTGGGGACAGCGGGTATCGCCCTGGCCACGGTGCTGGTGCAGGCGGTGGGAACCTTCTACCTGGGGAAAAAACTCCTGAAAACCGTGGCCCTGGGGCAGATCCTCAAAACCCGCCGGGTCAACCTGATAAAGACCTGGCCCGCCCTGACCGCCCAGAGCCTGCCCGCCAGCCTGAACATGATGAACGTGGCCCTGGGAATATTTATCATCAACCGCTTTGTGGTTACCCAGGGGGGAGACCCGGCGGTGGCGGGATACGGCGCGGCCATGCGGATAGAGCAGCTGTTCCTTCTGCCCACCATCGGGCTCAACACCGCCCTGGTCACCTTGACCGGGCAGAATTACGGCGCCGGGCTCATCCACCGGGTAAGGAAAAGCTACAACCTTACCCGCCTCTACGGCCTGGGAATTATCGTTCTGGGCATGGGGGTTCTCTATTTTTTCCGGCATTTCTGGGTAGGCCTGTTCAGCCCCAGCCCGAAGGTAATTGAAGCGGGGGCCGGATATCTGGCCATTGAAGTACTGACCCTGCCCGCCTACGTTTTCCTGGGAAGCGCCAACCCCTGCTCCAGGGCCTGAAAAAACCGGCCCTCATCTTCTGGGTGGGCCTCTATCGGCAGATACTCATGCCCCTCATCCTGTTTCCCCTCTTTTCAGATACCCTGGGTTGGGGGCTTCAAGGCATCTGGTGGGGGATTTTCTTCGTATGCTGGAGCGGAGCCGCCGCCATGATGGGCTACGCCCGGTTCCGGCTTTGCCGTGACGGCTGTGCCGATCCGGTGGATCCGGTTTCCGCGGTATAACCGCCTTCGCCATGGGGGATCAGACTGAGGGTCCTCCGGATTGAGGGCACCCTGTGGGAAGGATCATGGCTGACGAACAGAAGGGTGGAAGAACCTTCGGCGGCGATAATTTCCAGCAGATCCAGAACCCACCGGGTGTAGGCCCCGTCCAGCCCCTGACACGGCTCATCCACGATGAGAAGCCCGGGCTCCTTTATCAGGGCCCGCAGGATAAGGGCGGCCCTCTGGATGCCGAAAGAAAGATCCGGAAAGGGGGTGGATTCCCACTCCGTCAAATCGAGCCGGCGGCACCAGAGGCGGGCCTTCTCCACCTGAACCGGAGAGGGCCTGTCGTAGAGGCCCACCGAGTCAAAGTAACCCGACAGGACCACCCCCAGCAGGGTATCGGCCACTAGATATTTCTGATGAAAATCGCCGGAGACAAAACCGATCCTCTCCTTGATTTCCCAGACCGTTTCCCCCGAACCGCGGCGGCGGCCGAAGAGGAACAGATTCTGACCATAGCCCTTGGGGTTATCCGCGGTGATCAGGGAAAGGAGGGTGGATTTCCCCGAACCGTTGGGGCCGATGATCCGCCAGTGTTCACCGGGGAGGACCCGCCACCGGATATCCCGCAGGATGGGAATACCGTTGTAGGAGACCCCCACCCCGTCCATGAAGACAAGGGGTTGTGGGGCCTCTTTTCGGGCCGGCTGGGTTTCTTCTTCGGCGCCCCCGAAGGAATTTACGGCGGATCCCACGGACCCGGCAGGGGCAGGGGCAAAACCTGCCACCTCCAGCCGCGGTTCCAGACTTCGGTGGATCCCGGACGCCTCTTCCCGGGTCCCGTCAAAAATAATTTCCCCATGGCTCAATACCAGGGTTCTGCCGATGATCAAAGGAATGTCTTCAGGCCTGTTGGTGACCAGAAGCAAAGCCGGCCTCCCCTCCCCGGCTTCTGCCAGGTTTCCCAAAAGCCCCAGCAGCTCGGCCCGGGCTTCCCCGTCCAGTCCGTCAAAGGGATCATCCAGGATCAGAAGGGCCGGGGCTTCCAGCAGGGCCCGACAAAGCAGGGTCTTGCGCATCTCTCCGCTGGAGAGAAACCGAAGCCCCCGGCCTGTCACCGCTCCCAGCCGGAACCGGGCAATTAACGAGTCCCTTCTCTCCGGCGGAGCCCCCGGTTCCGACAGGTACTGGTTCACCGTCCGACCCGGGTCAAGCACGCCCTGGTGGAAATTGGTGTCATCCCGGTAGCGCTCCTGAGCCATCACCTGCCGCTGGAGTTCAAAGGAAACCAGCCCCGACGTTCCGCCCTTCCTTTCCCCTCCGCCGGGAATCACCAGGCCCGCCATAATCTGCCCCAGCAGGCTTTTCCCCGAACCGCTGGGCCCCAGCAGGGCGGCGGCTTCACCGGCCCGAAGGGTGAGGGAAATGTTTTTCAACCTGAGGGTCTCCCGCCGGGGATGACTCACCTCTTTCAGTTCCAGAATCACGGGACTCTTCATGGTCAACAGTAAACCACAGGGGCTCTTCCGGTTCAAGGGGCCATTTCATTCAAAATAGTGCAATACTTTGTGGTGAATTATGCAATATCCGCAAGGTTGACATTTCCCGGGCTCCGGGACTATCCTGCAACAACCAAAGCAATAAGGAAGAAAGAAGGATGAATTATTTCAACTCCCTGCCCCTGAGAAAACAGCTTCAGCAGTTAGGCACCTGTGATTTCATAGACCAGTCCCACTTTTCCGGTGTGGACAAGCTTAAAGGAAAAAAAATTGTCATCGTGGGCTGCGGCGCCCAGGGGCTCAACCAGGGCCTCAACCTGAGAGACAGCGGTCTGGATGTTTCCTACGCCCTCCGGAAGGAGGCGATCGACCAGAAACGCGCCTCCTACCAGAACGCCGCGGAAAACGGATTTGCCGTGGGCACCCATGAGCAGATGATTCCCCAGGCGGATCTGGTGGCCAACCTGACCCCTGACAAGCAGCATACCAGTGTGATCAACACCATCATGCCCCTGATGAAAAAGGGGGCCGTCCTCTCCTACTCCCACGGCTTTAACATCGTGGAGGAAGGGATGGAGATCCGCAAGGATATCACCGTTATCATGGTGGCTCCCAAGAGCCCGGGGTCCGAGGTACGGGAAGAGTACAAGCGCGGTTTCGGGGTTCCCACCCTCATCGCCGTCCACCCCGAAAATGATCCCAACGGCAACGGCATGGAGATAGCCAAGGCCTACGCCGCCGGCACCGGCGGTCACCGGGCGGGGGTTCTGGCCTCTTCCTTCGTGGCGGAGGTCAAGTCGGACCTGATGGGGGAACAGACCATCCTCTGCGGAATGCTTCAGACCGGAACGCTTCTCTGCTTCGATAAAATGATCGAAGAAGGAATCGACGGGGGATACGCCAGCCGGCTGATCCAGTTCGGCTGGGAAACCATCACCGAGGCACTGAAACACGGAGGCATCACCAACATGATGGATCGCCTTTCCAACCCCGCCAAAATTAAAGCCCACAGGCTCTCTCAGGAACTGAAAGAAATAATGACGCCCCTCTATCAGAAGCACATGGATGACATCATGGAGGGTACTTTTTCGGCCACCATGAGGGAAGACTGGGCCCGGGACGATGAAAACCTTCTTAAGTGGCGGCAGGAGACCGGAGATTCGGCCTTCGAAAAAACTCCCGCCGGATCCATGGCCATATCCGAACAGGAACATTTTGACCATGGCGTTCTCATGGTGGCCATGATAAAGGCGGGGGTCGAGCTGGCCTTCGACACCATGGTCTCCGCGGGAATAAAACCGGAATCGGCTTACTACGAATCGCTCCACGAAGTACCGCTCATCGCCAACCTGATCTCCCGGAAGAAGCTCTACGAAATGAACAAGGTCATATCCGATACCGCCGAATACGGCTGCTATCTCTTTTCCAACCAGTGTGTTCCCCTGTTGAAGGATTTTATGAAGGGTATTTCGAAGGAGGTTATCGGCGAATCCTACAGCCCCGAATCCATGGCGGTGGATAACCAGGAGCTCATCAGGGTGAACCGGGAAATCCGGAACCATCCTGTGGAAACGGTGGGCCGGACCCTGCGGGGCTACATGACCGCCATGAAGAAGGTTGTCTAGCAACCCTGGAAACCTCAGACCCGACAGCCCCGGAGTCCTATCTCCGGGGCTTTTTTTTCGAATCTTACCGCAGGGCCGCAGGGCCGCAAGACGGGAGTAAGGCTGTCCTGCAGGTTCTTGATAAGAGGAATCAAAAAATACAATGAAAAAAGAGGCCCGCTCCATAAAGGAGGGGCCTCTTTGAAAAGGTGCCTTGCAAAAGGCGGGGAAAAAACTACTGCTTGACGGCGGTCAGCGCACCCTTGATGGTGAGGATGTCGCCGGCCAGAGCCACGTCCAGGGACCCGTCAAAGCGGTAGATGTCGCTGACGGCGTTGTTGGGAACGATGTTTCCGGTCTTGCTGGCAACACCTTCCTTGATGACAGAACCACCGGCGATACTGCTGTCCCAGACCTTGGCCCAGTCCACGGTGGCAGCGGTGCCGTCGGCGGAAAAGTCGGTGCTGAGAACCTGAGGACCTGCGCCCTGGATGTAACCGATGGCACGGGTTTCAAACTTTCCATCAGGGAAAGAGAGCTTACCGTTGGAATCGGTGATCAGCCGGTAGGCGGTACCCCGGTGAACATACTGGATGGTGATGGTGCCATCGGAAGCCTTGGAAACATTCAGATCATCGGCAACGAGGGAGGGGTAATCACTGACGGCAAAAAGGAAAAGGCCCCGGAGTCCGTTGGGCAGGGTGATTTTTCCTTCCACATCGTAGAGGTAAGCCTGGAACAGGTGGGTGGTACCGAGCTTGGAAGCGCCGGAAACCGCATCGTACTGGTCCTTGTCGGCGGCCATGTAGCGGATATTTCCGCTGAAGCTGATGTAGTTGTTCTCCACATCCGGTTTGGCCAGGTTAAGCCTGAAATCAATCTTCAGGTCTTCGGAACCGTCGGATACACCGGTGGAAGCCGCGGGGGCGGGAGCGGCGGCAGCGGGGGCGGCGGTCCGGGGAGCACAGCCGATAAGTGCCAGGGACACCAATAAGGTCACTAAAAGAAGGGAAATAATTCGTTTCATCTGGGAATCTCCTATATAAACGATAATAAATGCACGATAAAAAATAGTCAACCGGTTTGGTCGTCTTTTACTAAACATTTTATTTAGAATTTTTGACCCTGGAGAACAAGGGAATAGGGCTATTTTTTACCGTCCGGCCAGATTACCGCATCTTCCTTCAGAAGCCACTCATGCTCTTTCCGGAAGTTCCGGGAAGTGGGAATGAAAGGATCGTTTTCCAGATGAGGAATCATCCAGAGGTAGTACATGGCATACCCCGGCGCCGCCGCCTGGGAGTGGACCTTATGGGGGGTAATCACGGCGGTATCACCGTTTCTGATCACATCAGCCTCCTCCTCCAGAATATTGATCCCGAATCCCTGGCTCGGGAAAAGCCGGTAATGGTAGATTTCCGGCTGGGCATGATCGTGGGGAGGATAGCTGGACCATTTCCCCGGATGGTTGATCACTTCCCCCAGCACCATTTTTGACCAGGGGGCGTTCAGACCGTCGAAAACGGTTCGGACCGTCCTGGTTGAGGTCTCCTGCATGGTTCCCTTACCAAAGACGTCGCTGCGGATGTCATCGGGCCGATAAAAAACCGGTTCAAAGGCCGTTTCATTCTCCACCCGCTCCACGCAAAGCTCCGCTTCGGGGGACAGGCACCGGATGGTCACCTCCAGGTTCCGGGGAACCTGAAGAACCCAGGGGTTCTCATCCAGAAGACTGTGCCGTTCGGCTGTAACGGCCTGCCCCGGCCACAGATATTCCACCTTTCCCCCCATCAGCAGAAAGGCCCGTTCCCGACCCAGGGAACAGCGGTGCTCATCACCCTGAACCATCTTCAAAATCCCGAAGTCGAGAAGCATCTCTTTATGTTTACCGTTAATCTCGGTGATACTGCTGTACCCCCGGGGGAAATCGTCTTTGCCTTTTTCCAGCATATTAGCTCCTTTACCGGATATGGTGTATTTCTCCGTGCTATTATCCTATTATAATACAATACAAGAAACAACCCCGGCAGAGCCGGGGCGGATAAAAAAGATCCCTGCTGAAAAAGGCAGCCTTCCCGTGCCGGTTATCGGCTATCCCCTTCCGATGACATACCGGAACGGGTCAATCTGATCTCTCAGAATCGCCAGCTCCTCTTTACCGGGGGGCAGAGTTTCTCCCAGATCATCGGCCCAGAGGAGCTCAAAACCGCAGTTATCCTGCACATCCTTCCGGCTGTAACCGGGATTAAGAGAAAGGACCTTCATCCTTTTGGTTTCTTCATCAAACCCCATCAGGGCCATGTTGGTAATAATCCGGTAAGGGCCGGTGCCCAGGGGCAGCCCGGATTCCGCACGGCTCTCTCCCCCCTCAAGCCACCCCGGGGTGGTAATATAATCAACCTTCTCCACAAAACGGCGGCTGTCCTGGGGGGTGATCACCATGGTCCTCCAGCAGAAGGAGGCGAAGTCGTTGGCCCCGCCGCTGCCGGGCAGTCTTACCTTGGGGTTGTCGTGGTCGCCTATGGCGGTGGAATTCAGGTTTCCATACTTGTCAATCTGGGCTCCCCCGAGAAAGGTGTAGTCCACCATCCCCCGGGCACAGGTTTCCATGATGTCGTTCATGCTGCCCGCCTTGACCGCTTCCCAGGTGGTACGGCTGTCCCCCACCGAGATGGGCATTTCAGGGAGCCGGGGATTCACCCCGCCGGCTTCAAAAAGGATCACCAGATTGGGGGATGTGGTCTTCTGAGCCAGCATGGCGGCCGCACAGGGGGCTCCGGTTCCCACCGCCACGGTGGCACCGTCTTCCAGTTCCCGGGCAGCGGCCACAATCATCATTTCCATGGTGTTATAATCGGCCATCACTGGTTCCTCCCCTTGATCAAAAGCTCCTGACGCCGCAGGGCGAGCTTCCTGGCTTCTCCGCCGTTTTTCGCGATGTACTCGCCATGATCGGCACAGCTGTAGATATTTTTTTGAAGGAATGCTTTAAAGAGCTCGGGGTCCCGTTCCACCGTCATCCATTCCCTGAGATGCTCTTCATCGGAAAAGTATTCATAGGGCATGTTGCCGGGATAAGCGCCGAAGGGAACTTCACACACCGCATCCACCAGATAGAAGGGAATCAGGGTCTGGGAAGGATCACGCCGGATATCTTCGGTGGGGATTATCCTTTCCGCCGTGATGATAACCCGTTTGGAAGCCTTGGCCACATCCAGGTCGCTGACGGTGATTCCCTTGAAGCGGCAGTTTCCGTAAACATCAGACTCATGGACATGGATGATGGAAATGTCGGGATAAATGGCCGGTTTGATTACCAGTTTCTTCCCCGTAAAGGGGCACCGGATTTCCTTGCCGCAGCCGTATTGAAACGTATCGGTTCCCATGACGTTTCGCACCGGAATAAACGGAACCCCCATGGCGGCGGCCTGAAACCGCAGGGCCAGGCCGTAGTTGGTATCTTCATTGACAACGGTTTTCCGGTCTTCCAGATATTTCCGGGAGCAGTAACTGAGCCCCCGGGCCTCGAGCCCCACAACGTAGGCCACATCCAGACGGTCAAAAACTTCCCCGGCACAGAGGACCTGCATGTCGTGGGTTGAGGTATGCCCGGCGAAGGCCATCTTTTTTCGCCCCTGCCTGACAATCTCGTGCACCGCCGCCATGGGGGTACGGTTCGCCCCAAAACCTCCCACCACCAGGTAGTCCCCGTCTTTAACAAATTCCGCCACCGCCTCCTTCAAAGGCATCAGCTTGTTATCCATCCTGCGGGTTTTCCCCCGGAAAAAAGCCCGGGCTTTATCGGGATCGGGGTCGGCGAATACCTGCCCCTGACCGGTCTTAAGAACTTCCAGATCTTCCAAAACAGCCTCCTTAGAGTTTTTTCAATTCTTATCACTACCACAGTAACACCACCTTCTGATGCGGTCAAAGGAATTCATCCCCCGGAAAAAGACGCCGATAAAGGGATTGATGAAACTCTTTTTACTATTCGCTGCGCTTCTCCTTTTCTCTGTTTCCTGTTCTCCCGGGGAAGCGGAAATCGTCCTGGAACCGGAAAAGACCGTCTTCATTCTCTGGGACATGGAAGGGGCGCTGATCCAGCATGAGGAGCTCAGAAACCGTTGGGAATCAGCCTTTCCCCGGAATCACTACATCCACGGCAACATCTCGACGGACGAGGAAATCGCCTATCTCACATCCCTTCTTGACGCCCTCACCGAAGATCAGGCGTGCCTGCTGGTATTGACCACCAGGAATCCCGACATGCATGCCATTCTGGAATGGAATCTCTGGATGCCCCGGCTCTGGAGAAGCCTGGAAAGCCGGGCCAACATTCTGGTGGCCGATGGTCCCTGGGGGGCGGACTACATTGACACCTTGAAGACGAAGAACAGCAAAACCCGCTGGGTGCTGAATCAGCCCCTTGATCTTCTCAGGAAGAAGCTGCCCGGGTCCCTGTTGGCCGCGGCGTCCCGAACCGATGAAATGAACCTGGTAACCATGAGCATTGACGGGAAAACCAAGACTCCTCTCTTCTCCTATTATTTTCTCCAGGCTCTCCTCGAAGAAAACGGAAGGCTCAATCCTCTCTTGGGAGCTCTCAAAACCGCCAAAGAGAAAACCGAAACAGCCCTGGCAGAAGGGAAATTATTACCTATGGAGGAAATGTTTTTCTTCCAGAGAAGCGAAATAGAGACCGAAGGGTTTTTTCATTTCCCCCATCCGCGCATCTGGAATGGTCTGGCCAAAACCATTACCTGGAAGACTCAGAATGAACCATAAAAAAAACCTGTTCCGGATACTGGCGGTGGCCTTGACGGTCATCATCCTCACCCTGGCCATTGCGGTGCTGCCATCCCTCTTTTCCTTCGGACGGCCTTCCCTGAGGATGTACTTTGTGCATTATGATACTCCGGAATTCAAGGGGTCTGAGCTGTACCGGCTCCATTTTCATCCGGAAAATTTCTTCCGAAAACCCCTGGCATACTTTCGCAAAATGGGCAACGGCACCTTTTTTGACTACTATGAGGGTAAGACCCCCCGAAACTTTCTCGATAACGCCCCCCGGCACCTGTTGATATCCCTGCATTACCTGCTCCCCTCAGGCATCATCAGCCTCTTCTGGGGAGTGCTCCTGTCCATCCGGGGAGCCGACCGGAAAAGCCCTCCCTGGACTTTCGGGATTCTATCCTTCACGGCGGTGGTGCCTGATTTTATCTTGATCCTGGTTCTTCAGTATCTCTTTTTTCTGATTAACAGCATGGCGGGGGGCGAACTTGTCCGGGTTTCATCCCTCTCCATGGATCACAGGGCCCTGATTCTGCCCCTCTTTGTGATGAGCTGTTATCCCACCCTTTATCTGGCCCGCACCCTGGGCAGCCGGTTAAAAATCATGGCATCCGAACCTTACATCCTTTACGCCCGGGCCAAGGGGCTTTCTCGAAATCACATCCGGGTCCATCATCTGGGACCGGCGGCGGTCAAACTGGTGCGGGGCGATCTGAACAAACTTCTTTCCCTGCTTTTCATGAATCTTTTCATCACCGAGAGGATGTTCAACATAAAAGGCCTTACGGCGTTCCTCTTCTCCAACATCCGGCAGTATGCCTTTACCGTAAACACCCTCTTCCTGGTTCTTACCCTCTATGTGGCGCTGTTTTGCCTTCTCTACGTTCTGCTTTCCGCCGCTTCCCGGATCATGGAGCGGGTGGGCCCATGAAAAAGTTCAATTTCCCCCTTACCCTGGGGCTGATCCTTCTCCTGCCCATCCTGGTGGCAGCCGTTGCCGGACCCTTCCTGGCTCCCTATCCGGCTGACCACACCGAATCGGTCCGCTACGAAGAAACCTCCGAGGGACGCGTGATCGTGGCGCCTCCGTCCCCCCCCTCTCCGGACTATCTCCTGGGGACCAACAAGAAAGGCCACGACATGTTAACCCTCCTGCTCTATGGGGCCAGATGGACCGTTTTCACCATCCCTGTCCTGACCTTTTTCAAACTGCTTCTGGGAGCAGCCTGGGGCATCCGCAGGGCCTTTCGTCCGTCGAATCCCCTGGCGACCCTGTCGGCGGGCCCCATGAACGCCCTGCCCCTGGTGGTATTTCTCTATTTTATACTTGCTCCTGTCTCAAACAACTTCCCCTTCAGCCCCATGATTCTCGTATTCCTCTTCGGGGCGGTGATTACCATCTTCGGGACTCCCGCCATTGCTCTCTCTCTGGAGGCCGCCACCAGGGAACAAATGGGACAGGAATATTTTATGGCAGCCCAGGCCGCAGGAGCATCGGGACCCTATCTGATCAGGCACCACCTGATACCGTTCCTGAAAGAGAGACTTGTCATTCTCTTTGTCACCGAAACGACTCTCACCCTCAACACCCTGGGGCAGATGGGAATCTTTTCCGTTTTTCTGGGGGGAACCATTGAAACCTTCGACCCCCGCACCTTCAACTCCCGGGTTCATGAATGGGCCGGGCTGGTGGGCCAATCCCGGTTCAACATCTTCAGTGACCAGTGGATACTTCTCGGCCCCCTGACGGCCTATATCGTGACGGTGCTGGGGCTTTTTCTTCTCTCTGAGGGGCTGCAGCAGCGATACAGCCGAACCTACCGGAGATAAATGCTTAATTGAGCCCGGGAAATACCGATATATTGAATAACTTGACAATGAAAAAGGACTCTCCCGGGGCGCCGGCGGAGTCCGGCGAAGCGGAAAAACCGGGAGGAACCTCCTTGACAGATGAAGTAGCCACAGCTCTTTCCTCTCCTCCCCCGACTCTTTCACTGGAACCTGGCGCTCGTGTCAACAGCCGGAGCCGGGCTCTTCCGGTAATTCTCAACAGGATAAACTATGCGCATTTCCAGGAGTCTTTTCTTCTTCTGCGGCTGAAACACCAGAAATTCCCCCGATCTGCGGTCTATCCCGTCTCCCCCCTCCCGTGCAAGGACAACACCGTCTCTCTTACCTGGATAAAACCGCCCCCTCCCCAGGTACTCCTGAGCCACCGGATCGACCAGTTGATCATCCCGGGAGATGAAAAAATAATTACCCTGGATCCACTGTCCGTGGATATTGGAGAGAATGGGGTCACCCTCATCCTCCCGGAGGAAGGGGCGGAATTCAACTGCCGGAGCCGGGTTCGATACTCCGGCCAGGCGGATGTCACCATGGTGCAAAACGGCACCTCCCTTTCGGGCAAACTGGAGGACTTTTCCAGCGCCGCTTTGAAGGTGATCCTTGATCCGGCGGACCGGGAAACCCTTCACTGGTTCAACAAAGATGAACCGTTGATTTTGACCCTCAAAAGCCCCTCAGTCCTTCATCTGTCCGGAGAATACCGGATTCTTCACCTCCGCGGTGAGGACGGTCCGGAATATGCCGTTCTGGCGTCTCAAAATGATAATATCCGCCGGTATAAGGCGAAGGAATACAGAGGCCTGAGATTCATCCCAGCGGCGCCCCTCTATCTCAGATTCACCCATCCCCTGTCCCATTTACCCACGGAACTGCGGGTCCGGGATTTCTCCGGGTCCGGTTTCTCCGTTGAACTTCCGGAATATCGGGGATGTCTGACCCCGGGGTTGTTTTTAACAGATACCGAAATAATCCTCCCCGGAGGAGAGCCGCTGAGCTGCACTATGCAGGTCCTTCATAGACGGGTGGACGATGGAAACGAAGTATATGGTCTGGCCATCATCGATATGGATCCCGCCCGGCATGTCCGGCTGCTTCAGCATCTTCAGCAGCTGGAAGACCCCCATTCCTTCATCGACAACAACCTTGATATGGATGCCCTCTGGGAGTTTTTCTTCACCTCCGGATTTATATACCCCCAAAAATACAGCCACCTGCGGCAGAACAGGGAAGAGGTAAAAGAGCTCTACGAAAAGCTCTACCTGCGCACGCCTTCCATTGCCCGCCATTTTATCTACCGGGAAGGGCGGGAGATCCGGGGACACATGGCCATGCTCCGCACCTATGAGGAGGGCTGGCTCCTTCACCACCACGCTTCCCGGCTGGAACACAACAGCAGCGCCGGCCTTCACGTGCTGAATCAGGTCGGAAGTTTCGGCAACAACAGCCATCGCATCCAGAGCCTCAAGATGAAATATCTTCTCTGTTATTATCAGAAGGAGAACAAATTCCCCCGCCGGATATTCGGCGACATCGCAGAAAAGATCAACGATCCTCGAAGCTGCTCGCTGGATGATTTTTCCTATTTCCACCTGCCCCGGGGCGGCGCCTCATCGGGAACCCTGCCGGAAGGGTGGACCCTCACCGAAACCGATACGGAAGACAGGGCCGATCTGAAGAGTTTCTACCAGCTTCACTCCCGGGGGATGATGCTGGAAGCATTAAATTTAAAGAGTTCTCAGCCGCCGGAAAGCCTCTACAGGGAATACCGTAAGGCAGGCCTCTTCAGAGATATTCAGACCGCCTCCCTCCGCCATGACGGAGAACTTCAGGCTGTCATCATGATGGACCGTTCCGAGGGAAGCCTCAACATGTCGGACCTGACCAACTGCTTCAAGGTGTTCGTCACAGCCCCGGAAAAACTGTCACCGGAAATCCTGAGAACCGCACTGCAGTTCCTTTCCGGAGCCTTTGAAGGACCGGGAGACCCGGCGGTCCTTCTCTATCCCGCCGGATTCGGGAATACCTTTTTCCAGTCGGAGAAAACCTACACCCTCTGGATTATCAACATGGAATCAAGCGACAAGTATTTTCGCTATCTTAAAACCCTTCTTAGATTCGCCAAACACTGAGGATGTTCATGAATGAGTAAGCCAGACAAAAACCAGGGCCCCTACAACAGCCGCATCATAAACTCTTTCATGCATCTGATAGAAAGCCGATATCCTCACGTGGATGTGGATGAGCTTCTCAGCTACGCAGGAATGGAACTGTACCAGGTCACCGATCAGGCCCACTGGTTTGATCAGGAATCGGTGGACCGGTTTTATGAAAAGCTGGTAGAGCTCACAGGAAACAAAAGGATAGCCCGGGAGGCGGGGCGTTATGCCGCATCCTACCAGGACAATAATCTGATGCGCCGGTACTTCCTCGCCCTCCTCGGCCCGGCGGGGGCCTACGCTTCAGTTGGTAAGGCTGCCCAGAATTTTACCTCCTCCGCCCGTTACCAGAGCCGGCGCCTTCACAGAAACAGCGTCGAGATTATCGTCACCGTGGAAGAAGGGGTGATGGAGAAACCGTACCAATGTGAAAACAGGATGGGCATGCTTGAAGCGGTGGCCATGCTTTTCCAGCATAAACTCCCCCGGATCATCCACGACGAGTGTCAATTCAAGGGTGCTACCCGGTGCCGATATATCATTACCTGGGACAGTGCTCCCTCCCTCACCTTCAGACATGTCTTGTCTCTCTACGCTCCGGCGGCTCTGGCCTTGAATTTTATCTGGCAGACCCTTGATTTCTCATCAGGCCGGATCCTGTTTCCCGTTTTCAGCCTGGCCGGTTTTCTCGGGATCCTCCTGGTCAGTAAGGAAATGGAATTACGGGAGATCAAAGGGTACATGGGTACCCAGCAGTCCGCCGCCGATGAGCTCATCCATCAGATCGACCTGAACTACAACAACACCCGCATCGCCCAGGAGATCACCCAGGAGGTGAATAAAAAAATCACCCACGAAGAAATCATCGAAAGGGTCATGCAGGTGGTACAGAGACGTCTGGATTACGACCGGGGGCTGATTCTGCTGGCCAATGAGGAACAAACCCGACTGGTTTACCAGGGAGGATTCGGTTACCACGAAGAACAGACCGATTTTCTCAAGGCCAATGCTTTTCATCTGGACAAAGAAAATTCCCGGGGCTGCTTCGTTCTCTGCTATAAGGAAAAGCGGCCCTACCTGGTCAATAATGTGGATGAGATTAAGATGGATCTTACCCCCCGCAGTCTGGAGTTTGCCCGCCGCATGGGGAGCAAATCGTTCATCACCGTCCCCATCATCAGCGAAGGCGAATCTCTGGGCATATTCACCGTGGACAACCTCCACAGCCAAAGGCCCCTCCTTCAGACCGATATCAGCCTGCTCATGAGCATCGCCGCCGTCACGGCCATCGGGCTGAAAAACGCCCGGCTCCTTCTGAACAAGGAAAAGCAGTTTCAGTCGCTGCTGCAGGTCCTGGCCTCCAGCATCGACGCCCGGGATCCCTTGACGGCGGGTCATTCTGAGAAGGTTACCGAGTACGTAGACATCATCTGCCGGGAAATGGCTCTCTCCCGGGAATACAGGGAGATGATCAGGATCGCCGCCCTGCTCCACGACTACGGGAAAATTGGGGTTCCCGACAGTATTCTTAAAAAGCAGGGGCCCCTGACACGGGAAGAATTCCAGACCATTCAGACCCACGTGGTCAAATCCAGGGAGATTCTGGATAAAATAGATTTCGAAGGCATTCTTTCGGAGATTCCCGCCATTGCCGGGGCCCATCATGAAAGGATGGACGGAACGGGATACCCCAACGGACTCAAGGGAGAAGAAATCCCTCTGGGAGCCCGGATCCTGTCGGTGGCGGATTTCTTCGAAGCCATCACATCCCAGAGGCATTACCGCAACCCCATGAGCATTCAAAACGCCGTTCGGGTACTGGAGAAGGAAAAAGGCCACCACCTGGACAGCCGGATTGTGGATGTGTTCATCGGTTATCTGGAAAAACTTTACGGTACCCCCTTCAACGAAGGCTACGAAGGAGGGGAGGATTCTTACCTGTCCGGCAGAAACAGCCTGTTGCCTTTTCCAGCCTCCTCCAGCCTGGGAAGCGGTGCCGCGTCCTCCGGGAGCGAAGCCAAAACGGCCAGGATTTCCCGGGTCACCGCCGGAAGAAGCTACCTTGCCCCCCCCGGTGGGGTGGATAAGAAATGATCTGATTCCGGAGAGCTGTCACATACAGCCGCTGCGGGTCAGACCGTCTCCGGGCTGCTCACAGAGGGAGCACCCCGGGGTTCACCCCCCGGCAGCAGATCAGCGGGGTGTAGGTAAAGCGCCGGGGGTCGGCAAAAAAGTCCTTGCACTCCTGCAGAAACTCTTCGTACCCCCCGGGGTACTCAGAAAACTCATACCGGCAGTCCCGCCCCGCCACCGCCACCTTGGTAATCCAGTTAAAGTTCTCCGCCTCCGACACCTCTCCAAAAATAAGATGATGGGCTTCCAGCTTGACATCAAGATCCTTCAGCCCCAGGTCGTAGAGCAGACTGTAGAGTTTCCTTCCCGCCCAGGGGTCAAAATCAGAATGGGTCACCAGGGCATCGGCGCACCCCCGGATAGCCCGGTCGAGCCGGGGGGAGAGACCGAAATGATTAAGGGCGTTATGATCCAGATCGATAAGGCAGAGGATTCCTCCGGGATTCAGGAGCCGGGAAAAACGGGCTGCCATCTCCTTCATCCGGCTGCCGTGGTATTCCAGGAGAAATCTGACCCAGATAAAATCGAATCCCCCCAGATCATCCAGGGGTCCCAGCAGATCTTTTTCCACAAAGGAGATCCCCGGTTCCCGGTAGGTCCGACGGGCGAAGGCCAGCCGGTCGGAGGAACGGTCCACCCCCACCACTTCACCGGTGCCGCTCAGCCGTTTCAGGAAAGAGGTGGTCTTGCCGCTGCCGCAGCCCAGGTCGGCCACCCGCATTCCCGGTTTTAATCCCGCCCAGAGGGCCTGATTTTTTACCGCCTCAAAGCCGGTCTTCATTTCCAGCCGCCGGATTTCCCGGGGACTTTCCATGATGTACTCCCCCCGAACAGCGCCCATCAGTTTTTTCCTCCCGGGACTCCCGCGGGAACCGTCTCGGACTGGAGGTCCTCCAGGGTGGCGGGAAAATTATGATAATAAAAAGAATTGAGCCAGCTTCGATGCAGGGCCCGGTTGAACCGGTAAACCCCGTAAAAACTCCGGAAGTTTCCCAATGAAAAGAAACTCCGGACCATCCGGTAGATAAAAGGCAACCGCCCGTAGAGCCGGGTCTTGATGTAGTTATCCCCCCGGTAGATGCCTTCGGCGCTGATCCCCGCCGGACGGTGGACAATCCGGGAAAGCCGGTACTTCCTCCAGTCCCCGGGGAAATCGGTATCCACCAGCCGGGCCTCCTTCTCCATGGCCTCGAAAAACTGGGTGCCCGGCAGGGGTGTCAGGATGGAGATCTGGCAAATATCTATGCCCGAATGGAGCAGGTACCGGGCGAACCTGCGGTAGTAGGCGGAGGACTCAAAATCATTCCCCACGATGAAACCGCCCATGACGCCTATGCCCCGGCGGTGAAAAGCCCTTACCGCCTTTTTATAGTGCTCCACCCCCAGTTTCAGGTTGACCCCTTTGTGCATCTGCTTCAATCCCGCCTCATCGATGGTTTCGAAGCCTACGAAGGCGAAAAGACACCCCGCCCGGGCCGCCAGGTCCAGCACTTCAGGATCTTCTGCGGCGTTAATAGAGGTCTGCATCCACCAGAGCTTTTTCATTTTCTTCTCAATCATTCCCCGGAATATCGCCTTGGCTCTTTCCCGGCTCGATGCGGTGGTCCCTATCAGATTGTCGTCCACAAAGGCCACGTAGCGGCCCGGAATGGTTTCCAGTTCCGCCAGGACATCATCGGCGCTGCGCTGCCGATACTCCTTCCCCAGATAACGGGTGACCGAACAGAAGGTACAGTCAAAGGGACAGCCCCGGGAGGTCTGGATCGACTGCCAGAGATAGCCGGGATGAAACAGCTCCCGCCGCGGCCGCGGCCAGGGGGCGTTCCCATCCAGCCGTGACCCCTGATAGAGGGGTAACAGCCGGCCCGCCTCAAAATCCGCCAGCAGCCGGGGCCATACCTCTTCTCCTTCCCCGATAACCACCGAGTCGGCGTGTTCTGCCACCTCCCGGGGTACCATGGAAGCGTGAATTCCGCCGATCACCACCGGAACCCCCCGGGACCGGAAGAGCCGGGCCAGTTCATAGGCGCGGTTGATGCTGCTGGTGAACCCCGTGATGCCCACCAGATCCGCCGGCTCGAAACCGCAGGGTTCAAAATTTTCATCCTTCAGGACCACATCCCAGTGAGGGGGAGTAACCCCCGCCAGGTAGCCCAGGCCCAGGGGCGCAAAGGTGGAGAAGGAACTGAGCAGATAGCCGCTTTTCTTCTCCACAGGATTTATCAGTATGAGCTTAGGCACTTTCTTACCCCTTTATGAACTTTCACGGTATTTTAACTCCTCCGGGAGATTACTGCTGAAACAGCCGCTCTGAAGAGAACCGGGCGTCGCTGGTCAGGTTCAGTCCCAGATCCCGCAGGCCCGCCTCGTCTCCCGGAGGGGGAATATGGGTGACATGCATCTCACAGCCCTTCAGTTCCTTGAGTTTTTTAACCGCCAGATAGGCGGTGCTGCTGCTGGTGATGGAGGCGGCCAGGGATATCAGGGTCTCCTCCAGGTCCAGGGTCACCGCCCCGGCGCCCCGGATCTCTCCCTTGAGGTCGCTGATGGAATGGATCACCGAAGGGGAGATGAGGTGAACCTTCTCGGGAAGCTCCGCCAGATATTTCACCGCGTTGAGCACCGCCGCCGATGCGGCATGAAGGAGAGGAGAATTTTTCCCCGTCACGATGCTGCCGTCGGCCAGCTCAATGGCGGCGCCGCAGTAAACCCCGGCGTTTCCTTTCTCCTCATCCTCCGCCGCCTCCAGGGCGGCCCGCCGGGCATGACTCACCACCGGCCGGTCTTCCAGGGTAGCCCCCACCTCCTGCATGATGAGTTCCGCCCGCTCCACCGTCTCTTTTTTCCCCAGCCCCAGCATGTACTCGCAGGAATACCGCAGGGTACGGCGGATGATTTCCTGCTTCGCCGCCTCCCGGGCGGCCCCGTCATCCACGATGGCAAAACCGATCCGGTTGACCCCCATGTCGGTGGGGGACTGGTACAACGAGGTATCACCGGAAATCTTCTCGAGAATCCTCTTGAGCAGGGGAAAGGCCTCCACATCACGGTTGTAGTTCACCGCCGTCTCCCCATAGGCGGAAAGGTGGAAGGGATCGATGAGGTTCACATCCTTCAGGTCCGCCGTGGCCGATTCGTAGGCCACATTGACAGGATGCTTCAGAGGGAGGTTCCATATGGGAAAACTCTCAAACTTGGCGTATCCCGCCTTCACCCCCCGGCGGTGTTCGTGATAGAGCTGGGAAAGGCTGGTACCCAGTTTACCGCTGTTGGGGCCGGGGCCGGTGATGACCACCAAAGGCCGGGAGGTTTCAATATAGGGATTAGAACCGTATCCCTCGTCGCTGACAATGAGATCCACATTGGTGGGATATCCCTGGGTGGCCCTGTGGATATAAACCTTGATTCCCCGACGCTCCAGCCGGTTGACGAAGAGCTTCACCGAGGGCTGGTCCTCATAACGGGTCACCACCACCGAATTGACCTGAAGACCCCAATCCTTACCGAGGTTGTCGATAAGCTTCATGGCATCCGCATCATAGGAAATGCCGAAATCCGCCCGGGTCTTTCGCCGTTCGATATCACCGGCATAAATGCAGATGACAATTTCAGCCTGATCTTTCAGCTTCTGCAGAAGCCTCATCTTTACATTGGGATCGAAACCGGGAAGGACCCGGGAGGCGTGGTAGTCAAAAACCAGTTTCCCCCCGAATTCAAGATAGAGCTTGTTATCGAAGGTCCTCATCCGGTCAAGAATCGCTTCGGTCTGTTCATTCAGGTACTTCTCGGTGTCAAAGGCAGGGGCGCTCGGCATGGGGTCCTCCGGATGAATAAGAATTTACACTCTCGCAGCTTTTCTGACGGAGGCAAAGGAAGCCGGCGTCGGAACAATGCCGGGATTTATACTACCACGGAACGGGCCGGGAGAAAACCGTTTTTCCCCGATTCACCTTGTCAGACGGCAGCTGCCGCAATAGAATGGATTCCGGTTCCGCCGGAACACTCGTTATCGCAGGGAGATTGAACCATGATAAAAATACCCGTCCCAACCAGGAAGACCCTTCTCGTACTGGCCATTCTTCTGATTATCCTGACGATTTGTCTTCCCCTGGGAGCCCGTGCGGGCGGTGCCGGCGGCAGCTCCTCGAGCTCATCTTCGGGTTCCTCCTCCGGCGGGGGAGACGGGGACGGACTTTTCCTTCTCATCTATTTTGTGATGACCACCGTTCCCTTCCCCTTCAATATCATCATTCTCCTGGCGGTGGGATTCTTCGTTTTCAAGGCGGGAAAGAAGGGCCGCCAGTCATCGCCGGTTAACCGGATTCCCGAACCGGGAGATACTGTTAAAGCCGGCAGGGGTTACCGGGAGTTCCGGCAGCGCCACCCCGATTTTGACGAATCGGTCTTCCTGTCCAAGGTCCACACCGCCTTCGTGACCATCCAGGAAGGCTGGGCGCGGCAGGATCTCGGGGAAGCCAGGCGGTATATGTCCGATGGGGTCTATCAGCGTTTCTCTGCTCAGTTTCAAATGATGCAGCTTTTAAAACAGACCAACAGCCTGGAATCCCTGACGGTTCACAATCTGGCGGTGGAAGATGTCCGTACCGACGGGGTTTTCGATGTTATTACCGTGGCGGTTCATGCCTCGGTGAGGGACAAGTTTGAAAGCGCCCTCTACAAAAAACTGAATTCCGGAGGCCATGAGGAATTCGCGGAATACTGGTCCTTCCTGAGGAAAAGGGTCCCCGATGCGGCCCAGGCTGATCTTTACGCCACCCATCAGTGCCCCTCCTGCGGAGGGGAGCTGCCCCGGGAAACCGGAGATGTGAGCCGCTGCCCCTTCTGCCGCAGACTCTCCAATACGGGAGAGTATGACTGGGTCCTCTCGGAGATTACACAGGCGGATGACTGGGCCGCCCAGCGGCGCCGGGGGACAGATCCGGAAAAACTGGCAGAAAAGATACGGGTCCTCTCCGAAGAAAACGAAGACTTCTCGGTCCAGCTCCTGGAAGACCGGGCCAGCAACGGTTTCCTGCGGATCCTCCAGTCCCGGGTCACCGGCGAGGCGGAGAAGGTCCGCCGGTTTTTGACCCCCCGGCTGTATGAGGAACTGAAAACCCGGACCGCCGAAAAGGATCTGGTTTACAACCGGCTCTATCTGAACAGCCTGGCCCTGATGGCGGTGGGAAGAAAAGAAGGAAAAGACCTCCTGGCGTTTTCCGTCAAGTACACCTTTCAGCGGGTCAGACCCGAAGGGAAAACGGTTAAGATTCTTGACCCCACCCTGGTGAGCCGTACGGAAATTATTTTGATGGAGAGGGACAGTGCGGTGTTCCGGCCTTCGGGATCGGTCTACTCATGGAGCTGTCCCGGCTGCGGGGGAGAGCTGGCCGACACCGCCGATACGTCCTGCCGGTACTGCGGTGAACCGTTGAACAGTACCCGGTTCGACTGGGTCATTACGGGTCTTATGGGTCTGGATCAGTGGCGGGAATACCGCGAAAAAAACAGCAGGGCCTTCAGCTACACCGCCGAACCGGACCTCTTAAACAGCCTTTACAAGGTCAGGGACTTCGCCCTGAACAACGTTCTGGTGATGATAGCCGTGGACGGCGTGTTTGAAAAGGGAGAAGTGGAATTTACCGAAACCCTGGCGAGGCGCTGGGGATACGACAAGACCAGACTTCAGGGGCTCATGTCCCTGGCGGCGGCGGGGCGCATCTCCCTCCGGATGCCCGAGGAAGACAAGGAGCGCCGGAAAATCTGCCGGCTCATGCAGAAAGCCGCCGAGGCAGACAAGAACATCAGTCCCCTGGAACAGGACCTGTTGGATTACGTGGAGAAGAGTTTCTGCACCGGATAGGAGCGGTGATTCCCCGGCCCGGCCGGACGGGTCAGGGCTGCCTCTCTTCCCTGCGCGGGGCTTCCAGATACCAGTAGGCCATTCCCGTAAAAAGGCTTCCCCCCACGATATTCCCCAGGGTAGCCCAGAAAAGATTTATCAGGGATGCCCCCACCGTAAGGCCCTGCCCGAGGAGTTCCGCCATAACGGCGTTTTCCGGCTGGGTGAGAAGCATGAGCCCCGCGGGCAGAAAGTACATATTGGCGATGGAATGTTCGAACCCCATGGCCACGAAGGCCATGATGGGGAAGAAAATACCCAGGATACGGCCCGCCAGATCCCGGGACGCCATCCCCATCATCACCGCCAGGCAGACCAGCCAGTTGGCCCCTATACCGCGGAAGAACACCTCCGCCCCGGTGAGGGCGGTTTTCCCCGCCGCGATGGAAACAGCCCATTCTGCCAGGCTCCCGGAGACAAGCCCGGTACCGTAAATTATCCAGGCCGCCACAGCCAGCCCGCCCGCAAAGTTTCCCAGGTAGACCAGTACCCAGTTCCTCAGCATCCCGGAGAGGGAGATCCGGCGGTTCATCAGGGGGATCACCATCAGGCTGTTACCGGTGAAAAGCTCCGCCCCGGGAATCATCACCAGCATGAGGCCCAGGGAGAAAGCCGCCCCCATGAGCAGCTTCCTGGCGCCGATCCAGGGAACCTCACCCCACCCCGCCACGGTGGCGAAGTGGGCGGCCAGGCCAATGTAAGCCCCCGCCAGGACAGACAGGACCAGCATCTTCCCCAGGGGCCTGGATGCCTTTTTCATTCCCGTGTCGATCAGAGCTGCGGTTATTTCAGAAGAGGTCAGGAAATTATTCATAACAAAACTCCCAGGTCATTTTTACATATCTCCTTTAATAAATCAATTGGAGATTTTGGAAATCAGTATATCCGGGTTTGATGGCATTTAAAAAAAAAGAGGACCGGCAAAAAAGCCCAAAAAAACAGGACCCGCCGGAGTCGATCCGGGGGCCCTGCCTCTGCATTTTGTCTGAATCATCCGGGTCTTTTCTGGCCCGGAGGGGAACCGCCGCCGCCGGCGGTCCGCCGCGGGTCCTACTTCCGGTAAATCGGCCGGGGAGTGTAGTGGGTGTGCAGCAGGTGGTGGGACTTCTCGCTCATGGGCTCGCCCAGGAAATCCTGGTACACCTGAAGAATCTCGGGGTTCTGGTGGGAGCAGCGGATGGTGCTCTTCTCATCATCCTTGTACATTCCCGCGATCCGTTTCTCCCGGATGTTGTCCACCGTGCCGTAGGGCTGGCCTCCGCCGGCGATACAGCCGCCCCGGCACGCCATGACTTCGATGAAGTGATAGGGAGGTTCGGCGCCTTTGGCCTTGGCATCCCGGATCTCTTCCATGATGGTTTTCACATTGGCCATGCCGTGGGCCACCGCCACCTTGACCTTGGTGCCTTTGATATCCACTTCACCGACCTTGACCCCGTCCATGCCCCGGACCGCTTCCACATCGAGGTTTTCCAGTTCTTCATCGGTGACCAGCTTGTAGGCGGTTCTGATAGCCGCCTCCATGACCCCCCCGGTGACCCCGAAGATGGTGGCGGCGCCGGTGTAGGCCCCGATGGGGCTGTCGGCGGGTTCGTCTTCCAGGGAAGCAAAATCGATGCCGGCGGTCTTGAAGAGCCGGGCCAGTTCCCGGGTGGTCAGGACCAGATCCACGTCCTGGTATCCCGAAGCGTACATGTTCTCATCCCGGGTGATTTCAAATTTCTTCGCCGTACAGGGCATGATGGCCACGGAGAAGATATTAGCCGGATCGATGCCGTTCTTTTCGGCGTAGTAGGTCTTGGTCAGGGCGCCCTGCATCATCATGGGCGACTTGGCGGTGGAAAAGTTGGGAATCATGTCGGGGTAGTACTTTTCCATGTAGTCGGTCCAGGCGGGGCAGCAGGAGGTAAGTTGGGGAAGATCGCCGGTGCCTTTGGTGAGCCGTGAGACAAACTCCGATCCTTCCTCCATGATGGTCAGGTCGGCGGAAAAGTTGGTATCGAACACGGCGTTCACGCCTAGTTTTCGGAGGGCCGCATAGATCTTGCCGGTGACAATCTCACCGGGGGCCATACCGAAGGCTTCGCCCAGGGCCACCCGGACCGCCGGGGCGATCTGCACCGCCACGTGGTACTGGTCTTTCTGACAGACATCCAGGAGTTTCTGGGTATCGTCCCGCTCGTAGATGGCACCCACGGGGCAGTGGGCGGAACACTGGCCGCACTTGATACAGGGGCTTTCGTTCAGGGGCACTTCGCCGGCGGGGGCCAGACGGGTTTCCTCTCCCCGGTTCAGGAATTCCAGAGCCCACACGTCCTGCAGGTTCTGACAGACCAGGGCACACCGGCCGCACTGGACACATTTGGTGGGGTCCAGGATAATCGAAGGGGTGGATTCATCTTTGGGAAGCCGGCGCACATTGGCATCGAAGGGAATGTTCCGGATACCGAACTCCGCCGCCAGGGTCTGAAGCTCGCAGGTCTGATTCCTGCCGCAGGTGAGGCATTCCTGGGGGTGATTGGCCAGGGTCATCTCGATGACGGTCCGGCGGATCTTGTGAATCTCCGAATCGTGGGTGATGTAGTTCATTCCCGCCACCACGGCGGTGGCACAGGCCCGGACCATCCGGGGGGATCCTTCCACCTTGACCACGCAGATCCCGCAGGCCGCCCAGGGTTCCAGGTCGTTGTGGAAACAGAGGGTGGGGATCTTTACATTGGCCATCCGGGCCGCTTTCAATATGGTGGTTCCCTCGGGAACCGTCTGGGGCTGACCGTTTATCTTTATTTCTACAGTTTTCACCGAATTACTCCTTCCAATCCGTTAGTTCTTGGTGATGGCGTCAAACTTACAGGCGCTGTAACACTCGCCGCACTTCACACAGGCATCCTGGTTGATGACGTGAGCCACTTTCCGCTCCCCGCTGATACAGTTGACGGGGCACTTCCGGGCACAGACGGTACAGCCGATACATTTCTCCGGATCAATCTGGTAGTGAACCAGATCCTTACACTTCCCGGCGGGACACCGCTTGTCCTCGACATGGGCCCTGTAGTCCTCAGGGAAGTACTTCATGCTGGAAAGGACCGGGTTGGGAGCGGTCTGGCCCAGGCCGCAGAGGGCGGCCTTTTTCATGGCCTCACCCATGACAATCATGTTATCCAGGTCGGCCTGGGTGGCCTTTCCCTTGGAGAGCTTGTCCAGGGTGTTATAGAGCTTCTTGGTGCCTATACGGCAGGGGGCGCACTTTCCGCACGACTCTTCCACACAGAAGTCCATGTAGAATTTGGCCACGTCGATGATACAGTCATCTTCGTCCATGACAATCATACCGCCGGAACCCATCATGGATCCGATGGCCACCAGGGAGTCAAAATCGATGGGAGTATCGAGAAAATCTTTGGTGATCACGCCGCCCGAGGGACCCCCGGTCTGAACCGCCTTGAAGGGAACGTTGTTCCTGATGCCGCCGCCGATGTCGTAAACGATCTCCCTCAGAGTGGTGCCCATGGGCACTTCCACCAGACCGGAGTTGTTGATCTTTCCGGTCAGGGCGAAAACCTTGGTTCCCGGGGATTTTTCGGTACCGATGCCGGCAAACCAGCTGCCCCCTTTCAGGATAATCACGGGAATGTTGGCGTAGGTCTCCACGTTGTTGATCAGGGTGGGCCGTTTCCAGAGCCCCTCCACAGCGGGAAAGGGCGGTTTGGGGGTTGGCATTCCCCGGTTTCCTTCGATGGACCGAAGCAGGGCGGTTTCTTCACCGCAGACGAAGGCTCCCGCTCCCAGGCGGATCTCAATATCAAAATCGAAGCCGCTTCCCAGGATATCCTTGCCCAGAAGGCCCAGATCCCGGGACTGCTTCATGGCGATCTTCAATCGTTCGATGGCCAGGGGATATTCGGCCCGAATGTAAATAATCCCCGTATCAGCGCCGATGGTGTAACCGGCGATGGTCATGGCTTCCAGGACCGAATGGGGGTCCCCTTCCAGGGTGGACCGGTCCATATAGGCACCGGGATCGCCTTCGTCGGCGTTACACACCACGTATTTCTGATCCGAATGGGCGGCTTTGGTAAAGTTCCACTTCAACCCCGTGGGGAAACCGGCACCGCCCCGGCCCCGGAGGCCCGATTCTTTCAGCTCTTCCACCACATCCTCGGGGGTCATTTCGAAGAGAACCTTCTCCAGGGCTTTGTAACCGTCCCGGGCGATGTACTCCTCAATATTCTCAGGGTCAATAAAACCGCAGTTTCTCAGAACGATCCGGACCTGTTTCTGGTAGAACTTGATATCATCGATATCGAACTCTTTCTTACCCTCTTCAAGGTAGAGAAGCCTTTTTACCATTCGTCCCTTGACGATGGTTTCGGCGATGATCTCCTGGGCGTCCGAAGGCTGAACGGTGACGTAAAAAGCTTCTTCGGGAAGGACTTTCACGATGGGGCCCTTTTCACAGAAACCGAAACATCCGGTCTTGACCACCTGAACATCCCGGGCCACTCCCTGCTTTTCCGCCTCATGAATCAGGGCCTGGTAAATTTCTTCGGCTTTGCTTGATTCGCAGGCGGTACCGCCGCAAACCAGTATGTAGTTTTTGACTGCCATGACTCTCCTCCCTAGTTCCTGATGATGTCCGCCGCGGGGCGGTCAAAAATATGATTGTTCACCAGGGTCTTTCCCACCAGATGTTCTTCCACGATCTGCCTGACCACCGCGGCATCTACCTTTCCATAGATGGTATCGGGCATCCCCGGAACGTGTACCTCAACGGTGGGTTCCACGTAGCAGAGGCCCATACAGCCGGTCTGTTTCACCGTCACATTGCCGAGCCCCGCCTTATCAATTTCAAGTATGAAGGCATCGAGACACTCCTTGGCCCCCGCGGCGATACCGCAGGTTCCCATGCCGATGATGATTTCCACATCCTTGCCTTCCATATCCCGTTTATCCATTTCGCCTTTTTTCTGTTCGCGTAATTTGCGCAGGTCTTCCAGGGTCATCTTTGCCATTGCCTGTCTCCTAAAACGTAATTTTCACCAATTCTTCTTCCTGATTTCTCAGGAAATCCCGGGCCAGAACCAGAGAATCAGTCTCCTCCAGCCCGCCCAGGGCGTCTGTCAGCTCCCGGCGGCTTACGGTATAACCGGCGGCTCCGCTCTTTCCCCGGAGATGACGATGAACCACCAGTTCATGGTCACCGGAGAAAAGGAACCCCGACAGGAAGGTCTTGTCCAGCCGCCCCAGGGGAGGAGCATCCAGATGGTTCAGGGAAAACCCGAACTCCAGGGTGGTGCCCCGTCCCTTCTCAGAAGAAAGCCGAAAGGTTCCTTCCGCCAGATCCACCGCCTGGGCCAGAAAGGGAAGCCCCAACCCCACCTTCCGGTGGCGATGCTTTTTCCCATCGGTATAAAAAGGATCCAGAGCCTTCTTCAGCTCTTCCTGATCCATCCCGCATCCGTTATCCCGGAGCGTCACCCTCAGCCGGTCTTCCTCCTGAAAAATCTCCAGGTCGATCCGGTCGGCTCCCGCCTCTACGGAATTCTGAAGACAATCCAGAACAAAATCCCCCACCGCCGCGTGCATCCGCCGGGATTACCCCTTCTCTTTAAACTTGGCGATGATTCCGGGGAGCTGATTGGCGTCAACCTTCCCGAACACTTCACCGTCTATCAGCATCACCGGAGCCAGTCCGCAACAGCCGATACAGCGCACCGCCTCGATGGAGAACAGTCTGTCGTCGGTCACCTGATTGACCCCGATGCCCAAAATGTTTTCCATTTCGTCGATAAGATCCTGTCCCCCCTTGAGGTAACAGGCGGTACCCATACACACCTGGATGTTGTATTTTCCCGGTTCTTCCAGCTTGAAAAAGTGGTAGAAGGTGATGACACCGTAGATCTTGGCCAGGGGAACCTCCAGCAGTTCCGCCACCTTGATGGCCGCAGCCCTGGGGATATAGCCAAACTCCTCCTGAACCCTGTGTAAAACCATGATCAGGTTCCCGGGCTTATCTTTCCAATCCGCGATGAACTCCCGAAGACTTGAGGAGAACTCCACTTTCGGTTCGGTCCCTACACTCATATTTCCTCCTGTTTGATCTCTGCTCATAAAACGTCATTATTTTTATCGATAAATTTATACGCCATTATTTACCCAAATCCCCTTCATCCTGTCAATACACTGAGAAAAAGAATTAACCCGGAAGTGCAATAAAATCGATAAACTATGAATTAATTCACCTTAGTGATGGAATATTTGTTATTCATGTGTTTTTTATATAGATTAATGTGATATTTTCTGCTAAGATATGATCTTGATCACATTAACATTTTTGGTAGCTTTCTTTATTAGACAAGCCTACCCGGATGGGGTCCATGAATAAAGAATTGATCGTCCGACTATCCAAGTATAAGAGATTATTGCATAAACTCAAGGCCCTGGGGCTGGAAAGAGTTTTTTCCAACAACCTGGGAGATGCCATAGGTGTCGCCCCCGCCCTGGTGCGGAAGGACTTCTCGGTGCTCAGCCTCCCGGGAAACAAGAGGGGCGGGTACGAAATTGACGGGCTCATAGACCAGCTTGACCGAATCCTGGGTAAAGACAAACCCCAGGAGGTCATCATAGTCGGATGCGGCCGTATAGGTACCGCCCTGATGCGGTACGATGAATTTACCACCGAAGGGATAAGGGTGGTGGCGGGTTTCGATATTCACCCCGAAAAGGTGGTAGATTCCCAGGATGTTCCCATCTACAACATCACCGAGCTGGATCATTTCGTCAAACAGAACGAAATCCAGGTAGGTATCATCACCGTCCCCGACACCGCCGCCGCCACCGTCCTGGATCTGATGATTGATGCGGGGATTAAGGGCATCCTGAATTTTGCTTCCATCGAACTGAAAAGGACTAAAAGAGAAGAAGACCTGAACTCCAAGGGGTGCCTGATTCACAATGTGAACATCGGGCTGGAGCTGGAGCAGCTGTTCTACCAGATCAACTCCAGCTCTGCCAATGAGTAAAGCCCCATCGGGGCTTTACCGGTTCATCTTATTCCAGGTCTTTCAACAGCTGATTCGCCGCCGTCAGCAGGGGATCCCAGACGGGCCCGAAAGGCGGGGCGTAGGATAGATCACACTCAGAAAACTCATGAACCCCCATTTTGGCCGCCAGCGCCACCGCCACGGCATTGATCCGGTGGGCCACCCCCTCGGGCCCCACCATCTGAGCCCCCAGGAGCCGCCGGCTTTTCCGGTCGCCCACGAGGCAGACGTGGATGGCCCCGGCATTTTTCTGACCATGGGCCTTGGAGCGGGTTTTTATCACCGTCTCCACAGGATCAAAACCCGCCTTTAGGGCCTCTTCCAGGGTCAGCCCCGAACGGGCCACTTCCAGATCAAGAACCTTAAAAACCCCGGTACCGGCGATGCCGGGAAAGGACACATCCCCGCCTCCCGCGTTATCCGCCACGATCCAGCCGCCCCGGTTGGCCACCAGAGCCAGGGGCACCCAGGTTTTACCCCCGGTTACCACATGGGGAGCCTCGGCACAGTCTCCGGCGGCATAAATGAAGAGATCAGAGGTCCTGAAATGATCATCCACGGCGATGGCACCCCCGGCGCCCAGGGCCAACCCCGCCTCCGAAGCCAGTTCGGCGTTGGGGACCAACCCCGCAGCCACCAGAACCATCTCCGCGGTCAGGGAAAAACCGGGGCCTGCCACCTCAAGCCGGTCGGCTCCCGCCTCCCGGATCTCCTCCAGGTTCACCCCATCGTGGATTTCCACCTTATGACGTGTCAGCGCCTCCTGAACCACCGCCGCCAGATCACGGTGCATCCATGGCAGCAGATGGGGCCGCTTCTTCACCAGCGCCACCTCTATGCCCCGGGCTAAAAACGCTTCAGTCATTTCCAGGGCGATGTACCCCATACCGATAATGGCGGCCTTCTTCACCCGCCGTTCTTCCAGCACCCTGAGGATGAGCCGGGCATCATCCAGGCTTTTGAGATACACCACCCCGGGAAGATCCAGACCTTTCAGTTCCGGCTGAGCCGGACGTCCCCCGGTAGCTATGAGGAGGGTGTCGTAGGACTCTTCGAAAAAGTTCCCCCCCGGCCCTGTTCCGAAAACCTTCTTCCCCTTCCGGTCGATCCCGGTCACCAGGTGCTCCAGTCTCAAGTCGATTCCCTGCTTCTCCCGGAACACCGGGGCTTTACGGACAATCAGAGACTCCAGGTCTCCCTCTTCCTCGGCGATTTTATAGGGCATTCCGCAGGCGCTGTACGACACATCGGTGGTTTTTTCCAACACCACCACCTCGGCCCCGGGATTTCTTCTCTTAAACCGGCTGGCGGCGCTCATCCCTGCCGCATCAGCCCCAATGACAACAAACTTCATGGCAACCTCTCCTCGTTTATAAGAATAATCCTATTTATAGAGAATGGACAGCCCTTTTTGCCGGGCTGCCCGGGAGGATCCATGGTGATAGTGATTTTTACAGGATAAGAGAAAAAGCTTAGATTACCAGCTCTTCCTGAAGGGAATCCACCATCTCTTCCGCCTGGGCGGGATCAGGATCTCCCTCGGTCCGTCCATCCGAAGCCCCGTCATCGGCGGCCCCCTTCTTGCGGTCGGGTATTTCCAGATGCTCACACACCACCTTGACCCGGGAATGATTTTTGCCTTCCCCATCCTCCCAGCGCTCCTGCTTCAGCCGGCCCACCACCCGGAGGGGAGACCCTTTCTTCAGCTGGGCATCACAGTACTGAGCCAGCCGGGACCAGGTCTCCACCTCGAAAAATGACACCTCGTTGACCATTTCTTCATTGTGACTGTAATAGCGGTTTACCGCCAGGCCAAAATGGCATACCGGGGTTCCCTTGGGAGTCTCGGCAAGTACGGGGTCCCTGGTAAGATTTCCTTCCAAAAGTACCGAATTCAATCCACTCATCTTCTCTCTCCTTACTGTCTGATATACTTCTACCTACCTCTTTTCTGCCGATGTGATTTATAACGAAGAAAAAATCTCTGCTTTTTGTAATTTCCTCACCGTCATCTTTTCTCTGGATCTGTGGGTCATTAAGGGGGACCGGTGGATTCTCACGATTGCCGCAATACGATAGAATGACCGCCTATGAACAGCCCAATCAAACTTATCATGATCGACCTGGACGGAACGCTGTTAAACCGGGAGAGCCGGATAACCCCCGAGACCCTAGGCGTCCTGAAGACCCTTCAGAAAAAAGGCATCCTGGTTACCCTCGCCTCGGGGCGAACCTATTCCTCCATGCTGCCCTATGCCCTGGAACTGGGCGGGGATGCCCCCCTGGCCAGCTATAACGGTGCCTGGATCCGCCAGCCCCGGGGCAACCAGGAGACTCTGGTTCACCACACCCTGCCTGAACCGACGGCACGACAGGCCCTTGAGATCCTGAGACAGAGAGGACTCCATGCCAACGTCTACATCAACGATGAACTCATTGTGGAAAACAACAACGATTACATCAGGGAATACGGCTTTTCCAAGAGGGTAAAGTACCGGATCATTTCCTCTTTCGACTCTCTTTCACCCTTTAATCCCACCAAGATTCTGGCCATCGATGATGATACCGAAAAGATAGCCCGAATCCGTGATGAGTTAAGCAAGGAAACCGATGCCGAGATTTTCCGGTCCAGTTCGGTTTTCTGCGAAATTCTGCCGGCGGGGATCGACAAGGGTTGGGCTCTGGACTTTTTCTGCGCCCGTTTGGGAATAACCCCTGCCGAAGTCATTGCCTTCGGTGATCAGGAAAACGACATCACTATGCTGAAAAAAGCAGGCACCGGTGTGGCCATGGCCAACGCCCTGGATTCGGTAAAGGAAGCCGCCGATGCTTTGGCCCCCGCTCACCACGAAGACGGGGTGGCCAGGTTTCTCATGGAATATTTCAAGCTCTAACAGGCAAGGAGGATCAGACAGTGAAACTTTCAAATTTCGGGAACAAATTTACCGCCAAATCGGGGATTCTGGAACTCATGGAGGATCTGGAATCGGTTCTGACCTCAAAGGAAAAAATCTACATGCTTGGGGGAGGGAATCCCGCCCAGCTCCCGGCGGTGAATGAATACTGGCAGCAGCGGCTGCCCGAAATCATCGGAGACCCCAAAGAGTTTCAAAATATCCTGACCGTTTACGATTCGGCCCATGGGAACCTCAAATTCACCACCGCCCTCTCAGATCTGCTCAACCGGGAATACGGCTGGGATTTGACTCCCGAAAACATCGCCATCACCAACGGGAGCCAGAATGCCTGCTTCATCCTTTTCAACCTCTTCGCCGGTACTGCCGCAGAGGGAAGGAAGAAAAAAATCCTCCTGCCCCTGTGCCCCGAATACATCGGATACGCCGACCAGACCATAGAACCGGACTGTTTCCTCACCCGGCCCGCCCGGATTGTGGAAACCGGACCCGGAGAGTTTAAGTACTTTGTGGATTTCGACAAGCTGGAAATCCCCGAAGATACCGGGGCCCTCTGCATTTCCCGGCCCACCAATCCCACGGGAAACGTGCTCACCGATGAAGAGGTGAATAAACTTTCCACCCTGGCGGGGGAGAAGGAAATCCCCCTTATCATTGATAACGCCTACGGAGCCCCTTTTCCCAACATCATCTTCGAAGACGTCCACGCCCTCTGGAACGAAAACATCGTCCTTTCCATGAGCCTCTCCAAACTGGGGCTCCCCTCGGCCCGGACAGGCATCGTCATAGCCCGGAAGGAAATCATCCAGGCCCTCTCGGCGGCCAACGCCATCATCAGCCTGGCCACGGCTCCGCTGGGGCAGATGCTGACCCGGCCCCTCATGGAGAGCGGCGAGATCCTCACCCTGAGCCGGAACCTGATCAGGCCTTTCTACCAGGAGCGGTCCAGAAACACCATCGCCTACATCAGGGAAACCTTCGATTCCGCCCTGGACTACCGGATTCACCGCAGCGAAGGGGCGATTTTCCTCTGGATCTGGTTTAAAAACCTCTCCATCACCACCAGGGAGCTTTATGAGCGGCTCAAAAAACGACATGTTCTGATTATTCCCAGTGAGTACTTCTTCTTCGGGCTTGAAGAGCCATGGGATCACTCAGAGCAGTGCATCCGCCTCAACTACTCCCAGGACCCTGATGATGTGAGGAAGGGCGTTGATATCATCGCCGAAGAAGCCTTGAAAGCGGTCAAAACCTGATCGACTCCTCAGATTCGTCGAAAAATGCTTTCCAGCTCCGGCCTGGTAAAGCTGTAGACCGAGTTGCAGTTGTGACACCGTGTTTCCAGAGGAAAGGGCCCCTCCGTCAGAATTTCATCCTGATCCTCCGGTTTCATGGACCGGAGGAAGGACTGAAACCGCTCCTTCGAACAGGGGCAGAAAAACTCCACCGGTTTTGTGTCCAATATACGGGGGTTAAACACGCCGAGGTGCCCTGATAGAAATGAATCCGCCGTTCCCCGGGAGGAAAAAAATTTCCCCAGGGACGGCAGGTCAACCACCTGGTCTTCCAGGAGGCCCGCCTCCTCGGCACCGGTGCCCGGCAGGGCCTGGATCAGCAGTCCCGCCGCCCCGAGAATTTCACCGGCCTTTCCAAAGTCGATACTGAGGGAGAAGGAGGTGGGAATCTGCTCCGAAGTCAGGTAGTAGTGGGCCAGATCCTGGCCTATGCTGCCGTACTCCAGCATCACCTGGCCCGTAAAAGGGTGACTGGCGCCGCTGACCCATTTACGCATATGCAAAAACCCCGGGCCGAAGAGAGGAGAAAGATCAAGGCTCTCCAGCGGTTCGGTGAGGGGGATGGGATTCTCCGAAAGACTGCCCCGAATATGACCCAGATAATCCGCCTCCACGTGAAGTCCCCGGATGGGACCGCCGCACTCGATGGAGAACCCGATCCGGTCATCCCCTTTAAGGTTGTTCACCAGGAGCCCCACTCCCAGATAGGCATGCCCCAGCACCAGGGATTCCAGGGGCCCGGCGGCATGGTTCGCCTGCATCTCATTAAGAAGCCGGGTTCCGTGAAGCAGGGCTCCCCGGAACCGCCCCTCCTGAAGAAGAAAGAGAGTAAGCCCGTCGGAGGCGAGTTTGTCCAGATGTCCGATCATGTCCCTGTTCAGTTCCGCTCTTATCATGAAAGCCTCCCGCACAAGAATATTCAAAATCCCCCTCTTCGCCAAGCCTCTCCTTCTCTTTAAGGAGGCGCCCGGGGGAGACGAAAAAATAATTTGACAATTTTGCTCTGTTTATTTGACTTCCCCCCGGGGTTGTGTTAAATTTTAAACAGTTAGGAGGTAGCAAGAAAGGGTCGATGATTCCTGGCTTGTATGACCCTATCGGGCGGGATAAACCAGCATGTGATCCCCCCATTTCCGACCTTTAAGCACGAGGAGGTTGTGATATGGTTCCGCCTAAAAGTTACCGCCAGCCGAGGCTGGCCGCATAGTAAAGCAAGAGACTTGGATCTTTTTAAAGAGTGAAACTGACGTTGTTGAAACCAGCCGGTTCCTGTACCGGAGCTTCACACGCAGGTTTCTAAAGCCGGTAATCATGCCGGCTTTTTTTTTATCCTTTACCAAACAGCATCGCTCCCGGGGGCTTACCCCCGGTACGGCTCCGGAACTCTTCCCTTTTTTTTCATGGAATAGTAGAGAAACATCTCCAGGAGCAGGGCCTGGGAATCTCCCGGCCCTTCCCGGAGGAGGCCATCGGTCTTTGCCGCCAGACCGATGATTCGTTCCAGGTCCTGGCTTCGGTAATGCCCCAGGGCCTGGCGGTAGATCTGCTGCATCTTTTTTCCGAAGATTTTCTGGGTCCGGCAGGCCTGGTCAAAGGGAACATGGTCTTCCACCTGGAGACTCAGGGAGAGGACCCGTCGAAACTGCCAGAGCAACCCCCCCATGATCTGAACCGGCTGGGATTCGCCGGAGAGACCGATCTTTTTCAACACCTCCAGGGCAGCGTCCAGATCGGCAGCGGCGAACCGGTCGAAAAGAGTAAAGACATTTTCCTCTTTACTGTGGTACAGATACTGCTCCACATCGTCGTAGGAGAGAGCCTGGGCTCCTCCGAAAAAGAGGGCCAGCTTATCACACTCCCGACGCAGCTCCTGGGTGTTATTCTCCACCAGCTCCAGGATCAGTTCCACCGTTTCTTCATCCACCCGGATATGTCTTTCCCGGAAGAACGACCGGACCCAGTCGGTCTTTTTATTTTCAAACAGTTCCCAGAAAACCTTAATCTGGTCTTTGGGGATTCCCTTTATCAGAGGCCTGGCCATCTCCCGCTCCCCGGCGCTGCTGACCAGAACCAGGGTTGCTTCATCGGAAGGCCTGGCGCAGTACTCGCCGAGCAATACCGCTTCCTGGCCCTTGATGGTTTCCGCCTGGTGGATTTCCACGTACTTGTGGCTGGAAAAAAGGGACCCGTTCTTTATCACCGATACCACTTCCGACATTTCCGTTTCAAAGGGGTAGTACCGGGTACTTTCCATGCCCCCCCCGGTTTCCCGCTGCAGCCGTTCTTTCAGGGCATGGATATACTGCTCTTTCTCTCCCGCCTCGGGACCGAGCAGAAGATAGACTTTACCTTTATCACTCATAATGACGGATGATTCTCTTAAGCTTTCCCAGGATGCGGATATTCTGGGTATAGATGGGGGGGTAGACGGGATTTTCCGCCTTCAGTTTAATGCGGTTCTTCTCTTTGAAAAACCTTTTGAGGGTAACAGCCTCCTCATCGAGGAGGGCCACCACGATATCGCCGTTTTCCGCTACGGTTTTGTGGAGGAATACCCCCGTATCGCCATCCAGGATTCCCGCCCCCTGCATGCTGTCCCCCTGGACGGTGAGGGCGAAGTACTGACCCGGTTTCAGTTCGTTGGTATGGATCTGAAGATACCCGTCCAGGTTTTCCGCCGCAAAGAGGGGGGTTCCCGCCGCAACCCGGCCCAGGACGGGAATACGCATGAATCCGTCTTCTTCATCCACCCCGGGAGAGTCAGGATCATCGGAAAGAATTTCTATGGCCCGGGACCGGTTCAGATCGCTGCGGATATGGTTCTTGCGCTCCAGGGCTTTGATATGGTCATGGGCGCCCTTTACGGAAATTTCGAAATGGGCGGCAATCTCCCGGATGGTGGGAGGGTATTTATGCTCCTCCAGAAACCATCGCAGATAATCGAGAACCTCTTTCTGCCGCGGAGTTAATTCTTTCACTTCTTCGTTTCTATCCCGTACTTCCTGATTTTCCCGTGGAGGTTGCTGGGGTAAATCCCCAGGTCCTGGGCGGTCCGGGAAATATTATAGTCGAATACCTCCAGACGGCGGACCAGAAGATCCCTCTCAAATTCATCCTTCGCCTCCGCCAGCTTCATCTGGTCATAGGGTGAGGCATCCTGAATCGGAGATTTTTGGCTCTCCCCCAGAAAATACTCCGCCGTCTCCACGGAAATCTCTTCCTCATCGGACATAATGTTAATACGTTCCACGAAATTTTTCAATTCCCGGATATTTCCCGGCCAGTTATACAGTTTGAGCCTGGCCAGGGCCTCCGCTGAAACCCGGCGGGGATCCGCCTCATCGGGGGGCTGAAACTTTTTCATGAAGTAATCGATAAGCAGAAGCAGATCTTCCCCCCGCTGCCTCAGGGGAGGAACATGAATGGGCACCACGTTAAGCCGGAAAAAGAGGTCCTCCCTGAACCGGCCCTTTTTAATCTCTTCCTGGATGTCTTTGTTGGTGGCCGCTAAAAGCCTTACATCCACCGAAAGACTGGTTTCGCTGCCCACCCTCTCGAATTTCAGTTCCTGGATCGCCCGGAGGACCTTGGCCTGGGCGCTGAGGGACATATCCGCCACCTCGTCCAGGAAAAGGGTTCCCCGGTGGGCCATCTCGAATTTCCCCTTCCGCCGGGAGACCGCCCCTGTGAAGGCTCCCTTTTCATGACCGAAGAGTTCACTCTCCAGCAGGGCATCGGGGATGGCGGCGCAGTTGACCTCCACGAAGGGCTGGTCCCGCCGTTCACTGAGCCGATGGATCTCCCGGGCTACCAGTTCCTTACCCGTCCCGTTTTCCCCGGTGATAAGCACTTTGGCATCCGAGGCGGCGCTCTGACGGATCCGCTCTTTCACCTGATCCATGGAGGAACTTTTTCCCACCATATCGTCTTCCTGATAGAGGGTCGCCTTGAGAGACCGGTTTTCGGTCCTCAATTCTTCCAGTTTCAGGGCATTCTGAATAAGGGTAACCACCTTATCCAGAGAAAGAGGTTTCTCCAGGAAATCAAAGGCACCCAGCTTTACCGCTTTTACCGCCAGGTCGATGTTGGCATGACCCGAAATCAGGATGACTTCGATGCCGGAGAAATCTTCTTTTATTTTCTTTAAAATATCGATGCCCCCCATGTTCGGGAGCCAGACATCGAGGATCACCAGATTGATGGTTTGTTCCGCCAGTATCCGGAACCCTTCAAACCCGTCCCCGGCGACCAATACCCGGTAGCCTTCATCGGTGAGAATATCGGTCAGGACCGTCCGGATTCCCGGTTCATCGTCTATTACCAGAATTTTTTTCAACCATCCTCTCCTAGAGGTAAATCGATGTAGAAAGTAGTACCTGTGCCGCTTTGAGATTCGAACCAGATCTGGCCATGGTGATCAAAGATTATCCGCTCCACAATGGGCAGGCCCAGACCGGTCCCCCCTTTTTTTGTCGTATAGTAGGGATTAAAGACCTGGTTCTGATCTTCTTCGGGGATGCCTTTACCCGTATCTTCTATGCGTATTCTAGAGTAGCTTGTATTCCCCTTTCTGACAAGGTCTGTTCTCAGGGTTACCTCTCCCGCTCCCTCTATGGCCTCAAAGGCATTCTTGAGAAGGTTCGAAAAAACCCTCTTCATCTGTTCCCTGTCCAGGGGGAGGACCAGGTTTTCCTGCAGATCTTCCCGGTCCACCCTGACCTGGGGATAGTGATCGGCATAGGTTTGAAGCACCTCTTCCACCAGCAGGCCCAGATTCACAGGCCGAAGAGTGGGGGTGGGGAGACGGGAAAAGTCCCGAAACTCCTGCAGCAGCACCGTGAGATTGTCTACTTCCGCCACGATGGAATCAACGGCGGCGGGGAGAATTTTCCCCAGCCCCTCCGGGTCGGTTTCAAACCGCCGCAGGATCCTCTGGGCAGAGAGCTTGATAGGAGTCAATGGGTTCTTGATCTCGTGGGCCAGCCGCTGGGCAATTTCCTGCCAGGCGGCGATTTTTTCCGTCTGGAGAATCATCTTCCGGGATCGGTCAAGCTCGGAAACCATCTGGTTAAAAGATTCTATCAGCAGGGACAGCTCGTCTCCCGAGCGGCTCAGGATCCGGAAGGAGTAATCTCCCTCTGCCACCCGCCGGGTGGCCACCTCGAGGCTTACCACAGGTTCGATAACCTCGTCGGACAGGATGAAGCTGACCAGCAGAGATAAAAGGAGAAGGGGAAAGGAAAAAATCAGATAGAACAGGATAAGGGTGGAAAAGAAAGTACCCTGAAGAATCCGGTACTGGGT
>Ga0334882_1000776_pt1 | contig 44856 bp, 41 predicted proteins | sample GraSluR1_MG_5_FD_207226 | JGI IMG/M metagenome (GOLD analysis project Ga0334882, IMG submission 207226) | Sludge microbial communities from methane-producing bioreactor in Wageningen University, Netherlands - Granular Sludge_15_04-R1 | ecosystem: Engineered > Bioreactor > Anaerobic >... | reverse complement strand
GATCCTGATCTGGTTGGCCGTCACCGGATGGATGCTTCCTTCCAGGCCCTGTTTTGAAAGGATCATCGCCGCCGACTGAGAAACCGTGCCCAACAGGGCAAAGATCAGCCCCGCCAGGGGTTTTCTGATCCCCAAGGCCCGGGCGCCCCTGTTTTCCGCCAGAGTTACCGCAATGACCCCCCCGAGGGTTACAAATATCCCCAGAATCTGGAGGGGCAGGAGAGCTTCCCCCAAAAGGATCCAAGAAAAGAGGGCACTGACGATGGGGGAGAGGGTAAGGATCACCAGGGTCTCCCGGGGGCCCAGGTCAACAAAAGCCCGGAAGATGAAAATATCCGCCAGGAAAAAACCAACCACCCCGGAAACGGCCAGAAAAAAGAACGACGGGGCTGAAAGATCCGCCGGAAGGAAGGTGCCGGTGAAAACAAGGTTTACCAAAATGATGACGGGAAAGGCGATCCAAAGGCGGATGTGGGTTACTGCGTCGGAACCCACCCGTTTCCCCGCCGCCGTGTAGGCCAGGGAGTTGTGGGCCCAGCAGGCGGATGTAAGCAGGGCAAACAGCTGCCCCAGGATGTTTATCATGGATCACAATCTGTCAGAAAAGGGCTCCCGTGTAAAGCGAAAAAAAGACAGAAATGTTTTGTACAAAAAGGATTATTCTGGGTAGAATCAAAGGTGTGTGGGGGTGTGGTGTGATTTCAAATTATTATGATACGCGGCCGGATATGACCGATGGGAATTTCCGGGAAATGCTGGAGCGGGTAGCCGGCAGGTACCCCGAAAACACGGCGGTTCAGGTACGCCGGAGCCCCGGGGAATATGAAATCTGGACCTATGAGGAATTCCACCGGGAAGTGGTTGTTCTGGGGCGATGGCTCCTGGCGGAGGGTCTGGAAAAAGGAGACCGGGTGGGAATTCTCATGGAGAACCGGCCGGAATGGTGCCTCGCCTATCTGGCCATTACCTGTGCCGGGCTTATCGCCGTTCCCCTGGATATTCTCTCGGACGCCAAAACCATCGAGAAGTATACAGCCTTCAGCGGCCTCCGATATCTGTTTACTTCGAATGAACTGGAATCCCGATGGCGCGGGATGACCCGGCGAAACGGTTCTTTCCCCGTCCTGGTCAATGCAGACCTCGAAGAATCGGAGGGAGGGCAGTACTCTTTCCGTGATGCCCTGTCCCACCGGGGAAACGGCGAGTTTCCGGAACTCTCCGGGTCGGATACCGCATCGATCATCTTTACCTCCGGTACCACGGGAAATCCCAAGGGGGTCATGTTGACCCACCGGGGCATCATCGAGAACATCAACGCTTCCATCATGTCCCTGCCGATCTATGAGACCGATAACTTCATCGCCGTCCTGCCCTTTCATCACACCTATCCCACCACCTGCAGTTTGCTGTCTCCCCTCAGCGTGGGAGGGACGGTGACGGTGGTTGACAAGATTGTGGGTCCGGTGATCATCGACAATATCCGGGAAACCGGCGGGACCCACATCATCGGGGTCCCCCTCCTTTTTGATAAAATCCGTAAAGGTCTTGAGGGAAAACTCCTGAAGCTGCCCGGCCCCAAGGGGGTCCTGGTCAGGGCCTTGATGAGGATCTCTCGGGTTACCTCCCGGTGGGGGTGGAAGACGGGGAAGCTCCTGCTCCGAAGCGTACGGACCGGTGCAGGGCTGGGGTCGATTCGTCTGCTGGTGGCGGGGGGCGGCCCCTTAAACCCTTCCACGGGAGAGTTTTTCAACCTCCTGGGTTTTGATCTGGTTCAGGGCTACGGGATGAGTGAGAACGGTCCCCTTATTTCCACCAATACCCCGAAATACAACCACCTGGCTACGGTGGGCCTGGCGGTGAAAAATACCGATGTACAGATCCGGAATGCCGGCCCCGACGGGGTGGGGGAAATTGTGGTGAAATCGCCTTCCCTGATGAAGGGGTACTACCGCAACGAGGAAGCCACCCGGGAGATGTTTACCGGGGATGGTTATCTCAAGACAGGGGATCTGGGTTACTTCGATGAACAGGGGTTTCTCTCTATTACCGGAAGGAATAAAAGCCTGATTGTTTCCTCCGGGGGTAAAAATATCTATCCCGAAGAGATTGAGAGCTGTTTCAGCGAAAGCCCCCTGGTGGCGGAGATTCTGGTCCGGGGACGCCCCCTGGGACAGGGGAATCCGGGGGAGGAGGTGGAGGCGGTCTTCGTTCCCGATTTTGAAGCCCTTTCATCCCTCCATCCCGAAGCGGTTAATGACGAAGCGGCGCTGAGACGGATTCTTCAGGACGAGGTAAACCGGATTAATGCCGGACTGGTGCCCTACAAAAGGATTGTCCACGTGGAAATCCGCCGGGAGGGGTTTGAGAAAACCTCGTCCCAGAAAATTAAAAGGTTTCTCTATCAGCATCAGGCTGACCGGGGGTCAGTCAGCAGGGTTTGATCCATCGCGGGGAAGATCCGCCGGGGTCCAGGTCCGCCCCCAGCCCCTCTTCAAGAACGTCCCTCAGGAAGAGGGTCAGATCCATGGCCTCCTGATGATGTCCCTCCGGGGGCAGGTACCCCAGGTGGGGGTGGTTTTCCAGATCCGTGTGAGCCAGGGAATACTCCCTTTTTTCATCCAGAGGTTCCCCGTTGATCCATACCCCGGTGATGCGCCTGCCCCGGGGCGCTGATGGATCAACCCGGGCCTGGATTCCGCTTATCTGGGGGATTCCCAGGGGGGCTCCCCTGAGCCCGGGGTGGTAGAGGCGGCAGAACGCTTCATCCCACCCCCTTTCCAGGGCCTCTTTAAGGGCCCCGCCGGTGATACGGGACAGACAGGGATTGGCGGTGGAAAAGCACGTCTGGTTGAGGTCGGCCAGGGAGATTCCACCGGACCGTAGGGGCTGGTGAAAGTTACCCGAAGCCACCAGGGCGGCCTCGGCACCGTAATGAGCCTTCAGGGCATCGGCGGCAAACCGGCCCAGACCGCAATCCTCCCAATACTCAAGTTCCAGGAAACGGGGACAGGTTCCCACGGTTCGCCCCCCCGCCTCCCTGCCTTCTTCCCGGGCCGATTCCAGGGCGGCGAGAATTTCCGGTGCTTCCTTCTCACCGGGATCCAGGGGAATCACCGAGGCAGACTTGTCTTCGGCCCGGCCGGTTTCTTCATTGAAATCAAAATCCACCCGGCCCAGGTGTTCTCCGTACTTCCCGGCATGATGGACCAGTACCCCGTGTTTTGTGAACACACCCCGGGGTGAAAGGGCATGGCTGTGGCCTCCCAATACCAGATCTATTTCCGGAAGGTGTCCGGCGATCCTGAGATCTTCGTCCATCCCCAGGTGTGAGAGCATGACGATGACATCCGCCCCCCGGGCTTTCAGGGCCGCCACCTGCTCCGAGGCAGTCTGTTTCATGTCGGGAAAGTAGTAGCCGTATCCTTCGTATATCCTGTTCCAGGGAGATGTGAGACCAAAGATTCCCAGCCTGATCCCTCCCCGGGTCAGCACGATATGATCCCGGAGCCCCTCCAGCAGGGGCTCCAAACCGTTCCGGAAATTGGCGCCCAGGACCGGTGCATCCAGGCGGCGAAGCACCTCCTTCAGCCTCTCCGGGCCGTAGACCATGCCCACGTCATTCCCCACCACTTGGGCATCGTAGTGAAAGCTGTTGATAATCCGGGTGTAGGCGGTTCCAAAGGTGAGGCTGCAGTAATCCTCCCTCCGGTCCGAGGTATCTCCCGCATCAAAGAAAAGGCAGGTTCTGCCCTCCGATTCCGCTGTTTCCCGTTCCCGGCGGTAAAGGGTGAAAAGGCGGGCGCTTTGAAGGGCTCTGCCGTGGATGTCTCCGGTGAAATAGAGGGTAAAGGACTTTTTATTCATGGATTCTTCCTTTTTTTCACTTACCCCAAGGGTGAAATTCCAAAAAACAGCTGTTTTCGGATTTCCCTCATTGTAACAAAAAAAACAGGACCGGGGAGGATTAAAAAAACCGGGATCCCTTCGTATGAAGGGACCCCGGCGGCGTTAGAGGGTAAAGGACGGGATAATTAGAGCGGACTCACCTCCGCTTCATAATCCACCCCCTCCACGGCGAAGCCGTTTATCTTGAGAAACTCTTCCTTGTAGCCCTCCAGGTCGGTATAATCATTCACGTTGTCGCTGTTGATGAGTTCCCAGACCCTATCCACCTCTTCCTGCACATCGGACTGCATTTCCCAGTCATCGATCCGGATTAATCCATCCTGATCCCGGGGAACCGTTCCCTCGGCGGTGTAGAGCCGGTCCCGGAAGAGCCGGTCCATCTGCTCAATACAGCCTTCATGGAGACCCTTGGCTTTCATCACTTTGTAGAGGATGGATATGTAGAGGGCCACCACGGGAATCACCGCCGCCGCCTTGGTCACCAGGGCTTTGTTGACCGACACGTAGGCTTCCGCCTTAAGGTGGGCCAGATCGGCGGTAAGCTTCCGGGCGGTGGCTTCCAGGTGTTCCTTGGCGTTGCCGATGGTGCCCCGCCGGTAGATCGGCCGGGTCACCTCCGGGCCGATGTAGGAGTAGGCCACGGTTTTAACCCTCGGAGCCAGCAGATTCCGGTCCGCCAGGGCCTTCATCCAGAGCTCCCAGTCTTCGCCGCCCATGACCTTCAGGGTGTTGGCGATTTCTTCTTCTGTGGCCGGGGGGACTTCGGCTTCCTTCACCTCGCCGGTAAGGAATTCCACCGATTTAGCCCGGTAACTCCGGCCGATGGGTTTGATGGCGGACATGTAGAGCTCTCCCGTGTCGGGATCTTTCCGGGCCGGGGAGGCCAGGCTGTAAACCACCAGATCCACCTGTCCCAGATCCTCCTCTATCGCCTCCAGGACCTCTGCCTTCAGCTCATGGGAGAAGGCGTCGCCGTTGAAACTGCGGGCGTAGAGCCCCTTTTCCCGGGCCCTTTCATCGAACCGGCGCAGGTTGTAGAAGCCGGCGGTGCCGGGGCCCTTGTCGCGGCCCGGTTTTTCAAAGGCCACCCCGATGGTGGCGGCGCCGGCGCCGAAGGCGGCGGCGATGCGGGAGGCCAGGCCGTAGCCCGTGGAAGCCCCGATGACTAGGATTTTTTTCGGGCCCCCGGGAATGGGTCCCCGGGATTGTATATATTCGATCTGCCGGTCCACCTCGGCGGCACAGCCCGCAGGATGGGCAGTAAGGCAGATGCTGTTGCGAATTTTCGGTTCAATTATCATTCTTAATCTCCTTAAATCAACGATGCCAGGGTCCGGCGGGGCATCCTCAGGCTTCGACGGGGGCATCCCCCACCAGGCAGAGCCACTCCGCTTCCGCCGCCAGGGTTTCGCCCACGAAGGCTTTTCCCTTCTGTTTCAGCATCCGTGCGGAAACCCGGACGTTTTCCACCTCCATCCTCACCTGATCTCCTGGTCTTACCTGATCCCGGAATTTCGCCTTGTCCACCGTGGCCAGGAAGAAAAGGGCGTTCCCCGGAAGGAGTCCCTGGGCCCGGACGCCGGCACCGCCGCACTGGGCCATGGTTTCCACCAGGATGACTCCCGGGACCACGGGATAGCCGGGGAAGTGGCCTTTGAAGAAAAACTCATCGGGGCCGAAGGTCTTATAGCCCACTATCCCGTCTTTCTCCGTTACTTCCAGCCGGTCCACAAAGAGAAAGGGGGCACGGTGGGGAAGCAGCTCTTCAATATCCCTCATGCCTGGTACCTCTTTAAAATGACAGCGCTGTTGTGTCCGCCGAAACCAAGAGAGTTGGAAAGAACCACGTTGACGGGCATTTCTATTCCCTGGTTGGGTACACAGTCCAGGTCGCATTCCGGATCGGGATTGTCCAGGTTGGTGGTGGCGGGGACGTAATTATCCAGGATGGCCATGATGGAAATGATCGCCTCCACCGCCCCGGCGGCGCCCACCATATGGCCGGTCATGCTTTTGGTGGAGCTGACTTTCAGTTTGTAGGCGTGGTCGCCGAAGGCTTTCTTGATCGACTTCGTTTCCAGCGGATCGTTGGTGGGGGTGCTGGTGCCGTGGGCGTTGATGTAGTCCACGTCTTCCGGCTTGAGCCCCGCACTCTGGAGGGCGATTTTCATGGCCCGGGCGGCCCCCACCCCTTCGGGATGGGGCGCGGTCAGGTGGTGGGCGTCACAGGTCATGCCGAATCCCGCTACCTCGGCGATGATGCGGGCTCCCCGGGCTTTGGCATGCTCCTCACTTTCCAGGATGAGGATCCCCGCGCCCTCGGCCATGATAAACCCGTCCCGATCCCGATCGAAGGGGCGGCTGGCCTTTTCGGGGTTGTCGTTGAATCCCGTGGAGAGAGCCTGGATGACGTTGAAACCGGCGATGCCGAAGGGGGTTACCGCCGCTTCGGTTCCTCCAGCGATAACCACATCGGCCTGGCCCGTCTCGATGAGCATTTTGGCGCTGCCGATGGCATCGGTGGCGGAGGCGCAGGCGGTGGCGATGGTGTAGGCGGGGCCGTGAATATTGTAGGTGATGGCGATGTTGCCGGGAGCTTCATTGGTGATCATCTTGGGGATGGTCATGGGAGGAATCCGGCTGGGCCCCGATTCGAAGAGCTTCCGCAGACCCTCTTCGATGATTTCAAAACCTCCGATGCCGTTGCCGATTACCGTGGCGGTTCTTTCGGAATCGATGTCGCCGGTATGGAAGCCGGAACCGAACCCCGCCTGCTCCATGGCTTCCTTGGCGGCGGCCACGGCATACTGGGTAAAGAGGGCCATCTTCCGGGCTTCCTTTTTATCCATAAAGTCGGAGGCATTGAAATTCTTTACCAGTCCGGCAATTTTGGTGGCAAATTCGGTGGTATCAAACCGGTCGTTGATGCCGACACCGCTTTTTCCCGCCTTGATGGCCGCCCAGGTTTCTTCCACACTATGTCCCAGGGGCGTGATGGCCCCCATTCCTGTCACAACAATTCTCTTGGTCATATCATTTCTCCTTTAATAACCCGGCGTTAGCCGCGAACCATTAAATGTGATTACATCCCCAGTCCGCCGTCCACGCCCAGCACCTGGCCGGTCACGTAGGCGGAATAATCGGAAGCCAGGAAGAGGGCCGCCCCGGCCACATCGGCGGCATCGCCGATCCGGGCCATGGGGATTTTCTCCTGCAGGGCCTTCTGAGCCCCTTCATTGATGGCATCGGTCATGTCGGTGGCGATGTATCCGGGGGCGATGGCATTCACCCTGACTCCCCGGGACGCCACCTCCCGGGCCAGTGATTTGGTAAGACCGATGAGCCCCGCCTTGGAGGCGGAGTAGTTTATCTGTCCGGCGTTGCCGATGAGTCCCACCACCGAGGCCATGTTGATGATGGATCCCTTCCGGGCCTTGATCATGGCCCGGGAGACGGGCTTGCAGATATAGAAGGCCGAATACAGGTTTACTTTCATTACCTGGTCCCAGTCATCCGCGGGCATCCGGAAGGAAAGGCCGTCCCGGGTTATACCGGCGTTGTTCACCAGAATATCCAGGCCCCCCGTCTCTTCCAGGATCCGGTTCACCGTTTCGGTGATGGACGATTCATCCGCCACGTCTCCCTGATACCAGGAGACCTTGCCGCCTCCCCGGGAAGCTGCCTCTTCCATTTCGGCTTTATGGGGGCTTTCTTTCGTGCTCAGGTAGGCCACATCGGCGCCTTCTTCGAGAAAAAGGGTTACCATGGCCTTGCCGATTCCCCGGGATCCTCCGGTGATCAGGGCTTTTTTTCCTTGTAATAACATATCACTCTCCTCTCAGGGCCTGGATTTCCCCGATGGTTCCGCAGGGGGTACAGGAAGGTTCCAGGGCGGCGGATTTCCACAACCCCGTCAGAACCTTCCCCGGACCCGTTTCCAGTATAGTATCATATCCGCCCTTGGCGATGAGGTTCTCTTCCTCCACCCAACGGACGGGGCTGATGATCTGGGCGATGGCCAGGTCTTTGGCCTCTCCGCCGGAAGAAACGGTTCGGCCCGTGACGTTGGAGTAGAGGGCTTTAACGGGATCGTTGAATACGTAATGAGAGACCGCTTCGGCGAATTCCTTCCTGGCTTCATCCAGCAGGGGAGAATGGAAGGGGCCGGAGACTTTAAGCCTGAGAAAACGACGGGCCCCCGCCTCTTTGCAGAGTCCCTCAGCCCGGCCGAGCCCGGCAGCGGTTCCCGCCAGGACAATCTGGTTGGGGGCGTTGTAATTGGCGGGAAACACATCCTCGGTTCCCGCGGGAAAGAGTTCATCGACCTGGGTTGCCGTTAATCCTATTACCGCCGCCATTCCCGGGGCATCCTCGCCGGATCCGAACCGTTCCCCCGCCTGGTGCATGAGATGCCCCCGAAGGGTGACAAGGCGGAACAGGTCTTCCCGGGAGAGGACCCCCGCATCTTCCAGGGCGGCGTACTCTCCCAGGCTGAATCCGGCACAGCCCTGGGAAACAATCCCCCGCTGAGCTAAAACGGTTTTTACCGCCTCATTGGCCAGGGTAATGGCGGGCTGGGTTTTATCGGTACGGCTCAGCTCTTCGGCGGGGCCTTCGAAGAGAAGCTGTTTCATATCCCACCCCGTTATATCCGAGGCGAGGGTGAAGAGGTCTTTCACTTGAACGCTTTCTTCCCAGAGGTCCCGGGCCATGCCGGGGAACTGGGCCCCCTGTCCGGGGTATAGGAAACAGGTTTTCATGTTATCCCTCCTGTAGGAGTGTCGGAAATTAGTCGGCCGTACGGCCGACTAAAGAAGTGTAGCAAAAAATCCTTAGTCGGTCAACGGCCGACTAATGTTCTGATAAAAAAAGATTCCCAGGACCTGAGCCTCCGGGAATCTTTAAAACGATGCCTAAAGAGAAGATGTTACCAGCGGATCAGGGCTCCGCCGTAGGTGAGTCCTGCACCGAAGCCCAGGGTGATGATCAAATCCCCCCGTTTTAAAAGCCCTTTTTCGGTCATTTCATTCAAGGCGATGGGCACCGAAGCGGCGGAGGTGTTGGCGTACTCGGCCATGTTGAGGAAAAACTTGTCCATGGGTATCTTCAGCCTCTCCGCGGCGGCCTGGATGATCCTTTCGTTGGCCTGATGGGGAACGATGTAATTGATGTCCTCCAGCCGGAGATTGGCCTTGCGGAGCAAAGTGTTTATCAGGATGGTGTTGACCCTGACGGCAAATCCGTAGACCCGCCGGCCGTTCATGGAGAGAAAAAGATCATCCGCCGGAGTTTCTCCGTCCACGAAGGGATGCCGGGACCCGCCGGCCTTGCGCATCAGGTATTCGGCGCCCGCCCCTTCGGCCCGGAGGACCGATTCCAGGATGCCCCGGCCGTCCTGCTTGCCGTTGGCCGAAACCACCGCCGCCCCGGCGCCGTCACCGAAGAGGACCGCCGTGTTCCGGTCGCTCCAGTTGGTGATCCGGGTCAGCACCTCCGCTCCAATGACCAGGATGTGTCTGGCACTTCCGGCGATGATCATGTCCCGGGCCACCGAAAGGGCGTAGATGAAGCCGGTGCATCCCGCCAGAAGGTCGAAGGCGGCGGCATTTTCCGCCCCCAGGGCGTGCTGGACGATACAGGCGGTGGAGGGAAAGCCGGGGTAGTCTCCCGTGGCGGTGGCGGTGATGATGGTGTCCAGTTCCATGGCATCCACCTGGGCTTTGTCCAGGGCAATTTTTGCCGCCTTGATGGCCAGATCCGAGGCTGCCTCTTCGGGAGCCGCTATATGGCGGTTGCCGATTCCCGTGTGGGAACGGATCCACTCATCGGATGTATCAACGGTTTTCGAAAGTTCTTCATTGCTCACGGCCCGTTCGGGAACGTAGATCCCGATGGCCCTTATTTCCGCAGTCGTCATGGTGCCTCCTTGCGGTATTGAGTTTACCGGTACAGTGAACACCTAGTTTTCAAGAAATGCAAGAGGTTTTGTCGGCCGATTGGCCGAATTTAATGGCTAAATAAGGATATTTTGAACGGCCGAAGGGGTTGTCCTCCGGTAAACCCGATCCCGTCACGGCTCCGGATAGGTCCCCGGAGCGCTATAAGCGGCGGCGGCTTTCCGGGAATTGTCCCGGTAACGCCGGGCATAGCCGGATATGGATTCCACCTGTTCCTCGGAGAGCTCCTTTACCAGTCTGGCGGGGTTACCCATGATCATGGACCGGGGGGGGAACACTTTTCCCCCCGTCACCAGGGATCCCGCCGCCACGATGCTGTCCCGGCCGATGACCGCTTTATCCAGCACGATGGCCCCCATGCCGATGAGGCAGTTGTCTTCGATGGTGCAGCTGTGGATGATGGCGCCGTGACCTACGGTGACTCCGTCGCCCACAATCAGGGGCACATCGGTGCTGACATGGCAGACCGAATTATCCTGGATGTTGCTGCCGGCTCCGATGCGGATGGGGGCGATATCGGCCCGCATGGACACTCCGAACCAGACCGAGCTGCCTTCCCCTAATACCACATCGCCGCTGACCTGGGCGTTCCATGCCACAAAATGGGCTCCCTTCACCACAGGATGTTTTCCCTCAAAAGACTCAATCATTTTGCCCTCCTGAAGGGTAAAGTATATCTTTACGGGGTTGGAAGGCCAAGGCCTAATGAGATATGATTACGGGTATGAACATTCAAAAACTGATTGCCGCCTTTCTGGGAGTCCTTCTTTTCTTCGGCACCATCTTTCTCGCCAAGGTGGGAGCCCCGATTTTCATCCCCTTTATCTTCGCCCTGCTGCTCAGTTTTGTTTTCGGACCCTTTCTGGCCCGGATGAAAAAGATCAAGATTCCCTACGGTCTGGGAATTGTGACGGTTCTCCTCGTTTTTTTTATAGGGTGTTTTATCCTGGGGTTCTTTCTCTACAGCAGTGTGAACGCCGTGGCCCGGGAGATCCCCAAGTACTATTTTAAGATGGAAGTCCTGACGTTCCAGTTTTTTGACTGGATAAAACTCCGGTTTGACATTGATCTGACCACTCAGATGGCGGATATCAACTGGCTCAATACGGTCAGGCCCGTGCTGCTCGGGTTTTCCGGAGGATTCATCGGGTTTCTCAAGAACCTGGGTATTGTCATACTCTTTCTTGTTTTCCTTCTCATCGAGACCCCCTATTTTCAGAAAACCATCGAACGGGCCTTTCCCCGGAAGACCAGCTTCCGGATTATCAGGGTCTTCAAGCATACCATCCGGCAGATCAGCCAGTATCTGGGACTCAAGTTCCTGATCAGCGCTGCCACCGGTATCTTCGTGTGGCTGCTTCTCATGATCATCGGCCTGGATTTCGCCTCCCTCTGGGGGGTTCTGGCCTTCGTGTTCAACTTTATCCCCAGCATCGGGTCTTTCTTCATCATGGCCGGTACGATTCTTATGGGATTTCTCCAGTTCTACCCCGAACCGGGAAGAATCGTTGCCGTGGCGGTCTCCATGGTTCTGGTCCAGGTCATTCTGGGAAACTTCCTTGATCCCAAGCTTCAGGGAGAGCGGCTGCGGCTGAGTCCCCTGATCATCCTGTTCAGTCTTTTTATCTTCGGATATATCTGGGGGATCGCGGGGATGTTCCTGGCGGTTCCCATGCTGTCGGTGGTGAAGATTCTGTGTGAAAATATCCCCGGTCTTGAGCCCTTCGCAGTGGTTCTGGAGAACGGGAGGGGGCATGGTATCGGAGCCCGCAACAGGAAACACCGGATCAAAAAAAAGGTCACCCTGCTGGGACCGCGTCCCGGCCTGGGCAGGACCACAACAGCCGGTCCGGAGGATGGCTCCGCCTCCGGCCTCAGCCCTTCCTCCGGGACGGGAACCGGTCCGGAAGAGGGATCCCCTCCGGAGACCGGATCTGCAGGCCCTTCCGTCTGAGAAGCCGCCGGCAAAGGCGGCCCTCTCTTGTCATATTCCTCCCCCCCGGAGTATACTGGCCCCGCCAGTCCGGATCGGCCCTCAGGCACCTGGCCGGGCCGCTTTGAAGTCCATCGAGGGGGAGTACAGCCATGGAGAAAAAACGAATTCTGACCGGGGATAGACCCACGGGCAAACTGCATCTGGGACACTATGTGGGATCCCTGGCGAACCGGGTGAAACTGCAGGAACAGTATCAGTGTTTCTTTATCATCGCCGACCTTCATACCTTGACCACCAAGCCTGAAAAGGAAAGCATCGCGGAACTGGCGGAGAATGCCCGGGACATGGTGCTGGATTACCTGGCCTGCGGTATCGATCCCGCCAAAGCGGTGATCTACCTCCAGTCGGCGGTGCCTGAAATCTATGAAATGAACCTTCTTTTTGAGAATCTGGTGACCGTGCCTCGGCTTCAGCGGCTGCCTTCCCTGAAAGACATGGCCAAGGGGGCTAATCTGACGGAGATGCCCTTCGGCCTCCTGGGCTATCCGGTGCTCCAGGCGGCGGACATCCTCATGCCCCGGGCTCATCTGGTTCCCGTGGGTAAGGATAACGAGGCCCACGTGGAGCTGACCCGGGAGATAGCCCGACGGTTTAATAATCTTTACGGTGAGGTTTTTCCTCTCCCCGATGTGATGGTGGGGGATGTTCCCACCCTGGTGGGAACCGACGGCAACGCCAAGATGTCAAAATCCCTGGGTAACGCCATCCTCCTCTCCGATGACGCCCAGACTGTAATAAAACGGGTCAAGGGGATGTATACCGACCCCAACAGAATCAGGGCCGACATCCCCGGGAAGGTCAAGGGAAACCCCGTTTTCATCTACCACGACATCTTTAACCCCCACAAGGCGGAGGTGGAGGATCTGAAAAAACGCTACTCCCAGGGCCAGGTGGGGGATGTGGAAGTTAAAGACAAGCTGGCCGCTGCCATCAACGGTTTTCTGGAACCCATCAGGGAGAAACGGGAGAGTTTCGCCTCCCAAAAAGGCCTGGTGGACGAGATCATCTACAACGGAACCATGGAAATGCGCAAAGAAGCCCGGGAGACCGTCCAGGCCATGAAAAAAGCCATGGGCCTGTCGGGAGTCTGGAATAAAATCAGCCGTAAGGCCGAAGAGTCCCGGAAGAAGAGAGAGAAGGCGGGAGAATAACCCTCCGACTTCCTTGATTCAGCACCTTTCCACCAGCCCCCTCAACCACTCTAAAAGATATTTTTCTCCCTCCGGGTCGCAGCCTTCTATCTCGGCGGCCACCCGGAACACCGGCTCCGTGCCGGAACCGCGCATCCAGAGGAATCCCGCCACTTCCCGGTCTGCCTTGAGGAGTTCGATCTTGAGCCCCCCCTTCTGGGTTCCCGTCCGGAATCCAGGACCCACCCCTTCCCGCAGAACCGTCCCTTCGGAGTTAATCTGCCGCCATCCGGTGATTCCCCAGCGTTTCCGGAGATAATCCTTCCTCCCTTCCCAGGAGGCGGGAAATAATGATTCAAAGGCGGCTTTCAGGGCGGCGTGATCGAGGGTTCTGATGGGCAGGACCGCCTCGGGTTCGTAGGCGCTGGTGGATGTATAGGCAGGAAGGCTGTTGATGACATCGGTGAGGGTGAAATCCTCTTTAAAAAGATCTTCCCGTCCCGAAAGGTCGCACCAGAGGTGAAAGATACCCTTTGTGCCGCCCGAATCTCTCAGAAGGAGCAGTTTCGCCAGGGCGAAGAGGGTATTCAGGGGGTCCCGGACCGCCGAGGGATGGGTGATGTTCCCGCCGTTGCTGCCTTCTCCCAGGATGGGTACCCGGTATCCTGCGGCCCGGACTTCCCGGGCCTTGTTTACCACGTTTGCCTCGCCCACTTCGGCCCGGAAAACCCGGGCGTCAAAAGCCCGGGCTACCGCCTCAATCCGCAGAGAAGTGGGACCGTTCACCGCCACCGCCAGGGGTTTTTCCGGCTCCTCGCTCCACCCCGCCCGGTCCATCCAGAGGGAGAAGCCCAGTTCTCCCAGCACCGCCAGGGCAAAGACTTCCTGGGCCTGGAGAATCCGGGCCGTCCCCGGTCCATGGTCAAAATAAACCAGGTTTCCCCGGTCACCGTCGTTGTCGGGAACGTAACCCAGAACAAAGGAAGGATCTTCCCGGTGGGCCTTTTCCAGTTCCCTCCGGCAGAGATCCAGGGAGGCCCCCTCGGGGACGATTCTGTGGGTAATCTGCCGGGGCTTTCCATTGATCACTTTTACCTGGAAACCCGGGGCGGTGAGGAACTCTTCATCGATGGACAGGGTCCGGGCGGAACCATTGAGCTCCGCCACAATTCCCAGGGGGGTTTCTTTCAATTTTTCAGAAAGAAGCCGGAAAAACCGCTCCTGGCCCTCCGGACTTTCCTGCCGGGAAACAACCCGTCGGCTGAACACGGTGTAGCGTTGGAGGGCCGCTTTTTTTTCGGTTTTCATTCGACGGAAAACCTCCGCCGTTTCCTGGATTTCCTCATCGCCCGGGGAGGACAACAGACGGTGAATCTCAGCCAGGGCCGCGGGATCGGCGGCGGCCCTCCGGAAATCTTCGATGAGCCGTTCCGATTGCTTTGCCTCCAGGACCCCGCCGTCGGCCAGACCGAACTTGAAGCCGTTGTGTCCCAGGGGGTTGTGGCTCGCCGATATGTAGGCAAACCCGTCGGCTTCGCCGTCCAGGCGGTTGGAGGCCATGGTTTCCGGGGCGGCACTGATGAAGAGATAGTTGACCCGGCACCGGAGGTGGAGGAAGACCCTGATCATGGTTTCCGCCAGAACCGGCCCGGTGGGCCGGGAATCGCCGCCCAGGGTGATAAGAGGATTGGGGCGGCCGGTTTCTCCGGCCAGGAAGACGGCGAAGGTTCGGGCGGCCAGACCGGTGAGGATCAGGTCCCGCGGGTCCGCCGCGGGGGTATCATCTTCTTCATCGCCGGAGGCGGCAAAGACCTTTCGCCATCCCGACGCGGAAAGGATGAAACCGTCCAGACGGCGGGTCACCTCAGCGGCGGAAGGGCAGGGGAGACCCTTAAGGGGCGGAGTGGCGGGATCTCCCAAGGGAAACCCCGTGTGGGGGCACATCATCATCATAAGACTCCTCCTCCGGGGCCGGCAGGCTCAGGTCAGGGCCTGGCGGATCCGTTCCATGGCTTGTTTGACTTTTTCCCGGTTATTGAAGGCGCTTATCCTGATGTACCCCTCACCGCATTTGCCGAAACCGCTTCCCGGGGTTACCACCACGGCGGCGCGGTTTAAGAGAAGATCGAAAAACTCCCAGGAATCGCGGTTTCCCTTGATCCAGATGTAGGGGGAGTTTTCTCCCCCGGTGCAGGTATATCCCAGGGCTTCCATGCTTTCCCGGATGATCCGGGCATTGCCCATGTAGTAGTCGATGAGGGCTTTCACCTGCTCTTTGCCGTCCCGGGAATACACCGCCTCGGCAGCCCGCTGTACCGGATAGGAAACCCCGTTGAATTTGGTGGAGTGGCGCCGGTTCCAGAGGGGATGAACGGGAACCGGCCGGCCCGATTCATCGAAGGCCCGGCATTCTTTGGGAACCACCGTGAAGGCGCAGCGGGTACCGGTGAACCCGGCGGTCTTGGAGAAACTGCGGAATTCCAGGGCCACTTCCCGGGCACCGGGTATTTCAAAAATGGACCGGGGAAGGTCGGGGTCCCGGATAAACGCTTCGTAGGCGGCATCGAAGAGAATCAGGGCATTGTTGGCCCGGGCGTATTCCACCCAGGCGGTCAGCTGTTCCCGGGTGGCGGTGGCGCCGGTGGGGTTATTAGGAAAGCAAAGGTAAATAAGATCGGCCGGTTTCGCAGGAGGGGCGGGAACGAATCCGTTCTCCTCGGTGGAATCCAGGTAGACCAGCCCCTGGTAGCGGCCGTCTTCCCATCGGCCGGTCCGTCCCGCCATGACGTTGGTATCCACGTAGACGGGATAAACCGGGTCGGGAACGGCGATCACGATGTCATGGCCGAATATTTCCTGTATGTTTCCGGTATCGCATTTGGCGCCGTCGCTGATGAAGATCTCATCCGCATCCACCGGCGCGTTCCGGTCCTGAAAGTCGTTTTTCGCAATGGCTTCTCTGAGGAAATCATAGCCCTGCTCCGGGCCGTACCCGCGGAAACTCTCCTCCCGGCTCATGTCGTCAACGCCGCGGTGGAAGGCTTCCACGCACGCCTCGGGAAGAGGTTCGGTGACGTCTCCGATGCCGAGTTTAATGATGGCTTTGTCAGGGTTGGCCTTCTGGAAACTGGTTACCCGCTTGCTGATATCACTGAAGAGGTAGGAAGCCTGCAGCTTCCCGTAATGGCTGTTTACCTTGATCATGGTGTTCTCCTGGAGCCCCCGGAGGGGAAGGGGTTTTGTCCGGCCAGTATAGAATAATGATTTGCCTTCGACAACAGCCGCGCCGGTTCGGGGGACGTTCCGATTTTCTTGAAGAGCCGAGGGATTTTCAACAATAACCGATTTTTTACATTGACCCAGGCGGATTAAGTAAAAAGGAGATTCCCGATGGGGGCTTCTGGTGGAAGCCCCGGGTTGATGATATAATGGGCTTACTACCCCCACCGGGGAATTGAGGAAGGTGCGGCATGGATCTTATTAAGCGGGAAAGAGAAAACCTGGAAGAAAGGATGCGGGATCTTGAAACAAGAAAAGAAGCATTCTTTCTGCGTCTGGGGGAGCATGCGGCCGGTCAGGAGCTGAGGGAGGATGAACCTCCCAGGGTTGTTGCCCTCAGGGAGTCTCTGGAAAAAACCGACCAGGAATTAGAAGAAAATCAGACACTGATCCATGAGGTTACCGCCCTGGCGAAAGAACTGGAAGAGCTTGAAACCAGCCAGAAAGAGAAACGGCAGGAGATTCGGGACCTCACACGAAACAACCAGGACCTTTATGAAAACATCGGCAGGGCCGCTTACCAGGCCTTCCGGGACGGGGAACTGAAGGGAGAAGGGCTGGAAGAGATTTTCGCGCCCATCATGGAGCAGAAAGACAAGATCAACACCTATGAAGTCAAACTCAAGGGAGCCCCTTCGGGAAATTCCTTTTTCAACAAAATCGCTCACCGAAGCCGGGAGGTTTTTCTAAAAAGCAACCAGTCCCTGGGTCTTCGGAGTGTCGCTAAAGCATACCAGCGGGCGGGAGAACAGCTGGTTCAGAAAAAGGATCTGGATTACAGCGACCTGGAACCCCTCAACAGGGCTTTCACTCCCTTTCTTCAGGGCCGTAACAGCATCGAAGTGCTTGAGAAAAGTCTTGCCAAAGGGGAAGCCCGGGTCACTGAACTGATGGAGGAGCTTCGCCGCCGGGAGGCCCTCCGAAATTCCCGGAAAAGGATCCTGGATCTGGAAAAAGCGGGGGAGGATAAAAAAGAGGACCGGCGGCAGCTTCTTATCGGGCTGGGGGAATCCGTGGCCGACCTGGAAGACAGTCTGGGACTGATATCCGACGAACTTCTCAAACACAAGGAAGCTTTATCCCGGGAGGAAGAGGGCAACCGGGAAGAGTGGGAACGGCTGGAGAGGGCACGGCGCCGCCTTGAACTTCAGGGGACCTTGAAAAAACTGGAGGCTGAGAAAATCCGGATGGAAGACCATCTTAAAAAGCTTCAGCAGGATCTGTCGGACCGGGAGGATCAAATCAAGCGGGTGAAAGGGGAGCTTGATGTTCTGGGGGAGGACTGATACTTTACCCCCCAGCGGGAGACGGCCATGATTCTTATCCTGACGGCCCTGGAAAAGGAAATGGAAGGGTTTCTGTCGGGATCGGAGCAGAAGCTTCCGGCGGTTCTTCCCGGATATTCCTGCTGGCGGGGACGCTTTTCGGAGAATGAAGCCGTTTTTGCCGTAACCGGAGCGGGAAAAACCCAGGCGTCCCTGATGACGGGACTCTATCTCCGGCTCTTTGCTCCCCGGGCGGTGTTTTTTGCCGGCATCGCCGGGGCCCTGAACCGGGACTTTCGCACCGGAGATGTCCTTCTGGCCCGGGACTGTCTTCACCACGACATCGATCTTTCCGCCCTGGGAATTCCCATCGGTCAGATTCCCGGCCGGGGCGAGAGAATATTCCCCGCAGATCCCACTCTTCTCAAAGCCGGTCTCTCCTTTCATCCCCGGGGATACAGGCTGTGGACCGGCCGGGTTCTTACCGGTGATACCCTCGTCACGACCCGGGACCCCACCCTGGCGGCCCTGGAGGGCGATGCGGTGGATATGGAAGGGGCCAGCGCCGCCTTTGCGGCGGGGCTTTTTTCTGTTCCCTTTCTGATGGTAAGGCTGATTTCGGACAGGGTGGGCTCAGACGGGGGCGGCGGGGGTATTTCCCGGATGATGAGGCTCGCCGGGGAACGCTGCGCCGCTGTAATCGGTCACATTGGGCGCGGCCTGATATAAAGGGAATCCTTAAAAACCCGCCACCATTCATCAAAACCGGATTTTCTGTACCCGGCCGGGACGGATTGACATTTTCTCCCCCCCGGTCTATAGTTGGGACCGCCAGCCCCGCCCGGTGGGGTTGTTTTTGCTTAATTCAAGGAGTGCAGCATGTCTAAAGCGCATAGAGGTTTTGGAGTCAGGGAGCTTGTAAAAAGCGGCAGGGGCACCTGCCCTCTCTGTAAAAGAACCGGCATTAAGGTGGTCTACGAAAAAGAGATCAATGGAAAGAAGTATCAGATCTGCAAACAGTGCAAAGCCGCTCTTGCCCACGGCAAGATGCAGGAAGCCGTTGCAGCCCTCTAACAGCCGGAAATGGCGGATTCTCCGCCCCGTGGAACCTTCGAAATCATAAACCGCCCATGGAGGTTTAGCGTTTCGAAGGTTTTTTTTGCCCTTTTTCGGCTCCCGTCATAACTTCGGCAGCCCGATCTGTCAGTCTTCTCCGGTTTCTTCTTCTTTTCCTTCTTTATCAGCTCTCGGGGCAACCTCCTTGAGAAGATCTCCCAGGGTGGTTTCCCCCATGGCATCATGAAGCCCTTCTTTCACCCGGTTCAGCAGGGGCAGCACCGGTTCATCCTCTGAGACCTGTCCCGGCCACCGGCCGATGAGGACTTCGACCAGGTCTCCCATCCGGAGGGCCTCGGGGGAGCAGGCGGGGACGAAGGTGGTTTCTTCCTTTTCCACCTCGTGGAGATACCCCTCATCCAGAAAAATACCGCAGAGATATTCGGCGTCCTGAAGGGAGATGCCGAGCCGGCCCGCCAGTTCCCCCGTGGAGAGGGGCGGCCTCCGGTGGTGAAATTCCTCGGCGATGATAAAAAACAGTTTGAGGCCCATGAACACCCGTCCCGAAGGCGCCATGTGCGGCACAGGAATTCCCGACCAGGGCCGGAGGCGGTTCTGCAGGGTGTAGGTCAGCTCCGAAGCAGCCAGTATGATGATCCAGACAATGTAAAGCCAGAAAAGGAAAATGATGATCGCCGCCATGGAGCCGTACATGACGGAGGCACGGATGACGTAGTTTGTTCCTTCCACAAAGGCTACCTTCGCCAGTTCCCAGAAAACCACCCCCACCGCCGAACCAACCACGGCGTAGCGGGGACGAATTTTAGCGGAGGGAACCAGGAGAATGAGCAGCAGAAAAGTGACGAACATCAACAGGGTCGGGGTGACAAAGAGGATAAACGACCAGACCGGATGCTGCAGAGGGGAAAAAATCGGAGCCATGAAGGACCGGAGGGTAAAACTGGCGGAAATCAACAGGGTTCCGAAGATCAGAACCGAGGTGTAGGTGGTGAACTTCCGTAAAAAGTTGGCCCGGTAGCGGCTGGTCCAAAGGGCGTTGAGATTCACGGTGATGGTGTTCAGCAGGTTCAGGGAGGTGATGGCAAAAAGGGCCAGCCCCGCCACCCCCAGGGCCCGGGAGTTGCCCACAAACTCTTCAATGATGAGGATCAGTTCCTCCTGCTTGGTGGGCATCAGCATGTCGATGATGAAGTTCTGTACCTCCGTGACCACCTCCCGGAAGGCGCCGAAGGCGGTAAAAAGACTCAACAGGAACGCCATCAGGGGAACCCCCGCCAGGAGGGTGCTGAAGGAGAGGCTGGCGGCCCGGATGAGACACTGATCCTCGAAGAACTCGCGAATCGTCCCGGAGATGATGGAGGCAAGGGGCGACAGAACCCTGCGAAGCCGAGTCAAAACAGAATGAATTTTTCTAGATGCTGCCATAATTAAGGTCATGGTAAAGAAAATTGATCCGATGCGCAAGGAATTCCTTTTGACCGGCAGGAGAGGTAGGATTCGAGTTTTGGCGTTTTATACAGCAAATATGAATTAGTAATTCTGACTGGCGATGAGAATATAGAAAATTTTTAATCCAACAGATTCTGTTGGATTAAAAATTACCTTTAAAAAACCGCCAAAACTTATCATTGATTCCAATTTTGATGAAGGGATTTTAATATTTTGGTAAAACGAAGATGTAGAGGATGGGTGCCAGCGCGATTTTCCCTGAGCGCAGGTGCCTATCCTCGAGAATCTTCGTTTTACTTGGGTAACCCCTTCATCAAAATTGGCATTTCTGCATGAGAAGCGGGAAACTTGCATAAACCGGGGGAAAATCTTACTATGGGGTATGTCATATCAATCATTTCCCGAGGATCTGCGGGATTTTTTCTTCTTTCTGGTCGGCATCAAGGGAACCGGCATGGCCGCCCTGGCGGAGATCCTTCTGGCCCGGGGGGCCCGGGTGGAGGGGTGCGATGTGGAGGAGCGGTTTTACACCGATGAGATCCTGGAGGACCTGAGAATCAAGGTTTTTACGGGGTTTGACGCCTCCCTGCTTCCTGCCGGGACCAACGGGGTGGTGTTTTCCTCCGCCTATTCTCCCCATACCCAGGAGGTGCTGCGGGAAGCCCGGGACCGGGGGCTTCCCCTGTGGGAGTATACTGAAGCGCTGGGGGCCCTCTCTGAGAAGACCCCCGCCGCCGGGGTAGCGGGGGTCCATGGGAAAACCACCACCACGGGCATCGCCGGATCCCTGGTCAAGGCTCTGGGGCTTCCCTATACGGTTCTGGCGGGATCGGCGGTGGCGGACTTCGGGAACCGGTCCACCCTGATCCAGGGAGAGGAGGGGCTGATTGCGGAAACCTGTGAATACCGCCGTCACTTCCTCAGGTTTCATCCTGATGTGATTCTTCTGACCAGTGTGGAGGCGGATCATCTGGATTATTTTTCCGGCTACGACGACATCCTCGACGCCTTTGTTGAATACGTCCGCGGGCTTCCCCCCGGGGGGAAGCTGATTTACTGCGCCTCCCAGGACGGGGCTGTGGAGACGGCGGAACGGCTGCGGAAAGAGCGGTCCGACCTGGAGTTTATTCCCTACGGTTTTAACGCCCCGGGGGCCTACGGGATAGAAGCGGTCCGCCGGGAAGAGGGGGAGCAATTTTTCCGTCTCCCCTGCTGGGCCGGAGAGTTTTGCCTCCGGATTCCCGGGCGTCACACCGTGGAAAACGCCGCCGGAGCCCTGGCCCTGGTGGCGGTGATGACGGAAAAAACTCTGGGACGGCCCCTGGGAGCGCAGGATTGGGAGACCCTGGCGGGCGGGATTCGGGCTTTCCGGGGAAGCCGCCGGCGCAGCGAGATCCTCGGCGAGGCGGGGGGCATCCTGTTCATGGATGACTACGCCCACCATCCCAGCGCCATCAGAACCACCCTGAAGGGCCTCAAGGAGTTTTATCCCCGCCGCCGTCTGGTGGTGGATTTCATGAGCCACACCTACTCCCGCACCGCCGGGCTGTTCGATGAGTTTTCCGAAAGTTTCGGCGATGCCGATCTGGTGATTCTCCATAAAATCTACGGCTCTGCCCGGGAGAATCAGGGGGAAGGTGAGACGGTTTCCGGGGAAAAACTCTACCAGGCGGTAAGAAAACTTCATCCCCGGGTTTATTACACCGGGGAACCGGCGGAGGCGGAACCCCTCTGCCGGGAAATCCTCAAGCCGGGAGATCTGTTTTTAACCATGGGGGCGGGAAATAACTGGACCCTGGGGCGCCGGCTCTACGAGGAAGGTAAATTGAGGGAGAACAACCTATGATCAGCATGACAGGCTACGGCTACACCGAATATCAAAATGAGAAACTTTCTCTCACCATCGAACTCAAATCTTATAATAACCGGTATCTGGATATTTACCTCAACCTTCCCGGTTTTCTTTCCCCCCTGGAGCCGGCTTTGCGGACTCACCTGGCGGGCCAGATTTCCCGGGGAAAGGTGGAGTGTACCGTCCGGGTGAAAGAACTCGAAGAGGATGTGGAGATCCTGGTCGACCGGAAAGCCGCCCAGGGTTACGCCCAGGCGCTGCGGGAAGTGATCGGATCCGCCGGGCTCACCGGCGAGGTCACCCTGGACCATCTCCTGCGGTTTGAAGGGGTCCTGAAGACTCAGAAAAGCCGCGATCTTGAAGGGTATGAAGAACTCCTCCTTGAGCATCTGGAGCCGGTCCTTTCCCAGTTTCAGCTGTCCCGGCTGAAGGAAGGGGCGGTTACCGCCGGAGACATTCGGGAAAATCTGGCGGTTCTGCAGGAGGGGGCGGATTACTTTGCCTCCCGGGCTTCCGATCTGGAGGAGGAACTCCAGAGTTCCCTGAGGCAGCGGTTCGAACAGCTTCTGGGGGAGAAGGGGGAAGATAGCCGCATCATGCAGGAGATCGCCGTTCTTCTGGTAAAATACAGCATTTCCGAAGAAATCGTTCGGCTGGGGGGACACCTGAAGGCGTTCCGGGACGGCATGGATGAGCCGGGTCCCCAGGGTAAGCGGCTCGATTTTCTCTGTCAGGAGATGAACCGGGAGGTGAACACCATCGGTTCCAAAAGCACCATGGGGGATGTGATTCAGAAGGTGGTGGCGTGCAAGGATGCGGTGGAGAAGATCCGGGAACAGTTGCGTAATCTGGAATAGGAAAAGGAGCTTGCATTGAAAGACGGAATAAAAATAGCCATCTCCGGCCGAAGCGGCTGCGGTAATACCACCGTGAGCACCCTGGTGGCCAAGCGGCTGAACCTGAAGCTGGTGAACTACACCTTCCATTCCCTGGCGGAGGAGATGGACATTCCCTTTAAAGAGCTGTGCCGCCTCGCCGAAACCGATCCCCAGTATGACTACCGGGTGGATGAAACCCAGGTGAAAATCGGGCGGGAGGGAAACTGTGTTTTGGGGTCCCGTCTGGCGGTCTGGCTTTTGAAAGAGGCGGACCTCAAGGTTTTTCTGACCGCCCCCGAGGATGTCCGGGCTTCCCGGATCCAGAAGAGGGAGGGGGGCAGCCTGGAGAAGGTGCTGGAAGAGACCCGGGCCCGGGACCATCGGGATCATGAACGATACAAGAAACTCTATGACATCAACAACGATGACTATGATTTTGTCGATCTGATCGTGAATACGGAAAAGTTCCCCCCCGAAGAGATAGCGGATATGATCATAAAGCGGGCAAAAGAGGCGCCGTGACCCCAGCCGGCTGTACATTCTTTGGAAAATTTGCTAATTTGATGGGGATTGACAGTTGTTTAATGAGGAGTTTTTTTTAATGCCCATACCTTTAGATTTACTGGTGGATCACAAGCCCAATGTCTACGAACTTACCTCTGCCATGATCCGCCGGTCCATGCAGATCAGTGTTACCGGCGATGAAGAAATGGAGAGGACCAACGGTAAGGTCGTTTCCACCGCCATCGCCCAGGTATTGACGAAAAAGGTTGAGTACCGCATCGAAGAATAAGACGAAAGTCATCCTCCTCTTCGGCCCCACGGGGGTGGGGAAAACCGATCTTCTCGATCGGCTCTTTTCCGGAAGAGGAGAGGTGATCAGTGCCGATTCCATGCAGGTTTACCGGGGCATGGATATCGGTTCGGCTAAACCGCCGGAGAATCTTCTTTCCCGGCTTCCCCACCATCTGATTGACATCCGAAACCCCGATGAGCAGTTTCACGCCGGTGATTTTATCGCCCTGGCAGACCGGGCTGTTGAGCAGATCACCGGTGCGGGGAAAATTCCCGTCCTCTCCGGAGGCACCGCTTTTTACTTCAAAAATTTTATCTACGGCCTCCCTTCAACTCCTCCCTCGGATCCGGGAATCAGGAGCCTTCTGGAAAAGGAGCGGCAGCGCCGGGGCCTGCAAGTACTCTACGAAGAACTGCAGAAATCCGACCCCGCCGCCGCTGTCCGTGTTGCTCCCCGGGACGGATACCGAATCCAGCGGGCCCTGGAGATAATCCGTTCCACCGGCCGTCCCCTGTCATCCTTCGATGCCCCTTCGGTTCCCCGGGATCTCTACGAATTTCTTGTCCTGGGCCTGGAACGGCCCCGGGAAGAACTCTACCGCCGGATAGATTCCCGGGTAAACCAGATGATGGATCAGGGGCTGGAAGAAGAGGTGAAAGGGCTTTTCAGGAAAGGATACTCCGAGGAGAATCCGGGGATGCAGGGTATCGGGTACCGGGAGTTTTTTTCCGCCCGCCGCCGGGGTTGTGTGAACCGCTCCCTGATCATCGGGGAGATCCAGCAAAACTCCCGCCATTATGCCAAACGGCAGCTCACCTTTTTCCGGGCCTTCGCCGGAGCCGAGTGGTACCATCCCGACCGGGGTGAAGCCCTGGCCGGCAGGATTAACGGTTTTCTTAAAGATTCCGGTGCGGGAAGATAGCCCGCCGTTTTCCTCCGGGGAGACCGCTGTGCTGAAGGAACCCTGAGACGGAAAGCTCCTTTCAATCCCCGGTGATTCTTTCCCTGCTGACCTGCCTGATTTCGGTGATCATCCAGGCATCCCTGAGGTGCTCCAGTATCAGCTCATCGGTTATCTCCCATCCCGCAACAGTCAGGATCGTATCCGTTTCTTCCTCTCCGGGACGGGGCGGGCCGGAGGAATGCTCCTCCGCCTCACTGGTCCATTCCCGGTAGGTTGCCACATACCGGTTATCCCCGGCCTGGCGGATCTGGAGGTCTGAAATTCCGTAGAGGAGCTCTCCCGTTTTCAGGGGGCGCTGCCCCCCCGCCACCCAGTCCCGGGCGCTTATCTGAGGGGACACTCCCTCGTAACCCAGCCGGACCCGGGTTATGGCGAACAGGCTGGTCACCTGGTCTCTCCGCTGTTTTCCCGCTTTTCCGGCGGTAACTCCATCGAGGATCTCAGGATCAAGGTCGTTGATCCCCTCGTAGAACCCCCGGACCACTTCCTCCGGTTCCCAGCCCCTGGTCAGGGGCGGTGCCAGGGCCTTTGAAATCATGGGGGTGGCCACGGCGGCAACCCCGACGATTATGGCCATAACCAGTCCCACCAGGGCACCCCGGCGGCGGAAAAACCGGTGTATCTTCAAGGTCCGCTCTTTCTTCTCGAAACGTCTCAAGGCGGCCAGGCGGCGGGACTCTCCCTCCGCCGGCGGGTCCGTCTCGGCGCCGGATTCGGGGGGGAGAAACCGCTGTGCCCCTTCCAGTAAGGAGAATCCCTCCCCGAAGGACGGTTTGGGCCGGGGGTTCCCCTCCAGGGCGGCGGTGATCCAGCGGGAAAGATCTTCCGGCAGCGACGGGAGATAATATTCCGGGGAAAGATAGATGTTTTTAGTGATTCTCTCCCGCCGTTCCTCATCATCGCCGCGGTAGGGCTCCTGTCCCGTGAGGCTGCGATAGAGAAGCAGGGCCGCCGAAAAGGCGGTTTGTCCGGGAGGGGGGAGAGAGGGAGAGGAGAGATCCCAGGTACGGCCGGTGCGGCCGGTTACTCCGAGGAAAGCCGCGGCGAAGGGGGGACGCAAAAAGGCCACTCCTCCGGGTTCGGGGAAAAAAATGCCGCCGGGTTGAAGGGGACTGGCCAGCAGTTCCTTCAGGAAGGAATCTTCCGTGTTCCCGGCTTTTTGATCAGCGTACTCCTCCAGCGCCGCCAGGGCACCCATCAGGGTGTTTATTTCGTGCCTTCCGGGAAACGGGGGGCAGCCGGAGGCGGACCGGCCCTCAAAGAGGGGGAGTACCAGAAAAGTGGTTTCATCGATGCGGCGCCACCCTTCCAAAGGCAGATACCTCACTTCTCCCTGAAAAAACCAGAGCAGCTTTTCACCCGACGGGGCCAGGGCTTTCAGATGCAGGGGTTTAAGGCCCTCCCGCAGGGGGGCGGCGAGAAGCGGGGCTCCCTGGTGATTCAAGGTGACCCAGGGGCTGGCGGTGGTATCGGTGTTAGCTGTCATCCTTTTCTCCAAAAACCCGGGCGGTAAAGACTTCCAGCAATGTATCGGGATCTTTCCAGCAGCCTTCGGGAAGACCCGCCTTGAGGCAGGTGTGATTTAAAAAAGTCAACCGGTCCCATCCCTGTTCGGTGGCCACCTGGGGCAGAAGGACCCCGGAGCGGTTGCCCCGGGTGAGGTAGAGGCCGTGTACGCCGGGAATCAGGTCTTCGGGCCGGGTCAGTTTTTCCAGGGGGGAGAGAACCGATATTTCCAGATCCACCAGATCCAGTTCCTGCCGCTGCAGGGGGGGGAACCGGGGATCCCGGAAGGCGGCGGCCTGGGCCATCTCCTGAATCGTCTCGAGAAGGGGCCGGCGGGCCACGATGTGGCCGATACAGCCTCGGAGATTTCCCCGCTCATGGAGGGTGACGAAGGCGCCGCAGGGAACCGCAAAGAGCCCCTCCCGGGGGGGGAGAGGGCAGGGGGCACCGGTAAGGGTCGCGGTGATGGTATCCCGGGCCACCTTTAACAAGGTTTTCTGCTGGTCCCTGGTGATTTCCATAAGGTCCTCCTCAAATTCCGTTCAGGGTAAAGGCGCCGTAATAGGCGCATTTCTGATTTTCCTCCGGATCCCGCCGGTCGGGAGCCCAGTCGATCAGATTCATCCGGACTGAACCGTTGAAAAGATCCCAGAATCCCCCCAGGAGGGTGAGCCCGCAGGGGCGGTAGAGTTCCGCCGGATAATGCCGGGGGTCAAAAGTATCCTGTGCGGCGGCATCGATAAACTGACGGGCCTTGGGTTCGCTGAGCCTGGGAATTTCGTAGGGGGACAGATTGGAGGTGATCACCGTCAGTGGCGGAACCCCCAACTTTCCGATCCCGGCGGCCCAGGCTTTTTCTGTCCTTCGTCCTTCCCCGGACAGGTAGAGGGGCAGCACCGGGACTCCGGGGAAGAGATGGGCGATGAAGGGCAGCTGCAGCTCCAGGGCCGGTTCTTCCCTGTAGGGCTCCCTGGCCAGGGAAAATCCCGGCTGACCCATCAGGACCTTCCGCCCCTCCCCAAAGACCGGCACTTCCCCCAGGGGAGTCTGGAAGCCGTCCTCCGGCGGGAGCAAAACCCCCGGGTCCTGATCCAGATGGACGGGGGCCGCCAGGAGGATCCAGTCGGGGTTCAGGGGGCTCACCGTGCTGTAGGCCCGGGCCATGAGGGTGCCGGTAAAATCGTAAGCCCCATGGGGAGTGATGATTCCCAGGGGGGGGGATAGGGCCGGGACACCATCCTGGTCTCCCGGAACGGGTAAATCGGCTTTTTCCAGGAGGCTGGCGACCAGGGCGGAGAGTTCCTCCGGATCGGAAGGGTAGAATATATCGTCGGCCAGAGGGAGAATCAGATCCATAACGCCATTATGCGTCAAACTTCCGGGTTAGCCAAGACCACCCGGGAAAAGCCCTGGAGTGGGCCTGTTTTTCTTCATTTCATTGAGACAGGATTTTCCGCTGATTAATTTCCCCCTTACCTCAGGGCAGACCGGTTTCTCCGGGGTTCTGCAGCCGGTGGAGTCTTCGGTCGTCCAGGACGATGGAGAGATTCTTCTCCTGGGTGGGCAGCACCAGCCCCAGGGGACCGTCTTTGGCCCGACGGAGGTACTTGACCTGGGTGTAGTAGAGTTCTCCCCGGCCTCCCGACCGGGCTTTGGAATAAAAGAGGGCCAGGTTCCCCGCGTCCAGCAGAACCTCCAGGGGAATCGATTTTCCCGGCAGAGCCCGAATAAAGACATAGGCGCCGGGGTAATCCCGGGCGTGGAGCCACGTATCGTTGCCCCGGACGTGGCGGCGCAGCAGGGCGTCGTTCTCCTTGGCGGTGCGTCCCACGTAGATGGTAAAACCCCGGGTAAAAAACTGCAGTCCAGGAATTTTCTCGGAAGATTTTGCTTCCTGCCTGGCCGGCAGGGCGGAAATATAATCTCTGAGAGTCTCCAGGTCAGGGCTTTCCAGCAGGCTTTTCCGCTGTTCCTCCAGGGAGCTCAGCTGTGAGGTGATGTTGGCTCTTTCCTCCTCCCCTCTTTCCCGGCCCCCCCGGGCCTTGGCGGCCCGTTTGTAGTAGGCTTCGGCGTTCTTTTCAGGAGAAAGGGTAGGGTCAAGCTCGATTCTTACTTCCCGATTGTCGTTGTAGTAGTCCTCCACGGTGACCCACCGGGCGCCTTTTTTTATTTTATAGAGATAGGTCGTCAGAAGGTCGCCGAACTCTTTGTAGCCCTCGGGGTTTTCGTATTTTTCCTGACGTTCCCGGGCGGCCTGAAGACTTTTCCGCAGGGCCCCTTCCCGGTTGTTCAGGATCCGTTCCACCCGCTGGATCAGCAGGGCCAGCTCTCCATCGTCCAGAAGGCGGGAGTAGTGGCTTTCCACCTGGGCGTTGATACTGCCTTCTTCCGGATTAAACCGGGAGACAAAGGCGGGCCCATCCTCTCGTTGAGGCCGAACCAGGTCCTGGGTGTCGAATCGCCCCCCCGAGACTTCCCCCCGCCGGGGGCGGCGGTAGAAACAATCCAGGATGGTACCCCCTTCATCGGTGGCCAGGATGTTGGAGGCGCCACCCCAGAGGCGGATGTACAAATTGGTCATTTCTCCCGCCCGCTGCACCTTGAACAGGACGATCCGTTCCTGTCCCAGCTGGGACGCCTGGGTGATCCGTCCCCCCTGGATCCGGGCCCGGAGGAACTGGGCAAACCGCTGCAGGGGCCCGTCGGTCCGGGGGTGGGAATCGGTCCGGTGGAGCCGGGTCTTTCCCTGGGTCAGGGAAATAAGCAGCTTGAACCGGTTGCCGGGGTGATAGATTTCCAGCACCAGGGTATGAAAGTCGGGTTGGCGGATTTTCTGGATGTGGCTGTTTTCCAGGGGCAGCTCATCCAGGATCTGATCAATTTCTATCCAGTTAAGTGACATAGTATTCCTTTCGGGTTGGGCCGGTTAATCAGTCATCCCGGTCTGGATCCGGTTCGGTCTCCACGGATCGGATAAAAAGCTCTTCATCGGCGGGACTGAAAAAGACGAGGTCCACCCTCCGGGGCAGAGGGTGGGATTCCAGAAAAAGCCGCAGGGTGTTGAACACGATGGGAGCCGCCTTTGTCTTTGGGAATCCGTAGACCCCCGTGGATATGGCGGGAAAGGCCACCGTCACCAGCCCTTCTTCGGCTGCCAGGGTCAGGGAGCGGCGGTATGCCTCCGCCAGAAGTTCCGGCTCCCCCTGACCGCCGCCGTGCCAGACCGGTCCCACCGTGTGGACCACCCGGCGGCAGGGAAGGTTCCCCGGTCCCGTTATCACCGCCCGGCCCGGGGGAAGGCCTTCGGGGAAGGACCTTTCTCTGATGCGGCGGCACTCCTCCAGAATGGCCGCACCCCCCGCCCGGTGGATGGCGCCGTCCACTCCGCCGCCGCCGTAGAGGCTGGAGTTGGCGGCATTGACGATGGCGTCTCCCCTATACGTGGTGATGTCCCCGTGGGTCACCCCCAGCCGGCCGTTGAGGTAGGTTTTCACGGTCATTCCTCCCATTTAAAATACGGTGTCAGCCCTTTGCCGTCTATTCCAGATCCCCCATGGCCTGCTCCAAAGAAATCATCTGTTCATCGGTTCCAATGGTGATCCGGACAAAATTCTCGATACCCGGCAGATTGAAATACCGCACCAGAAAGCCCCGGTCCCGAAGTTTCCGGTAGATCTCCTGGCCCGCCAGGCCTGCCTTCCGGGTAAAAACAAAGTTGGCCCGGGACGGCAGGGTCTCCCACCCTTTGATATCCAGAGCCTGAACAAAACGATCCCGGGATGTCCGGATCTTGCGGCTCAATTCTGCATAGTACTCCCGGTCTTCCAGGGCCAGAATGGCAATGTTGGACGCCAGGGTGTCCACGGGATAGGAGTTGAAGGAGTTCTTAACCGCCGCTACCGCATCGATCAGGGATTTTTGGCCCAGGGCATACCCGAGCCGGATCCCCGCCAGGGAGAGGTCCTTGGAGAGGGTTCTCACCACCAGGAGGTTGGGATACCGGTTAATCAGGGGTGCCACCGATTCGGCCCCGAAGGATACGTACGCCTCATCGATGAGGATCACCCGATCCGCGGGAAAACGCCTGATGAAACCGTCCAGGGCGGTCAGGGTGTGGGCCATGCCGGTGGGGGCGTTGGGGTTGGGCAGAACCGCGCCGCAGAGGGGACTCTTGAGAAAACCGTCAAGGTCGACGGAATAATCGCTTTTCATGGGCACCCGTTCGAAGGGGATGCCGTAAAAGTCGCAGTAGACGGGATAGAAGGTGTAGCTGTAAAGGGGAAACCGCAGGGGCCCCCGGGATGCATCAAAAAAGGCGTAAAAGGCGAAGGAGAGAATCTCATCGGAGCCGTTTCCCGCCAGGACCTGATCCGGCGTCAGCCCCGCCTCCCGGGCCACCGTTTCTCTCAGGCGGAGGCTTTCCGGATCGGGATAGAGCCGCAGTGTTTCGGGATCGAAATTCTGCAGAAAATTCCGGATTCGGGGCGACGGGGGATAGGGGTTTTCGTTGGTATTGAGTTTAATGTAGGCCCTGTCCCGGGGCTGTTCTCCCGGGGTGTAGGGTTTCAGATGTTTCATCCTCTCCGACAGCATCAATCGACTCCTTAATAACGGGAATGGTTTCCCCGGTTTGTCATGAACACGATACCCCTTCTTCCGTCAGGAGACAACGGCGGACCGCCGCCACCATGTAAAAAGATCCTGTTACCAGGACGGGAAGAACCCCGGCGCTCAGTTCCACCGCCCGGCGGCACGCTTCTTCAGGATCGGGGACCAGCTCCAGAACGGGGATCTGCCAGCTCTGGTCCGGTTCGGGGTGGTGCATCAGTTCCCGGACCGTTTCCCCCACCTGGGCAAAGACCTTCTCCGGGTCTTCGGGTTTGAAGGTTCCCGCCCGGCTGATAATGACTGTAGAAAAGAAGGGAAGATTATCTCTCACCAGATCGGGCACCGGCTTTCCCTGGGCGGTGCCGAAAATCATGATTCCCCCGGGTCCGTTCAGGGCTGTAAAGGTCTGCACCGTCAGGCCCAGGGACTGGGGGGTATGGGCGCCATCGAGAAACCAGCTGATGCGGTCTATCACCAGCCCCTCCATCCGGCCCGGCAGGGAGGTGGCGGCAAAACTCAGGGCCAGCTCTTGGTCGGAAAAGGCCTCGTCACCGGTAAAGAGGGTTCGCAGCCCCAGGGCCGCCAGGGTGGCGTTCTGCCCCTGGTGGGGACCGGGCATCTTCAGGAGCCACCGGCTCTCCGAACCGTCTTTCCAGGTGATATGAACCTGCTCCCCCCGGGGGGTGGTGGTAAAAAGGCGCCGGGGGGCTTCACAGTCCAGGTCGTAGAAGGGGGCGCCCCTTTGATCGGCCATGGTTCGGATAACCTCCCAGGGCTCTTCCTTCAGAATCCCGCAGAACACCGGGCGGCCCGGTTTTATGATGCCCCCCTTCTCTCCGGCGATGGCCGCCAGGGTATTTCCCAGAAATTCGGTGTGTTCCCGTTCGATGGAGGTGATAAAAACGGCTTCGGGGTTCACCACATTGGTGGCATCCAGCCGGCCCCCCAGGCCGGTCTCCAGCACCACCCACTGACAGCCCAGACCTCGGAAAACCAGGAATGCCAGGAGGGTCAAGAGCTCAAAGGTGGTGGGATCCCCCCCGCCGGGGAGGCTGTCCGGATTCAGAGTCTCAATAAACCGGCGGATTCTTTCCCCCTCCCTGATAAAAATATCATCATCCAGGAGGTTTCCCGCCAGGCTGATTCTCTCTTGGTAGCAGGTAACGTGGGGGGAGGTGTAGAGGCCGGTTTTATAACCCTTCCGGGTCAGGGCTTCCGCCAGGTAGGCGGCGGTGGAACCCTTGCCCTTGGATCCCGCCAGGTGAAGGATGCGGTACCCCTCTCCGTCGGGGGAGATATCCTGGGGCCGGCCGAAAAAGGAGGTGAGGCGGTCCATCCGGTCCAGCCGGTAGGTCCGGGTGGTGTAGTTCTGGGTTTTTTCCAGGTTGGTGAACGACTCCAGGTAGGTAAAAACCTCTTCGGCGCTAGAGAAGGGGCGGCTCATAGCCCCCGCTTCTTCACGGCATTGCCGTGGGTGATGAATCCTTCATAGTCCGCCATGGTTTTAACCGGCCCGGCGGCTCCCTTCAAACCTTCCTCGGTCAGGTAAACAACCGAGTTATATTTGATGAAATCCCTCACCGAAACCGCCGAGTAATTACGGGCGCCCCCTCCGGTGGGGAGGACCGCGTTGACCCCGGTGGCATAGTTGGCCACCGAAAAGGGAATGTGGGATCCCAGGAGGATCTCCCCGGCATCCTGAATCCACCCCAGCACTTCAAAGGGATCCCTGGTCTGGATCTGAAGATGCTCCGGGGCGTACCGGTTTACCAGCCGGGCCGCTTCCTCCAGGGTTTCGGTGACGATGATTCCCCCATAGCCGGAGAAAACATCGGTGAGATACTGTTTCCTCGGTTCAGGAATCTCTGCGGTCATCTTTTGAATCCACAGGGCGGTTTTTTCCGCCAGATCCCGGGAGGGTGTAAAAAGCAGGGCTGCCGAATCGGAGCCGTGTTCCGCTTCGACCATGAGATCCAGAGCCACCTTTTCGGGGTCCGCAGAACCGTCGGCCAGGATGATGGATTCCGAGGGTCCCGCGGGGAGACCCACATCGATTCGGTCCCGGAGGAGTTCCTTCGCCGCCGCCACATAACGGCTTCCCGGGCCCGAAAGTTTGACCACCTTGGGGACGGACTCGGTTCCCAGGGCCAGGGCGGCGATGGCCTGGGCTCCTCCCACCCGGAAGACCCGGGTCACCCCGCAGCGCCGGGCGGTGTAAAGACAGGCGGGATCCACCGAACCGTCGGAGTTGGGAGGGGTCACTACCACGATCTCCCCGACCCCCGCCAGCCGGGCCGGCAGAGCGGTCATATAGAGCATGGAGGGAAAACTGCCCCTTCCCCGGGGAACGTAGAGCCCCACCGATGCCAGAGGCACCGCCCTTTCTCCCGCATAGAGGCCGGGACGGATTTCACCAAGACTCATGGCCTCCGGTACCTGCCGGGCGTGGAACCGCCGGGTATTTTCGATGCAGTAATCCAGGGCTTCCTTCATTGAAGGATCCAGGGCTTCTTCGGCCGCTGTAAACTCCGCTTCGGAGACCTCCAGGGGCAGATCTCCCAGGTCGACCCTGTCGAATTCACGGGTAAAATCTCTCAGGGCTGCGTCACGCCGGGTTTCCACCTCTTCGATGATCCGGGCCACCGCGGGACGAACCTGGGATACATCTTCACCGGAGCGGCGGAAGAGGACCTCCCTTTCCGATTCGCTTAATTCTTTCCAATCATGCAGGTTAATTTTCATACCGCTTCACTCTATTATGGACGGGGGGGAATTTCAAGAGAGGGGCGGCATCGGGCGATTTCAGGTCAACATAAGTTCCCCTTGAGGCCCCCGATGGTTTGTCCTATAATGGGGGCACCTTTGAGGAACTTCTTAGGGTGGAGGCTTGATGGAACGACTGCGGGAACTCTGGATTTTCGAAGGGTACCTGGGACCAATTCTGGATATTCTGGTCCTGGCGGTGCTGATCTATCAAATCTATAAACTTCTGGTACAGACCAAGGCGGTACAGCTGTTAAAAGGGGCCTCCCTGATTGTTCTTCTCTACGGCCTGGCCTTCTTTCTTAACCTGAAAACCCTCCTCTGGATATTGACCAATTTCACCACCATCCTGGTTATTATCATCGCCGTGGTGTTTCAGCCGGAACTGCGGAGTATCTTCACCCGGATAGGTCAGCAGGACTGGTTCCGATTCAACAGTGAAACCAAACAGGTACAGTTCGATACGGTTCTTAACGCGGCGGAGGTCCTGGCGGACCGGCGCCGGGGAGCTTTAATCGTTTTTGCCCGCAACGTGGGTCTTAAAAACATCATCGACACCGGCACCAGGCTTAATGCGGAACTCTCCTCCAGTCTGGTTCTGACCATTTTTGGCCACGACACCCCCCTTCATGACGGAGCCCTTATTATCCAGGGAGGGAAAATTGTCGCCGCCGGCTGTTTTCTCCCCCTTTCCGAGCAGACCGATATCAGGAGAAGCTTCGGCACCCGTCACCGGGCGGCCCTGGGGCTGGCGGAAGAGACCGATGCCCTGGTTCTGGTGGTTTCCGAGGAAACGGGAGCCATCTCCCTGGCCTACGATGCCAACCTGTACTACGACCTTAGTATTGATGAGATTAACCGGAGCTTTCGGGAACTTCTCAACCTGCGCAGTGACGACATCCTTAACGCCGAGGCGGGTTCATGAAAGAATCACGTTTTCTTCACAGCCTGATACGAAACTGGCCCGCCAAGATTCTGAGTCTGGTGGCGGCCATATTCATTTTTCTGTTTTATACGGTTAATTCCCTGGAGGAGCGGTTTTTCACGGTACCCCTGAGGCTCTATCTTTCTGAAGGGTACGTGGCCGCCGGTCCCTATCCCCGGTCGGTTCGGGTCACCCTCCGGGGAGAGAGTGATACCATCTACCGTATCCTTGAAGAGGATATTGAAGTCTTTGCCGATTTTTCCCGCCATACCAACGAGGGGCTTTACAGAGCCTCCATCGAGTTTATCGGCCGCGGCAGTGCCGAAACCTCGGGTCCCCTGGAGATAACCGTGGAGCCCAGGGAACTGACCCTGGAAATCGAAAAGAACCTGCGGAAATCGGTGAAGGTCCTGCCCACCATGACCGGGTATCCGGAAAAGGGGTTCGAGCTTTCCCAGTATTTTATCAACCCCAATACGGTAGATGTGGAAGGACCCCGGAGTCATGTGGAGGATCTGGATACGGTGCTTACCGAAACGGTGGATCTGTCGGGCCGGTCATCGGATTTTACTTTCCGGGCCCGACTCAACGTGGAAGACCCCTATCTCAGCCTTCCCGGCGGAGATTCGGTGGAATTCCTCGGGATTATCCGGGAAACGATGATCACCAAAAACTTTACCGACATTGGAATGATTGTCTTTGATCTGGCTCCCCGGTTTAAACTGGCCAGTTTGCCTCAGACCGGCACCATACAGCTCCAGGGAGCCCAGCTTACCCTGGGAACCATGGAGCCCGATGATCTTTTTCTCAGTGTGGACTGTTCCCGTATCCAGGAACCGGGAATCTATACGGTGATCCCCCGCCCCGAGGTCCCTCCGGGGGTGAGCATCCTGGACTGGACGCCGGAAATGGTAACCCTGGAAGTGGTGGATGCCGGGGAGGTTTTCGATGATTAGAGGGGTCGGACTGGATGTGGTCCATATAGACAGGATGCGTCGCTGGGATAAGATTCCCGGAATCTTTGATCGGTACTTTCATCCCGCCGAACTGGAAGAGTCCCGGAGCAGGGGATCTTCCATGCATCTCTCCCTGGCCGCCCGGTTTGCCGCCAAGGAAGCCTTCGGAAAGGCCCTGGGAACGGGGCTCCGGGGGATCCAGCTTACCGACATCCGGGTGATCACAAACCATAACGGTAAGCCCGACATTCTGGTATACGGAAGCGCCGCCGCCGCCCTGGCCCGTTCCCACGGCACGAAGCTTCATGTTTCCCTGACCCATGAACGGGACAATGCCCTGGCCATGGTGATCCTTGAGGAGTAGGTTCGATGAAAGACAGGGTAACTTTTTTTGCCAAAACCGAAACGGTCTGTCCCGTCTGCGAGGGTAAGTTCTATAAAGAAGAGCTGCTTACCGGCAGGGGCCGTCTTATCGCAGGAGATCTCACCGACGAGTTACGAAGGAATTATGAGCCTTCCCAGAAATACGGCGAAGTTTTTCCCCTGAATTATACCATGGTGGTTTGCCCCGATTGTCTGACCTCGCTCTTTTCAGCGGATTATGACCAGATTCCACCCCAGGCCCTGGCGGCCCTGCAGGATAGGGCCGAACAGCGGGTCTCTTCGGTGGAAGCCCTTTTCCGGGATTTAGATTTCAGAAGTCCCCGGACCCTCAAGGAAGGGGCGGCCAGTTACGTCCTGGGCATCATGAGCTACGATACCTTCCCCCGAAACGCTTCTCCCACCATCAAGCAGGGGCTTTGTTCTCTCAGAGCAGCCTGGCTCACCGGAGATCTTCACCGGAAATATCCCCAGGACAACTGGGATTACCTGACCCGGCTTTTCTACAGGAAGGCCAGCTATTTTTACACCGAAGCGGTGATCCGTGAGGGGGATGGTCAGGAAAGTATCGCCGAGGTGATGAACCTGGGTCCCGACCTCGATAAAAACTACGGTTATGACGGAGTTCTCTACCTTTCAGCCCTCCTGGAATACGAGTATGGAGCCCGGGAAGATGAAGATTTCCGCCGGGCATCCCTGGAAACCGCCAAAAGAACGGTGGCCCGGATTTTTGGGATGGGTAAAGCCTCCAAGGATAAACCTTCCGCCATGCTCGACCGGGCGAAAGATCTGTTCGCAAAAATGGGAGAGGAACTTGGCAGCTGAAGAAGATCTGCCGATTCGGCGGATCATGCTCACCCTGGCCTACGACGGCACCGATTACTGCGGGTGGCAGGTTCAGGCCCGGGACCGGACGGTCCAGGGAGATCTGGAAGAAGCCCTGGGGAAGATGCACAAACATCCGGTCAACACTACCGCATCGGGCCGGACCGATTCGGGGGTTCATGCCCGGGGTCAGGTGGTCCATTACGACACCGATATTTCCAGCCTGGGGGTGGATAAGATTCCTCGGGCCCTTAATTCCCTGCTGCCCGGGGATGTGAGGGTCCTCACCGCCCGGGATGTTCCGGGGGACTTTCATGCCCGTTACGCCGCCCGGATCAGGGTTTATCATTACCAGCTTCGGTTCGGCCCGTCTCCCGATCCCTGGGCGCGCCGCTACAGCTGGACCATGGATGCCCCTCTGGATCCACAGGTCCTGAACGGCATGGCGGCCCAGGTGCTGGGAACCCACGATTTTACCGCCTTTGCCGCCGCGGGCGATCCCAGCCCCTCCCGGGTCCGTAAAATTCTCTCCAGCGGCTTCTTTCCCCGGGGGCCGTATCTGGTCTACCAGGTGGCGGGAACCGCCTTTCTATGGCACATGGTGCGGTCCCTGGTGGGCACCATGGTGGGACTGGCCCGGTCCGGAGGGGGGCCGGAGGAGATGAAGGCGATCCTTGAGGGAAAGGATCGTCTGGCAGCGGGAACCACCGCCCCCGCCCGGGGGCTATTTCTGGAAAAGGTGCTTTACGATGAACACGCCGCTTACTGATTACTGGAAACTCCTGGATACCATGGAGGACTACCTTCGGGGGGGGGTGAAAAGAAACCACCCCGAGCCGCCGGAATTGTCCCTGAAAACCCGTTCCGCTCCCCCGGTACCGTCCCCCGATGCGGGCCATGAAGGCGGGGCTGCCGCGGTTTCCGATAAACCGGGATCCCCTGCGGAGGCGGGGGGCGGAACCGCCGGCGGTGGGGATGCAGAAATGGCTGGCCCTACAGGAATGGACGGTCTCGATATCATCGCCGCCGAGGTGTCTTCCTGCCGCCGCTGCGGTCTGGGAGCCACCCGGAACAAGGCTGTCCCCGGGGAAGGGGTTTCCCGGCCCCTGGTCATGGTCATCGGAGAAGGTCCCGGGGGTGACGAAGACCTGTCGGGGCGCCCCTTCGTGGGACCCGCGGGCCGCTATCTGGACAAGTGGCTGGAGGCTATTGGACTCAACCGCCAGGAGCATTGCTTTATCGGTAATGTGGTCAAATGCCGGCCCCCGGGAAACAGGGACCCGCAGCCTGAGGAAGCGGCTCTCTGCCGCCCCTTTTTGGACCGCCAGATCGAGCTGCTTCAGCCCCGGGTGATTCTTACGGTGGGCCGCATCTCCAGTCAGATGCTGATCGATTCCTCCCTGGGGATCGGCCGCCTCCGGGGAGGCGACTACACATATCAGGGGATCCCTCTGGTCCCCACCTATCATCCCAGCGGTGTATTGAGGAATCCCGAATACCGGTCCGCGGTCTGGGAAGACCTGAAGCGGGTGAAGACCCTTCTTGAACCCCGGGAGAGCTGAGCTTGTACATTGAAGTTCTCTTCAACCTTCCCCTGGAAGGACCCTTTACCTATGAAGTGGAGGACGACTCCCCGGCGGATCTGGGTTTCCGGATCGAGGCGTTTTTCGGCCGCCGGAAGCTCATCGGATTCGTCATCCGGAGGAAAAGCGAACCTCCCTCCGGGGATTTCACCATCAAACCCATAAAACGGGTGATTGATAAAGAACCTTTTTTTACCCAGATTCAGGTGGATTTGGCGCTCTGGATGGCGGGGACCTACTTCTGCACCGCCGGGGAGGCTCTTTCCGCCATGCTGCCCGGAGGGAAACGGGAATCCGCCGCTCCCGCCCTGGGAGGATACGATCTTCCCGGACCCCGGGATATATTTCTGTCGGAGGAACAGAATCGGGCGGTGGAGGGCATCCTTTCCCGGGCCGGCGGAGATCTCTATCTTTACGGCATCACGGGATCGGGCAAGACGGAGGTGTTCCTCTCCGCCGCCCAGGCGGTGCTCGACCAGGGACAGGGCTGTCTCTACCTGGTTCCCGAAATCGCCCTGACCCGGCAGCTGGTGGTGGAGGTGGAAGCCCGGTTCGGAGAAGGAACCGCCATCCTCCACTCCCGGCTGACCCCCTCTCAGCGCTATGCCCAGTGGATGAAGATCCTCAAAGGAGAATGCCGGTTTGTTATCGGAGCCCGAAGCGCCATCTTCGCCCCGGTCCGGGATCTGGGTCTCATTGTCATTGACGAGGAACACGAAGGGTCGTACAAGTCCGATGCCACTCCCCGGTACCACGCCCGGCAGGTGGCCATGCGGCGGGGGCGAATCGAAAACTGCCGGGTTGTCATGGGAAGCGCCACCCCTTCCCTTGAGGCGTACCACCTGGCCTGTCAGGGAGGGATGGTTCGGCACAACCTGACCCGGCGTCTTTCCGGAGGAGATTTGCCGGAAATAAAAGTTGTGGACATGAAAAAAGAGGCCGGGGTCATATCCAAAGCCCTGGCAGCCGCCCTCCGGCGGGTGGAGGAGGAGGGGAGGCAGTCAATCCTCTTTCTTAACCGACGCGGATTTTCCACCTTCTTTCACTGCCGGAGCTGCGGCTATGAAATGGTCTGCCGCCACTGCTCGGTGGGGCTTACCTACCATAAGAACCGCAACCGCATGGTGTGCCACTACTGCGGTTACAGCCAGGCTCCCGTGGATGTCTGCCCCTCCTGCGGCTCCTTCGATGTGGGGTATTCCGGATTTGGTACCGAGGCGGTGGAGGATGAGCTGCGCCGCCTTTTCCCCGATATTCCCGCCACCCGGATGGACACCGATACGGTTTCCGGCAAGGGGAACCTGGAAGAAAAACTGGAAGAATTCAGGTCCGGCCGGACCCGCCTTCTTTTGGGAACCCAGATGGTGGCCAAGGGGCTGAACTTCCCCGGGGTGAAACTGGTGGGAATCATTCTGGCCGACACGGGACTCCATCTTCCCGATTTCCGGGCAGCGGAGAGAAGCTTCGCCTTGATGCACCAGGTCGCCGGCAGGGCGGGGCGCTACACCCGGGACGGTGAAGTAATCATCCAGACCTACCGGCCCGACCATCCCGCCGTTACCGCCGCCGCCCGGGGGAGTCTGGAGGAGTTCTACGACAAGGAGCTGGAAATCCGGCAGGCCCTGGGGTTCCCTCCCTATGCCCGGCTGTTCCGGATTACCCTGCGGGGCAAGGACTCGGAACGGGTTAAAAACGGGATAGAAATCCTGGCCGGGGGCCTCAGAGATCTGAGGGAAGACTGTTTTGAGCTGCTGGGGCCCGCCGAGTGCCCCCTGTCCCTGATATCGGGAAACTACCGCCACCACTTCCTGGTAAGGACCCGTTCGGTACCCCGGACCAGGGCGCTGCTGCGGGAAGTTCTCTCCCGGTGGACTCCGCCTCCGGGGACCTATCTGGAAGTGGATCCGGATCCCGTGAATTTACTGTGATGCCACGGCGGAACCCCAGGCGATAAACCCTTCGGCGGCTTTGGCTTTCTTTTTGAGATCCGCCAGCTGTGTAGAGAGTTCTTCGAAGTAGGGACGACTGTTTCCCTCCAGGAAAAGAACCGCGGCGCTCACCGATAGGAGGGGGAAGCATCCGCTGTTTCCCTGCCGGTCCCGGGATTCGATGCACCCCTTCCCGCGGTCTTCGGCGGTATAAAAGCTGAGGACATCCCCGGTAAAACAGGTCTGAAGCTCCCGGACCGCCTCCAGGAAGGTTTCCCGCTCGCCCCTTTGAACCTGGGCGGAACAGAAAAAATCGTCCCCCCCCAGATGCCCGACAAAATCTTTTCTCGGAATATGGGCTTCTTTCAATAAATCCGCAAAGAGCATGATGACCCTGTCGCCCTGCCGGAACCCATAACAGTCGTTGAAGGGTTTAAAATTGTTGAAATCAAAATAGACCAGGGCCCTGGGATGTGTATTCGTCTCAAGGATTTCTCCAATGAACCGGTGGATGGAACTGTTGCCTGGGAGGTGGGAGAGGGGGTTTTTATCCAGCGCCAGGGACAGCTGCTTTTCACTGAGAAGCTGGAGGAGAATGCCCGATGGCAGGAATCCCAGGTAGTCCTTCTCCTGAGTTATGATGATGCCGATTTTTTCCCGACGCAGGGATTGAATTCCCAGGATCCTTTCGATGGGAGTGGTTATCTCAGCCTGGGGTACGGGGAGAAGAAAGCTGGACAAGCCTTCGGTGCTCATTTTGTGCTGGAAGATGGAAATCCCATAGGGAGAGTAGAGAAATTGTCTCAGCTTATCCTGATCAAGGATCCCCAAAGGTTCTCCTCTCGCATCTACCACGGGGAAGTGGTTATCCCTTCCCCCTTTCTTTAAGAGTTCCAGGATGGAATGGGCGGAGACATCCATTTTTACCGCAGGTTCTTTCAGGATTCTTTCATCAAGAAGAGCCACATCGGAGAGGTGATCCCGTTTTTCCCGGGCCGCCAGTTCCGAAATATCAGCATACCGGGGTCTCAGCTCATCCAGGGAGAGTTTGGGGTGGCAGACGAAAAAGCCCTGAATGTAGTCACAGCCGATATTCCGGCAGGCATAGTATTCCGATTCGGTTTCAACCCCTTCGGCAACGACGGAAATACCCATCAGGTTTGCCATTTTTACCACACTGGCGATGAAGAAGTACTTTTTCGGATCTGAATCAATGTTGTCGATGAAGAAACGGTCGATTTTAATGATGTGAGGTTCCGAATGATAAAGAAGCTGGAGCCCCGAATAGCCGCTGCCGAAGTCGTCAATGGCAATTCCGAAACCCCTGCCTTTATAACTGTCCAGAACTTTGTTCATGGTGCCGAACGAAGAGAATTCGTGCTTCTCAGATATTTCCAGGACCAGATCCTGAGAGGTCAGATGGGAATCATCGAGTAGCAGTTCCGTTCCTCCAGACATATAATCGGGCATTTCCATGGCCCGGTTGTCGATGTTGAGAAACAGTTTTATTTTCCCCGATCCTGGGGCTTCATCGGTCCATTTTTTCCTGATCATGGAAAAATCCGTCAGAGCTTTCTGTCTCAGGGCTTTTTCCAGGGGGAAAAGGACCTTTTCCTCATAGGCTTTCTGGAATATTTCCGCGATGGAGTCAAATTCCGCATCTTCCCAGTTTCGCAGAAGGGCTTCCAGCCCGAAGGTCCTTCCTGTGTGTATGTTGACTATGGGTTGATACGCATAGGTCAGCTTTTTCACCCGTCTTTTCCAGTAATCCGGCAGTTCCATGGGCACCTCGCAGTTCTTTATAGGATTGCTGTATGAGAGGAAGGTTAGGGGTTGGTGAAAACCTCATCAATTCCATACGCCCCTCACGGAGCCTCTCCCGACTGTCTCTTCCGTTGACGGTCCTCACGAATTTAGATACTATTGATTCATGTTGGAAATTGTGACCCTGGGCGGAAGCCAGGAAGCGGTGCTTAAAGAAAAGACGGAAGCCTTCGACAAGGTGGATGATACCACCGCGGCTTTGGCGGCGGATATGGTGGAGACCATGAGGATCGGAAACGGGGTCGGCCTTGCCGGCCCGCAGGTAGGCCTTCACAAGAGAATCTTCGTAACCGAAGCCCCGGGAGACGGGGTCAGAATATTCATTAATCCGGAAATAATAGAAACCTCCCAGGAACAGGTGCCCTACGAAGAAGGATGCCTCAGTATTCCCGGGGTCTACGCCGATGTGATTCGGCCCGCCACGGTGACCGTTCAGGCTCTGAACGAGAAAGGAAAACCCTTTACCATAAAGGCGGAAGGGTTTCTGGCCCGGGTGATTCAGCATGAGTATGACCACCTCAAGGGGGTCCTCTTTATCGATCATCTCCCGGAAAAGAAAAAAGAAAAGGTTCTTAAAATCTACGAAAAAAGAATGCGGGCCTGATGAAAATTCTTTTTGCGGGAACTCCTGAGATTGCCGTGCCCACCCTGGAACTTCTCAAACAAAACCATGACATCGTGGGAGTTCTGACTAATCCCGACAGGCTCCAGGGGCGGGGAAGAAAGTTCTCCGAATCTCCGGTGAAACAAAAGGCCCGGGAACTCGATCTTCCCGTGTACCAGCCGGAAAAACTCGATCAGGCTTTTCGGGATCAGATAAGCCGGCTGAAACCGAACCTTCTGGTGGCGGTGGCATACGGAAAAATTTTCTCCCGGAAGTTTCTCGATCTTTTCCCCGGGGGCGGGGTTAATCTTCATCCCTCCCTTCTGCCCCGGTATCGGGGCCCCTCTCCCATTAACGCCGCCATTCTGAATGGAGATAAAGAGACGGGCGTTACCATCCAGAAACTGGCCCTGGAAATGGATGCCGGCGATATTCTTGCCCAGCAGATCTATCTCATGAAGGGAGATGAAACCACCGGTGATCTGACCCGGTATTTGGGAGATGCCGGCGCAGCCCTTCTGGCGGATGTTCTGGAAAGACTCGAGAAAAATATTGTTCAACCGGTACCCCAGGATCCGGACAAAGTGAGCTTCTGCCGTTTGATTGATAAAGAAGCGGGACTCATCGACTGGAATGAATCCGCCTCATATATCGAAAGGCAAATCCGGGCTTACGATCCATGGCCGGGAACCTTCACGTTCTTTGAAGGAAAGAAACTCAATATTCTTAAAGCCCGTGTTTACGGGGAAGCTGACACCGCCGAAGAAGTAAAAGACCCCGGTGAGGTGGTGGCATTGAAGAAAAAAACAGGTATACTGATACAAACCGGAGAGGGTCTCCTGGCGGTTCAAATGCTGCAGCTGCAGTCGAAGAAAGCCATGGATTTCCTCTCTTTCTGCAACGGTACCCGAAACTTTATCGGGGCCCGACTGGGAGGTAATGAATGAGTCCTTTAGCCGGAAAAATCCAGCAGCTTCTGCCTAACCGGCATGAAGATCCGGAGAAACGATACTTTAAAACGGTGATTCTTTTGAGTGTGGGGATTATCGTCCTGATGATCTTGTCTGGAATGATCACCTTTTTTCTCACCCTCGATTCCGAAGAACTTACCATGGTTCCCGATTTGGAAGGTCTGGAACTCGAGAATGCCCTGCTGAGCCTGGAAGAGCGGGCCCTCTTTCCCAAGATTCAGCTGCGATATTCTACCAGCCCCGCCGACAAGGGAACGGTGATAGGGCAGGAGCCCCTGCCGGGGACAAGCCTGAAAGCGGGAAGCCGTATTCTCCTCAAGGTCAGTAAAGGATCGGCCATTGAAAAGCTGGATGATTTTACCGGCTGGAACCTGGACGATCTTGAGGCTCATCTCAAAAGTCTGGTCACCATCTACGGCCCCCTCCTCTCCATCGAACGTCCCGTGGTGAGCGTATACGACGATGCTCCTTCGGGAACCATCCTGGAGCAGAAACCTGCCCCGGGAACAGACCTGGTTGAGTTGACACCCCTGCAGCTGGTGGTCTCCCGGGGGCCTTTCGGTCAAACCTGGACCGTACTCGATTATGTGGGGCTTCCTTATTCGGAGGTTATCTCCTCGGTGGTGAAGACCAACATCCCCTTTATCTTTACATCCCGGCCCTCGAGAAACTCCGAAGAAATTCCCGGGACCGTGATTTCTCAGTCACCGGAAAAGGACAACATCGTTCCCACCGGCACCTATATGCAGTTCGTCATAGCCGAACCCAAAGAGATTCCCGAGGGGTATGTCTTCGGGATTCTGGAGAGATCCCTGCCTACCTACGAAGTTCCCGTACGATTCCTGGTGGAGGCGGTTTCTCCCCTGGGAGAGGTGAAGACGCTCTTTTCCATGAGACATCCGGGAGGCCCCGTTACCGTTCCCTATATGGAACCGGAAAACACCACCATCCGGCTGATCGTGGCGGAGCAGGCGCCCATCTCCTATATCATCAAAGCCGAGAGGTAGATTTTTATGAAACGGCCTGTCAGGAAAAGTGCGACCCTTTCTTGACAGAGCCTGCCTTTTTCGATAGATTAATTTTGTTCGGTCAAAACCGCAGCAGCGAGCGTCGTATAATGGTAATACCCAAGCTTCCCAAGCTTGTGCCGAGGGTTCGATTCCCTTCGCTCGCTGCGGCGGTTTTTTTATCCTCCCACGGCGGGAAATAGTCAAAAAAACTAACCTGCCATGTGTTGACAAACCAGGCCGAAATTGCTATTTTTGTCATCGCTCTCAGAGAGTCACATGGGCTTTTTGAGAGGTATGACACATCCGGGCTGACCGGAGGTGAGGAAGGGCGCCCCTGAATGAGGGACCCTTTAAAGATGCTCTTTTAAACGAACAGGGAAGGAACGATAAATGGGAAGGGGAATCTGCTGTAATGGTGGAAGA
>Ga0334882_1000772_pt1 | contig 45023 bp, 42 predicted proteins | sample GraSluR1_MG_5_FD_207226 | JGI IMG/M metagenome (GOLD analysis project Ga0334882, IMG submission 207226) | Sludge microbial communities from methane-producing bioreactor in Wageningen University, Netherlands - Granular Sludge_15_04-R1 | ecosystem: Engineered > Bioreactor > Anaerobic >... | reverse complement strand
AAATCCATGGCCTTTTCTTCATCTGGAACAAACAATTTTGGAACTAAATTTTCGGATTTCATACATTATAATATGGCACTAACCTCACATAAACCTTTGCACTAATATGGGGATATGAGCGTTAATTATTTGATATTTAGTTAATATATATACATATCTTTTTTAAAAAAATAATGATACATTTACAAAGAAAATTTAATTAAATCAAAAAAATATTCTCTTTAAAACTATTTTAAGAATTCATGCCCAGAACCCACCCTAACCTGCGGATACGCTTTTAAAAATGTTAAAATCTTCTCCAATATCTCCTGAGCCATTGCCACATCCCAGGTGTAATCACTGGGAGCCACACCTAGTTCTAGGTTTTCCTGAATGAAAGCAGCATCCATGGCCAGTAAAACAGGACCCTCCAATCCATTCACCAGAAAAGAACTATGTCCCGGAGTGTGTCCCGGTGTATGGAACGCCCACAATGACCCATCACCCAGCAAATCTACACCGGAACCTAAATATGGCATTTGCTGCGCATGGGTGTAATCAATTTCATATAGTTCATTTAAACCTCCTAAAAAATCACCATGGACTTCTAAATGGTATTGGCTGTATTCTCCTTTCCCCGTTACATAGGGAATATCCTTGGGAAGTTCCCTGAGCCCTGCGGCATGGTCAGAGTGTAAGTGGCTTAAAAAAACCTTCTTGGGGTTAATATTGTGCTTTACCAAATGATAAGCTATATTTTCATCCCTATCCTGATGATATTCATCAACTGCACTTCCATTTAACCCCCCACGCGGGTCGTTGCAGTAGGATGAGTCCAGTCCGGCATCAAGTAGAAAATCGCCCTTTTCTTCATGATGAACCCAGTGGGCCAGGATAGGGACCTCCAGTTCTTCATCAACCATAACCGGGGCACGGGGGTGATTCGGGTTTATGGTGCCTTTACGGTTAATCACCACTAAACCGGTTTTAAAGCTCTCCACAGTTATTGGTCTTGGATTCTGGAAAACTTCATCCCAACTTTCATGATCTGATTTTTCAACGAAATAAGGTCGGATTTTCATTTTAGCCACCTTCTCAGTTATTTGGAAGAATTAGATTTCATTGGAATTGTGGGGAACATGAATTGCGGAGAGAATTTAGGCTAAATTGGGATTACAGGAATTTCTAGAAATTTGTTCTTGTTTCCCACTTATTCATCCCAATTCCAGGTTATTTTCCTTTAAACCGGTCCACGCCCTGGAAACATTTATCAATGAATTCCTTTTCAGGGGGTTTAGTGAGCAGACTGACCACAATTGTAGCCACAACCGCCACTGGCAAGGCCACGATCATTGGATCCACTGTTGGCCAGGGCACAGATGTAATAATAGTAGACTGTCCCATTAAAGCTTTGGAAACTCCCAATGGTTCGGCTGTTTTTTTAAAGCCGAACAACAACCAGAATAGACTTACCGCTGCACCAGAAACCAACCCTGCGATTGCACCTTCCTTTGTAGCCCTTTTCCAGTAAATTGCTGCCACATATATAGCCAGGAATGCTGCGGCAGTGATACCGAACCATAAAGAAGTTCCCAGGGCCACTATACTGGAGGGTAATATGAATCCCATAATCACTGCAATTAACACTGCTATTACTATTCCAATCCTGGCCATCCTTACTGATGATCCGCCAGTTTTACGGACTAATGTCTCGTATATATCACGGCCAAAGGCGGTTCCCTGCACATGGAACTGTGCAGATAGGGTGGACATGGCCGCAGATAAAAGAGCAACCATAAAGAGGTAAGTGAACCATAATGGCATTGCCGCGGCGATAAATGCTGGTATAACCTTGTCCAAATTACCTCCGGCTGCTTGAACCGCAGTTTGTCCCGTTGTTTGGAAAAAATAGACGTTGGAGAGGGAACCCACCACATAGGCACCGAAGGTTATGGCGAATATGAACACCCCACCAATTAATACTGCCCGGTTCAATTCACGATGGGATTTAACAGTCATGAAACGGACCACCAGTTGGGGCTGTGATAACACCCCAATACCCACACCCAGGATTAGGCTGGAAACCAGTGTCCACCAGAAGGGACTGCCCAGGGAGGGCATGGTTGTCCATCCCGTGAATCCAGTGGCAGTGGCGGCGGCAGTTGAATTAGCCGGCACCACGTTCACCAGATTGGTGAGGGCTTGGTTTGCATCAACTACACCACCCAGCATCCAGTAAATTGCAATCAGGAGGAATATTGTTCCAAAAAACATTATACTACCCTGCAATGCATCGGTATACATTACACCCCTGATCCCTCCAAATATAACATAAGCGGCAACTATCACTGCCATTACCACCAGGGCTATGTTGTAATCTATTTGGAGGGTTGTTTCCACAAACCGGGCCATACCTACCAGAACTACTGCTGCATATAAGGGCATCCCAATAAAGATAACTGCACCGGAGAAGTATTGTATGAATCTACTGTCAAAACGTCGGGATAAAAACTCTGGGAAGGTCAGGGCGCCCAAGTTATGACCCATTTTCCGGGTGCGTTTCCCAAAGAATACGAAGGCAATGAATATTCCAATGAGGATGTTTAAAAAGACTAGCCATAGGATTCCCATACCATAATTGGCAGCAACACCCCCAAATCCTACAATGGCTGCCGTGCTGATGAATGTGGCCCCATAACTCAGAGCCATGATAAAGGGGTGTGTTTCCCTCCCTGCCACCAGGTAATCATCTGCACTCTTAGTCCTACGCCAGGCCACATATCCCACATAACCGTTTATCACGAGAAATATTAAACAAATAATACTCAAAATCATTAAGTCCACTTAATCACGACCTGTGCCTAACTGGCACTTTTATCATTATTATTAATGATTAATGAATTTCTGATGGCTCTATATAAACTTTGACTTATAGGGAGGATATTATCAGCCCATTTATTGTATCATTAATATAGCTTAAAAGCATGGGATTTACACCTATCTATCAAATTTAAATAAGGTTAACAATAAAAACCCTTTATTGTCCTAAATTAATAGGTTAAAATAGATAGGGTTAAATTATCTTTAGATTAATGAATGAATAGAATAGGAAAAGGGGTAGTGAAATAATTGAGTGAAGATGGTCCTCCTCGTTTAAGAAAACCAGAAAAGGGCACTAGGAAAAAAGATGCATCATCCAAATTAGGTAAAGCCAGTGCTGATATTAAGGAAAAAGTCGGTTCTTTTAATCTGAAAAAGGGAGAATCTTCAATTACCAATAAGGTTAATTCCTTTAAGTCTAAAAAAAGCTTTAGGAGTGAAGATAGGGATGGAAGTCCCACCAAACTACGAGTACCCCAATCTGAACCTAAGCAAAAGTTCAATTTTGGTTTCGAGGAAAAAATTCCAAAAGTATTAAGGGAAAAATCCTTCCTAAGCATTATTGGTGTTATTATTTTAATTATTCTGGTGGTTAGCACTGCAATTTTGTTTATTGGTGATAAACAAATAAGCACCAGCCCTAACAACACCACCCAACAAGTAGGGCCTCTTAAAAACCATTATAATGATGGTAACATCTCTTTTGACTATCCTGAAGGCTGGAATGTTTCCAATAACCAACAAGCCCCCCTGATTGTCACAGTAGCTCATGATGAAAATAACAGTTTTTCAGTCTTTAAGGAGGATCTGGGAACCCAGAACTTCACATATCGAGTGGCAGCCTGGCGTTCAAACATTTTAGCAAAGGGTATGATCTACTACGAAGGTGACCTTACCATTGACAACACCACTGCCTATGAACTGGAAGCAAATTACAAACCCGGAGATAAAGTCTTCGCCACTAGAGGGATAGCTTTCCAGAAAAATAACTCATTATACTTCTTAATCTTTGTGTTTGACAAAGCCCTTATTGATTATAAATACGAGATGGATAAAGTGATAAACAGTTTCCATGTGAATTAAAAGATCATTCAATAAGAAAACTGAACTGGAATAAAGATTTTACTTGTGAAATAGGAGATTTAATATCCTTTGGGATTAAATTTCCTCCTAAAAATATTATAATTATAAAATAAATGGATTTGGATTAATTTAATAAAAAAATAGGATTGGCCGGTAGATGGAAATGATCTGGAATGAAGAAATTGAATGCATATCTGAAGATGAATTGGAGAAATTGCAACTTAAGAGACTGCAGGAAGTGGTAAAACGGGCCTACGAAAATGTTCCATATTATAAAAAACGTTTTGATGACGAGGGTATAAAACCAGAGGACATTAAAACCCTGGATGATATCCAGAAATTACCTTTAACCACCAAAGATGACCTTCGTGCTGCTTATCCATTTGGAATGTTTGCAGTTCCCCGTCAGGAAATTGTAGAAGTTCACACTTCATCAGGTACAACTGGAAAACCAACCGTGTCCGGATACACTCGTCAGGATCTGGAAATCTGGAGTGAAGTCATGGCCCGGGGTTTAACCATGTTTGGACTCAACGAAGATGATCTCATACAGAATACCCATGGCTACGGTCTCTTTACCGGAGGTTTTGGGGTGCATTATGGTGCCCAAAAAATAGGGGCCACTGTTATACCCATTTCAACTGGACAGACCCGTAGACAGATCGAAATAATGAAGGATTTTGGAACAACTGTGTTAATAGTCACACCTTCATATGGACTTTACCTGGCAGAAGTGGCTGAAGAAGAAGGCTTGAAACAAGAAGACCTTAACCTAAAATCCATTGGTTTTGGTGCTGAAATGTGGACTGAAGAAATGCGCCAAGAACTCCAAAAACGCTTCAATGCCCCTGCTTACAATATCTACGGACTCACCGAGATTATGGGCCCTGGAGTGGCCCTGGAATGCCCTGAGCAGGATGGTCTCCATGTAATGGAGGATCATTTCTATCCCGAGATCATTGACTCGGAAACCATGGACGTGCTGGAAGATGGAGAAAAAGGTGAACTGGTGATAACCACTCTCAGCAGACATGGGATGCCCATTATTCGTTTTAGAACCAAGGACGTTACCAGTCTCAGAAGAGGAAAATGTGCCTGTGGCCGCACCCATGTCAAAATGGAACGGATTACCGGTAGGACCGATGATATGCTCAAGATCCGAGGAGTGGCAGTGTTCCCATCCCAGATTGAGAAGGCTCTCCTGAAAATGGATGGTATTGAACCCCACTACCAGATCATTGTCACCAGACCACAGCATCTTGATGAAATGGAAGTTCAGGTAGAAACATCCCCTAAACTCTTTTCCGATGAAGTGAAAGAGTTAGTGGGGATTAAAAAGAAAATCGAAAACTACATACACAACGAGATTGGTTTAAGAGTTACTGTAACCCTGGTGGAACCTAAAACACTGCCCCGAAGTGAGGGTAAAGCAGTCAGGGTAATTGATAAACGAGACATGAATAATTGAATCTAATCTGAAATTTATATCATGAAATTTACTGGTATTATGAGAAATAATTCTTGAAATTTATATTAAAAAAAATATAATTGGAATTCCATAAAATGGGGGAATCTGAGTGAAAATAGAACAGTTATCAATATTCTTGGAAAATAAGAAGGGTAGAATGAGGAATGCTTTGGATGTTCTCTCTGATGGTGGGTTCAACATCCGGGCCCTTTCCATTGCGGATACTTCTGACTTCGGTATTTTAAGGTTAATTGTACCGGAACCTGGTAAAGCCAAGGAGATCCTGGAGGAGAACAATTTCGTGGTGAAGATGGGCTACGTTATTGCCGTAGAGATGTCTGACCAGCCCGGTGGACTTGGCACCATCCTGGGAATACTGGATGACTCAGACATTAACCTGGATTATCTTTACGCCTTTGTGGATGAAAAGGAAGAAAGAGCCATTGTCCTACTCCATCCTGAGAATATTGATGCCGGGATCGAAGTCCTTCAAAAGGGAGGGGCCACTATAATCCCACCAGAGGATGTTTACGAGTGGTAAACAACAACAAAGTAATATTTTTTTTTATTCCAATTTTAATTGATTTATTTTATTTTTAAGAGATATTGGATTATGATATGTAGGATTTATGATATGTAAGGATATGAAATTTTTATAAAAAAATTAAAAAAAATTGTTTTCTTTAGTTTTAGTAAATCTCCAAAATGGATTAATATCAAAATCAGAGCAGACTGGAAGAACAAAAACTGAATCCTTCCTCAAAGGCCTCTAGATTTATAGGAATACTCTTTTCTGGAAGGTTATCCTTCATTGATGCCAGTATAATCTCCTTTTCCAGTGGGAAGTCCGGGACCGCTGCTACCGCGCCCAGCATGACCATATTAGTTGCCAGTATATGACCAGCTTTCTTGGCAATCCCATCGGCATCCATGGCAATGACCTTCTGGGCCTGGGACTGCAGTTGATCCAGGATGGTGGATAGTTCAGGGTAAGGATGTTCACTTTGCCGGAGGTTAAAGGGGTAAATGGGTGCAGTGTTCATTACAACATAACTATCCTTATTGATCATTTTTATAGCTCTTAATGCTTCTAGGGGTTCAAATGCCAGTAAAAGTTTTGCTTTTCCTTCCTCAATCAGGGGACTGTAAGAGTCCCCTATCTTCATCTGGGTGGATACCACACCGCCCCGCTGTGACATTCCGTGTATTTCACCCACCACCACAGAGAGGTTGCTTTTCATGGCGGCTTCACCCATTATAATTGAGGTTTTGATGATTCCCTGCCCACCTACTCCAGAAATATAAATATTGTAAGGGTTCATGGTTATTCCTCCTCTCCCCTTTTATTATCTATTTTTTTAGCCCTGATTGCCTTTTCAGGACATGTCTGGACACACACACTGCATCTCCTGCACATTAAGGGATCAATTCTGATTTTACCATCTTCATTGGTGTAAATAGCCGGGCAGGTGAGTTCCATGACACATGTATCACAACCCGTGCATTTATCATCCTCAATATGGATGATTATGTTTTTACCCTTCTCTGGCTTACCCTTAATTAGCATACAGGGGTACTGGGAGATAACCACCGCCACTTTATCGTGCTGGAGGGCTTTTTTGAATATCTCCTTTGAATTACGTACACTGAGGGGATTGATAATTTCCACCATGTCCACTCCACAGGCTTTCACAATCTCCGGTATGGACATCTCCGGTGCTTCCAGTCCCATACCATCCACTGGTAATCCAGGATGTGGTTGTCCCCCGGTCATGGCAGTGGTGCGGTTGTCCAGGATCACCAGGACAAAATTGTTCTTGTTGTGCACTGCATTGATGAGTGGAGGAATCCCTGCATGGAAGAAGGTCGAATCCCCTATAAAACTCACCACAGTTTGATCCGTAGCTTTAGAGAACCCGCAACTGGTACCAATGGATGAACCCATGGATAACAGGTAATCTGCAATTTCATATGGAGCTTCAATGCCCAGTGTGTAGCATCCAATATCCGTGGGGAAAATGAGATCATCCAGGCCCAGGTCTTCTGCTGCTTTTTTAACTTCGAAGTAGGCGGCCCGGTGTGGGCAGCCTGGGCAGAGTGTGGGTGGTCTTTTGGGAAGTTCAACCGAACTGGAATCAGTTCCAACTGGCATTTGCAATCCCATCATCCTGCCCACCCCTTCAAGTACAATATCCGGACTGTACTCATATATCCTGGGCAGTGTTCCATCTATTTTACCGTGAACCACTTTGTTGATCTGGTGTTTGCCAATTATTGCCATAATCTCTTTTTCCATGATGGGGTCAACTTCTTCCACCACCAGAACCCTCTCTATGTTTTCCAAAAATTCCAGCACCTTTTTTTCAGGTAAAGGGTATGAAAAGGTTATTTTAAGAACATTCACCGGTAGTTCATACTCTTCCACCACATCCATAACGTAGTTGTAGGCACTGCCACTGGTGATGATCCCCACCTGGCTTCCATTATCAAAGGACTCATTTAAGGAGGAATTATTGGATAGTACTCCTATTTCGCCCATTTTTTCAACCAGATTCCGGTGCATGACCCTGGCAGACTCTGGTACCGGTACGAATCGCTGCGGATCTTTTTCAAAGTGTCCGTTTGTTTTAGGTTTTTCCAAAGCACCCAGTTCCACTACTCCCCTCATATGGGAAACCCGGGTGGTGGTGCGTAGAATAACCGGTACTTCAAATTCTTCCGATAACTGGTAGGCGTATTTCATTAAATCCTTAACTTCCTGGGGGCTGGATGCTTCTAGGAGGGGTATGTTGGCCAGTCGGGCATAGTGACGGTTGTCCTGTTCATTTTGGGATGAAAACATGGAAGGATCATCGGCGGTGAGGATCACCATTCCTCCCCGGACACCGGTGTAGGCCACACTCATCAGGGAGTCCGAGGCCACATTAACCCCTACATGTTTCATGAAGGTGAATGATCGGAGTCCAGAGGCGGCTGCAGCTGCAGCAACTTCCAGGGCTACTTTTTCATTGACTGAAAACTCAAAGTACATCCCTGCATCCTCGGCAAGAACTGATAAAACGTTTCCAATCTCTGAAGAAGGTGTTCCGGGGTAGGTGCTGGCCACAGCAACTCCTGCTTCCAGGGCACCCCGGACTGCTGCTTCATTACCCATTAAGAATAGTTTATCCTTCTCTTTTCCGGTGAGAATTTCTTTAATGTTCATGGTATCTTCCTGAAGATAAAATAATAGTCAAACTATGGTTTAATCCATTACAGCATATTTTAATGATTATTTTAGTAATTTAAGAACAGTATTTAAAGACCATACTCGAGGTCCAGTAAATGTTTTTGAATATTGGACTATATTTAGATTTAGGTTTCAGTGGTTTAATAATTTGTTGAAAAATAATTAAACTATTTATAAGATTCATTCTCCCCCATAACCGGGGATTCTTTTCAGAGATCATAAAGATCATTCTACATATATAAGAACTGATTAGACTAAACTGTACGCTATTAAGACTGGAATTAGTATCCACTTAACTCATTACTGTTTTAATCATCATATAAAATCTAATTGTCCAGTAATCCCCTATAAATTGAGCTATTTGTTGGTATAACTGGCAGTAGAACTGATGATGGGTGTTCCAAGTCATGATAGATGGTTTGGTGGGCTACCTGCTGTTGGGTGTCGGTGGCAATGGGGTTTCCGGTGTTGGGGTTGGGGTGGAGGATGGGATAGGCACTGGAAGAGATCTCCAGGCGGATCCGGTGGCCTGGTAAGAACACGTGGCCCATGTCAAATAGTTCTATCCGGTATTTTTCAATTTTACCCGGCTCGAGAAGGATTTCTTGATCAAATCCCTGCCTATATCTGGCTCGTATAGAACCTCCAGATTCATAGGTGCCTAGGTTGATAGCGGTTCCATTGGGGTAAACATCCACCAATCGGGCCATGAAATCCGTGTCTTTAGCATCACTGGCAGCATACAACTCCACCGCCACCGGTCCTAATATCATGACTGGTTCTTCCAGGGATGAAGTGGTGTAAATTAGAACATCAGAACGGTTTTCAGTTCTAATGGAGTTAACAGCAAAGCCTCCTAAAGTAAGGGGTCTGGGATTGGCAGGATCATGGGTATAACTATCAGAAGGCGTAGTTGAATTCACATTCACCGTCGAATTGGAGGTGCTGGAATTGTGGTTTGCGGTGCCCGATGTTAAGTTCCATTCCAGAAACCCGTTTCCATTTAATGTATTGGCTTGCCCTCGGCTGTTGAGGTACAGGGGAGTGATCTTCATGTCCTCTGGAGGATAGTTGGTGAGGTTTATCCATTTACTAAGACCAGTGATGTAAACTGTTGCCCTGGGGAAGTTTAACAGACCATTAGAGTTAGTAAAGTTGGAATTGTTAGTGTTGGAATTATTAACTGAGGTATTTGAATTGTTATTGATGTTAGAGTTATTAGTAGATGAGTTAACAGTTGAAGAGGAATTAACAGTAGAACTGGTTGAATTTTTAAGATAATAATCGAAGAATGCCAGATGGGTGGCTAAAACATCACGCTGAGCCCCCGGTACGGGTAGATCCCCGATTTGTGAAAGTTGTGCTGCTGGTTCGAAGGTACCAGAGTGGATCCAGGGTCCTATAATCAGGTACTGATCACTATGAGTGGAGTTCTTTTTAAGGCCATTCCAGTAGAACAGTGCTCCTGGTTGGTCTGCATCGAACCACCCACAGGTAGTCATGGTGGGCAAGTTGATATTGGCAAAATCCTGGTCTGTGAACTGGATCCGTTTCCAGTAATCGTCCAGGGTGGGGTGTTCCAGGAACTGGCGGTAAAGGGGAACCGGTGTCCCAGTAGTTTCATCTGCAGTTAATAGTGGGCGGTGGTTGAATATGGGGGTCCAGTTAAGGTTTTGTGTGTTTAGATCAGTGGTGCGGCCGTTGTTGGCCAGGGTCCATGGTAGGGCCCATCCCATATAGAAAACCCCCCCCAATGGATGGTATTTCTTCCATGTAACGTCCGGTTGCTGCGGTGGGTGATATGCACACCAGGTGTGGGGGTTTTTCCCGTGCAGCCAGCCACTGGTTAGCTCCCATGTAGGAGAATCCCATCATACCCACCTTTCCATTGGACCAGGACTGATTGGCTGCCCATTCAATAGTATCATAACCATCAGGGCCTTCCTGGAAGAGGAAGTTAAAGCTTCCCTGTGAGTCTCCCTTCCCCCGCACATCCTGCACCATGAACACGTAGCCCTGTCTGGCGAAATACTCACCCATACCAGCGTAATTCATGTAAGCAGCACTCCGACCATAGGGAGTGCGTATTATAATAACTGGATACTTCCCATCATCTTTAGGGAGCCAGATATCAGAGATCAGTTTAACACCATCCCGTAGGGGTGTTTCCTGGCCAAAAATAGTTTTAACTGTGTAATTCACTGGTTTATTACTGTTATTCTGTAAAATGGTTGAATTATTGGCATTCCATGTGTTCTGGGAACGACTTGAATTTGTGGCATTCTGGGTGGTGCTGGCCTGGTCCTGACTGTTAGTGGTATTGTTCTTTAACTCGGGATTGTTATCAACGCTGTTTTGAGTTTCATCTTGAGTTTTAGTACCCTGAAATTGATTTAAAATAGATTCTGTGCCCTGGGTGATCGAAGTTTCATTACCCTCCAAGAGGATCACCCCAAATAAAAGGCCTAGAAAAGCAATGAATGATATTAATACTATTGCAAATGAAGTTTCTTTCATTGTTCCCCCACTAAATAGTTAGTGAAAAGTTTAGTGATGAACTTATCTAATAAAAGATTATTTGAAGGATGTATTATAATTAACTCTGATGAAGATTAAAATCCAGGATATTGAGGTAGAATATCATATTTTCCACCGGGAAGTTAAATATGCCCGTCTGGAGATTAAAAACGAAGAAATTAATCTTATACTGCCCCTTGGATTTAATGATCATCCGGAATTAATTAAAAAACATAAAAAATGGATTTATCAGAAAATATCAAGAATTAATAGGCTTAAAAAAGAGTCTGATAACCGTGAACTCAATTTAACTCGCAGTATACCTGAATTTCGCCAACTGGTTAAAACAATGGTGGATGAGATATCAGGAGAAATGGGTCTTTCTGTTAATGGAATAACATTTAGGAAAATGAAGACCCGTTGGGGAAGTTGTAGTTCAAGGGGAAATGTTAACATTAACACTCGCCTTAAATATTTACCTGAATGCCTCGTTAAATATGTGGTGCACCATGAAGTGTGCCATTTGGAGGTAAGAAAACACAACAGGAAGTACTGGGATCTGGTTTCTTTAACCTACCCTGATTACAAGACCTATGAAGATGAGCTGGCTATTTACTGGTTTTTGGTGAAGGATCTGGATTAAATCATGGAATTATATGTTGTTCACATTGGATTGTGAGTAACAATTAATTATTCATTCACAAATATTGATTACCTAGAACTGATTTCTTAAACTTGGACTTATCTAAAAAACACATTTTTATTATAATAATTTTTTATAGGAATAGGACCTAATATCTATTGATTCTATTTTACCCGTTTTATATAGAATGGAATAATGATAATTACCCACTGAACGGGACTGATAAATAGACTAAAAAACCAGTTCAAATCATTGTATTATCCTAATTAATCTTTAAGAATTGAATAATTTAAAAAAAAATCAAAATAAATTAATTAAGCTGGAGATCGAATGATAAATATAAGTGTTATGCGTTATCAGCCTTCAGAAGATGAAGAACCCTACCTTGAATCATATTCTGTTGAAAATAAGGATAAAATGAAGGTTCTGGATGCCTTAAACTACATTAATAACCATCACCAGGCAAATATTGCCTACCGTTCCTCCTGTCGGGCGGGGCAGTGCGGCTCCTGTGCAGTTAAAGTTAACGGAGAAATGGCACTGGCCTGTAAAAGAGAGATAAAAGATGGGGATATAATAGAACCCATAAACCTACCAGTTATTAAGGACCTGGTTGTTGATCGAAGTGAAATAGAAGGCAAAGTTAAAGATATGGGCCTCTATCTTGAGGATGAATGTGAAATCAGTGAGTGCCCGGCCATTTTAAACCCGGAAGAACTGGCCAACACCAAGAAGTTAAGGAGTTGTATTGACTGCTATTCCTGCCTATCAGCCTGCCCTGTTCTGAAAGTTAATGATGAATTCGCAGGCCCCTACTTCATGCGTTACCTGTCCAAATTTGCAATGGACCCCCGGGACTGTTCTGACCGGGCAGAAGAAGGACTTGAAGAAGGACTTTACTGCTGCACCTCTTGTTCCAAATGTGTGGAGGTCTGTCCCAAGGAAATAAACACCTTTGGAGGGGCAATTGAAAAATTAAGGGAAATAGCCTTTCAGGAAGGTATTGGGCCACTGCCAGCCCACCGTTCAGTTAAGGAACTCATTGAAAAGACCGGTAGATCAGTTGAACCCATGAAAGAAGGCCCTATGAGGGCAGGTTTCATGGAAACAGCCATTCAAAAACAAAAAGCTGGGAAATTAGATAATAATCGGAAAAATGGGGATAAAAAAGAGAAAATAGCATTCTTTACAGGATGTCTAGTTGATTACCGGCTGCCAGAGATAGGAATGTCCCTTTTGAGTGTTTTAAATAATCACAACGTGGAAGTGGAAGTGCCTGCAGGGCAGGTTTGCTGTGGTTCCCCCATGATTCGTACCGGGCAGACTGATGTGGTGAAGGAACTGACTGAGAAGAATGCGAAAGCATTGGAAGGTTATGATACCATTATCACAGTCTGCGCAGGTTGTGGAGCCACCCTGAAAAAGGATTATCCAGAATATGGGGTTAATCTGAATGTCATGGATATCAGTGAATATTTGCAGGATAAACTTAATACCGAAGATATGAAACCAGTGAACATGAAAGTAACCTATCACGACCCCTGTCATCTCATTCGAGGTCAGGGAATCCGTGATGAGCCCCGTGAAATTCTCAAAAAAATCAAGGGACTCGAATTTGTGGAGATGGAAATCCCTGATCAGTGTTGTGGTGCTGGTGGTGGTGTTAGGTCCGGTAAACCAGAAATTGCAGCAGCATTAGGCAGTGAAAAGGCAAAAATGATTGAAAAACTAGATGTGGATGCCGTAATCACCATCTGTCCCTTCTGTGAAAATAATATCCGGGCATCTCTGGAAAAGGAAGGACTAAAACTGGAAGTAATGAACCTGCTCACCCTATTGGAAAAGGCCTATAAGTCGTGAAAAGCATTTCAGGCGAAATCAGCAGACAGCAATATAACTAATATGGCATTAACTATGAGGAAAAATAAGAGATTATAACATGATTTACGTGGTTTTTGTGGAGCCAGAAACTCCAGGCAACATAGGATTTTTGGCGCGCACCATGAAAAATTTCGGCCTAAATAAGATGGTATTAATAAATCCATGTCAGCTGGAACATGACTCTTATTACAAGGCCATGCATGCCCGTGAAATCGTCCACAATCGCCAGGAATATCCTTCTCTGACTGAATTCCTTAAAGAAAAGGAAATAGATTTTGCAGTGGGAACTACTGGAACTGCTGGGGGCAGTTATAACCTCCCCCGTATTGCAGTAACCCCTGATAACCTCGCCCAATCAATAAAGGTGGATGGAGATATTGCACTTATACTGGGAAGAGAGGGTGATGGCCTAACTAATGATGAATTAGAGCTTTGTGATGTGATAGTTTCAATCCCTACCCATGGATCATATCCCATCCTGAACATTACCCATGCTGCCGCCATTATTTTCTACGAATTATTTAAGAATGAAAAATCTTATCCTGTGGAAGATTTAGAAGAAGCATCACTGGAGGAAAAACAGGGCTTAATGGAATACATGGATGATGTGCTGGATAATCTGGATTATCCCCCTCATAAAAAGAAAAATGCTTCCACAGTTTTCAGGAGAGTAATGGGGAGGGCATTTATATCTGGTAGGGAAGCCCATACCCTCAAAGGAATGTTCAGAAGGATAAAGGATCGGGTAAACTGACATGGTATACTTTCAGGAGATAATGCATACTACCCCTTAGGGAAATTAATGAAAAATGATCAATATTAACTAAAAAGGGAGAATGTGGATAAAATGGCTATTTTAAGTGACCAGGATATTATAAAATATTTAGATGAAGGCAAAATCACCATAGACCCCCTGGAGGATCCGGCCAGGCAAATTCAACCATCTTCAGTAGACCTGCGGATTGGGAACGAGTTTAAAGGTTTCCGTATTATTCGGAAACCCTGCATCGACCCCCTGGACAAATCTGACCTGGAGTCCTACATGGAATCATTCCATCTGGAACAGAGAGAGGCATTCATCATACACCCGGGGGAATTTGCACTGGCCACCACCTACGAAGCTGTTAAACTCCCTGATGATCTGGTGGCTCGTGTTGAGGGGCGTTCATCCATGGGACGCCTGGGAATAACCATGCACGTCACCGCAGGATACATTGACCCCGGATTTCAAGGAAAGATCACCCTGGAAATATCCAACATAGGTAAAATGCCAGTGGCCCTATACACTGGCCAGAGGGTTTGTCAGATAGTTTTTGAAACCATGACCAGTCCATCATTACGACCCTATGGCCATCCAGAACGGGACAGTAAGTACATGGGTCAGGATCGTCCGGTTACCAGTAAAATTAAACAGGATTACGAGATCAGGGATCGCAAACAGACCAAATTGCTTTAATATCAAAGATATTTTTTTTAATCTAATATATTATCCAAAAAAGAGAGGAAATAGAGAGGATAACAAAATGAAGAATGAAGATGTTATGAATATTGCCAAAAAACGAGGATTCTTATGGTCATCATTTGAAATTTATTCTGGAGTGGCTGGGTTCTTTGATTACGGCCCTTTAGGTGCGATTTTAAAAAATAAAATAATGAACAAGTGGAGAGAATATTACCTGGTAGGTGAAGGATTCTATGAAATCGAATCACCAACCATCATGCCTGAAGAGGCGCTTAAAGCATCAGGCCACGTAGATCATTTTAACGACCCCATGACTGAGTGTAAGGATTGTTTAGAAGTTTTCAGGGCTGATCATATTATCAAAGAGACCATTGGTCAGGAAGTGGAAGGTCTTGAAAATCAGGAACTCACTGAAATATTATCCAACCAGCAGATTCTTTGTCCCCGATGTGAAGGTCACTTAACCCATGTCTGGAGTTACAATCTAATGTTCCAAACTCTTATCGGAGCCAAGGGTAAAAAAACTGGTTACATGAGGCCAGAAACTGCCCAGGGCATATTCATACCATTTAAAAGATTGCTAAGGTTTTACCGGGGAAAACTTCCCTTCGGTGTGGTTCAGCTGGGTAAAGCTTACCGGAACGAAATCTCACCCCGTCAGGGTGTTATCCGACTCAGGGAATTCACCCAGGCTGAAGCAGAGATATTTGTAGATCCTAGGGATAAAAAACATCCCCGTTTCCATGACGTGGCTAAGCAGATGCTTACCCTTTACCCTGCAGATGCTCAGGAGGAAGATGGTGAACCAATCCAGGTCACCGCCCAGGAAGCAGTTGATAAAGGTGTGGTGTCCAGCCAGATGTTAACTTATCAGTTGTGTCTGGCGGACAGGTTTATGGAGGACTTGGGAATACCTGAAAATGTGATTAGATTCCGTCAACACATGAAAACTGAGATGGCCCACTACGCCATTGACTGCTGGGATGTGGAGATACACACCGACCGTTATGGTTGGGTTGAGGTTATTGGAATTGCGGATCGGAGTGATTTCGATCTTAAATCCCACAGCCAGCACAGTAGGGAAGATCTGTCTGTTTTCATGGAATATGATGAACCGCAGACCATTACTAAACTGACTGTCAAACCCAATATGAAAAAATTCGGACCCCTCTTTAAGGGTAATGCCCCTAACATAATGGAATTCCTTAAAAATACTAATGTTTATCCCATTAAACAAGCCTTTGAGGAGGATGGGACTTACCAGTTGAAACTGGAAGGAGAAACTTACCAGTTAACGCCGGATATTTTATCATTTGAAGAAGTTGAAGAAACTGTGAGGGGTGAAAAGGTATATCCTCATGTTATTGAACCTTCTTATGGTATTGACCGTATAACCTATTCTGTACTCCTACATACCTTCACACAGGAGGATGACCGCAACATTTTCCATTTCCCTGCGGATCTAGCACCAGTAGGAGTGAATGTCTTCCCACTGGTAAACAAGGACGAACTGGTGGAAATAGCAAATAAGATAATGGCCCATCTTCGTGTTGAAGGTATAATAGCTGAAGTGGACACTTCTGGAACCATTGGCCGCAGGTATGCTCGTTCTGATGAGATAGGAACACCATTTGCTGTTACAGCTGATCACCAGAGTTTAGAAGATAATACAGTAACCATCAGAGAAAGGGATAGCCAAAAACAGGTTCGAGTATTGATATCTGAAGTTCCAAGTAAAATTAATGACTTGATGGTTAAAAAAATAAGTTTTAGTGATCTTTAAGATGGACTATTGTCTTTAAATCACATTTTTTTTATTTTTATTCTTTTTTAGAGTATTATTGGTCTAAAATATTGCCAGGATATAAAAAAAAGAAATAAAGTGCCCTTTTATAAAGGATTAATCCTTAGTTACCAGGGCTTCCAGTTCATCTTTAGGAATCAACTGGGCTATTTTAAGTTTAGTTGGGCAGCGACCCAGTTTTATGTCATGTTTTTTTGCTATGGCTTTAAGATCTTTCATGGTGGCCTTCTTGGCCATTTCTTCCACATCCATAGTTCACATCTCCAGAGATTTTCATAGTGTGGGAATTATGAAATTCCATTAATACTTAAGGTTAAACTTCTTAATTAATTTTAGAGGACACACAGAATGGATTTTATTAACGGATTTGAGAAAAAAATCGTTGGTATCACGGTTAATTAATTATTGGAGTTGAATGGTATGATAGACGCACATATACATGCTGACTGTAGAACTTACGAAGATTTTGAAACTATGGCTATTGCAGGGATAGAATCTGCCATTACATTGGCCCATGATCCCATGAGGATGACCACTTCGGCAGTGGTTCTGGACCACTTCCACCGCATACTGGAAAATGATTTTAAACGGGCCGGGAATAATGGAATAACCCTTAAAGCAGCCCTGGGACTTCACCCTCGGAGCATATGTCCAGATTATCGGATAGTGCTTCGTAAGCTTCCCTGGTTTCTGGACCAGGAGGAAGTGATTGCCATTGGAGAGATAGGCCTTGAAACCGCTTCTGACCTTGAGAGGGAAGTTTTCCGAACTCAACTTCAAATGGCAGATGAACTGGATATGAAAGTGGCAGTGCACACTCCACGACAAAATAAAAGGGAGATCACCATTAAAACCCTCTCAATCATTGATGGTAACATTGACCCTGCCCGGGTGGTGGTGGATCATGTGGATTCATCTATCATTGATTTGATGGCTGATTTTGAGGGAATGCTGGGAATTACTGTGCAACCACAAAAAATGACTCCCAACGAAGCTGTTGAACTTCTAGAAATGACATTCCAGGATTATGGTCCTGAGAGGTTTATGTTGGATAGTGATATGAGTTCTTCACCTTCCGATCCATTATCTGTTCCGAAAACTGTTCATAGGCTTAAATTGGCTGGTTGGGATGATAAAAAGATAGAAATGTTATCCAAAGATAATGCAGCCAATTTTTATGGTTTCTAAAGAAAATAATATGTTCTATTTTGAATTATTTCTTCTATTTTTAATTATTTCCATTTTTTAGAATGAATTCCCATCAGAATAAGAGATAAAAAAGAGTTTAAGAAGTTTGGTTATTTGTTTTCAGGTAATATACCCACAAACTTCTTGATCCGTTCCATGATTCCCTCATTATCTGGCTGGACTGGTTTGTATTCTTTTCCAACCAAGTCCGCTGCCAGTTGCATTATTTCATTGCTTATGGGAGAAGCCGGGTTTAACTCCATCACTGAACTTCCCAGGGCTATGGAACGATCCATTTCCCGGTCATAGGAGATCACCGAAATCATGGGAACTTCCAGTATGGATTCAATTTCATTAACTGAAAGCAGGAAATTATCATCGTACCACATGTTTAAAACAAAACCAAGTATTTCAATGTTAAGTTCATTCAAGAGTATTCTGATCTTCAAAGCATCGGCCACTGCAGGCATGGTGGAATTAGTAACTAGTATGGCCTCAGTGTCCTCGGGTAATGCTTCGAATATGTTGGAATTAATCCCCGAGGGTAGGTCCATGAGGAAGATATTTCCATAGGAAGATATTTCTTCCATTATCCTTTTCCAGGATACATAGTTAGGATTGATAGTTTTTAAGGTTTCAAAGTGCATACCTGTGGGTATTACCAGCGCTCCCTGATTAACCTGGTAGACACAATCTTGAACCGCTTTGTCACGCATCAGGACATCGTGTAGTGTCACTTCTGGATTTAGAAGTCCGGTGATAACATCCATATTGGACATCATCAAGTCCAAGTCCAACATGACCACTTCTTCCCCGAAAAGACTTAGAGCTACGCCTAAGTTAAAGGTGAGGGAGGTTCTTCCCACTCCTCCTTTTCCAGATGCAAGAGCAATAAATCTCGACATAGTTATTCCCTAAAATTTAAAATTAAAATTTTTATCTCCTGCCGAGTAGTCCTTCCACTAGTTTGGATATGACACCTTTTTTGTCTGGTTCAATTGGCTGGTACTCTTCACCGATTAGATCCGCTCCCAGTTGCATTATTGCATTGCTGGTTGGGGATTTAGGATTTTTAACTACTAAAGGTTCTCCGAAGGCTGCTGCCCGGCTGACTTCGTTGTCTTCGGGGATTACAGCTATGACTGGTACTTCCAGTATAGTTTCAATTTCACTGATGGTGAGGAATGTTTTATCGTGTTGTTCTCGGTTAATAACCACACCCAATATGTCCACACCTAATCGGTTGGCTACGATTTTGGTCTTGAGAGCGTCACTGATGGATGGTACTTCTGGAGTGGTGACCAGTATCATTTCCTGAGCTGCGGCTATGGCGGCTAGGGCATCTTTTTCCAATCCCGCTGGGGCGTCAATTAATAATATATCAGCACTTTCAATGAGTATCTCTAGTGCACTTTCCAGACGGTCCATTTTTATCTTACGAAGACCTTCCAGTGATATTCCAGCAGGGACTACTTTAACCCCTCCCGGCCCTTCATAAATTGCATCTTCAATATCTGCATCTCCAGAAAGTACATCATGTAGAGTCACTGATTTTCCTTCCATACCCAGGATCAGTTCCAGGTTAGCCATGGCCACATCGGCATCGAGAACTATGACCTCTTCCCCATAAGTAGCCAGGGAAACTCCTAAATTTGCAGTGATAGTTGTTTTTCCAACTCCACCTTTCCCTGATGCAACTGTTATCACTCTTGTCATCCAATTCCTCCTAAAATTATTTCCACCTAACTTTTTTCATCTTAAAACTTTTTTATAAATCAATAATCTTCAATTAAATCCTCATTCAGTTAAATCTTAACTGAATTCTACGTTAATCTCGAATCTCTCCACCACTTCTGGGTATTGTCGGAAACTCTTTTTAATGGCAATTTCTGCTATGTTAATGATCTGTCTTCTAAGGTTAACTGCAGTTCGGTTCTGTCCCATTATTCGGTTTAAGAATCCTTGGCTTTCATATTCAGTGATGATATTGATTGTCCCACTTAGATCTTTGTAATTGTCAAGGAAGACCATGACTTCTGTTCCCTTTATTTTAGGAATACCCAGTACAGATTTTTTGATGAGGTTCATCAGGACTAATTCAACCCGTTCCACATCATCATCATCAATGATACCACCGCTATATGATTGTAATAAGTTTTCCACATCATCATCTTGAACATCTTTAATACCATACTTTTTAAGAAGTTCTGACCGGTCTACTGGTATTTCATCATCTATATCAGAAGATTCAGATTCTATTTCTGTTTTAGCTAATGGTGTTTCTGATTTAGTGCCAACCACTGATTCTTCTGGCGTATTACTGACTGATGAATAATCAACATACTCATCCAAACCTCCAGAAGAGGGAGGCTCATCACTCATTTCCTCTCCTTTAGGAGGCTCATTTAAAGATGTTTCAAGTTCATTAGCCAACGTTGATTTTTCAACATTTTGAGCTGATTTATCAACAGACTCATCCAACCCAACTGAGGGAGATGATTCAACCTCTTCATCCATTTCCAGTTCTTTAATGGGTTCTTCTGATGGTTGTTCCTTTAACGATGAATCAGTTTTTTCAGTAATAGATGATTCAACAACCTTTTCAACCGATTCCACATCCTCAGATAGATTTTTAGCACTAGCTTCGATTTTATCTGAATCTTGAACTTCCGGTTCTATGATAGTGGAGTTTACAGTTTCTACAGATTCTTCAGAAGTTTCGGATGACTTTTTTTTCAGTTCACCAATAACATCGTAAACAACGGAATCTGTTTCTATGGTGTATGGTTTGTTGAGATCAAGTAAATAGTCCACTTGGGATGGTCCTACATCAAAGACCTCAATTAATGTGTTTTTATTATCCAAAGCAGAATTTATTTTTTCCAGTGCTTCCCTCTTAGAATATCGTTCATAAGAAGCAGCAACCTGTTTTCCATCTTTATAAAGAATATAACCTTCTTCTGAACTTGAAGTTACTCTAATAAACCCGTTTTTATGATCTTTAGCTAGATCTTCCATTAATTTCGAGAAATCCAACTCGTCAGCATATGAAACCATTGATGGTTTGGTTATGGGCATTTCCATTTATACATCTCCCCATATCCTTACTAAATCCCCTAATTCCTTAACAAATTATCCATATAATAAATTATCCTCATCCCAAATAAATATAATCCCTATTGCAATTTGCATGTTTTATATTTTACTTGCGGATCAGTTTTATTTCTGCCGGAGTAACTATTATAATATTCCTACCATTCTTGCATAATAAGATAGCTTCTCCCCCATCATTATCTCTGAATGCCTTTAATTTTTCCCCAGCTAGTTTGAAATCGTCAGGTGAATCCTTTTCCAGGATACTGATATCCATGATGATTGGATTTTTTTCTTCCAAAACCTGGGCCAGAGCATAATCAAATTCATCAAGATTGTGGATTTTCATTAAAATTATCTCATAGAATGAGTGTTCAGGGACAATGATAGTTTCCTGATCCTCTTTCCCTTCCTCTTCTTCCAAGCCGAGATTTTTCTTTAAATAATCCATGATGTCCTTCATTTTTTAACGTCCCCTATACCTGTATATTCTATTATCGCATCTAATAATATTGACGCCCCACCATGATAAATATCAGCCGCAGGAAGACCATATTTTTCCTGACACTCACTAAAAAGAATGGCCTGGGACTTATCTTCAGTGAAATTTCTTAAATTAAGGGAAATTCCCACAACTTTGGTGGGTTCCATAGCCTCGATAGCCCGGATCTCTTCTGTGATTCCCACAGGGTGACGGTAGGGATGGTTGAATCGATGACAGACAATGGTGGCTGTGGGTTGTGCTCCCACCAGTATTGCTGCTGATAAACCACGGGGATGAGGATTTCCCCTCTCAGTTAGGCTGGATTGTCCTTCCACAAATATTATATTTGGATCCTTCTCTTCCTCCAGATATTTTATTCCACCCATTACTGCAGAAGCAACATCCATTACTGAAAGGCTACCTGCACGGAAATTCATGTCAACAGGTTGTTCCAAGCCCATTTCATCCGTGGATATAATGCCGGGATTCAATCCAATCTCTTGTGCTGTTTTACCCAGAATACGTGTGGTGGTTCGTTTCCCACATTCTTGAGAGGTTCCTCCCACAAAAACCACCGGTGTTTCCGGTTTATAATCAAGTTTAGGAAGAACTTCGGTACAGGTTTCTGGCGCAGTACCGAATAAATATCTTATGACATCAAGGCGGGGGCTTATCTCTTTTAACTGAACACCTTTGGACTGGGCAAAGGCCAGTAAAGATTGATTGTTATATAATGATAGGGATCTGAAAGAACAGACCACATTCAGACCTAGATCTATGGCCTTAACCGCGTACTTCAGGGCAGGTCCTTCTGCACCAATTGGCAACATTATTGCCACACTACGGGCATCGGTGTTACTTGCTAATTCATCTAAACTGGATGAGATTATATGATTACAAAATTCTTGACCTTGTTTTTTCTTACTATCATCAATAAAGCCAACAGATTCAATGCCTGTAAAATTTGAGAATTTTTCCCCGCCACCACCGCATCCGATGATTATAAAGGGATTTAGTTCTTGCAAATCCTCAACAGAAGTTACAGAATACAAAAGATCACTCCTCTTAAATTTGGTGAAATAGGTGAAATATTACATTACTTATTTATTTAATAAATGTCAAACCAAGATATATACTTTAGGTAGCATGTAAATTCTATTGTGGAGGCAGATTATGATAGAAAGAATACTTAAAGATTTAGGACGAATAAATGGGGTAAGCGGATCTTTAGTGGTTGGAAAAGACGGTTTGATAATAGAAAGCGAAGTTCCAACAGATATTGATTCTGAATTGGTTGCTGCAATGGCTTCGGCTGTTTTTGGTACTGCAGAACGTTCTGCAGAGGAAATGAAACACGAACCACTTCAGCAAGTGATGATTGAGGGTAGTAGAGGTAAAACCCTGATGATCGATGCTGGTGAAGGTATCCTGGTTGTGATTGCAGATATAGATATTAACCTTGGCCTCATCAGGATCGAAATGCGCCGTAGTGCTGAACGAGTGGTTGAATTCCTAACATAAATGGAATTAGGAATTTAAACCCGAACTAACGGTTCATCACTTTAAGTCATCATTTGTTGTTTAATCCAAAAAACCAATATATGAATGATTTTTAGTAAAGGGCAACCAACTTAAAAAACATTAATCAACTTATATGGGGGTAGCACTCTTGAGAAAACCTTACGTTATACTCATTGGAAGTGCTTCAGGGATTGGAAAATCTACCATTGCTTCTGAGTTAGCTAAAGAGCTGGGAATTAAGCATTTAATTGAAACGGACTTCATAAGGGAGATAGTGAGGGGCATAATTGGCCCAGACTATGCACCCGCCCTTCATAGGTCATCATATGATGCTTATGTAACCCTAAAGGATAAACAACGATATGATGGCAACACTGCCAGTTTGATTAGTGCTGGTTTTGAAGAACATGCTTCTTTTGTCATACCTGCCATTGAAAAGGTCATAAAAAGGGCAGTTGATGACTTTGATGATCTAGTAATTGAAGGGGTGCATATGGTTCCCGGATTTCTGGACATAGATAAGTTTAAAGAAGATGCATCCATCCATTTTTTTGTGCTCACTGCCGATGAAGAAGTGCATAAAGAGCGATTCGTCAAGAGAGCCATGAAAATAAAACGTGGCGGTAAACATTTAGAGTATTTTAAAGAAAACCGAATAATTAACAATTATTTAGTTAAACAAGCCCTTGAACATCGTATTCCAGTTATCAACAACTTGGGAATTAATGAAACTAAAAAAAGGATGCTCACCCTGATTAAAGAGATTTGTAAAGAAATGATATTCCGTCATTCAGTAGATCAGTTGGAGTTAGAGACTGATATCATCCTTAACAAATATGGGGGGCGTATAATGGATGTTTCCTATTTTCTCCCTGGTTTTGGTGAACCACTGAAAAGGAAAGTTAATGTGTATGACCCGTCAGAGGCAAAGAGATTCATTAAACTACTCCAGGAAAATCCGAAACGTAAAAAAGATTTGGAAGGACTCTATGAACTTTCTGGAAACGTGCACCGGCATAAAATCTGCGCACCTGACGAAGAAAGTCTCCAATCAATGATCAAGGAACTGGATGATAAGGGACTACTCTACCAGCTTGAAACAAAGGAATAAATCACCGATAAAAAGATATATACATATCAATAATCCAAAATACATAATACCAAAATGTCAACATCATAAACCATAACAATCAATCCTTCAACTTAACATAAGTACCCAACAACAATATTTTGATCATCACACCTTAATTTAATGAATAAATTCTTTGACTTCAATGTTTTTTTATTTTAAAATAGTTGTTAGAAATACATTTTAATAGAAATTCATGAAATTAAAAAAATATTATGCTTAAAAATAAATTATAATCAAAAATAATATATTAGGAGTCGTAAATTTGAGTAAAATGTTTGCCGACTGTCCCCTATGCAATGCACGTCAGAGTGTGGAAGTCACCACCAAAACAGAGAAAATCCCCTACTTTGGAGAAATCATGGAATCAACCATGCTATGCCGTGAATGCGGGTACAAACATGCCGATACTATCTGTATTGACCAAAAAGAACCAGTTAAGTACACTTTAATTGTTAGTAAGGATAACTTAAACGCCAGGGTTGTTAAATCACAGTCAACCACCATCACCATACCCGAGATAGGGCTTAAAGTAGAACCAGGACCCCAATCCCAGGGATATGTTTCCAATGTTGAAGGAGTTTTAAACCGTTTTGAAAAAGCAGTCAAAACTGCCTTATCATGGAGTGAAGAAGACCATGTTAAACAGAACGCTGTCAGAATACTGGAAGATATTGAAAAAGTTAAAAATGGTCAAAAAGAAGTCACTCTGGTAATGGAAGATCCATTTGGCCACAGCATAGTCATGGATGACACTGCAGTTAGGAGTGAATTAACTGTGGAGGAAATCAAAAATCTGAAAACAGGATTTGCTACCTTTGAAAATGAAGAATTGGAAATTAATGATGATGACTGATCAATTGTATTAGAAATTTTCAAAAGAAACAAAAAACTGGTTATTTAGTAATGGATTTATTAATTAACTTCAGGTAGGAGGGTAAATTGCACAAAAAAAGATAAATGTAGTTTATTATTTTAAAAAAATTTAAGAGTTAGTAATCCATGAAAGCCGGATCTTCATCTTCTTCATGGACATCTTTAAGTTTGAGTGTCTTTTTAACATCCATTGAAAGAGCATCACAGTCAGCTTTGATGGCATGTAAATGCATTAAAATCCTCTTTTTCTCCTCATTGATCCTTTCAATGTTTTGGTAAGGATAGATGGATTCCTTGAGCATTTCATATTCAATGGTAGTGTATGGATATTCATTGAGCTGTTCACAGACCTTTACCAGCACTTCACCCAGGAACTTGTTCATTTCCACCTTAACCCTTTCCCTGATCATCTTATCCCGATCAAGGTTCTGCTTCATCAGACGTACGACTTCTGCTTTGGCAAAAGGCAGGCTTTCTCCTTCTTCATCGATTTCAGAATCTTCTTCTTCAGTAGTTTCATCTGACTCAACTGCTTCTTCTGAGTCAATGTTTTCCTCGGTTTCTTCCTGATTAATTTCCTCGTTAAATTCGTCTTCTCTTTCGTCGTACATGAAAAATCTCCCTATTTTTTAGATTTAAATTCTTTTAAACTCAGTAAATGCTATGTGAATGGTCTTATATAAAACTATTGTTTAAATGACAGGTTACGTGTAAAATTTAAGGTGATTTTCTATTACACTCTAACAATAATGGAAGGCAAAATAAAGATTTCAAATAATCCTATATAATTCCCAGTACTCAGAGTACTTGTGGATATATAACTATTGATGCATTTTCTCCAAGTCCAGGCTTAAGTCCAATGATCTTGCAGAGTGGGTGATGTATCCTGTGGAGATCACATCCACACCCGTATTTGCATATTGGATTATGTTATCAGAGTTAATACCACCGGAAACTTCGATTAGTGCGTTATCACGGAGATTCTCTTTTTTAAGGGCCACTATAACATCTTTCACTTTATCAGGATCCATGTTATCAAGCATTACAATATCCGCACCAACACGAACCGCGTGCAGAGCTTCTTCCAGACTTTCTACCTCAATTTCAATTTTTTTAGTGAAACTAACATATTTCCTAGCCCGGGATATTGCCTCATCAACCCCACCCACCAAAGCCAGATGATTATCCTTTATGAGCACACTATCATCCAAGCGGTAGCGGTGAGTATCCCCTCCACCAGCCCTTATAGCACTTTTCTCAAAAAATTGGAGCCCAGGAGTTGTCTTACGGGTTCCAGCTACTAAAACATTGGGATTTACACTGCGAACCATTTCAATGATGTTTCTGGTCAGCGTGGCAATACCACTCATACGCATAAGGAGATTGAGTACCGTTCTTTCCACACTGAGTATACTACGGGGATCACCTGATATCTCCATGATGATCTGGCCATTTTTAATCTTTTCACCATCCACCACCATTACATCCGTTTCCACACCAAATTCCTTGAATATAACCACAGCCAGTTCAACTCCCGCAATTACTCCACCTTCTTTGGCCATGATCTGACCATTAACCATTAATCCTGGTGGAATTAATGCACAGGTAGTTATATCCTCAAAGCCAATATCATCGTAAACCATCTTAGCTAGGTCTTGCCTCATAAATGACACCCATAACTTGATATCCATAACTTGATATCCATAACTTGATATCCATAACTTGATATCCATAACTTGATATCCATAACTTGATATCCATAACTATTCATTGGGAATATATATGCTTCTAAATTTAATGAAATTAACTAAAATTATTTTAAATACTAAAATTATCTCTTCTACAATAAATTTTACAATGAAATAATAAAAAATCTTTGTTCTGCTTTATATTGAATAAAGAATATAAATTTTCACAGATCCTCATGGCTAGTTTCATACTAAAAACTAGGGGAATGTCAATTTTTAATGTTCATCAATAATTTTTTCGAATGGTTAGAACAAATAAAAACAAGACATATTTTGTAAAAAAACTCTTGATTCATAAATGAATCATATATAAACAGAAACACTTTATATTGTAAAATATTAATGTTGAAATCTGAGATTTGAATACAATCTTCCTTAGGAAATGTATAGAAATTTAGAATAAATGAATTCAAGTAGAATAAATGAATTGACATATTTTACTCTTACTAGAATTGGATTGAATATAATAATGGAGTTTAAAAAAAATGGGTGAATCAATTATGGAGTTAATATTTTTAGGAACCTCATCTGCACTCCCAACCACTAAGAGAAACCACTCCGCCATTGCCCTGAAGGCATTTGGAGAAGTGATGCTTTTTGACTGTGGAGAAGGAACCCAGCGTCAGATGGCTCGAATAAAGCTGAGTCCCATGAAAGTGGATCACATCTTCATCACCCATCTCCATGGTGACCACTTCCTGGGACTGCCAGGTATGATCCAATCCATGGCCTTCAGAGGCCGGAAGAATCCATTATATATTTACGGACCAGAGGGAATGATAAAAACAGTTGAACATATTAAAAATTTGGGTTACTATGCCCTATCCTACCCCATACATGTGCACGAGATAAAGAAGGGCACTATTCTGCAGACAGAGGAATACTTGATTGAATGCTGCCCCACCCATCATTCAGTTCTTAACCTGGCTTACTCTGTTGAAGAAAAAAGATCTCCCAAGTTCCTTCGGGAAAAAGCCATTGAACTGGGCTTGAAACCTGGCCCAGATTTTGGCAAACTTCAAAAAGGCATCCCAGTAGAGGTGAATGGGGTTCTTATAACACCAGATCAGGTTCTGGGAGAGGAAAGGAAGGGTAGGAGGATAGTTTATTCTGGAGATACCAAGCCATGTTCCGAGATGGTTGAATTCGCAACAAATGCCGATGTACTGATCCATGAATCAACCTATGAATCATCCCAAGAAACAAAAGCCCTGGAAAATGGTCATTCCACCACCACCCATGCAGCAAGGATTGCCAAAGAAGCAGATGTATCTGAATTAATTCTAACCCATATAAGCACCCGTTACCGGGATAGTGATAGTTTAAGAAGGGAAGCAAGGCATATCTTTAATAAAGTTATAATGGCCGAGGATTTCATGACCATAGATGTGAAACACCATGAAAATTAATGAAAAGGTAAATGTAAAGGCTATCAACCTAACTTAGAGGTGAAATAATTAAATGCTCAACACTGACCCCCTGTACCTTGATCTGATAAAAATTGCTGTAATTCTCCTATCTTCTTTCATCATTATAAAGTGGGCTATTTACATTATTAAGAAAACTGGAAACCGTTTTAATTTTGAGCCCACTCTGATTCAAGTCTTAATTGAAATCATCAAATACTCCATAATCGCTGTAGCCATAACCGTTGTTTTGAAGGAAGTTGGATGGGATATAAGTGCAATAGTCCTTAGCCTGGGTATTGTGGGTATAGCTGTTGGTTTTGCTGCTCGGGACACCATTTCCAATTTCATCGCCGGCCTCTTTATACTGGCAGATAAAAGTTTTAGAGTGGGAGACATCATTGAATTGTCTGGCCAGAGCGGTAAAGTGATTAAATTGGGTTTAAGAGTTACCACCATCAAAACGGAGGATAATAAAATCATAACCATTCCCAACTCCACTTTTTCCAAAAATATATACATCAACTCCACTGCTCAGGAAACCCGTAGAGTGGGATTGGATATTAACATCCCCTATGAGATGGAACTGGAAGTAGTTGTTAACTCTCTGGTGGAAACTGCATCCAACTGTAAATGGACGCTTCATGAGCCAAAACCAAATGTGCTTATAAAAGAAATGACAGATACTGGTATTAAAGCAACTCTAAATGTCTGGGTCTGTGACCCCTGGAAGGTAGCCACCTTCCGCAGCCAGTTAGCATTGAAAGTTAAAGGGCTTTTGGTAATTGAAGATGTCTCGTGAAAATGTCACCCTATAAGATTTTCTCCATTCTAATAATAGTTGCGTGTTTCACGCTGGCAGCAAGCATAGCCATGGCTGGTTTTGAGCAGATGGAAAACGTTACCCAAGCTCAGAAAAGTGTTAAAGATTACCAGGAGAAGATGAGTAATCCGGTGAATGCACTGGACCCCACTGATCTCACCAGTTCTTATATCAATGCCCGGTTAATAATCCCAAAACTCAATGTAAATGCAACCATCCGATCCGATACTGTAAACGCATATAACGCTGTTTATCATTATCCTGAGAGCGTTATGCCAGGTAAACCTGGTGAATGTGGAATTTTAGGCCATAGAACAACATATTCCGGATTATTCACCAACATTGCTTCCCTTAAACCTGGAGACCAGGCTATTATCAAAGATTTTGCCCAGAAGAAGAAATTTGTCTATGAAGTCACCTCCAATGGAAATGATATTCGTTGGGATTATAAAACCAAACCTATTAGATTTTCACAAGAAGGACAGGCACGTTTACTAATTGTCACATGTTATCCTCCCGGTAAGAAACAAGCTGCCTGGATCACCCATTTTAAGATGGTATCAAGTAGTGACTTATGATTTAAATACTCTTTTTAATTTTTAAAGATTTTATAGAATTTATTAACTGTATTCCCCATCAATACAACATTTTAAGTGAATATAGTTCAACGATACTTTATATTATGATTAAAGCCCATAAAAATAAAATAAATCCAAATAATCATTTGGATTTCTATCTTTAATAGAATTAACCCCGAACTGTTCGATTACACAATACTTATTAGTTACAAATATTCATATTATTAACAAATATTTACTGGTCCATTAACGTGTAGTTATAACACTTAATAATGAGAATTGCCCATCATTATACAATTAACAATTATCCAAAAAAATAAAACATTGATATAAAGGAGACATAATGGTTTAAAAAAGGAAAAAGAGGAGTTAAAATGGTTGAAATCATAATAGATGAAGATGCATGCGTGGGATGCGGATCCTGTGTGGATGACTGTCCCAACGACGTGTATAAAATGAATGAGGAAAGATGGAAAACAGAAGTAGTTAATGTCAATGACTGTATGGCATGCCTCTCCTGTCACGAAATCTGCCCTGCACAGGCCATGACTCACAAAGACATCCACGTGGCTAAAAGACTATACATTGACCGTAGAGTTAACCACATACTGGAAAGAATTATCTGAGGCATTATTATGGCAATACAAGAAGTTAGAGGAACATTTAAACCAGAATTAATTCCCAAGGAAACTGGTGGAGACATAGATGACTATGAAGATGCACTGCACGTGCTAATGAAATTCATGGGATCCATGTCCAGTGCCCTGGAACAGGTTTCAGGAAGAGGTGCCAACGCCATTGTTTATCAGGCAGGTAAAAGAATGGGCCACGATGCCGCGAAAATGATGGAAAAAACCGACAACTTGGAACAAGCCATGGATGAAATGGGTGAAGTTCTGGGACATGAATTTTACTATAGGATGTGGAAACCAACCGGACAGGAAAATTACACCATCGAAAAAGGAGATGAAACTATTGTAAAACTTCTCTTCCGGGACTGCGTTGTCAGGCAAACCCTCCGAAGGACAGGTTTACCACAAAAAGGACCACTATGTTACCTATTATACGGTTACATGGTTGGAGCTGTGGAAGAAGTGATGGATATCAAAGGAAAAGTAGACATAGACCACGTAGGCCCCAACGCATGCCTTAAAACCCTCACCATTAAATGGGGTGGTAAATAATGGTTAAAATAGCCTTAGAAGCCCTGGCCAGCTGTTCAGGATGTGAAATTTCAATACTGGACCTTCACGAAGACTTGGTGAAATTACTGGATCAGGCCGAAATAGTATACGCTCCAATAATAATGGATGTCAAAGAAGTGCCAGATGATATTGACATTGCCATTGTCTCTGGTTCTGTCCGTAACGCTGAAAACAAGGAAAGACTGGAAGAACTCCGGGAAAAATCCAAATACCTCATTGCCTATGGAACCTGTGCCTGCTACGGCGGTATAACCGGTATGGCTGATCTTTACACCTCAGAAGAAGTCACATCACGTACATACTCTGACAACCCCAGTACAGTGTCCGCACCCCTCCCCAATGAAGTGGTTCCAGAACTCTTGAGCATTGTCCACCCGGCAGCCGACTTCACCATAATTGATGGATTCATACCAGGATGCCCACCCAAAGAACAACTCACCCACGACATTCTCATACCACTTGTAAATAATGAAGCACCGGATGTTCCCAAAAAAAGTGTATGTGCGGATTGCCAACGTGAAATGGAACACGTGGAATTTGATACAATACACCGCAGAATTGAAGGTAACCCCGAACCAGGGAAATGTTTCCTGAGTCAGGGATATATATGCCTTGGTTCAGTCACTTTAGGCCGCTGTGGTGGTCTCTGCACCGAAGCAGGAGTCCCCTGTCACGGATGTGGAGGGCCATCCCTGGATGTTTTAAGAGAACCAAGCCACGATATCTACAATGGAGTAATCAAAAGAATCTCCCACGTATCTAATATGCCCGAAAAAGACGTTGAAAAACAGCTTTATGATATAGGACATATCATTTACGGATTCGTGATTGGAAGCAAAACCATGGAGGACAAACAGGTTTCACTCATCCCTCAACTGGTTAAAAAGTGAAGTCAAAATTAAATGGTGATATTATGAAAAATATCGAAATTAGCCCAGTAAGTCGGATTGAAGGTCACGCCAAGATCACTGTGCAGGTTGACGATGCCGGCAACGTGGCAGATGCCCATTTCCATGTTATGGAAATCAGAGGATTTGAAAAATTCCTGGAAGGTGCAGCCGTAGAAGAAGCACCACGGATAACACCACGAATATGTGGTATATGTCAGACTGCACACCACTTGGCAGCAGCCAAAGCCACTGACATGGTATTTGGATTGGAACCGCCAGAAACTGCCAAGAAACTAAGGGAACTTATGCTCCTGGGACAATACATTCACTCCCATTCACTCCACTTCTACTTCTTAGGCGCCCCAGACCTTGTTATGGGTCCTGAATCAGACCCCGCAATGAGAAACGTTATAGGGATCCTGAAAAGTAATCCGGAACTGGCTATGATGGCCATAAAAACCCGTAAAATTGGACAATCCATAACCGGAGTTGTGGGGGGTAAGCCCATAAGTCCAGTAACTGCCATACCTGGCGGACAATCCAGAGGCATAACATCCGAACAACAGGCCCAGTTATTGGCAGAAGCAAAAGACGCGGTAAACCTAATAGAACAGGGTGTTGAAGTAGCTAAACCATTATTTGTTCAGTACAGTGAAGCAATTGAAGCATTAGGACCTGTAGAAAGTCATTTTGGAGCGCTGTCCAATGGTGGTTCCATTGAGTTCTACGATGGGCCGGCCAAAATCATTGATAAATCCGGTAACCAGGTTTACGAATTTGCAGCCGCTGATTACCTGGACTACATTGAGGAAAAAGTTCAACCATGGTCCTACCTGAAATTCCCATATCTGAAACAGATTGGATTCCCTGAAGGTAATTACCGTGTGGGTCCACTGGCACGATTAAACGTAGCTGACAACATACCTACTGAAAAGGCATCCGCCCTTTACGGCGAATACAAAGATCAGTATGGAATTGCACAAAATGCTCTACTGTACCATTACGCTCGATTAATCGAGTTGATGTATGCTGCTGAAAGAGCAGTACAGCTCCTGGAAGATGACAGCATAACCGGTACTGACCTGCGCCAGCAACTTTCCGAACCATTAATCACCAAGGAAGAAGCCAAAGAATCCAGTGAAACCAAAAGGGGTGTGGGAATGATTGAAGCCACCAGAGGGATCTTAATCCACGATTATGAAACCGATGCAGGAGGATTCATTAACCGAGCCAACTTGATCGTTTCCACTGGCCAGAACAACTTATCCATGGATATTGGAGTTAGGGAAACTGCTAAACAGATGATCCACGGCGAAGATGTTTCAGAGGGGCTTAAGAACAAGTTGGAAATGATTGTACGGGCTTATGATCCATGTCTTTCCTGTGCAACCCACGCCATTGATGGAAGTTCACCACTAGCAGTGGATATCTACGACAGTGAAGGTCAACTACTGAAAAAACATTTACTCTGAGGTCTTTCTTAAACCTCAAAATTCTTTATTTTTTTATCCGTAATATTTATTTACCTAAAAATTACCATTTATTTTAAAAATAAAAAACAAACTAAGTAATAAGCATAAAACTTCCATAATTAGATTCGTATTATCAAGATATGGGATCATACCCCTGGATCCTTTCATAGAAGTTTATTTTTTAAAGTCCAATGGAAAAAACGATAAGCATATAAAAAGTTACAGTAAGAATATTGATAGAATTATGTTTTCTTTACTAAATTTTGTGATCCAATGACTGACACCCGTTTGAAGATGCAACTGGAAAAGGCCACTGAAGACTTGGATAAAACCACCGCTGTGGAGGGTATCCTTATTGTGGCCAGTGATGGGCGGATATTACACCACAAATTACGGGTTGATGTGGATATAAATCTTTTCGGCCCCATGTCCCAAGTTATTTCCAGCTCATCCCTTAGACTTTTAAACTCATCTGGCCAGGGTAAAATGGAAAGAGTGTTAGTGGAGTCATCTGGAGGGAAAGCACTCTTTTTAGGCCTGGGAAATGTTCATTTAATCATTTTAATGCATGACTCAGCTAACGTGGGTATGGTTCTGGTGAATGCCAAAAGAGCATCCCCAAAAATACATGAATTAACCCAGGACATTGCATTAAAAACTCCAGAAGAAATTCCAATTCCTGAAAAAGTGCCATTTGAAGAGGCAGTACCCTCATTGGCAACAGATGAACCCGTGGCTGAAAAAGTTGCCACCAAAGAATCCTCAATCGAAACTATTGTTGCAGATGTAAAACCAGTAAAGATAACAACTAAAGAAGCTCACGACATAAAAACGAAAGAACCAATTACTGGAAAAATTCATGATCAGGCCCTCGAAACCTCTGAAATATCAGAAACCCCTGTTGGAGAAGTTGAAGTTCCAGATAAGGTGGTTGCCGAATCAAGTGTGTTAACTGAGAAACATGTGAAAGAAGGCAACCCAGAATCAGTTGGTGAATCAATATTAGAAAGAGCTGAAAAAATAACTGCAGAACCCATAACAGATATGACTGAATCCATTACTGGACCTTCTGCTGAGGAACCTCTACCCCAGGATACGAAGACAGAAGTTGAAAGTGAAATGGAAACTTCTGAAACTGAAATTGAAGAAGTAATTGAAGAAATTAAACCAGGTATACCCACAGTCAAACCACCTATTTCATTCCCCTCATTACCGGAACATGTTGAAGTACCTGATGACCTTGAAAAACGTTCCCAACTCCTATTAGACATTTATGAATCAATATTCCTGGCCATGGCCATGGGTGCAGCCAAGATCATGGGAGTTGCTCCTGCCAGAGGACTTACCAAACAATTCTTGCCCTTCGAAAAGTGTAAAAGACTCCTGGAGAATGTGGATTTAAAGAGTAATGCCACCATTGACTTTGCCCAGATCAAGAAAAATGCAGGAAAAATCCCACTCCCTGAAAGGGAAGAAATATTCATCCAGGATTTCAACCGTATCATCGAAGTCATAACTGAAAATTATGGTAGAGTAATGGGTTACGAGGCGTTTAGAGGCATGGTAAGGTCAGAATTCCATGAAATTAAAAAATCGTATGGCAAAGCAATGGATGAATTAAACATAAAACAAAGTATGCATCCTGAAATAGCCCATCTATTCGCTTAATAAATGGAATCCCTTTGTAAGTTGGAAATCTTTATCATTATAAGACCAATATGATGTAAACCAATATTTTAAATCCAAATAATCTCTTTTCAACACAACAACCTATCAAAACTAAATATAACAGTTTATAAAGATTTTTATAAACTCTTTTTATAAATCAAATAAATTTACACATCAAAGGGGTTAATAAACCTATAATGTTAAAATTTCAAAACTTTTTAAAATACCAATTACATACCAATAGTCATATTACATTCACAAAAATTTCTGTAGTAAAACAAAAACGGTGATAATCATGAACGGACCATGGGTGGAAAAATACCGACCACAAGACTTGGATGATGTTGTGGGTCAAGATCACATTATACAAAGACTTAAACAGTACATAAACGAGGAGAGCATGCCTAACCTAATGTTCACTGGCCCGGCAGGGGTGGGAAAAACCACCACCGCCATTGCACTGGCCAAAGCCATGCTGGGTGAATACTGGAAACAGAACTTTCTGGAGTTGAATGCCTCTGATGCCAGGGGTATTGAAACTGTGCGTAAAGACATTAAAAGTTTCTGCCGACTAAAAGCAGTTGGAGCTCCATTCAGGATTATATTCCTGGATGAAGTGGATAACATGACCAAAGATGCTCAGCATGCCCTCCGTCGTGAGATGGAGATGTACACCAAAACGTCCTCATTCGTCCTTTCCTGTAACTATTCTTCCAAGATCATCGATCCCATACAGTCCAGGTGTGCCATATTCAGGTTCGCACCCATCAAGGGTCACCAAGTCATAAAGAGACTGGAAATAATCGCCAAAGCCGAAAAAGTTAATTATGCCCCTGGAACACTGGAAAGCATAGTTTATTTCGCTGAGGGAGATATGCGTCGGGCAGTTAATATCCTGCAGTCTACTTCATCTATGGGTGAGGAGGTGACTGAAGAAACTGTTCACGATGTAGTTTCTAAAGCCAAACCCAAAGATGTTCGCCGGATCGTAAACCTGGCACTGGATGGAGATTTCATGGACGCTCGTGACCTTTTAAGGGAGGTCATGGTGGTTCAGGGAACCAGTGGAGAAGACATGGTAACCCAGGTTTATCAGGAAGTCTCCAGAATGGCCATGGATGATCTTATCGCAAGTGAAAATTACATAAATCTGGTGGAACACATTGGAGAATATGATTTCCGGATAAGGGAAGGTGCCAATCCTAGAATACAATTAGAAGCTCTTTTGACCAAATTTTTACCAAAGGAAAAGGCAGATTAGATGTTGTGGACTGAGAAGTACAGTCCCCAGACTATGAAAGATGTTCTGGGGAATAAAAAGGCCATTGAAGAGATTGAAAACTGGTTGGAAAACTGGGATCATGGCGAGCCCCAGAAATGCCTGCTACTGGTAGGGCCACCTGGCACCGGGAAAACCACCCTAGCCCATCTGGTTGCACAGCAGTTCTCAGACCACATAGAACTCAATGCCAGTGATAAGAGATCCTACGACATAATCATGAACACCATTGGGGAAGCATCCGCTTCTGTTTCTCTCTTTGGCCAGGGCGGGCTTAAACTTATAATCCTAGATGAAGTGGACGGACTCCATGGTAATGAGGATCGTGGTGGTATACGGGCCATAAATAAGATCATCAAAGAGGGTCATCATCCCATGATCATGATGGCCAACGACCTTTACAGTAAACGTATACAAGGCCTTAAATCCAAATGCCAACTTATAAAAATCCGTAAAGTGCACACTAACTCCATTGTAGCACTTTTAAAAAAGATATGTGTCAAGGAAGGAGTCGATTTTGAAGAACACGTTCTTCGTACACTGGCCAAAAGATCACGTGGAGATCTCAGGTCTGCAATTAACGATCTGCAAGTCATTGCCCAGGGAAAAGATTCCATCACCTCTGATGATCTGAAAGCCATAGCCGAAAAAGATGATATTAACAACATCTTTGACTCGGTGCGCACCGTACTTAAGAGCAAAAACCCCAGACGGATCAAGGATTCCCTGCGCCTGGAGGCGGATCCAGGTTTCATCCTGGAACAGATAACCGAGAACATCCCCCGGGAGTATGAAAAGGCAGAAGAGATTGAAAAAGCTTATAATGCAGTGGCCGAAGCCGACGTATACCTGGGTAGGGCTTTCCACACCCGACATTATGGTTACTGGAAGTACACCTACGATCTTATGGGGGTGGGAGTGGCCCTGGCCAAGGATGAAACCTATAAAAAATTTAGCAGATACTCCAGCTCCACATTTTACAGTAAACTGTCTAAAAACCGGGCGAAAAGGGATCTCAGAGACAGAGTAGCAACCAAAATGGGAGCTAAAATGCACACATCCCGGAAGGTGGCCATTGAATATTTCCCTTACTTTGAGATAATGTTCCAGGGTGATGAACTGGCCCGGGATCTGGCAGACTATTTTGACCTGGAAGATGCCGAGGTAAAACAGTTCCGAAGCAGGAAAATTAAAAAGCAGAAACCTAAAAAGGCAACTAAGGCTAAAACAACAAGTAAACCCAAAACAACCACCTCAAAGACAACAAAATCCACTAAAAACCCCTCCTCAAAGAGGCCCTCAGAGACTGCAGTGACAGGAAATGACCCTGTAGTGGACACAGATTCGTCTTCCAAGAAAGCTTCAAAAACAAATGACTCTGAAACCCCAATCACTCCCAAAGATCCAAAGACCAGTACTAAAACCAAGAAGGGTAAAATAAGTAAAAGTGCGGAATCTAAGGATAAAAGTGATTCTAAAAGTGATTCTGAAAAGTCTGAATCCAAAGAAAAGGGAAAACAAACATCTTTGTTTAGTTTTCAATAAATTTTTCCCTATTTTTTCTTATTTCATTATTAATTATAATCTGGGATTCTCAATAGACTGTAAAACTGTTTACAATCTTATCCATATTTGCCTGGTTCTGATTTAGATGATCTTTCTCAGATGAAAAGAAACTTATTTGATATAATTTTCCATTTTTAACAAATACTATGTCAATTGACTCAGATACGAACTCTCCTTCATTAAATCCGCTGTAATAATTCAAAGAATCGATTTTATAACCAGTGCTATTTGCTATTTGAATGGTATCAACAGTGTAATCTGCACTATGATTTCCAATATTTTTAGGTTCCAGTTTAAGAGCCTCTTCATAGGCAGATAAATTGGTATCAATGGGCCTATAAACTACAATCTGGTCACCATTGATAAATCTAGCGGATACTATGTAAGAATAATTATAAGAACTGTTATAAGAAGGATCAAGCTTGTTGATATGTACAAAATCATGGAGAAAATTATGGGAAAAGGATAAATAATCACTGTTGTAAGAAAAACCATTATCAGTACCGTAAGCTTCAAAGGGATGCAAATAACCAGAAATAAAACCATATACAGCTATAAAAAGACAAATACTAACCCACAACATCCTAAACTTTTCCATATGCCCCATTCCTATTAGTTTTTTTGTATTCGAAGTCCCAAAAAAACCACTTGTAGACATTATAAAACTCTTGTTTTAATCTAAAATTTGAGTTTATGTTATTTATGTTCAGCGTTCTAATCTAATTTCCCACTTTTGATAAATTACCCGCTTAAAATGAAAGACCTAATGTAAACATCACCATCATCACCAGGAAGGTGTTGGCAACAGGGTCAGTTATGCTGGTGGATAATGGTATGACTATGTTGTCGGGATCAAGACCTTTTCTGTAGGAAATAGTGTTCAAGTAAAATGCAATTAACAGCATTAAAGGCGTAAGCATTAATCCGGCTGATGTACTTATAAAAACCATTTTAGCAAGGCCAACTGACTCCACACCTGTAACTAATAATCCAAAGTAAGCTAAAACTCCTATTAAGGGGTAAATAATTATTGCCAGGATTATGATTATGGCAAAGTTCCTTAATGCACCTTCTGTAGGTTTTAATGAAGATTCTATGGATCCAATGTGTAATCCAGAGGATAATCTTGCCCCTAAAATACTTACCAGGTCTCCGCTTTCGCCTGAAAATAAGGGTACCAAAGCCAGAATGCTGGGATTACTTAAAATAGTTGAAAAACTGCCGTTTAAAATTGTACCGGCAGTTGTTCCAAACAAGGAGGATAAAAACAGTGTGGGAGTACTGTGCACAATAATTTTTTTAAGATGGTTTCCGCTTTTAATCCCATAGATAAAGCCCACAATTCCAATTATAATAAATATTGCAAATAAAACTGTATCCACATATCCATTCCGTATCCATAATAATATCTGTACCGCTAAAAGGATTGATGGAATAGTAAAAAGGTCTCCTGAAGCTGCAATTAACGGTGTGGTTACATTATCAGGATCCCATCCATTTTCATAACTTTTTATAGAAATTAAAATTGTTGCTGGTAACAGCAGTGCACCTGAAAAAATTCCTCCAAGTACGGAAATAAGTGTGAAATCCACGATGCTGATACTTTCAAATCCTAGGAGAATACAAAAACCCTTAGCTGCAAATGCAAGGAAAATTGACATTATAACGGTTAAAATCATTGCAGAAATGATATTCTGATTTAATACTGGTGATTTCTTTAATTCTGGAGTTAAAGTACCAATATGGAGGTTTGACCCTAATCTTGACCCTAATGCACCAAATATGTTACCCCTCATTCCAATTGCACCAGGAATAAGAACAAGAAGCCCCGGAAGCATTTCCAGTGTGTTTGTCATTCCACTTAGAAGTATACCTGCTATTAAATCCCCAATAGCACATATGAAAAGAGCGGTGAATGTTTCACCTAAAACCCTTGAAAAATCTCTGAAAAAGTTAGTAATCTTACCGCTTATGATGAATGGGATCTGGAGAGTATTCAAAGACCTTTTTGAAACTAGGACTGATAATCTTGCCATCCAGTTTAGAACGATATGGATTATATCGCCAATCTTCTTCACTAGTTTCTCCGTCCATTTCACCTAACCACCCTAAAATTACAGAATGGGCTAATTTAACTAAATAAAATTCAAATAAACATCTTAAATCATTGTACTTGTTAAGTGTAATCTGATTTTCCGACATTTCTACCTTATTTTTCCATTAAAGTGATGGGATGTCCTCTTTTACTCGTTCCATTACTATCATCTCAGTCAAATCTTCAACACCATCAATTGAACGGATTTTTGAATTAATCAATTGATTTAAATCCTCAATGCTCTTTACCCAGACTTTAATTAGAATATCATATTCTCCGGAAACACTGTAAACTTCTGAAACTTCTTTAAGCCTTGAAAGTTTCTCTTTTACAAATTCGTGCTTTTCAGACTCAGTCTGAATAATGATTATGGAAGTTATTTCCAGACCAATTTTCTGCCAATCAGGTATCAAAGTATAACGTTTTATTACGTTATTTTCCAATTTTTTAAGCCGGTTCGATATGGTTGCATCGGGAATATCAATTTCTTTTGACATTTGAGATATTGTAATCCTCGAATTTTCAATTAAGGAACGGAGTATAGCTAAATCTACATCATCCATTTTTTCCAACACCTTATCATAATACAAAATAAAATATATCCACAGTACTTATAAAGATTTGGGAATATTACCAAAAATTCTAGTAAAAATGAGTATTTTTCTAAATTAACACTCGCGATTTAGAAAATTCTAATAAATTATCCGCAAGTATTGTGAAAAAATATGCCCTCATACTTCCAAAAAAATGGATTAATAAATACTTAAATAAAAATAATGTATCTAATCTTCCGTTAATTCTTCATATTCAAGATCTTCTATCTTAGTTTCCCCATTTGCAAGTTTTATGAGTAGAGCACGGCCTGTTTCGTTTCCTTTAGCTATAAGTGTATCACCGGCAGAGAGCATGGTATTTCTATCGGGCCCATAAATCCAGGACTCATTTCTTCTAATTGCAATAACAGTCATTCCAGTCCTAGTTGCAAGTAAAAGCTCCCCCAACGTTTTATCGATTAGTTCTGAACCTTCAGATATTTTTATCCTCATTATAACTTCATCTGACTCTTCCATAACCATTTTAAATACAGGATGAGGTCTCATGTCCTTTAAAACCAGGTCTGCAATATCTTTTGCTGAATCTGCTATGGTTTCTGCAGCTTCCCCTACTTCGAGAAGAGCTGTTAATTTTTCTGCATCCTCCACTGTCCTTGCAGCGAGGAGGGATTCTTTCTTAATTTGGTAGTTAAGCCTATTCACTTTGTTTTCAAGTTTTATAACTTCTTCTGCAGCATCTTTGCTATTAAAAAGTAGTGCAGAATATGCTAAATCCACCATTAATTCGGACATATTCTTCATTTCAATTAAAATGTCCTTAATACTTTTAGGCACCGTTCATCCTCCAGAATATTCTAGGTTTAATAAACTATAATATGAATACTTTAAAAACCTTTTCATAATTTCTCCAATGGAGATACTTAAACACTGATCTAAGATCTGAATGAATAACGTAATATTGAGATTTCAATTGGGATAATATCCCTGAGCTTTCTAATAAAGGCCGATAAACACTTATAGGTTTTTAAAGCAGGGATGTAATAAGTCCACACTCCTAATCATCTTCCCCCAAAAGATAACCAGCAGAACTCATCATTTTCTCCCGTACATCCGGAATAAAACCCTCCAAAAATTCCAGCACGTCCCTGGGGAGCCCAGGTTTATCATCAAAATCACAATTAAAACCTTCAATATCTATCCAAGACTCTATCCAAGACAATGGAATATTACTGAGAGGATAAATTATTTTTACTCCATTTTTCTCAGATTGGGAGCTTAAAAGGTTTAATTTTTTTCCATTGAGCATGGCTGCCAATATATTCTCCACTTCTTCGTCAAGGGTAAGTGGAAGTGCCACTGCATCAATATCACCATTTTCCCCCTCAAGATCCGGTTCATTAAATTCATCCCCCCCATTATCCGGAATAATTAACTCCACCCCATACTTCCGCGTGTAGGGTTCCAGAACAGCATACAATGTTAAATCTACACAATTTTCCGGACTAATGAGGAGTATTCTATCATGGGGAGTCAGTGCATTTTTAAGCACACGGGAAGCACGGGTACAGATCCTCTGGAAGACCTTGGACCTTCTAACCTCGAAATTCGGGAAGTTATCCCGGAACAATTCCTCCTTTTTACGTGAAAACCTGGATAATTTCAGATTATTAATATACACCTTATCATCAACTATGCTGACAAATCGAGTTTCCACACCGTTTTTCTGGAGGAATTTAATCACATTCTGCTTCATTATCATATTTTGTATCCTGCCAATCCGACTAGTTTTAGTAAATTGACTTGAAATTCAAATTAAAATGTTATCCATCATTAAATCCTTCACTTTAATGATTTAATCTCTTTAAAATAATTGTATGTTCATAGTAAATATGATCTTCTAAGAGGAATTTTTAAAGGAATGATATCATGAATGGGTGAAAGATTTGAGTAAATTGACAATTATCGAGAGATTAAATTGGACAGATGATAATTCCCGTGATGATCTTCTTGAACTGGATTTATAGGATTTTTCAGAGGAACAGGGATTAAATGTCCGGGAAATATTTGGGAAAATTAATTATATCAGTAGTTGTTCCCTTTTTCCCAAGTAATGGATACCCAGCGTAGAAATGAGTTGAGATTTTAAATTTAGAGGAAAGAAATTAAATGATAATATGAGTATTTTAGTGAAAATATGATTATTTTGGAGAAAATATGGTTTTTTTATTAAGGAATATCCAGATAATATAAGCAAGATGAGTATGCAAACAGGATGAGGGGCTTGTTATGTTTAAAATCTTCGGCCGGAAAACAGATACAGTAGGGGAAAGGGAACTTCTGGAAATAGAAGTAAGTGAAGGGATAGATTGTCTGGGTGACTTCACATTCAACTTCCACTGGCAGCACAAAGGGGAGAAACTGGATCCCAGCTGGAAAATCCCTGGAAATGATTTAACCTTTGGTGAGGTAGTGGAACACCTGAAAAATAAGGGTGATGTGCGAATTAATGGTGATGCCGGGCACCGACTGGCATCCAGCATGGGTGTGGATCTACAGTACTTTGGTGGAACCGGTAGTGACATTCCAGTGGGGGACATCTATGTGGAAGGAGATGCTGACACCCGAATGGGGATCAGCATGACCAGGGGAAACATCTACGTTAAGGGAAAGGTAAAGGAACCTATGGGAAACCTGGTTGAGGTAAAATCCCAAAAGAATGGTTATAGGCAGTTCAGGAGCATAACCGATATTGTCACCAATGGATTGGGTGGTGACAAACTGGTGGGTTGTCAGTTTGCCGGTAAAAAGTTCATAATAAATGACGGTACAGTTAAGGACACCATAGGTGCCCGTTTAGATGTTCCAGCGGAGATCGTGAAAAGGGGAGATGTAGATCTCTCCACCGGGATACTAATGCGCAATGGCACCACCAGAATAAATGGAAACGCCGGTAAAAACACCGGCGCCCTCTTAAACGGAGGAACAATTATTATTGATGGTAACACCGATGATTTTACAGCCATTGACATGATCAAAGGCATTATTATCATTAATGGAAATGCAGGGAAGTTTTTAGCGGCCAACAAAAAAAATGGCATTATTCTAGCTAAAAATGGAAATCCAATACCGCCTGCCAGTGAAAAACCTCTTCAGAGTGTGGACCAGCAGCTACTCATTTCCCAGGGTTTTAATCCCAGTGGTTTTAAGAAGTTTGAGTAGATGAGTAAGAAGTTCGCGGAAGGATAATGGAGAATTTTCAGGGACCTAGTTGTAAAAATAAAACTTGATTAATTTTTCCTAAAAATATATTAACTAATATTTAAATTAATTCTAATAAGGCTTTATTTAAATAAAAAATGTTTAATGAGGTTTTTAAGCCTCCCAGTGAAGATTATGCTTTTCGAACTGTTTTTCCAAAACAATCACCAGGACAAAGCCAAATAACCCGGCCAAAATCACCGGTATCATTGAGTCCATGGAGGTTGTAATCTTTTCATAGGGTAATCTTAAGGTTCCTATCATCAGCCCCACCAGGAAAGCCATGGTCACTGATTTGTGATTTTTCAGAAGGTAATCCAGGAGGCGTGAGAATGATAAGATACCTATCACTGCCCCTAAACAAAATGTTAGAATATCAACAAATTTAAGCTGATTCAGGGCTGCCAGCATGTACTCATACTGGTTTAGAAGGAGCAAGAGAAATGCTCCAGAAATACCTGGAAGAATCATTGCACATACCGCCACCATTCCCGACAGGAAAATGATGGGCAGAGTATGATTGGCTTGTATTGGGTTTAATCCCACGAATATTATGGCAAAAACAAAGCCAAATACCGCGAAGGCAATGTTCTTAAAGTTGAGTTCATCCACATGTTTGTAAACGAAACCAGCCGATGCTAAGATGAGACCAAAGAAGAATGCAAAGGTGGGGGCGGTGTAAACGGACAACATAACCGTCATGATCTTGGACATGGTTAAAACCGCAACCCCGATTCCAGCAAGTAGAGGTATGAACAGGTTGAAATCCCATTTCAGAATTTCTTCTTTTGATTTTGCAAAATCACCCTTTAAGGCTGCTAAAACGAAGTTGGCATTTATCTGACTGATGGCATGAACCAGCCTCGGGTAAATACCTGTGATCAGTGCCATGGTGCCCCCAGAAACTCCAGGAATCACATCGGCAGTGCCCATTAACAACCCACGAAGAAATATTAAAATAGTATCACGGTAAATCTCAATTTTTCGCATGAATAAAATCTCCTAAAAACACTCTTAAGTAATAAAAGATTAATAGAATGATCGACTTTTTATCAATTAGATTCAGTTTTTTATCTCTCATTAGATTAATGTCTTTTTCTGTTTCAATTAAATATTTACGCTCATCTCCCTGTAAGTGTACATTTTTATAAAATGGTTGCAAGTGCTTTTTGAAACCAGTTTATTCCATTGTTGAAAGTGAATTGATAAAATTTTACATAGGTGTTTAGCTTTTTCTTGGATAT
>Ga0334882_1000769_pt1 | contig 45057 bp, 49 predicted proteins | sample GraSluR1_MG_5_FD_207226 | JGI IMG/M metagenome (GOLD analysis project Ga0334882, IMG submission 207226) | Sludge microbial communities from methane-producing bioreactor in Wageningen University, Netherlands - Granular Sludge_15_04-R1 | ecosystem: Engineered > Bioreactor > Anaerobic >... | reverse complement strand
AATTACGTTAAGGTAGAATACCCTTACACCAAAGATTTGATTGGCAGAATTGCCAAAGTTAAACTGACAGAAATTTCATCCAGTGGAAATTTTCTGGTTGAACTCATTGATTAAATTGCGAATTAACAGTTGAAAATGAATAAAATCACATATATAATTGAAAATAAATTTATTATATCATTTTTTTTGTGAAACTTCGTGGCTTTGTGGCTAGAATAATAATTGCCACTAAGACACTATGACACTAAGGATCACAAAGATGTTTATGAAATAATTTTTCAATTGTTAATACGCATTAAAAACTATTGTTGAATTTTTTTAGCATGAACTTAGAAAATATATGCCATCGGGTAAATGAGCTAACACGGAAAACAGGAGAATTCATCCGTGAGCAAAGGATCAATTTTACCATGGATAAAGTGGAGAAAAAAGGTCTCCACGATTTCGTTTCGTATGTGGACAAAGAGGCAGAAATGCGCCTTGTGAATGGCCTAACCCAAATTCTACCCGAGGCTGGTTTCATTGCTGAGGAAGGAACTGGAATGCTAAACCACAATGGGCTCAATTGGGTTATAGACCCATTGGATGGCACAACCAACTTTATCCACGGGTTACCCCCATACGCCATTAGCATTGGGTTGATGAAAAATGATGAAGTTATCCTTGGTGTAATCTACGAGGTAAGCCTCGATGAGTGTTTCTACTCGTGGGGAGATGGTAAGGCATTCCTGAATGACAAGCCAATGCATGTATCGAGTATTAATAGCGTGGACAACTCGTTAATTGCTACAGGTTTCCCCTACTACGATTACAATAGAATTGAACCCTTTTTGGAATCCATGGAACATTTCATGCGCTATTCGCACGGCCTACGCCGCTTGGGATCAGCTGCTACAGATCTGGCATATGTAGCCTGTGGAAGATTTGAGGCATTTTACGAGTACGGGCTAAACCCCTGGGATGTAGCTGCAGGTGCTTTTTTGGTGGAACAAGCTGGAGGTAACGTATCCGATTTTTCGGGCAAAAAAAAATATATCTTTGGCAGAGAAATAGTGGCAGCAAACAGCTCCGTTTTTCAACAGTTTCTATCAGTAGTATCAAGTTTTATGATGCATAAAGAATCATAAAAATACCATGAGGGCAATTCTATTCTTTCTTTTCTACATTTCAACATGGCTCATCGCTCAGATTCCCTCGAAGGTAATCTATAGAATTTCCGATTTCTCCGGTTTCATTGTCTATAGGATTGCCAAGTACCGCAGAAAGGTGGTTAGAGAAAACCTATTAAATTCTTTCCCCGAAAAAAGCATTGAAGAGATCAAAGAGATTGAAAAAAAATTTTACAAACATTTTTGTGATCTTTTCTACGAGAATATTTTCCTTCTCCATGCCAGTAGGGAAAGGGCACTTAGACGTTGTCGTTTTAATAACCTTGAGTATTTTGAAAAACTTTATAATGAGGGCAAAAGCGCCATCCTTGCCACTGGTCATTACGGAAATTGGGAACTTTACGCTTTAATGGGTGCAAAACTCAACCATATACCCCTTGGCGTTTACAAACCTCTTTCGAACAAACGTTTTGAAAAATTCTTAAACGCTGCCAGGGAGCGTTTTGGTGGTGTTCCTGTATCCATGAAAAAAACGCTAAAGGTCTTTAACCAGTTCAATCAGGAAAAAAAACCAGTTCTTTTGGGATTAATATCCGATCAAACCCCTGCTGCGGGAGATATTCATTACTGGACAACTTTTCTTAATCAGGATACTCCAGTATTTCTTGGAGTTGAAAAAATTTCCAAGAAATACAATCTCCCTGTGATATTTTGTAGCATGACCAAACTTAAACGCGGTAAGTACCAAGTAAACTTTGAAGTTTTATCTGAAAATCCTAAGGATACTGAACCTTACGTTATAACCGAAATGCATGTAAAAGCCCTAGAAAATCTAATACGTAAACAGCCCGAGTTTTGGCTCTGGTCACATAGAAGGTGGAAGCGGAAATACCTTAAAACTTCTAATCAAGAAGGAGAATGAAAAGCATTGCCATTGTCATTTTGAATTGGAACGGAAGACCTTACCTCGAAATGTTTTTACCTGGGGTAGCCGAGAATTCAAAACTTGATAGCCATAAAATAGAAGTTGTGGTTGCCGACAATGGCTCTACGGATGATTCGTTGATCTGGCTAAAAATCAATATGCCAAGTATTCGCACCATTGAATTTCAGAAAAACTTTGGTTTTACAGGTGGATATAATCTTGCACTTAAGCAAATAGAAGCAGACTACTATTTACTTCTTAATTCGGACATTAAAGTTGAAAATGGATGGCTATCACCCATGCTTAACTTTATGGATTCTAACCCCATGGCTGCTGCTTGTATGCCAAAAATGCTCAGCTACGACAACCCAAAAAATTTTGAATATGCAGGCGCTGCAGGCGGTTTTATCGATTTATTTGGATACCCTTTTTGCAGGGGTCGAATCCTAAATTCGATTGAAGAAGATATAGGACAGTACGATCAGGATACTGAAATTTTTTGGGCTTCGGGTGCATGCCTATTGGTTAGAGCAAAGTATTATTGGGATGCCGGAGGATTAGATCCTGATTTCTTTGCACATATGGAGGAAATTGATCTCTGCTGGAGATTAAAAAGGTTAGGGTATTCCATTTGGTGCGTTCCCAAATCAAGGGTTTTCCATGTTGGAGGGGGCACTCTTCCCAACAACAATCCAAGAAAAGTATACTTCAACCATAGGAATAACCTTGCCATGCTGCTTAAAAATTTAAGCAGGAAAAGGCTTATTCCAGTTATGGTTTTCAGATATTTCCTCGATATTGCCTCAATATTTGGTTATGCTTTAACAGGGAAACCCATGTTCTCCTGGTCGGTTGTGAAGGCTCACCTTTACTTTGCCCGGTGGGCAATTAAGATCATCCGGAAAAGAAGGGCTATCAAAGAACCTAAGATATCTCTGTATCCCTATAGCATTATCTTTCAGTTTTTTTTCAAGAAAAACAGGATATACTCGCGATTGCCCAAGGTTTAGAAAAAAACTACTTATTTCTTTTGGAGAAAACTAAATTTTGCAATCCCAATCTTTTGCAAAAAGTAGCTGATTGATACCTTTATTACACCAAAACCATAGGTAATGCTACGCATAATATTTATTGATGATGCTTCTTCGAAGTATTTTGTTGGGCAAGTAATCTCAGCAATTTCGAAACCCGCGTAAAAAATCTGAGCGATCATCTGGTTATCAAAGATAAAATCGTTTGAATTGAGCTTATAGGGAATGGAGCGAAGCACATTACCCGAAAAAGTACGATATCCAGTATGGTATTCAGAAAGCTTCTGGTTCATCATAATATTTTGGAACAGGGTCAATAGCCTGTTCGCAATGTATTTATAAATTGGCATTCCCCCTTTCAATGCTCCATTTCCCAAAATTCTCGATCCAAAAACAACCTCGTAAACCCCACTGGCAACAAGATAACACATAGAATAGATTAGTTTCGGAGTGTACTGATAATCGGGGTGTAGCATTACTACAATATCGGAATTTAACTCCAATGCCTTATCGTAACAACTTTTCTGGTTCCCCCCGTATCCCTTGTTTTCATCATGCTTTACAATATGCTTTATCCCCAACTTTTCGGCAACTTCAAGGGTTTTATCTCTGCTAAAATCATCAACAAGTATCACATGATCAACTATGTCAAAGGGAATCTCATCATAAGTTTTTTCCAGAGTTTTTTCGGCATTATAAGCAGGAAGCACTACAGTTACAATCTTGTTATTAATCATATTGATGAGTGTTTGAAGATCTTTTCATGAAAACAAATCCATTCTTGCGGTACAAAACCTCTAAATCGGTATACTTTTTTAAGGTTTCATCGGCTCTATGTACTTTCACCACAAAGTAGGCATCACGGTCAATATCGCCAGTTAGTAACCAGTTGGAATCATAAGATAACTCGTTATCCGGTTTTTCCTTTTGGGCATAGAAGTAATGGGCATAACTCTTATATCTAAGGGGTTGAACATAAACATTTTCCCCCTGCAGACTCTTAAAAAATTCAATGGCAGCCCTTTGCGAATACCCCTCGATTCGATGTACCACACATACCAGGGTAAGGTTTACAAAAACCAGAACTGCTGCAAACAAGGAGATTACAGCAATCTGCACGTTTCTCTTCCTTAAGAAATAGTAGGCAATAAGCCCTAGAATCATAAAAATACCGATAATTATCTCATACCCCGCCCATCCAACTTCTGCCTGAAGGTTACCCACTGCAAACGGATCCTTGATGATATCCATTGCAATGATTCTTTCTTTAAACCTATCAATAAGAGGAAGAGCTATAACAGCAAGACCAAATAAACACCCTAACGGGTATATCAGGTATGATAACCATTTCTTGGATTCTGTTTTGCCTGAAAACAATGCATAGATGTACCAGGCAGCCAATAATGTCAACGGGAAGTAGCCCAATGAGGAGTAATGCAGAATTTTGGTTTTTACAATGGTGAAAAGGATCAGGACGGTGAGCAGTAAGATTACCATTACAAGCCTGAAATGCTGCTGAAAGGATGAAAATCCTTCAATTTTCCTGAATGCAGGCAGGGCAAAAATTGATGCAGGGAAGACACCTATTAGCAAAACCACGAAGTGGTAAAGCAGAAAACCTCCATGCCCCGCATCCTTGGTTTGAAACAAACGAATTTGATATTCAATAAAATCGGCAATTATGGTGTAGTTTCCAATGGCAATCTGGAGTATGAACCATAGACCTCCCGTTACTACAAGGGCAACTCCAAATAGCACAATTTGTCCAAAGGAAAATTTAACCTTGAATTTTCTGAAAATCAAAAGCACAAAAACCGTTATGGCGTATATCAGAAATGCCACTGGACCCTTGGTTAAAACCCCTAGTCCTATGAAGAATCCAGAAAGTAGTGCCTGTAGCCATTTCTTTTCTTGGTTATCAATGCCTGAGTAAACGATGAAAAAGTATATTCCAAGGAAAATGAAAAGGTTGAACCATGGATCGATGATACCCGATTTAAAGTAGAAGAATGGAAGAACTGAACCCACGTAGGTCATGGTCCAAATTAAACCAAAATTTTTGCTAACCAACTTTTTACCAATACCGTAAAGAGTAGCAATGGTTACAATGCCGCAAATGGCATTGGGAAATCGGGCTGCTAACTCGGTTATTCCAAAGATCTTCATCGATAACACCTGCATCCAGATGAAAAGGGGAGGTTTTTCCCAGAAGGGTATAAAGTTGATCTGTACTGTAAGGTAATCGCCTGTGAGAATCATTTCCCTTGCCGATTCGGCAAAGTTAATCTCGTCCCAATCGAAGAGATGAACCTTCCCAAGAAATGGAATAAAGAGCACTGCTCCAAGAATGATCAGGATTAAATAGTTCCTGTCAATTTTCCTTAGCCAATTTATCATTTTTTTGAGGATAGCTGTTTTTGTAATGATCTGTCAAGCCAACTTGCCTTCCAACGATTTACAATGTAAATCGATAATATAGCTGTGATAACCCCAATAAAGGAGCCAGCTAAAACATCGGGAAAAAAGTGTTGAGAGAGGTGCATACGTGAGTATCCAACCAACAATGCCAAAAGAAAGTAAAATACCCTTAAATAGCTATTTTTGGTTGTAAATATTAGACAAAAGAAAAGCGCAAAGGCAGTTGCGGTATGTCCCGAAGGGAATGTATGCAACTTGAGAACCTTAATCCCCTCCACGAGGTGCAGATCATAAATCCCTTCAAAAAAAGTTCGGGGACGAGGCATGCCCTTAAATGCAAACCGTTTGAGCAGCTGAGCTATCAACCCCGACGAAAGGAAAGCCATGAACTGAGTAAAACTACTCCTGAAACTAAAGAAAAGAAGTAATAGTATTACAGCCACGGCAGAAAGTCCATCGCCCAAGTGCGTTAGGTATTTGAATACAAAATCTGCAAATGGTGTTGCTTTGCTATTAATGAAAATATGAATATCAGCCTTACCAAACACTAAAACCAGTGTAATCCCTAAGGCTAAAAAGACAAGATATGAGTAAAGAATTTTGGAATTTCTTCGAAGGAGCTCTTTCATTTTCTGTTTAATTTTTCGCAAAGATAGAAAAACAAGGTTAAAGTGGGCAAGGTTAAAGTTTTAATCATTTTGGTATCGGGGTCATTGGATTGAATAAGTCTGAGATAATCTGATGAATTAATAATCCCTTTGATCATTTTTAAAATATCCATAAATTGCAACCCAAATTATCGAATATGAAAATTATCTGTATTGGCCGTAACTATGCAGAGCATGCAAAAGAGATGAGTTCCCCCCTACCCCAGGAACCCGTTTTCTACCCAAAATTCACCAATGAGCTACACCACGAGATTGAGGTAGTGATTAAGATTTGTCGTCTGGGGAAAAATATCAGCGAGAAATTTGCACCTCGCTACTATAAAGAGGTTGCACTGGGAGTCGATTTTACTGCACGAGACCTCCAACGTCAATGCAAGGAGAAGGGTTTGCCCTGGGAAATGGCAAAGGCTTTTGATGGATCGGCTCCCATTAGTCAGTTCATTCCCATCGCCAATTTTGAAAGCATTCACTCCGTTGATTTCAGGCTTGAAGTAAATGGAAAAATCGTTCAGCAAGGCAATACAGCCGACATGATCTTTGATTTTAACAAGATTATCGCCTACGTATCGAAGTTTATGACCCTAAAAACTGGCGATTTGATCTACTCGGGAACACCATCAGGCGTTGGTCCTGTAAGCATTGGTGACAGGCTTAGAGGATATCTTGATGGAAAGATGATGTTTGACTTTTTTGTAAGGTAACTGTGCTCAATTCATATTGCACTTTACCCACCCAACTTAAAACATGCATACCTCCAATTGCTTGTAATTTAAATTAAAACTACAAATAACTTGTATCGTAATTTTATTTCAAATTATTCTATCTTAGCAATTCCAATAAATAGCAAAATTAAATGAACATGTTTATTTTTCTTTACTAAAAATCAACCCTATGAATTCTTCAATATTCCGTATGAAATCTTTGCCATTTCTATTAGTTTCAATGATCCTTCTTCTTAGTTTAAATACTAAATCGTACTCCATTTCCGAAGTCAATAAAAAGGCAAAAGATAGATACATCACCATCAATGGTCACCTATTCAGCGATATGTCGAGTGGTATTGAAACAATAGTGGATGAAAACTCCAATAAAATCACCCAACCAACGAGTATTATTGGTGAGGTTACTCAAGGGATGGTTGTAAAAAAAGTTCACAAGATTAGGTATTCGCGTATGCAAGTAACGATTGAGGATGGAAGAAAAGGTTGGGTCGATATCCAATTAGTTTCACCCTCGGGAGAGAAGGATGCCTACCTAATGTATCGTGTTAAGCTGAATGAACTGATGGCACAACCCCAGAAAGGAAACACAGCAGTTCCCATTAGCGACGAAAATAGGAACATAGATTTTAAAAGGAATACTCCACTAAAAGTTTTAGAATGGAAATTTGAGGAAGGTAAGAACAAGAACAGTTTATTCGACTCTGGTACCTGGTGGGCAAAGGTTGAAATTGATGATCACACCGGCTGGCTTGAAAATTCAAAATTCAGGTTCAAAGGCCAAATGTTCGATACAGCAATACCCATGATTTGGTATCCCATTCGGTGGATCACCCGACTGCTAGGTGATGGATTCTGGGCGGGTCTTTTCATTATTATTCTGTTAGTTGTTCCAATGTTGATGGGCTATGCCATTGCCCGTTTCATTTCAACAAAAATTAGATTTCTCCCCAATTTCATTCTTTACTTTATAATCATTTTAGTTGGTTTTTTGATATACTCCAACACTTTCATGAGCATTTATGATGCATCAACCTTTAATCGTGCTGGTGGAATTAGCATGACATTTTACGGAATAATAGTTTTAACAGTGGCTGTAGCAACTTTTTTTTACATCCGAAAACTAATTTTTGAAACTCGCTGCCCCGATTGCCGGCACTGGAATGGTAGTGTTTTGGATAGCAGTAAATTAAGTGAAACCAATATAACTAAAACTGTTACATGGCGCTACTACAATGGTACTGAAGAAAAAGAGGTCACACATACTACCATAGAACACTGGGAGGATTTTTGCAATTGCAGCAATTGTGGTTTTTGCTGGAAGATACGCCGAATTGAGAAAAGCGAGTATAAGCAGTAATGAACAAATCATTAGTTTTCAAAAATGCATTCCAACAAAGGAATAAGATATTGAGGAATAGGGGGTTGAAGTTGATCCGTAATTATGCTTGAAAACTAATTTTGAAATTATATTGCCAAAAAATAATAAACAGAACAAATTCAGATAATTAACAATTCTCTGAGAAACTATTTAAATTTTGTTTGATAATTATGACAAGCAAAGTTAAGTAAAAAAAAGATTTCTCACTTCCTGCCCGACTAAGTCATTCAGGCAGGCGTTCGAAATGACAAGGATAATATCAAGGAATAGGGTGGTTGGGCGGAAAAGGTAAATGTTGGTATTTTTAGTGTACCAACATTTACCTTTTCCCCCCAACCACATTAATTAACTCCAGAAAATGTCATTTCGAACCCCGTTTTTTGGGGTAAGAAATCTTTTGTGACAAAATTTAAGTAGTTTCTGAATTCTTCTATCAACTTTTTAGAGTTGTACGTCTTACCTCAAGGGCTGCACTTTTTCCGGCTAACCAGCCAGTAGAGTAAGCGATCTGAAGATTAAACCCACCTGTTGAACCATCCAGATCGAGTAGCTCTCCCGCAAAGTATAACCCCTTTACCAGCTTCGACTCCATAGTTCTTGGATTCACCTCTTTGAGGGATATGCCTCCAGCAGTGATAATGGCTTCGTCCCAGCCTCGATAACTATCAACTCTAAATACTATCTTTTTTAACCAACTCCTTATTTCATCTAATTCTTGAGAAGAAATTCTTGAAACTGGTTTCTGAGCAGCTAAATTAAGCTGATCGATAAGTGTGTAAACAAGTTCTTTGGGAAGAAGTTTTCTGACAATATCCACCAATGCGCTCCTTGGGGCATCCTGAATTTCTCGCTTAATCCGCGCATCCAACTTTTCAATGTCAAGGGCAGGTTTTAGATCAAGGTGTAGTTCAACCTTTGAATCCTGATCAATGGCATCGACAATTGTGCGGCTTAGCCTTACTACAATAGGACCATCTAGCCCAAAAGGGCTTAGCTCAAGCTCGCCAAATTCTTTGGCCTTCTTTTTCCCATTGATAAATAACGATAGGTTAACATTTTTCAAAAACAACCCATTGGCATCCTTTAAAACGGGTGTAGTTTCAACACCCATAAGAGCAGGACGTGGTGGAAATATTTTGTGTCCGCATTCGCGAGCTAGACGATAACCATCGCCAGAAGAGCCTGTGGCGGGATAAGATTTGCCTCCAGTGGCCAAAACTACACAATCGCAATATATAGTTTGGGTTAAAGGTTTATTTGATTTCGTTGATATGTATGTTAAGCCAATAGCTCTTCCATGCTCAATCCTTATTCCGTCCACCTGGGCATGGCAAATGATTTCAACCCTATAGCTTTGAGCCCACCTTATAAGTGCCTCTGCAACATCTTTAGCTTTGCCACTTGCAGGGAATACCCTTTGTCCCCTCTCGAAAATAGTTTCAACACCCTGCTTATTAATCAAATCAATGATATCCTGAGAAAAAAATTCTCGAAAAGCATCGCGAAGAAAGTTAGGTTCTGGGTTTATCTCCTCTAAAAATTCATCCAGAGGCTTAAGGTTGGTAATATTGCAACGCCCCTTTCCTGTAATCCTCAACTTACGGGCAGGTTTCTCCATCTTCTCAAGAAGCAAAACACGACTCCCCTCCATGGCTGCTTTTCCTGCGGCTAACAATCCGGCAGGTCCTCCACCAACAACCACAACATCGTATTTTATGCTCATGAGGCTTTATTTCTTGTTGATATAAATAATTACAGCTATGGCAAATTCTTTTATGAAAGCAGATCACAAAAAATGAAATTACATGAATCCCAAATTGTCAAGGATTATTACCCCCTCTTCAGTTTGATCGAAGATCAAACTTATTTTGGAAATTTTATCGAGTTGAAATTGTTCATTTAAACCAACAAATCTATCCAATTTAAAGTTGTAAAACTGATAAAGGCTTTCTGAACCCGGTGTTGATGTTAAGAAACCAATCTTTGCCAGCTTAGCCTCCAGCTGGGGCTGAAGAAATGAGAAGTCAGACAATTTGAATTTTAAAGTCTCTCCGTTTTCATCTTCAATTTCTATTGTAAAATCAATGGCTTCTCTCACGCCATTTTTTTTCTCTTTATCTATGCTTTTCTTTTCTTCGATTGCATTCTTAACTTCAACATTTTCATTGTTTAATATAGATACATCGGGTATTGAGTCGTTCCCTTTCTCCTTTTCCTTCGGAAAAGGATTACTGTTCTCATTTGCATCGGCAAGAGAGAAGAATAGAGCCCTGTGCTTTGTTGGGTTGAAGAACCCTTCGGGAATTGTGATGGAATACCTTGCGGTAAGTGAATCGTTTTCATTACTATTCCAACCAATATATGCAGCCCTGGTATCCTTATCACCCCACTTGATTTTTACCATTTGCTCCCTCCAAACGGTTAGGTTTTCGGCATCAATTGTACCTCCTTCCCTTGTGGTTGTGGTCAGATCAATATCTTCGTTGTATTGACAAATGTAATCCATATCACTGTGGTCAAACCTATTGAGGTATATCGTCTCAGGAAGCCAGTTTTTACCTGTACGATAATCCATGAATAAGGGTAAGTATTCATCCCTGTCTTTCAATGTGATTTCGAGGAACGCAGAGATGAATGTTTGTGCAATCTTTTCCTGATCTTCACCTGGCATAAGTTGCCTAAGGTTAATTAGGTTGATTCGTGGGCTGGAAGAATCCTTTCTTCCCCACCTTGTGTTGAACTGCCCATGATTTGCATTGAAAATGTAAAGCGAAGCCTTAAAACCTTTAAAACCTTCTGAAAAGTTTACCCTTTCGTATTGCCTCATACCCACAAATGATTGTACATCAGCATCGTGGGAACCATGAAGAGTAAAATAATTCACGTCTTTTAAGGGTGTACTTATACCTGCGGGTTGATATTGACCATCGCAGGGAGCAATGGCAATAACTGATTTCAGATTGAAACCGTAATCGAATTGAACTCTGAAATTATCGGGGTAATAGGGCAACTTATTGAAAAGGGCTGCATGACCAACCGCTTCACCACCCCTTGAATGCCCAATAAGCGAAATATTATCCATATCGACTTTCTGGTAAAAAACCGAAGTGGAATCAGCATTCCATTCTCGCCACAGCTTAAGGTGCTCTAAAAGCATCCATCCTCTGGCATCGTTTTCGGTTTGCAAACCCTTAAAAATATTGGTAAAGGAGCCATTAAAAAAGTTTTCATCAACCGACGCAAATATGAATCCTCTACTCGCCAACAATTTCCCAAGATATTCGTATCCTGGATCTGAGAAATCCTGAGCAAGATGATTCCCATGAACTATCAATACCAAGGGGTACTGCCCAATACCCTCGGGATACCAGACCCGTGCATTTCGGGGTAATGATTTCAAATCAAATCCAAAATACCTGGTACGCAATTTACCCTGAAAACCATCCCATCCATCAACCAAAAACGATCCATCAACGGAATCAGTCCGAATGGTAACCTCCGAAGCAAACTCTTTTCTCTGCTTGTCAACTCCGCTTCCATAGGTAAGATAAAAAACATTATACTCACCACGGATACCGGGATCTTCAGCCTGTATATGCTCTGGTCGAAATTCTCCCTTTAATGCAGCAATCTCTGGCATTTCTATGGCCTTTCCATGGTGTATCAACCACCAGGTAAAAAGGACTAAACCTGTAAAGCCAAGCAAACCAAAAATTGTAACAGATATTTTCCCAGATAATGCGAACTTATTCATTTGCCCCTTGACTATAACCATAATTGCACCACCGGCAAAAGCGCTAACTGCAAATAGGTAAAGGAAAATTATAAGACCACCCTTCGGTGAAAAGGTTAGCTGTAGAAAAACGATGAAAAAACATACAATCATTGCAACCCATAGGAATGAAGGAATCCGATTAAGAAGTCTGAAAATTAATTTTGATAGTAAACCAATTAAAATTCCTCCGGTAATTAAAAAAATTGTCATGATTAGCACATTTACAAAACCTATGTGCTTGATAAGTAATGAACTTGGAATAATAAGAAGTAAAACGGCGACAATAAGAATACCCCAGGCTGCACCACGAATAGCTGTTTCTGAGGGTTTAAAAAAATTTAGTTTCCCAACGATTAGTTTCCAAACCTTTGAAATACTGCTTATAATTTTCCCTTTCTTTTTTGTTTCCACGATGATATAATTAAAGGTTAGATAAAAATTTGATTCAAAAAGTTAGAAAAGCAAATTAATCCAGCGATCTATAAACCGGGTATCTCATGAAACTCTTCTCAAAATATGGCGATCGTTGGTATAGAAAATTGAGTTGTGCATAGGAGTTTGATGCGAATTCTTTATCATTCCTTCGCTTTGTTTCAAATTCTTCCCTCAACAACGCATCGTTTGCAAGCATCATCCCGGCATAATCCTCAAACACATAGGGCGAGAAGTACTCCTTACGCTGAAGGATGGGATCAAAAAAGTTCCATGCGAAGAACGAATCGTAAGCCTGTGGCTCAAGCATCTGAACAATGTACTCATTGGCAGGCTGATCGGTGGGTACAATATAATCGCCCCGGTAAAATTGAATGGGTTGCTTATCGATGCGCACATCAATTTCATAATGTAAGTAACTGCCGTTATAGGGTCTTGGATAGGTCTTATAGTCGACAATATAGTATGCATCAACTTCCATAAGGGTGTCTTTATTAATGCGTTCCAGACAAACATCATTTATAGCCAAACGATAAACAACATCGCGCCATGCTTGAGGAATGATATAGAACTTGGGTTTAGTAACAATTAAGGTTGGATTATAGTGCCGATAGTATGGAATATCCTTAACAAATGGCTTTTCCCTATTGTACCATAATCTTTTCCCACCGGTAATGCGACTATCAAGATATTCGGCCTCGTAACCTTTGAATTTTATGGTTTCAACATTAGAAGAGTCCAATTCCCAATGCAAAACAAAATCTGTCTTTTTTGAGATGAACACATCAGCTTCATCTTTCCTTATTTTCAAATCGTGTCCATACAATTTTGTAAAATTTAAAGAAGCCTTAATGAACTCGTAGGTTGCCAACACCCTATCGGCAAAGGGCTTAAACATGTGAGCTTCGGTCATCAACACAATGGTGTTAAACAACCGCCCATAACCGGTTGTGTATCTTGGCGAATTGACATACTGCTGTAATCCGCTTTCGGGCAGGCTTCCCATAGGTGAAACGTATGGAATCATCTCGTATCCCGATTCAATCATCTTTTGGTATAGTAATGGCTCCAATTCTTTTTCCATCAACTCACCTAGCATGGGCGGTAATTCCTGAGGATGGCTAGGGATAAGGGTCATAACGTACTGATAATCTGCTCCGTTGGTTGTATGAGTGTCAATAAGCAAATGAGGTTTCCAGCGATGGAAAATCTGGGCGAAGGAACGTGCATTGCGGCTGTTCATGGGGGTAAAATCCCTGTTCAAATCCAGATTCTTTGCATTTGCTCTAAATCCCTGCTCGGCAGGACCATTCTGGTTTGCCCTGTTAAAAGGAGAGCGATTAAGGGAACCCCCAATGTTATAAACAGGAATAATACAAAGAACTGTGCTATCCATCAATTCCCACATACCATCAACATTATCGAGGATATCCCTTGCCATCTTAAGGCTGGCATCAATTCCACAGGGTTCACCCGGATGTATCCCATTGTTAACCATTACTATTCTGTATCCTTTTTGTCTGAGGATTGCCGGATCAAAAATTCTTGATTTAGAAATAACAAAAAGGTGCAATGGTTTTCCCACATCGGTTTGCCCGTAGGTAATGAGTTTTGCCGTGCGATACTGATTATCCAGCGCTTTATAAGCGCCGATTACCTCTGGATATGTTAGGCTTTCATTGTATTGATAACGCAACTCAATTATAGCCTTACTGTCAGTTGAACTAGTTTTAACAAATCTAACTAACATCAACGAAACTATAAAAAGCACTACAAGTGCCATGTAATAAAGGAAAAATCTTTTCATATCAATAGATTAATTGATTTATCATTAGATTTTTTATGCCCAAAAAGGTTGATTCAAAGTTCACCATTTTTGATTATTAATTGATCTCAATTCATCTCTTAATTCACAAAAAAAATTATTTATCTCCTGTGAATGGTAATTATTTAAGGCAAAATCGATGGTCGGGAAAATATCCATTTTACGCTCAATAAGACAATCTTTCAGTAGGCAAACTATTTCACGATTTGCATTGGCAATCCCTTTGTTAGTTACTTTTGGTTTCTCAATACATTCAAAGAAACTAAAAGCGATTTCGAACCTTGCTCTGTGCTTATGAACGAATTGTTTAATAAAGGAGTAGCTGTTCTGGAAATTGGTAAAACGGTTTTGCAAGTTCTTTATCACCGCCTTAGGCAGTAAATCAACGGAGATGCCACGGATAAGGTAAATTTCAACATATCGGAGTATTCCAATATACCCAAAAGCATCCAGATCATCGGCAGCGGAAACAATACTATGTATTGATTCTAAATCCTTATTACCATTTTGGCTGGGACATTTTACCTTTTTATCATCATGTCTCTCAATTGCAGTAAGAATATCGCTGAGATTGGCAACATGTCTGTCAGAATTATTTTTAAAGAATTGCTCGCAGTAAAGACGACTTTGATAGCCGTGTTCCTCGCTCTTATCAACAATAAGACCAGTATCATGAAAAAGAGAAGCAATCAATACACCCTCTAAAGTTTGCCTATCGACCTTGATTCCCACCAAATCCAATTCATACATCAAATCACGACAGAAGTTCCAAACCCTTAAATGATGCTCAACATCATGGGAAGGTAAATGGGTATTATGGTAAAGTAAATCGATGTGCCGATGAAGAACTTTCAGCCATTCATTTTCTACCTGATCAACAATACGCCTATGTTCTGACATTGAGAATACATTTAAAACTTAAAAGGCAGAAAATTATTAAATTTTCTGCCTTTTAACAAAATGGTTTTCTGCGAAAATTTACACCAACTGTCCCTGTTCTGTTTCTAGAATATCGAAAGCCAGTTCGAGTATTGTGGTGTCGTCGAGTGTAACAATTCCGCCATCGGGTCCCTGCTCGTAGTGGAAACCTACCGATTCGCCCCTTTCGTAATCCGTGCCGCCGAAATAATTGCGAACGGTTTCTACATTCATGTTCAACTTATCTGCAATGTTCTGCATCGTTCCGTCAGGGAGCTGGTCCTTAATCCGCCTAAGCTCGTTAAAGGTGATGGTTTTAGTCATATTTGAAAAGGATTTTATTAGTATAATATTATGCAATAAATATATGAAAACATATCGAATTAAAAAAAAGAAAACCAACCAACACAACTAGATTAACTTAGTTTAACAGCCATTTTTTGTCTTCCATTTAATACTCTACACTTTTTGACACAACAACTTTACTTGCTAACATTAACTTTTCTTAATTTAGCAAGCTATTTTGTTTTCCTTGTTTTGTATGCTGTTCCAGCCAAAATGTTTTTTTATCCCAATTCATTAAACGTTTTTGACCAAGGATTGTTATCATTTCTTCTGAGTATTTTGCAATTTTGCGATTGCCTTTTGATAATCAGACATTAAGAAATTGAAACTTTTTACATTTTCACCATTTACAATAAATGCATAAATTATCCTTAGTAGTTACTGATCTCGATGGCACGTTGCTTAGCTCAAATAGCGAGGTGAGCGATATAGATATAGCAACCCTTAAAATGCTTGGAGAAAAAGGGGTAGTTAGAGTAATCGCCACAGGTCGATCACCCTTCTCGTTTGATAAGGTAATTGACAAAGATTTCCCCTTTGATTACCTAGTTTTCTCATCTGGAGCAGGAATAATGCATTGGCAAAACAAAAATATTCTTTATTCAACTGAGCTTAATAGCAGTGATATTCAGAATGTTGTTGATGAACTAATTTTTCACAATGTTGATTTTATGGTTCACGAACCCATACCCGCCAACCATCGATTTCTTTACCATTATACGGGTAGTAATAATAGTGACTTTTTAAAACGGGTGGAGATTTATAAACCATTTTGTCGTCCCTATATTCCAGGGGTTCCGTTTGACGCTAATGCAACACAGATTATTGCTGTGTTACCCCATGATGTGGATTGGTTCGAAAACCTCAAGAATCGTTTTCCGTTGCTTAAAGTTATACGTGTAACATCCCCTCTCGATGGTCATTCAATCTGGATGGAAATTTTTCCACGGGATGTATCCAAAGCTCATGGAGTTCGATGGATATGTAATAATCTCAACATTAACCTCGAAGAGGTTATTGCCATTGGCAACGATTTTAATGATCTGGATATGCTCTGCAGCGTGAAAAGAAGTTATGTGGTGGATAATTCGCCCCATGAACTAAAAACTAGATTTATAAATGTGAGATCTAACAACGAGTCAGGGTTTAGCCATGCAGTTGAGATGGCAATGAATGAAGGAATTAACTAAAAACACTTAGCCTAATAATTGATTATGGATTCTTTAACACACATAGTTCTTGGCACAGCAACCGGAGGTGCAGTACTTGGAAGGAAAGCCGGAAACAAAGCGCTCTTTTGGGGTGCTCTGGCGGGATCGATTCCTGATTTTGATGTTGCAATTACCTCGTTCTATGAGCCTGTTGAATCACTATTCGTACATCGAGGATTTAGCCATTCCATCGTTTTTGCTTTAATAGTTGCTCCTTTGCTTGGGTGGATTATATCAAAAATTCATAGAGATGTTAGTTTCCGACATTGGTCATTGATGGCTTTTCTAGCGATTCTAGTTCACATAACAATTGATTGCTTTAATACCTATGGAACCGCATTGCTTGAACCATTCAGCGGTATGCGTCTTGCTTTCGACTCCATAGGAATAATCGATTTTGTTTTACTAATCCCAATCCTAATATTAATGATTATTGCCATTTTTCAGCCAAAATTTACCAATAACCGAAAAGTCCTTTCCATAGTTGTATTAGTTTACACTTTGCTATTTGTTTCCTTTTCTGTAGTAAATAAAGTTATTATTGAAAGTAATATAAAAAAACAAATTGTCAGTCAACAAATTGATTACAAAAATGTTAAAACAGCTCCATTGCCATTAACAAACTTTTTATGGCTTATTCTTGCCGAAGATTCCAATGGATATCATTTTGGCTATTACAGCAATTTTGATAAAGATACAGTTAGCCTAAAGTATATCCCAAGGAATGAGCAGTTACTCGCTGAATTATCAGAAAATCATAAGGTTAAGGGATTAATTCGTTTTACCGATGGTTTCTATACCGTTAATAAAAAAACCGAAGGGTCGCTATGGCTATACGATTTACGTTTTGGTAGTATGGCTTTTGAAAGCGAGGATGATTGGTACGTTTTTTCTTTTCAAATCGATCAAATAGATAAAGATATTATTGTTTCCCGTGCTCACCCAAACCGAAGTTTTGGGTCAAAAACTTTTGGCTTGTATTGGAAAAGAGTTTTTAGGGATCTTAAATACCAATGAGAATTAAATATCAGATCATTAATAAAAATTGATTAGTTTTTATTCATAAATAAATTTTTTATTTCATAAACCTATTTGATTTCGATTCTTGTTTTTTCTATATTTACTGCTGATTTTTCATCGAAAATATAATGGTATGGCAAGTATAAATGGGTTGTACATTAAAGGCACCAGTAAAACTCCAGAAATCGAATTTACTCCGGGTTTATTATATATTTCAGGAAGGTCTATCCCCGAGGATTCAGTTGCTTTTTATCAGCCTCTTGTTAGATGGATTGAAGCATACCTTTCCAGTCCAGAAAAGTTTACCAAGGTTAACTTTAAGATAGAATATATTAACAGTGGCTCTAACCGATTTTTGTTCACCATACTAAAAATGCTTGATAAGAGCTTTAAGGAAGGTTTAAATATTGCGATATCATGGTATTACGAATCAGACGATGATACCATAAAAGGTTTAGGTCAAGATCTTCAAACTTTTATCGAAATACCTGTTAACATGGTAGAAATTTAGTTTATCCCCCTGACTATGTATAAGTGTAAAGTTTGCGGTTATATTTACGATCCAGATCAAGGCGATCCTTCGCAGGGTATTGATCCTGGAACCCCATTCGAAGAACTACCACCCCAATGGCGATGCCCCATTTGTTCTGTTTCAAAGGATGATTTCATTGAACTAGACACGTAACATTAATAAATTATTGTAAGTACATCAAAAGGCGAGAAGCATTAAATGCTGATCGTTAAACTTTTTTGCTGTTTCTGTGTTTGTAGCTACATAGTAGTGACTATAATCTAACATAAATACTATAAACATGGAATTTACTGTAAGTTTTTCAGGAAAAAAACAAGTAATTGCTCACATGGGTGAGCATAATATTATTACCGATCAACCTGTGTATGCTGGTGGTGATAATGAGGGTCCATCACCCTTTTCACTTTTCCTTGCATCGTTGGGTACTTGTGCAGGCATTTATGTCAAATCTTTTTGCGACCAAAGAGGAATACCCACAGACGATATTAGGATTATTCAAAAACATATTTTTAATCCTTCAACGCAAATGATTGAAGGAGTTGATCTAATAATTGAACTTCCTGAATCATTTCCTGAAAAGTATAAGGAAACTGTTATAAGGGCAGCTGATCAATGTGCAGTTAAGAAACATTTTCAGCATCCTCCTTCAATAAACGTACATGCTTCACTAATGGTACAGTAGTTTGTTGGGTGTATACAAAGAAAAAAGCTGGAATCAACCCAGCTTTTTGCCATTTAAAAAATATTCATTTATGTTTTCTTCTGCTGAATCCGTACCTTCGCTGCAGGTTCTCTCGCAGTTACAGGTTTTGACTTAGGAATTGCCTTTTTCGTTGCAGCACGTTTTTTATCTTCAACTCCAACCTTCTTTGATTGAGACTTTTTCTTTTCCTCCGGATGTTTACTATCCTGATCTTCTTCAACTTTTTCTGGTTCTTTTTCTGTCTCTTCCTCTTCAGAAAAATCGAGCATTCCTAAACCCTGCAAAAGATTGTACCATGTAACAACTTTTTTAATATCTGATGTATAAACTCTTTGGTCATTGTAATCCGGCAGAAGTTGCGTAAAAAAGGTTTTCAACTCATCGTTACTTGCCTTATGCGATATGGTTGGCGCTCCGTTTTCCTTATTTTTAATAAGCTCCAAAACTTCTCTTAATGGTTTTTCGGCATCGTTAGTATAAATTGCGATGTCGGAAAGGGCACTAACCTTTGCTGATGACGAAATGTGTGTACGTTTGCCATCAATCATCGATTCGACGATAATTCCATTTCGCCCCTGCGAGATAAATTTAAATAAACCAGGCTGACCCGAAATTGCCATGATATCTTTTAACGCCATATTCAGTAGTTTGATAATTGTTATTACAAATGTATTAAAAAATTAAAAAAAACCTAGAAATGCTAGTGTATTAATTAAACCCTCTATCACGTTTAATTTTTTCGTATGCTTCATTTACCTTTTTAAACTTTTCCTCCGATGCCTTGCGAATATCATCGCCCAAATGCCCCAGCTTATCTGGATGATACTTAAGTGCCATGTTGCGATAAGCCTTTTTTATTTCCTCGGGGGTTGCATTTCTATCAACGTCTAAAATCTTATAACATGAATCCAGGTTGTCGAAGAACATTGACTTGATTGACTCAAAATCACTGGTGGATATCCCGATCCACGAAGAAATGTTCGAAATTACAGTTAGCTCATTGGGGTGTAAAACCTTATCTGCATTTGCAATTCCAAAAAGGAAGTGAATAAGCTGAAGTCGCGAGGGGTAATCCATGTTATCGCGAATCTGACTGCAAACATCTTTAAGAGGTACTGATTGTTTGAGAATGTCTCTTAACAGCATAAGCGATTCACGAGCTGCCTCCTCGCCAAAATTGGCCACAAAGTATTGCTTAACGTAATCAAGTTCTGCTTTTAAAACCTTCCCATCGGCTCGCATCACTTCGGCCACCAAAACAAGGAGGCTCACTAAAAAGTTGTTGCGACTGGTTTGCCCTGTGTAGAAAGTTTTTGTTTCGGTTCCTTCGAGCAACGAACCCAAAGCAAAACCGATAATTCCTCCTATGGGACCAAGAAATGCCCATCCCAAACCACCAGCAATCCATTTTCCATACTTTGCCATAAGTATCAATAATAATTTTCTTTAAAAAATACTTTACTTAATTCGCTTCAGCAATTGAACTTTTTAGGCATTCTATCGCCCATAGTACTTTAGGAGTCAAGAGGTCATTCCCATCATTTCTGATTACCAGATCGCATTTTGCTACTAATTCATCTTCATTCATTTGGTGTGCCATCCTACGTTTCACAACCTCTGCATCAACTCCATCTCGCTCCACAACTCTTTGAATTCTCAACTGCAAGGGGGCTGAAACTGCAATGATCTTATCGAGTTGCTTATTGGCTCCGCTCTCAAATAGAATTGCTGCTTCCTTAAAAACCATCGGAGAATCTGAATTTATTTCGCACCAATTCTGAAAATGCTTTGCAACCACAGGGTGAATAATTGCATTGAGCTTATCTAACATTGTGACATTGCCAAAAACTATTTGGGCAACCCTTTTTCGATCCAATTCCTGTGCAATATAGATATCATCCCCCAATAATTTTTTCAACTCTTTAACTATAAAGGGATTGCTATTGGTAAGATCTCTAGCTTCGCTATCAGCGTTGTAAACGGGAAAACCCATATGGCTAATTATTTCACAAACTAGCGTTTTTCCGCTTCCAATACCCCCAGTGATCCCAACCTTAAGCATTACATTTTTTCAATAATAAATTCAACATACTTGGGCTCAAAATCGATATTACCAATGAATTCTACTTTAGATACTACTTGCACCCGAAGCTTATTTCCAAGGCTTATATCGATAGAACTATAGTCAACAAAAACATCAAAATATCTACTGCTCAGGTTTGCATATTGGCTAAGTGGTACATTGCATTTAATGTTAACCGATCGAGGTAAAAGAATTAGCTGAACGTCCTGAGGATTATTTCTAATATCGATTGGAGTGCTAAATGTTGCTTCGGTGTACTTTTCCACGGGTATTGTTGCTGAAACCCTACGGTGTGAATATCCCACCTGTGGAATTTGAATAATGGGAATGTATCGTTCGACAGAAGAAGTAAGTTTATCTAATCTTAAAAGAGCAGTATTCAACTCTGCGATGGTATCGATTATAGTTTTTGGACCGCTAATTATTATGCTGTCTGGAACAATGGTTACTGGTCCTGACCGCATATGCTGTTTTTCAGTGAAAATCTGAAGGTCGGGTTTAACTGCTACTTTTCTTTGAACAAGGCTGGTTAATTCGAAAAAAATGGTATCGGGCAATACGCTCAGAAGTTGAAGTTCGCCTCTTAGCTGTGAAATTATTGGACTACGCATTCTTGCTGCAGTGATATAAAAAATAGATTCTGAATCCCTTTGAGGCAGTAGGGGAGTTTTATTCAGATCAATAACAAGTGGCGAAATTGATGCTACTAATTTATACCTTAAAAGGGTATAGCCAAAGGCTTTTACACCTATCTTAAGATTATGGGGAGGTTCGCCAACCATAACCTTCCCCTTGGGAAAGTTTTCGAAACGAACAGGATATACTAATTCGGTATCATATTCATAGCTTAACTTATTTAAATACCAAAGGATTGTGGCAACAATAAGAAAAAAGGTAAAGATTGCTATACGTTGGTTAACCTTAGCTTTCTCCCTTGAAAAAACTTTACCAAATTGCTTGAGTAAATTAGTATCCAAGTTTTATGCTTTAAAATACTATTGTAAAAAAAACAGAGTTCAAAACACCTAATGGGCACTTTGAACTCTGTAAAGGTATAAAAAAAACTACTTCTGTTGCAAATCGGATGGATCTCGTAGAACAGTACTTTTAACAACTTTAACCTTTACGTTGTCGGATATTTCCACGGTAACATGCCCTTCAGTTACTTCGACTACCTTACCCATAATCCCACCTGCTATAATTACCTTATCGCCTTTATTGAGCGATTCCTGAAACTTACGTAATTCCTTTTGACGTTTCATTTGAGGACGTAGCATAAAAAAATAGATAACAACAAATACGAGTCCCATCATAAGTAAAAATGAGGTATCGAATCCTTTAGCTTGTTGTTCGAGCAATACAAAAAGTGTACTTGTCATTTTGATTTGTTTTTAGTTATTGAAATTAGTCTATAACGTTTGCTTTTATTGTTACTGATTTTTGGGGATAAATACCATTGGAATGAACGGTAACAGTTTTAAACTGAACTCCTCGCCACCCTTTACTATCAAAAACAACCTCCATTGTTGCTTTTTCGTTGGGTTTAAGTATGTCATTGCTCAGGGTTGGCTTGGTACATCCACATCCTACAACTATATCCTTCACCACCAAAGGCACATTCCCAGTATTCAGAAGTGTAAAGGTGTACGAAACTACCTCACCATGCTTGATGGTTCCAAAATCATGAAAATTTTCCAGATATTCCAAATTAGCATGCTTTTCTCTTCCATCATTGACATATGTACCTTCATCACTATTGATATTAGGGACGTTAGATGCTTGATTGCATGATAATGAAATTATCAGAATAAGAGTTAAACAAAACCCGAAAGAAAAATTACTCATAAAACAGCTTTTAATCCTCATTGTTTATTTCATCTTCGCCAACAAGTCCTCTCCCCTGTTTCTGTATTTTGTTTTCGCTTCTAAAAGTATTAATTATTTTATCGAGTACCCCATTAATAAACATACTACTCTGCTCGGTACTGTAATATTTGCTGATCTCAATGTACTCATTGAAACTTACTTTAACGGGAATTGATGGGAATTCCAGTATCTCGGTCAAAGCCATCTCCATGATCAAGATGTCCATGCTTGCTATCCTTTCCACATCCCAGTTCATTGTGAACTTATCAATTATCTTTACGTTTTCCTCGTGTTTAAGCACGGTTTTCCGAAGTAAACGCTGGGCAAAATCTTCATCATCCTCGTTCCTAAACAATGGGAAAAGAGGGGTTTCGGCAGACTGGTTCTCTTCAAATTTTTTCAGGGTTTTTATAACCATGCCAACCATATAATCCAGATCATCATTCCAATAAATACTCTGTTCTTCTAGGCATTGCTCAAAATCATCAAATCCGATAAGCTCTCTTGTTAATATGTTTATAATAAAATACCTGTCACTGGCAAAATCGGATTCTTCTGCCTCCATATATTTGGAATAATATGAAGATGCTGTAACTTTCTGAAAGAGTTTTTTTATCAACTCTGGGTAGTTCACCCAGCTGAGTTTTTGATTCCGTAAATATCTATTCAAATTAACATTATCCTCAATTAACCTTATAACCCTGTTATCGACAAAACGAGTATTGGGATTAATATCCTCATAAGTAGGCATTTTTTTCTGCTTAGCCAACTCAATTCTGTTCTCAGCATATAAGCGCAGATCAAGAAGTAAAAGTAGGAGGTAATGGTACAAATCGTATGCCTTATTTATGCTATGGACGAGTTCAACTTCTGCTTTCTCAAGCGAATCGCTTTCTCCTCTAAAGAAGGCAAAAAGAACCTGAAGGGTTTTAATTCTGAGTAATCTTCTACTTATCATTTTAAGAACGAAACGTGCACATTGTTTTCGGTTTGCAAAGATACACTCAAAAAAGATATTTAAAAATAAAAATGTTATTATACTCTATAATCTTGATTAATAATAATATCGAAGTAAAGTTAAAGTCTTTTTTTTCTCTAATTATTGGTTAAAATCTAAAACTGTTGAAAATATTAAACAATTAATAAGGTTAATGAAATATTTTTCTATTTTTGAAAGTTCAAAAATTAAAGTATTAAATCTATTAAACCTTAATAATGATGGATGAACAGATTAACCACGATGGAGTTGAAAGGAAAGAGCGCGACGATATCTTTTCAAAGGTTGTAAGGGCAGGCAAAAGGACATACTTTTTTGATGTTAAAGCCACTCGGCAAGAGGATTTTTATCTAACCATTACTGAGAGCAAAAAAAGAGCGAGTCAAGATGGAAAATTTTTCTTCGAAAAGCACAAGATTTTCCTTTACAAGGAAGATTTTGAGAAGTTTGCAGAAGGGCTAAACGAGGTTGTTGATTTTATTAAGTCAAAGCAGGGCGATGACCTATCGTTCAAACCCAGAGCAACCGATGAAGAAGATGATGTTATGCAGGACGAACTAACAAACATCAGCTTTGATGATCTTGGGGAGAAGTAAGCAATAAAGATTTTTTAAAAGCATTAAACCGGCAAAAGCCGGTTTTTTTATTCAATATTTACATCCCCTTCAGGATACTTAATTATCTCCTCTATCTCTTTTCCATCCAAGATTTTAACATTGGTAATAATGAATTCTTTTTTAATATAATTTCCCAACGAATTACACTCATCAATAGTTTGCTGAAAAGGTTGTTTCACGGCTACATTCAGTGGTATCAGCGCAATAATAGTAGCATACCGATCAAAAAAATGGATTTCTTCAACTTCTCCATTAAAGCGACGAAGGACAAACTCAAGTTCACTACTCAAAACATTTTTTTCTGTACCATTAAAACCGTTTGCCGACTGGGGGAAAAATACCACAAAGTATCTTAATTTAACTCCTTTTCCACCCAAACCCGTTGAGATGAACACCTGTTGCTCATCGAGCAAGCGAGTTTCTAATAGCATACGGCTTTCCTGACATGCCATAGTTGCCCAGTCCTTTATTTCAGGTTGGGCTTTTGGTAAAAATCGTTGAAGAATACGATATGCTTCGGGTTTATCAATAGACGCTAAATTGACGAGTAATGCTTTTTTTTGCTCTAATTCAATATCTGATCGGTACAAATCAGATTCATTGAAAAGAATATCTTCAATATTCTCAGAAGTTTTTTGCTTACGAGAGAATTCGTAGTACTCCACCTGCACCTTAATATCCACCTGATGCTCAAGAATGCTGAAATTATCGGCATTTTTGCCTAAAATTTCTCTAATGCGTTTTAATATGTTATCCTCGTTTTCCAAAAAGAAATGCTAAAATTTTAAACCAAAACAAATACTAAATGTTAAAGTAAAACAGCCAAATTCATACAAAAGTATAAATAATCAAAAAAAAATGGTATCCGTTTTTCTACAACCTTTAGCCAAAAAGATATTAAGTTTGCAAACCAAATTGAGTATCGAGATTTCAATAAATAACATTTTTTCTTAACCAATGCTTTTAAGCGAATTACAGAACGGAGAGTACGGAATAGTATCGAAGGTACGTGGAAGAGGCTCTTTCCGTAAAAGGATTATGGAAATGGGGTTTATAAGAGGGAAAAAGGTTACGGTTGTAAAAAACGCCCCTCTAAAGGATCCCATTGAGTATTCCGTTCTGGGATATGAGGTATCGCTTCGGAGAAGTGAAGCAAGCCTTATCGAGGTTGTTACCCCCAACGAAACCCTTGAACTGTTGGAAAATGGTTATAGTGGCGTACTTCAACCCAGTGTTGATCCAAATATGGTTGAATCGGCTGCAAAGGTGGGAAGTAAAATCGTAAATGTTGCCCTGGTGGGCAATCCAAACTCCGGAAAAACTACACTTTTCAACATAGCGTCGGGTGCCCGTGAGCAGGTAGGTAACTATAGCGGGGTTACTGTGGATAGCAAGTTGGCTCGATTCAAACATAAAGGATACACTTTCAACATCACCGATTTGCCCGGAACATATTCGCTTACAGCATATACTCCTGAGGAGCTATACGTTCGGAGGTTTATACACGAGCAAAAACCGGATGTGGTGATCAACGTGATAGACTCTTCGAATATTGAGCGAAACCTATACCTTACCACACAGCTCATTGATATGGACATAAAGGTTGTGGTGGCACTGAACATGTACGATGAACTTCAGGCACAGGGTAGTAAATTTGATTATAAAGCACTGGGTAAGATGCTTGGTATTCCTTTTGTTCCCACGGTTAGCTCCAAGGGTAAGGGTATTAGCGAACTTTTTGACACTGTAATCAACGTATACACCGATAAGGATAAAACCCTTCGGCATGTCCATATCAACTATGGCGAGCACATAGAACGTGCCATTGAGGCCGTTCAGGCTCCCATTAAAAAAAGTGATAATAGCATTCTTAACATACACTACTCATCGCGCTACCTAGCCATTAAACTGCTCGAGAAGGATAAGCGTGCTCACCATTTGCTAAGTCATTCAAACACATATACCGAAATACAAAACACTACCAATCAGCAAATTAAAAGGCTTGAGGATATATATATTGAGGATTCTGAATCGTTGCTTACCGATGCAAAGTATGGCTTTATTGCCGGCGCTTTAAAGGAAACCTTCAGCGAAGGGGTTAAGCAAAAACGTCAAAGCACCGAAGTCATCGATGAATTCATGACGCATAAACTTTTTGGGTTTCCAATCTTCATTTTCTTTATGTGGGTTACCTTTTTCACCACCTTTAAGCTGGGAGCATACCCCATGGACTGGATTGATCAGGGCGTTACATGGCTAAGCTCTTTCATTGGGAATAACATGCCCGAAGGGGCATTTAAGGATCTGCTGGTTGGTGGTATTATCAACGGAGTGGGCAGCGTGATAGTATTCCTCCCCAACATTCTCATCCTCTTCTTTTTCATATCTCTACTGGAGGATACGGGGTACATGGCACGAGCAGTTTTTATCACCGACAAGCTGATGCATAAGATAGGTTTACATGGTAAATCATTCATCCCTCTGATCATGGGGTTTGGGTGTAATGTTCCGGCCATAATGGCTACCCGAACTATCGAGAATCGCAATAACCGCTTGGTTACCATGCTGATCAATCCCTTTATGTCGTGCAGTGCAAGGCTTCCTGTATATATCCTTATACTTGGAGCGTTATTCCCAGAATATGCAGGTTCTCTGCTATTCCTTATCTACATCATTGGCATTGGCATGGCAATGCTTATGGCGCTGATTTTTAAGAAAACCCTTTTTAAGGGCGATGATGTTCCCTTTGTGATGGAGCTACCTCCATATCGCATTCCAACCCTAAAATCAACAATAAGGCACATGTGGCATAAGGGATCGCAGTACCTTAAAAAAATGGGAGGTGTTATACTTGTCGCAGTAATAATTATCTGGGCATTGGAGTACTACCCACAAAATGTGAACTATAGCCAAAACTTTGAAGAGCAAATCGAGAAGATTATAGACGAATATCAACCTAAAATTGATAATACAACTAACCCCTATGATGTAGATAGTCTTTCCAACTTACTACAAAAACAAGTATCAGCCATCGAATCGATAAAAATATCTGAGCAGCAGAGTAATTCTTACCTTGGTCGAATTGGAAAACTTATTGAGCCCATTATACGTCCTTTGGGCTTCGATTGGAAAATGGGTATCAGCTTGCTATCGGGTGTAGCCGCCAAGGAGATTGTGGTAAGTACACTTGGTGTGCTGATGCAGGCAAACGAGGATGCTGAAGAGGAGAGTCAAACCCTCACCCAAAAGCTACGTGCCGAGACATACTCCAGCGGTCCGCGCCAAGGTGAAAGGGTATTTACACCCCTAAGTGCGTTTTCCTTCCTGCTCTTTATCCTTATATATTTCCCATGCGTTGCCGTGATTGCAGCCATTAAAAAGGAGTCTGGCAGCTGGAAATGGGCAGCATTTACCATTGCATACACCACCGGGTTAGCTTGGTTTGTATCCTTCATTTTTTATCAAGTGGGCAGCCTATTTTTTTAGTATCTTTGATTGGAAATTATTAACCAATCCATGAAGGATAAACCATTGAAAAAAGAATCAACCCTGAAGTTTTTTATCCCCGATATTGCCGAGGAGCTAAAATTACCCCTGGTAGATGCATTTATAAGCGCAGGTTTCCCCTCGCCTGCTGAGGATTACATTGAGGGCAAGCTGGATCTGAATAAGCTTCTCATCAAAAACCCAAGTTCCACCTTCTTTGCTCGGGTACGAGGAACTTCCATGATAGAAATTGGAATTCACGATGGCGATATTCTTATCATCGATAAATCGCTGGAAGCCAAACATAACTCTGTGCTTATCTGCTTTATCGATGGGGAGTTTACCGTAAAAAAAGTACAGAAGATCAATGGCGATCTTTACCTTATTCCTCAGAATAAGGATTTTGCGCCAATTATGGTGAGCAAAGAATCGGATTTTAGGCTTTGGGGTGTGGTTACTTACTGCATTCACAAACTCATTTAGAATGTACGCACTGGTCGATTGTAATAATTTTTACGTATCGTGCGAACGTATCTTTAACCCTTCGCTCGAAGGGGTTCCAGTGGTGGTACTTTCCAACAACGATGGTTGCATTATATCCAGATCGAACGAGGCAAAAGCCCTTGGGCTTAAAATGGCAGAGCCAGTTTTCAAACGCAAGGATATCATTGAAAAACATAATGTTAAGGTTTACTCGTCGAACTACGCCCTTTACGGTGATATCTCGCATAGGGTAATGAATACCCTAAGAGAATTTACTCCAATGATCGAAATCTACTCCATCGATGAAGCTTTTCTCGACCTTACTGGCATTAACGAAAACCTAAAAAATTACGGCGAACGCATTAGAGCTGATCTCCTTAAAAAGTTAGGAATGCCCATTGGTGTTGGTATAGGCGCAACAAAGAGCCTTGCAAAGGTTGCCAATAGAATTGCCAAAAAAAGGGATGGGGTATTTGTGATTGAAAATGAGAGGGATCGCGATTGGGCTCTGCGCAACACTCCCATTGAGGATGTTTGGGGAATTGGACGGCAGTATGCTGTACTGCTCAAAAGACACAATATAAACACAGCCCATGATTTTACCCAGATAGGAACCGAATGGATTAGAAGTAACATGACTGTTATGGGTCACAGGCTCAAGGAAGAAATGCTTGGGAAACCCTGTATCCCCATCGAAACCATGATGCCTGCAAAGAAGAATATTGCCACCACAAGGGCATTCGGAAAAAAACTTTCAGATTATAATCTGCTCCGCGAAGCTGTTTCGTCGCATGCAACGGCCTGTGCCCATAAGCTACGCAGACAAAAATCGGTGGCCAATTTTGTAACCGTTTTTATTCATACCGATCCCTTCTCCGATAAGCAAAAATATGTTTCCAAAAGCGTAACACTGACACTCCCCATTGCATCAAATTTCGATGCCATTCTGGCCAAAGCAGCCCTTTACGGGCTTAAAAATATCTATCAGGAAGGTTTACTCTACAAAAAAGCGGGTGTGATAGTAAGTGGAATTAGCGCTCAGGATGCTGTTCAGGGAAACCTTTTCGTTAGCCATGATGCCGATAAGCTCAATGCCGTTTCGCAGGTTACCGATTACCTAAATGCACGCTATGGTAGAAAAACGTTAAGCATAGCCGTAATGGGGAGCAGCAAGGAATGGAAGTTGAAGCAAGAGAAACTTTCACCAGGGTATACAACCCGATGGGATGAAATTCTGAACATTCAAGTATAGATAAGTATGTGTTTCTACTATGCCATAACCAAAAAAAAACCTGATAAGCTATTAAAGGCTGGGGTAATCAATGCTAAACAGCTATCGCTTTTCAGCGATCATTTCCTGGTAAATGGATTTGATCATCCTGAAATGCCCGTGATAACCAGCGATGAACCCCATAAGCTTAACTTTTTCAGGTGGGGTTTGGTACCCAATTCGGTAAGAACCGAACAGGAAGCGGCAACCTTTTTAAAGGAATATAGCACCCTGAATGCCAATGGCGAGAAAATATTCTCCAGCAGAATTTACCAAGATCCATTGCTTACTCAACGTTGTCTTGTACTATGTTCCGGATTTTTTGAATGGCGTAAGGTTAAGGGAAAAAAGATCCCTTATTACATTAGCCTTAAGGATGAAAGCCTATTTGCTTTTGCAGGAGTTTGGGACAAATGGACTGATGAGAATAACAAAGAGCATTGTACCTACTCGGTGCTGACCACCGAAGCAAACGCTTTAATGGCGCAAATCCATAACACCAAGAAAAGGATGCCATTGATTCTAACACCTGAAAGGGCAAAACTTTGGCTCTCGACTAATCTAACTCATGAACAAATAAAGGATCTAATTACCCCCTTTGAAGCTAAAAACCTAAAGGCTTATACCATCAAACAATTCCTCCCCATTTCCCCGAATGAGGTTATGGGTTCAAGTTTGATTGCTTACTACCATTATCCGGGTATTAGCCAAATTGTTGCCGATGAAGATAAACTGGAATTTCGGGAGAAGCCAGGAGATCAGCTAACGTTTGGTTTTTAAAGTGAATTCATAAAAAAACCGGAGCGTAAACTCCGGCTTAATTCTATTCGTAGTCGATCAACACAGTACCCTTTGGCACTCTATCCCCCTCCTTAACAAATACCTCTTTGATAACTCCGGGGAATGGCGATAGAACCTGATTCATCATTTTCATCGCTTCGAATACAAGAAGCAAATCTCCAGGTTCAACTCTATCGCCGGGCTTAACCGAAACTTTAATTATTGTACCAGGGATAAATGATTTTAGCTCTTTAAGCTGGGGGGCAACCCACTTTGTACGCAGTTCATTTTTCCTGGTTGTAAGGGTTCTGTATTTGGTACCTTCAATAATCATATGTCTAAACATAGGATTATCAGCAATGTTAACCTTTTCCTTAACATTGGTTTTTCCCGTTTCCCCTTTTATTTTTTTTATCATAAGTCAAATTTTAAAAAGGTGGAATACCATGCTTCTTCCAGGGTCTATCTGAAACTTTATTCACCGATACCTCAAGAGCGTGAATTAGGAGCTTACGTGTTTCGTAAGGTTCAATCACTGTATCGATATACCCTCTAGCAGCGGCAACGTAAGGATTGGCGAACTTCTGCTTGTATTCCTTAACCTTCAAGCGACGCATTTTGTCAGGATCCTCTGCTTCCATGATCTCCTTACGGAAGATTATGTTTGCAGCACCTTCAGGTCCCATCACAGCAATCTCGGCACCTGGCCAGGCAAAAACAAAATCGGCACGTAAGTGGCGTGAATTCATGGCAATGTAACCTCCGCCATAAGCTTTGCGAATTATTACAGTCATTTTGGGAACTGATGCTTCGCTGTAGGCATATAGCACCTTTGCGCCATGCCTAATTACTCCTGCATGCTCCTGATCTACACCGGGCAAGTAACCTGGAAGGTCAACCAGGGTAACAAGAGGAATGCTAAATGCATTACAGTAACGAATGAATCGTGCTGCTTTATCGGAAGAATCCACATCCAAAACACCTGCAAGAACCAAGGGTTGATTTGCCACAAACCCCACAGTATCGCCATTAATCCTACCAAATCCCACAACGATGTTGGCAGCCCAGTATTCGTGAATTTCGAAGAAATCAGAATCATCGGATATTGCCTTGATAACATCCCTTACATCGTATGGCTGCTTTGGATCACCGGGAACAATCTCCTCAATGTTGTACTCTGGTTTTGGATCCTTGGGTTCGAATCTACGAGCCTTTTTGGTATTATTCCATGGAATGTAGGTAATAAGCTTCTTTATTTGCTCGAAACATTCCATTTCGCTTTCAGCATAGAAATGAGCATTTCCTGTTATCTCGGCATGAACACGAGCTCCACCCAGCTCCTCCATGGAGATTTCTTCCCCCAAAACGGTTTTAATAACCTCGGGGCCAGTGATGAACATCTTAGAGATGTTATCTACAGTAAATACAAAATCGGTTAATGCAGGCGAGTACACCGCACCACCGGCGCATGGTCCCAAAATAACCGAAATTTGGGGTATTACACCGCTTGCCAGGGTGTTACGAAAGAATATCTCTCCGTAACCTGCCAATGAATTTACCCCTTCCTGAATACGCGCTCCACCAGAGTCGTTGATCCCGATAAGCGGAATCCTCATGCGAAGGGCATAGTCCATAATCTTTGTAATTTTTCGGGCATGCATAAGCCCAAGCGATCCCCCAGCAACAGTAAAATCCTGTGCAAAAACAGCAACTGGTGCTCCATAGATAGTACCAGTACCAATGACAACGCCATCGCCATGGAGAATTTTAGTCTCCATACCAAAATCGCGTGCCTCGTGCTCTACAAAAAGGTCGTATTCATTGAAAGAATCTTCATCCAGCAGGGCAATAACCCTCTCGCGAGCGGTTAATTTCCCCATTGCTTGCTGCTTGGCAATAGCCTGTTCGCCACCACCCTGAAGAATCTCTTCCTTACGCTTTTTGAGCTCTAAGATTTTTCTTTTTAAAGGCATAAATTTCCTTTATTAGTTAATACTAATTGCTCTTTTTATTAAAAAAAATTTGTCAGTTTGAGACTACAACGTTACTAAATCATACGAAATAAATGGGTATAAAATGAAAGCTTTTTGATGAAAAAACATCAACCCCCATTGATTTTCAATACGATCGTACTTATGATATGGAATGATTATGAGTTCATTCCAAATTCTGGCAGATTTTCTGTAATAAACAATCAAAACGACTGTTTAACAATTACTTAATTTGTTTTGGAAGAGGAATACGATAGATTTTATTACCCAAAAAAATTTCAATCCTTTGAAATAACGATTTCTCCTTTCGATTAATAAAGGTTAAAGCAACCCCATCGGCTTCGGCACGGGCAGTGCGACCAATACGATGCACATAATCCTCGGGATCATTGGGCACATCAAAATTGACGATCAAGTCAATATCCTCAATATCAATGCCTCTTGAGATGATATCCGTGGCAACCAGTAATTGAAATTTTCTGTTCTTGAACTGCCTAAGTACCTCCTCACGCTCCTTCTGCTCCAAATCGGAATGGATTGCACTTGCTAAGAGCCCTTCCTGTACCAGCGAACGTTCAATGCTCTTCACCTTAACCTTAGTGGATGCAAAAACAATGGCACTCTTAACATGGTCTTTACCCTTTAGAAGATGGCTTAGCAATGAAATCTTCAACGACTCATCTACGTCATAAGCAGCTTGTAGAACGTTATCTGCCGGTTTCGAAATGGCAATGTTAACTTCAGCAGGATCCTTTAAGGTCTTTTTTGCCAGCTGGCGAATATTGTTAGGCATGGTGGCCGAGAACATCATGGTTTGCCTTTTTGCAGGCAATAGGTTTACAATTTCGACGATATCCTCGTAAAAGCCCATGTCGAGCATTCTATCGGCCTCATCAAGCACAAGGTGCTCTACCCTGTCGAGCCTAACATATCCCATACGGATATGCTGTATCAACCGTCCTGGAGTTGCTATAATAAAATCGACCCCTCTCTGTATGGCAACCCTTTGCTTATCCCAAATTGCGCTTTCGTTTCCGCCATATACTGCTATAGAACTTGCGGGAGCAAAGTAGCCAAAGCCTTCGAGATGTTGATCAATTTGTATGGCCAACTCACGTGTTGGTACAATTACAAGGGTACTGATATAGTTAAGCTTTGCGGGAAGCATGGTGAGCTTGTTGAGAATGGGCAGAATGAACGCTGCTGTTTTTCCGGTACCCGTTTGAGCGCAGGCAATAATATCTCTGCCTTGCATAATAAGTGGTATGGCCTGCTCCTGTACGGGTGTTGGATCTTCGAAACCCATGGCTCTAATACCATCCATAATGGCTTGCTGAAAGCCAAAATCAGTGAAATTCAAAATAGGAAACTTTTTAAAATGATAAACTGGATAATGAAAAATGCTACAGAAAAATTTTAGATCTTAAAGATGAATCTTTAGCCTTGCAATTTTTTATAGTATAATTTGGGAGCAAAGGTATATCTTTTTTACTGTTTCAACATTTATTTTTGTTTTTTATTACAGATGAGTCTCATACGAAATAGCATCCAGTAGAACTAGAATTCAAGCATATCTCCTGTTTTAATCTGCCTAAAATTAAAGTTTGTGTAGAATGCTGATAGTGCAGGCAGCGCCGTACAATGCGACGGGTAAATATGCGTTACTCCATTTTTCTTCAGATAGTCGATTGTTTCAGTGGTTTGGCGGTTTATTTCCTTTAGATGAAAACCTCCCATGATTCCATAGATTCGATTCTCTCCAGTAACCTTTTTGGCATATTCGAGCGTATTCACAACACCTGAATGGCCACAACCCGTTATAACGAACAATCCTTTTTCGGTTTTTAGCGCGAGAGCGCTATCGTCCATTACAAAATCGGGGGTTCCATCATCGAAGATGAAGGAGGTTGATTTCGACTCGAAATCGGTTACTCTAGGAATCTCCCCAAGGAAATATGCTCCATCAAAAAGTTGGTATGGCTTATCGGTTGTAATAAGGTTGAACCTTGCCACAATTTCATCTCTGCTGTGCTTAAGGCCGATATAATTTCGACTTTTTTTCCCGTACCGCTTCACAAAGCTACCCGGATGGCAAACAAGAATGCCTCCACTGAGGTGCTCAAGTCCATTCCCGTGATCGAAATGGCCATGGCTTAGAACTATAAAATCGGCATCCTGAACCGAGAGGTTCATAATCTTTGCATTCTCCAGAAAAAGGTTGGTTTGGGCCGTATCGAATAAAATAGTTTTACCGTTAAATTCAATAAAAAAGGATAGCCCGAACTCGGCTTTGGTGTTAAGACCTGGAGTGTTATCAACTAAAATGGAAATTTTCATTGCAGTAATATTTTATAATTTGTAGTTTGAGACAATTCCTCATATATGCTCGGAATAGTGCTGCGGGTCAACCAATTCTCGGTATTTGAAAACAATCTTTTTGAAATCCTCCCAGGTAGGTCGTTTCAACGAGGGATCGCGGAGAAGCGCCGCAGGATGGTACACCGGCATTGCAAGTCGTCCCTGCAAATTGAGCCAGGTTCCACGTTCACGGGTAATTCTATGCTCTGATCCAACCATATACTTCAAAGCTGTTGCTCCGAGCAGAATTAGCATTATGGGATTTATCAGTTCAATCTGTTTCAACAGATAAGGCATGCAAACTACTGCTTCTTGTGTTGTTGGCACACGGTTATCGGGAGGACGACACTTTACAATATTGCTGATAAAAACATGCTTTTCGCGAGTGAATCCGCACGCATCCAAAATTTTATCGAGAAGTTGCCCCGATTTCCCCACAAATGGTCGCCCCTGCAAGTCCTCATCTCTGCCCGGTGCTTCACCAATAATCAGTATTGGAGCGTTCTCGTTCCCCTCGCCATAAATTACGTGATTGCGAGTTTTGGAAAGATTGCACTTTGTGCAGGTGAGGATTTCCTGCTTTAGCAATTGCAAATCCGAATTCACAGTCTTTAATCTTTCAATTTAAGTTTCAAAGTGTAAATTTGTGAATTAAATACCAAAATACATATAATGAAAAGCATAACCTTCCAGCCCATTGGAATCATCCACACGTCATTCAATGAAAAGACCAATACACCTATACAACCATCATCGGCAAAGGGTTACAAGGGAGTTGTGGAAGTTTTCCCAGAATATGTTGATGGTCTCAAGGATATTGAAGGTTTTTCGCACCTTATTCTTATCTACCATTTTCATCTCTCAACAGATTATAAACTACAGGTGAAGCCGTTTCTGGATGAGAAGGCTCGCGGGGTATTTGCAACCCGAGCTCCCAAGCGCCCCAATGGAATCGGGATGTCGATTGTAAAGCTGGTTAAGGTTGAGGGGAGTAAGCTCCATGTCGCGAATATCGATGCGCTGGATGGCACTCCCCTACTGGATATTAAACCCTACGTGCCTCAGTTTAACAATGCCAGAAATGTTAAAATCGGTTGGCTCACCGGGAAAAAGAATGTTATGAAAACCAAGAGAGCCGACGATCGCTTCAGCTAAGCCTTTACAAACAATTCGCTAACTATCCTATCGAACGCTTCCACAGCGGTCTTATCGCCCTGGCTAAAAACGCTCAATCCCTTCTCAGCCGCCTCGCCAACTTCGGCAATCAAAGGGATTTGACCAATTAACGGAACGTTAAGCTCATTGGCCAACCTTTCGCCTCCACCCTGTCCGAAAATGTAGTACTTCTCCTCAGGGTGTGGTTTTGGAGTAAACCACGACATGTTCTCAATAACTCCCAGAATGGGAACTTTGAGGTTATCATTGCTGAATAGCGATGCAGCCTTTCGCGCATCGTTCAGGGCAATCTCCTGCGGAGTTGTAACAATCAGCGCACCAGCTAACGTGAGCTTCTGAACTGCGGTTAGCTGTATATCGCTGGTTCCCGGAGGGAAATCGATAATCATATAATCGGTTTCGCCCCACTGGGTATTCTCCAGAAGCTGCGTTAGCGCATTCGATGCCATTGGCCCACGCCAAATCAAACCTTGATTTTGCTTCACAAAGAAACCAATGGACATCACCTTTACGCCATACTTCTCAATGGGCTTCATCAGCTGCTTCTCGCCCTCCTCAAACACTTCGGGCATGGCATCCTCAATGCCAAACATCTTAGGGATTGAAGGGCCGAAGATATCGGCATCCACCAACGCTACGCTGTAGCCATTCCCTGCCAGTGCGATGGCCAAATTCGCCGAAACGGTTGATTTTCCAACACCACCTTTACCCGATGCAACCGTAATGATATTCTTAATATCGGGTAGATTAATTTTTTCGAATGCCCCCATACTACTTATCTCCTCTCATCAGTTTTAGCTGTTTATTGGCAATTATTTCTGCTGCTTTTATCAGCGGATACGCTGCGGGTGAAGCAGTTAGGCATGGATGTGTACCTACCTGCATGGTTAGAAATGAGTTCACTGACATTCGGTTCTGTATAGCCAATCCGATAACATTGGTTAATTCTCCTGCCTCGGGACCCCCAATAACCTCTCCTCCAATGATTACGCCTGAATTTTTTGCTGCAATTAGTTTTACTATCTGCTTATGAGCCCCTGGAAGATTTCCTGGGTGACGGTCGATACCCTCGAATAGCCCTGTAATTACATCAATATCTTCCTCCTTTGCTCTTTGTTCGGTAAGTCCAGCTGTACCAAAGCCGGTTGTATCAAGGGCGGTGGAATAAATTGCAATAGTTCCACTAAAGGTTTTAACCACGTGTAGGTTGAAAAGATTCATACCCGCAATTCGCGCCTCGGCACAAGCGGTTGATGCCAGCATTGTGGGAACTCTCCGACGGGTAACAAAATCGCGCTTCTGAGCGCAGTCGCCAATGGCGAAAACATCTTTAGTATGGGAGCGCATATACTCGTCAACCGCAATAAAACTATCCTCATCAATAGTAATACCTGATTTTTTTGCTAGTTCAGTATTTGGTTTGTAACCCATTGAAAGAATAACAGCATCCATGACAATTTTCTGTCCATCCTCGAGTTCAATTGACTCCACAACTCCGTTTCCGTGCACTTTTTTAATCCCCTTTCCAGTGATTACTTTTACTCCACGAGTTTCAAGCATCTCATGAATTTTTTGGGAAAGTTCAACATCAAAAGCCAGATTAAGAATATGGGGTAACTTCTCGATTAGAGTTACGCTGTAGCCACGCTTACGGAGTTCATCGGATAGCTCAACGCCAATAAAACCGGCACCAATAACCGCAATTTTCTTTGCAGAACCCAGTTTAGAGTTCATCTCATCGAGATATTGCCTGTCCTTTGGAATCACAAATACATTGTCTAAATCAGCACCCTCGAGCCATTTTGGCTTTACAGGGATTGACCCAGTTGCCACAACCAGCTTCTGATAGCCAATTTTTTCGCCGCTAGCAAAGGTTACAACTTTTCCATTGGTGTCAATCTCAACGGCCTCATCAACCAATGAGTTTACTCCAAGTTTTGCCATCGTACCATCAACGGGCATAAGGTTCTTCTCGCTACTTTCAAGCGTTCCGAAGATGTATGGAATGCCACAGGGTACCATTACATCCTTCTGCTTTTTTACAAGGATAAAATCCTTGTCGGGCCAATGAGTCTTTCCGGTTACTGCAGCTACCATTCCAGCTGCGCTGCCACCGATAATTAGAACATCTGTGCTTTTCATGCTGTCTTATGTATTAAGTTTAAAATTGATGATTTATAATATCTTGAGAACTATGATTTTGTTGAACCTGCCTTGACCTCAAACACGTTATGATTCGAATCGCTGATAAAAACGGTTTTTGAACCATTCTTCCTTCGACTAAAAGTTTTGTATCCTTTAAATATTGCAGCCGAAAGCATATCTTGAGGAAACATGGTTTGAATGCAGATATGATTATAGGTTGGAATGCGGGGTAAATCGCTGACAAATAGCTCCATGTCAAGACCACGGCATGAACCGTAGAGGATACTAACCTTTCTGTTGATGTCAAAAATATCTTTCGATTCCTCTTCGGATAGCTGAATCGTTCTGATGGGCTCAAAGCCAAGTATATCAATATAAAACGAATCGATATCCTCTTCAATTACCTGTAAACCAATATGTTTATAAATAATATCGGCATTAATACTCGATTCCTTTTCGTGCTTCAATTCCATTGTTGTAGTAGTGTTTAATTTCCTTCATTTCGGTTACCAAATCGGCTGCTTCAATGAGCTCATCGGGGGCATAGCGACCCGTGAGAACTATCTCCATTCCCTTGGGTTTTTGTTTTATCAATGATAACACCTCATCAATACTAAACAACTTGTAGTACAATGCGATGCATACCTCATCGAGGATAACCATATCGAACATGTTTTTCTCGACAATTGATGTTACCTCCTCAAGCCCGTGGCGGGCTGCATCTATATCCCTTTGGGTTGGCTTGCACTTGATAAAGCAGTCCAAACCGTACTGCCTAATTACGATTTCAGGGAAACGCTTGAGTGATTCAAGCTCGGCGTAGTGCATCCCCTTAACAAACTGACCGATAAAAACTTTTTTCCCTGCACCTACTGCACGCACAGCTAAACCCATGGCAGCGGTTGTTTTGCCCTTACCATTTCCAGTGTAAAGGTGAATGTAGCCGATGATTTCCTGTTTTTCATTCATCTTGAATGCTTTATTTTAAAATCAATTTATCTAAACAACTGTGAACAAACGCTATACGGTATTCCAACAACCATCAAATTATCTTTTACCCCACCGTACTTCCTCGACTCGGGGCATCCAAAGGATACGCTTATAACGCCATGTTTATAGGTGTTTGCAAATACACTCCCGCAAACCGACATAAATGTATAGGGCTTAATGATTGGATATTGGCTCAGCTTCAGGGCGTATTCCTTCATCAGTTCCATCACATCCTTGGGAGAAATGAATAGGATAAACATATCGGGGGTAACCTCCTTCTCCATCTCCTCATCAATTCCCATCAGGATATTATGAATGGGTGATTCGAAATGCGGGATATCGTTTACTGCCATTCTAATAATTTGCGAAGCAATTCTACTTTCCTGAGCGATATGCTGCACCAACTCCTCATCGTGCTTTAATATTCCCATGCTGCGCTTTGCTCCATAGCACGACAAATTTTGCGGATTGAAGAGCAACGGCGTTTTGAATGCATCGTTCACTGCCTCGCAGAATCGAATCTGCTTTAAAGGTGAGTTCTCAAACTTCTTCGTATAATTCACCTTTAGGCCAAGGCACTTGGGGCCAAAGCGTTTTTTCAGCTCGTTAATCATTAGGGGTTCTGCTTTTTGTACTATTAAATTGCTTTATAAACATCTAATATGGTACTGCTGACCTTATTATTTTAAAACTGTCTCATTATCCTTTTTAATTTGCTCGATAACAGGGATTTTCGAATAGGGCTTACTCTATCAACAAAAAGAACCCCTTCGAGGTGATCGAACTCGTGCTGGAAGATGCGGGCCTCAATCCCCTCAATTTCCCGTTCAACGGGATTCAGTGATTCATCGGAATACTTCACGTTGATTCGATCGGGTCGTTCAACTTCCTCGTAGATACCGGGTATGCTCAAGCAGCCCTCGCTATAAAAAATGGTTTCGTGGCTACGGCTTACTATCTGCGGATTGATTACCAATCTCTTAAATATATCAACCGATTCATCATCCTCGGTAATTGGGTTGGAATCCATTACGAATGCCCGCTTCAGTATCCCAATCTGGGGTGCAGCAAGACCAATCCCCCCCTCCATTTTTAGGGTATCAAAAAGGTTATCCCTGAGCTGGTTTATGTTATCTATATCGGTAACCTCAACCGATTTTTTCCTTAAAAGCGAAGAACCATATTTTAAAACTCTGGCAACCATTTCTTTAAATTTGATGTTTGCGTAAATAGAATTTCATTGATTTATAGAGTAGCTGCTGAACTTTATCCTCCCGGATCAAACTCTCTACAACTTCATAATCTGCATTATCCTTAGCCAGCAGTTCATTCATGGTGTCCTCCCTAATGGGATGAACAGCGCAAATATTTAGGATATCCTCCTTTGCATTTCCCGTAAACCCTGTATTGGTACCCTCAAAGCCAAGAATTAGCTCTGTATTTAAACCTTTCTCTGTAAAAATTTGGTAAGCTTCATTTATTGCCATTTCATTTGGTGGAGTAACCGATGAAACGGCAGGTGGACGGGTTGGAATTGATATATAGGCAATTTGGGGATTGATTTGCGAAGCTAACTCTGCCGTATGGGATAGCACCTCGGGCATATCGTTAATGCCAGAAACCAGCATGGTTTCACTGACCAGCTTTCCTTTATACTCCTCAGAAAATTTTAGCAACCCCTCAACGTACAACCTAAAATTAACCCTAATATGGGGCCTATTGATTGATTTCCAAGCAGCTTCATCTGCCGAATCGATCTTTACCGAAACCCAATCGGCATTGAGTAAATCAGCCCTAACCTGCCTATCGCTTAGCAATGATGCGTTTGTAATAACTGCGATGGGAATATTGATTTTTTTTAGGGCAAGAATCGATTTGCCCAATTTTATGTCAAGGGTTGGCTCTCCATTGGCAACAAACGTAAGGTAATCGGGTATTTGGTTTAGCTTCGCTAAATGCTTTTCTACCTCTTTAGCAATCAGCGAAGGTTCATAGAAAGGCTCGCGGGTAACGCTATACTTCTTGGTTATTCCAACCTGACAGTAAACGCAGGAGTATGAGCATATTTTTCGCGTTGGGATATTGTTTATTCCAAGGCTCAAGCCCAAGCGGCGTGATGGTATGGGGCCAAATGCAATCATCAATTCGGATTGGTTACGGTACTCCAAATACGAGCCAACTCCTTGCTTAAAGAAGAATTGGGAGCCCACTCGGTAATACTTTTGCAGTTGACCATGGCATCAACTACCAACTTGTTGAAAGGTAATTTACCTGCAATTGGAACGTCAGAATTTTGACAGAAAGCCTCAATTTGTTTGGCCATCTCGGTATTCAAATCGTACTTGTTGATTACAACCCATGCCCTGAGATTGAATTTAGTGACAACCTCGAGAGTCCTTTTCAAATCGTGTAGTCCCGATATGGTGGGTTCGGTAACAACCACAACATGGTCAACTCCTGTTATTGAGGAGATTACAGCGCAACCGATGCCCGGTGGTCCATCGATTATAATATTGCTAAGGTTAAAATCCCTGGCTATGTTTTTTGCCTTCTCGCGAACCATGTTCACCAACTTTCCTGAGTTCTCCTCGCCCGGTGCTAACCTTCCGTAAACCATGCGTCCATTGCGAAATGCACCTGAATACATTCGGCTTTTATCGTTATCGACCATGGTAATTGCCCCAAGGGGGCAAATTCGGGAGCAGAGCTGACAGCCATCGCACGAGATTTCGGATATCATTATTTCGCCATGCAGGTCGTGAATGGCATCGAAACTGCAATATTCCAAACAGATTCCACAATGATTACAGATTGAATAGTCGATTACCGCGCTCCGACCACCAATGTAAACCTGCTCCTCCTCATGGGTTGGATTAAAAAGGATGTAGAGATTTGCGGCATCCACATCGCAATCGGCCAACACTACCTGCTCCGACAGCGTTGCAAATGCAGCGCTGATGCTGCTCTTCCCTGTTCCTCCCTTTCCACTGATTATGGCAATTTCCATGTTGCAACAATGTTTCAATCTTTAAGACTTAATTGCGTCGCAAGCAAATACAATTTTCAATCATTCTAAAAATGTGCGACGCTTAAAACTATCCTCTTTTTTACCCCGACCTAAAGGTCGGGGCTATAGATATCATGCCCCGACGGGGCATCATTTACTAACTATACAATTACAGACTAAATCAAAAACTGCAAGCAACTTCTCCTGCAGCTCAGGTTTTTCCTTGGCAACAATCTGTCCCTTGGAGTAAATGGATGCAATCTTCCTGTCGAATGGAATCTCCATTAGTAATGGTATTCTATTATTCTTCAAGTATTTATAAATTTCTTCGTCACCTAAACCCGCACGATTTATTACCACTCCGAAGGGTTTGTTCAGCGTTTTGAGGGTTTCAACGGATTGAATCAAATCGCTAAGCCCAAAGGGAGTGGGTTCGGCAATCAGGATTACGTAATCGGCACGGGCAACGGTTTGGATAAAAGGACATGAAGTCCCCGGTGGGGAATCCATCAAAATTACATGGTTACTCCCTACCTCATTTATGGCTGCCTTTATCACCGAAACGGGTGAGTAAACGCCAACCCTCATTCTCGATTCAACAATTCTGGAATTCATGGAGATGGGATAGCAATTCACTTCGCCAAGCGAGACTTCCTTCTCCGTAATTGCATCAAACTTGCAGGCAACCAAACAAGCACCGCAGCCATGGCATAAATCCTCCATTACCTTAATAATTTTTGAGGGTGGGATAATGAAGATAGCCTTGTAACTACAATAATCGTGGCACTTTCCGCAGTAGGTGCTCTCATCGATTACTGGAACCCTCTGCGTAACATCGATGGTTTTTTCGGGTGAACCCGAAAAGAAAACCATATCATTTGGTTCCTCAGCATCGCAATCAATTAGCGTTACAATCTGATGTTTTTGTTGAAGGGTATAGAAAAGGCTTGTGGAAAACATGGTTTTCCCTGTTCCTCCCTTGCCGCTGGCAATGGCAATCTTTATGGGTTCGCAGTTAATCATACATCAATCGGGTTTTCTCATCGCAAAGCGTTTCCTTTATTGCCTGCTGTAGAAAAGGTGTGTTCCAAGTATTCAGTACACCGTGGGTTAGGAAGTACTTCTCGGGAATTGGGTGCGTACCTAATATTACTTTCATTCCGTACATATCGTTAATAAACTTCTCGAAGTGCTCCATATACGGGCAAGGGGGATAGCCAACCAGAAAACCCGTGGCAAAATGGATATGCGTTGCACCATTCCTCTTCATCTCCTCGGGAGCGTACTCAACGTTGCCTCCGGGGCATCCATCACAGGTGGTATAACCAACCACATCAACGTCCATATCCTTATACATGGCAAAGGCACCCTCACGATTCTGAAGAGAACGGAAACATTTTCCTCCTGCGCAGGTTCTGTAGCGATCGCAGATAATAATTCCGATTTTTACTTTTTCCATGATAACTCAGTATTTTGCGTTTATGTTAAAGAAAATTACTAATTAGTGCTATGCACAATAAAACTCCCCTTTCTCACTCTAAGTCGCTCCGCGATAACATCACATTTTACCATGAGAAGAAAGAAAATTCTATCATCATTTTCATCCATAAGCCCCTCAAGGTTGCCCTGACCCTTAGAGATAATCAGATCGGCAGATTTATACACATCAAGAAACTCATCACTACAGCGATTTAGTAGGGTTGATGGAGCATCGAATCCATTCGAAATAACATCGGCCACGTTTTGAAGATCAATATCAACGGCATCCTGCATGGTTGCATCGTTTAGGATAGAGCCTCCCTTTACAGCAAACATAACATCGTTGTGCATAATAGTTTCAATAAGAAGCCTGTCGAAAACTATTTCACCCGCATTATCGCCCAGATAAAGGATTCGCTTTGCATCAAGAATTCTTTGCCTCAGCAACTTGGAGTGGTCAATTGCAAAATCGGTGTTCATAACTTTTACGATGGTCTGCTCAATATCAAAAGTATTGTTGGCTCCATAATCCATGATATTGCCAGCAATGGCAAGTCGAAGTGCCAGTTCAAAAGGATTTTCCGACTCTAAAACCCGTGGTTTCCAGATTCTATAAAGATCTAAAGCGATCCTGTTGTTGTCCTCTTTCTCCTTGGCAAATGGATCATTCACACCAATGATATGACAAAAGGTTCTGTTGAGGTTTCGCTGGATCTCGGGACTACAGTTTTTGCTCTGCTGCTCCATTGTGAAATTGAAAAAGGTTAGAAACGCCCTTTGCTGCGACTCGCCAACGTTGAACTTCTCAAATAATCTTTTGTAGGTTCTGAGGAAACACTCTTCGCACCGGTTATCGACCATTATTTTCAGGATTAATGCCTACAATTCCCATGCTCATGGTGCCCATCGTGGTTACAGTAGTTGGCGCTTAGAACTAATTTGTTTGCAACAAAATCGTTGACCAGTGTTCTGGGATCAACCATGGGCGCACCAATAAACACATTGATATTCTGCTCATTGAAAAGATTGATTGCCTTTTGTCCCATTCCACCTGCAATTACATCGGTGGCGCCAAACTGAGCAACCCAGCGGGGATAAAGACCAGGAATATGCTCAGGAGGTGTATGCGCCTGAATATCTGTGATTTTCCCATCCTCCACCTTTACAAAGGCGAACTGTTGGCAATGCCCAAAGTGGGCGCAAAGAACTCCGTTCTCCAACGGAATGGCGATAGTTTTATTCATAAAATAAATATTAAGTATTAATTTGTTTTTCCCCGTCATTGCGAGTCTCGTCATCTATTTTGACGAGACGAAG
>Ga0334882_1000768_pt1 | contig 45139 bp, 41 predicted proteins | sample GraSluR1_MG_5_FD_207226 | JGI IMG/M metagenome (GOLD analysis project Ga0334882, IMG submission 207226) | Sludge microbial communities from methane-producing bioreactor in Wageningen University, Netherlands - Granular Sludge_15_04-R1 | ecosystem: Engineered > Bioreactor > Anaerobic >... | reverse complement strand
GGTAATCGAAAAAAAGCGGCTCCATGTTTATGGAACCAGCCAGTGGCCTTTTTTAAACCGACACCTCATCGCTGAAGCCATCGGTATCCCCGTGAAAGACGTGGCCTTCCGATGTGCCGAAGGAGCCCCGCCCAGCGACGGCCCCCTCTGGCTCCCCTCCCTTATCACCACCCACACCGCTTTGGCCACCTGGATCACCCGCCAGCCGTGCCGGATGCTTCTCCCTCTGGAAGAATCACGGATAGGCCGGGAAGAGAGGGCTCCGACGCTCATAAAAGTTGCTACGGTCTTTAACAGCCGGAACGAGGTGAAAAAGCAGATCATCGATGCTTCGGTGGACGGCGGGGCCTTTCCCATTCTTTCCGATGAGCTGATGGACCGGCTCTGCCTCTCTCTTCTGGGAACCGAGCCGCCGGAGTGCGTGGAACTAAAGGCCCGGATCATCCGGACCTCCTCCCCGCCTCTGGACAACTTCAACGGCCTGGGAATGAGCCAGGGATTCTTCGTCACCGAACTTTATAAAAGCGAAACCGCCGTCCTGAAAAAACACGACCCCCTGATTAACCGGAGAGAGCGCTGCCCTTCCCTGGGGGATCCCTTTGTCACAGGGGGAAGTTACAGGGAAAAGAGTAACCCCCGGGAGCTCCTGGACCGGGTGGAGGCTTTGGCGGATTTTTCCAGGAAATTCGCCTCCTACCAGAATCGTCGTTCCGGCGGCGACGATTTGATCCCCCTTAATCCCCGCCGGGGCATAGGCACGGCCTTGAGCTACCAGGGAAGCGGGTTTATAACCCTGGGGGAAAAAGTTGAAAATTACACCGTCAGTGTCAAGCTCGACACCGATGGAGAGGTAACCATCCTGACCTCCAGTGTTCCCAGCTATCCCCGTACCAGGGAGGTATGGCGGGAAACGGCGGCGGAGATCCTTCAAATCGAACAGGAAAAGGTTCATTTCAGGGCCATCGATACCGATCGTGTTCCCAACTCCGGCCCCGCCCTCTTTTCGCGGAACGTGGTGATTATCCCCCGTCTCATCGAACAGTGCTGCACCGCCATTCAGAAAAAACGATTCCGGACACCCCTGCCGATCGAAATAAAAAAAACCTTCCGGACCCCCAGGACCAGCCAATGGGATCGGGAAAGTTTCACCGGACAGCCTTTTCTTACCCTTTCCTGGGCCGCCGCAGCCCTGGAACTGGAAATGAACCCCCTTACCTGTTCCCCGGAGATAAGGGGCATCTGGATGGCGGTGAACTGCGGACGGCTCCTGAATGCCGACTATTCCCGAACCGTCCTGGAAGCCTCCATCCTAAGATCCCTCCGCTGGTGCACCGAACCGGCGATGAATTACGAAACCATCGGCCCTTTCACCTCCGAAAATCCCACGGTCCCCTCCGCCGGCCTGCCGATCACCCTGGAATTTATCCAGAACCGGGGGACCCCTTCGGGAGGAATCGGCACCCTGGCGGACAACACCATCCCCGCCGCCTTCGCCGCCGCCCTCACCCAGGCCCTGGGCCGCCCTGTCACCCGCCTTCCGGTAATTCCGGGGGAGCTTCTAAAAACCGGAGAAGAGTAGATGATTATCCCCATGATTCTTAACGGAAAGGAAGTGGCTCCCGATGTGGCGCCCCAGAAACGGCTGATTGAACTGTTGAGGGAGGACTTCGGCCTGTTGAGAACCCGGGGAGAGTGCTACCACGGGGTTTGCGGGCGCTGCCTGGTCATTCTGAACGAACGGCTCGCCCAGGCGTGCCTCATCCCTGTTTTCGCCGTCAAAGGCCAGACCATTATCACCATCGAGGGTTTCGAAAAAAGCCCCGAATACAAGACGATTCTCAAAGGTTTCAGTCGGGCCGGATTCTATCCCTGCGATACCTGTCTCGGCGGAAGAATTCTGGCCACCCATGTTCTGCTGGAAACACTCCACACTCCCACGGACGGAGAGATTCACAAAGCCATGTCCTATTCACATTGCGCCTGTACCAATCTTTCCGCCCTGACTGCGGGGGTGCGGGAAGCAGGCCGCCTCAGAGAAGGAAGGTAGGAATGGAAAAGAAACTGAAGGCACCCCATATCTACACGCCCAAAAACATGACCGGCCTCCTGGGTCTTTACCGGAAAATGCCCCAAAGCCTCCTCTATGGCGGCGGCACGGGAATCCTCTGGAATCAGCACCGCCGGGAAATCGATCTTTCAGGGACCATCATCTCCCTCAGGGAAGTTCCGGAGCTCAATTTCATCTCCCGGACCGAAAGCTATCTTGAAATAGGCGCCATGGCGCCGTTAAACCGGATCCTTGGTATCGGTCCTCATGTGGTGGCCCCCGCCCTGCACCAGGCCCTGGAGCAGATCGGCAATGCGGTGAGCCGCAATTTCGCCACCCTGGGGGGCAACCTGGCCCGAAGAGAGTCCTGGGGGGATCTGCTGCCCATTCTGCTGGTTCTTGAAGTCCGGGTGGAACTTCGCCGTCAGGGAACGGCGGTATGGATCCCCCTGGCCAGATTAACCGAGCGGACCCCCCTCTTTATGGAGGGAGAGCTGATTACAAGGATCCGCATCCCCCTGGAAGAGTGGAACTGTCAGCTCTATCAGAAATTCGGAGCCCGCCAGTACGGGATGGAAAACCGGATGGCCCTGGCCGCCCTGGGCAAGGTTCAGAAAGGGGAGATAGCGCGATTCCGGTTCGCCCTGGGACTGGGTTCGGGGGTAATTATCCGCAATCGGGAACTGGAGAACAGTGTGGAGGGAAAGAAACTTCCCCTGCCGGACCGCGAGCTGCTCATCCTGGACGAACTGCTGGATCAGTCCCTGGAAAAAATCCATCCTCCCCTCACGGCGGTTCAAAAACAGCTGTACCGGCGAAGCCTTCACTGGTTTCTTCAGCGTACCGCCCTGTCCCCCGTGGAAGCCGCTCCGGGGAACAGACGAAGGCTGTCCCTGTGAACCGAAAACGGATCCTTGCGGCGCTTACCCTTGTTCTTATGGCTTCCTGCGTCAGTTACGGAAAACTGGAAACGTATGCCCGGGAGCACGCCGGTCCCTCTGAGTTTCTCTCGAGCCGGGGAGTGGTCCAGCTCCGGGGAGACAGCCCCGCCCTCTATTTCAACGGAACAGAATGGTATGACCGGGCCCGCCAGGCCATCGCGGAAGCGGAAGACTACATTCTCCTTTTTTCGTTTCTCACCACCGAATCCCCCCGCACCACCGACATTTTCCAATGGCTGAGAGCCGCCCAGGACAGGGGGGTCCGGGTATTCGTCATGGTGGATTCATCCTCGTATTACCGCTCTTATCCCATGACGGGAAGGGCGATTAACGGCGCCGTTCCCGAGGCCCGCCGCCTGGGACTGAACATCATCGAATACAACCCCATCAGAGGGAACCGGGTGCCCACCTTTCTCCATCTCTTCAACCGGGACCACCGGAAATTCTGGATCGTGGACGGTCATTTTGTCTCCCTGGGGGGGCAGAACATCGACTACGATTCACTGAGAGATCCTTCGGAGGGCGGGGCGGTGGACACCATGGTGGAGATTCCTTCCGCCAGAGCGGTCCGCAGGATGATCGACAGCTTCGCTCTGACCTGGAACTCCTTTTCACTGGATAAAATCGATCCCGCCGACTTCCCCGTCCGCGCCGTTGATGGTGGCGCCGTGGATTACTGGCTCATCGATCAACACCTTCACGGCGGAGAAAGGGTGACCGACATGTTCGATGCCTTTTTTACTTTCGCCGAAGAGGAAATCTGGATGATCCAGTGTTACGCCTACCCCACTCCGGCCCTGCTGGACAAGATACAGTTTGCCCTGGACCGGGGAGTCCGAATCAACATGATAGTATCGGATAACCATGTGGCGAATCGTTTCTACAAAGCCTCCTACTACAGTCTGGCGGAGCTGATAAGGCGGGGTGTCAGGGTTTATTTCTACAGCGATCCCGGGGGAGCCCTGCTTCACTACAAGATGATCATGGCCGATGACCGCCTGGTATCCATCGGCTCGGCCAATTATAATCTTCGGTCCCAGACTACATCCCGGGAGCTTTCGGTGATATTCGCCGACCCCCGGACCGCCGGGACGGTGAAGGCCAATGTGGAAGAGCTTCTTCTCCACAGCCGCAAAGTAACCCCCGCCGAGGCGCAGGGATACCGGACCCTGGATAATTTCTTCAATTTCCTGCTCATGCAGTTCTGGGGGTGATATGACGAGACCTGAAAAGGCGGGCCTTCCGGCCCTGGCGCTTCTGATTATTCTGCTTTGCCCATCGGGTCTTTCCGCCAGGCCGGCGGGAAAGGTCTGGTGGGGGGGCTTCTCCCTGGGGAACCTGGGATGGACGGCCGGTTCGGAAACGGGGGAGATCGGACAGGTCTCCCTTTACCTGGACCCTCTGCAGGGAAACTTTCTAAGCCCCTCCTTCTACCTGGACATCGGAGCCCCCCTCTTCCCCCCGGCGCCGGACCGGTTCTCCTGGGGGGGGCGTCTGTTTGTCACCCTCTTCACCTGGAAAGATCACCCCGGAGCGCGGTTTTTGGATCAAAAAAACTGGTACTCCCCCGCGGCGGGGGCGGGAATCACCATTCCGGGGAATGATCCCGGGGGGTATCGGTTTCTCGGCGAAATCCATCCCTGGCGGATCCGCACCGGCGACGGAACCTACTCGTTTTTTCCCCTGGTTGTGGCCTGGAACGGCGATTTCCAGTATTCCCGCTGGGGATTACGCCTCTTTGAGTTCTCGTATTTTCTTTTTTGAGTGAGGGAATTTCAAAAATAACCGATTTTTGAAACTGGCTCAGATTCCATTCCGGAAGACCGGGGGCCCGCCGTACCGGATCGGAGGGAAGTTTTACCAAGAGGAAGGTTCATGAAAAAAACCGCCATTCTGCTGACAATACTTTCAATACTGCCCCCCCTGGGCGCCCTGGATTACGGATTCTCCCTGGCCCCCTGGAGTTTCACCGGCGGCGTCACCCCCGGGATCTACGCGGGGGGAGGGTTTAATCTGGGGTTCGCCCCCCGCTGGGAGGCGGAGGTCTTTGCCGTCGCCGAAGTTACCCCCGCTCCGGGGGACACGGTCCTGGCGGGAGTGCAGTTCGGGTTCTCCCTGCTGGGAGACCGGATTCCCACCTACTTCAACGCCCTGATCGACCTGGGTTACCTTCATGGGATCCAGGGTTTGAACCCTGGCGGAACGGAAGAAGGCGGCGCCGGCCTGACCAGAAGCAACTATATCCTGCTTCGGCTCTCCCCCCTGGCCATCGGCAACCCTTACTTCCGCATGAGAGACCGGATTTTTTCCGTGGGACTGCTCTACCGGATCGAAGACCGGTCGGTTTCCTGGGTCTGGAACTGGGTCATCTTCAACCGCTACCGATAGCGTCCCAGGGCAAGGGCGGAGGCAATCAGGAATCCCGGGAATCCGAAAGGCCCTGGTCCAGAAGAATGTTCAGGGCTCCGATGGAAATGGTGATCTCATAAATCGAAAGTCCCAGAGAAAAAAGGAGAAGGAGAAGACTCGCCGCAAAGGTGATCTCCCCCGCCACAACCTGGTTCATAAAAAGAAACAGCATGGTCAGCACACAGCTGAAGAAACTGGCCACCCCCAGGATCTGCATATTCTTGATTATCTCGATTCTCTTGCGCAGGTTCAGGATCTGTTCACGATACCCCGGGTTTTCCCTCTCCTGGATACGGGCATGGAGGTCCCGGATCAATCCCGCCAGAGTCAGATAGCGGTTGGTGTAAGCCAAAAGCAGGAGAGAAATGGCAGGGAAAAGCAAAGCCGGAGTGGTGAGGGTAAAATCCATGGGAAAAAGATAATCATGGAATGAAAAAAACCAAAGAGTTTTCCCCATTCTTTACAGAACCGGCGGGTAAGGCTATATTGGGGAGGGGGGGGCGCATCGTGGCGGAATTTGTCCACTTACACAACCATTCAGACTACTCGCTTCTTGACGGAGCGTCTTCCATCAAGGGCATGGTGGCCCGGACCAAAGAGATGGGAAGCCCTGCCCTGGGGCTTACGGACCACGGCAACATGTTCGGAGCCCTGAAATTCTACCAGGCCTGCCGGGATCAGGGGATCAACCCCCTGGTGGGCTGCGAATTTTACCAGGCCGACGGGTCCCGGTTCATCAAGCGGGGCACCGAATCGGGGAACAAGTACTATCACCTGCTGATGCTGGCTCAGTCGGACCGGGGTTACCGGAACCTGCTGAAACTCACCTCCGCGGGCTATACCGACGGATTTTACTACAAACCGCGGATCGATTTCGACATCATGCAGGAGTACAGGGAGGACCTCATCGTCACCAGCGCCTGTCTGGGGGGAGAAGTCCCCCAGCTCATCCTGATGGGGAAGGAAGAGGAAGCCCGCCAGGCGGCCCTGCGGTACCGGGAACTCTACGGCCCGGAAAATTACTACCTGGAACTGCAGGACCACGGTCTGGCGGAGCAGAAAATTGTCAACAAAGCCCTGGTGGAAATGTCCCGGGTCACGGGGATTCCCCTGGTGGCCACCAACGACAGCCACTATCTGACCCGGGACGATGCCAACGCCCAGGACATTCTGATCTGCGTCGGTACGGGACGCAAAAAAAACGAACCGAACCGGATGAAGTTCGGCGCTTCGGAATTCTACCTCAAAACCCCCGCCGAAATGGCCCGGCTTTTTTCGGAAGTGCCGGAGGCTCTTTCCAACACCCTGAAGATCGCCGAGATGTGCCAGATCGACATAGCCCTTCCGGGCCCTCTGCTGCCCGCCTTCGATCTGCCCCCGGGTTTTACCACCCCCGAGGAATACATGCGCCACCTGACCTACCAGGGCCTGGAAAAGCGGTACCCCCGGGTTACCGATGAAATCAAAATCCGGGCGGACTATGAGCTGGAAACCATCTTCAGCATGGGATTCACCGGCTACTTTCTCATTGTCTGGGATTATATTCACTGGGCCCGGGAACACAATATCCCCGTGGGCCCGGGCCGGGGCTCCGGTGCCGGTTCCATCGTGGCCTACGCCATGATGATCACCGATATCGATCCCCTGAAGTACAGCCTCCTTTTCGAACGGTTCCTCAATCCCGAACGGGTCTCCATGCCCGACTTCGACATCGACTTCTGCTTCGAAGGCCGACAGGAGGTGATTGACTACGTCACCCGCAAGTACGGCAAGGACAAGGTGGGACAGATCATCACCTTTGGAACCCTGAAACCCAAGGCGGTGATCCGCGATGTGGCCCGGGTCCTGGACCTGCCCTACGCCGAGGCGGATGCCATCGCCAAGCTCGTTCCCGACGAACTGAAGATGACCCTGGACAAAGCCCTGGAACGGGAACCGAAACTGAGAGAGATGGCCGAGGCCGGAGGGGTCAAGGGGGAGCTCATCGACGTGGCCCGCCGCCTGGAAGGCCTCTCCCGCCACGCCTCTACCCACGCCGCCGGGGTGGTGATCGGCCAGACCGAACTGACCAACTACGTCCCCCTCTATCGGGACCCCAAGACCGGCGGCCTCTCCACCCAGTACACCATGGAACTTCTGGAAGACTGCGGCCTTGTGAAGATGGACTTTCTGGGCCTGAAAACCCTGACCCTGATTAAAAACACCGAAAGGCTCATCAAGAAACGGGAGCCGGATTTTACCGAAGAGAGAATCCCCGAAGACGATACGGCCACCTTCAAAATGCTGGGGGAAGGGAAAAGCGCCTGTATCTTCCAGTTTGAATCGCCGGGGATGCAAAAAATTCTCAAAGACGCCAAGCCTACCAACATCGAAGACCTGATCGCCTTGAATGCCCTCTACCGGCCCGGGCCCATGCAGTACATTCCCCAGTTTATCAAGAGCAAGAACGGCGAGATGGAGATCAAGTATCCCGATCCTTCCCTGGAAGAGGTTCTCAAGCCCACCTACGGAGTCATCGTCTATCAGGAACAGGTCATGCAGGTGGCCCAGATCATCGGAGGGTTCTCCCTGGGCAAGGCGGACATCCTGCGCCGGGCCATGGGAAAGAAGAAGATCAAGGACATGGCCAAGATGAAGGTGGAGTTCATCGCCGGCGCCGCGGAAAAGGGGCATCAGGAACAGCATGCCGCCGCCATATTCGAGATGCTCGAACCCTTCGCCGGGTACGGCTTCAACAAATCTCACGCCGCCGCCTATTCGGTTCTGGCCTACAAGACCGCCTACCTGAAGGCCAACTACCCCGCCGAGTTCATGGCGGCCAACCTGACCAACGAAATCAACAGCACCGACAAGCTCACCGAGTACATCGCCGAATCCCGGGCCATGGGCATCGACCTTCTTCCGCCGGATATCAACCTCTCGGAGAAACACTTCAGCGTCACCGACGGCAAAATCGTCTACGGCCTCATGGGCATCAAGAATGTGGGCTCCGCCGCGGTGGATGAAATCCTCCGGGCCCGGGAACAGGAGGGGGATTTTACCTCCCTGGCGAACATGATGGAACGGGTGGACCTGAAAACGGTGAACCGCAAGGTTCTGGAAACCTTGATTCAATCGGGTCTTTACGACCGGTTCGGCCACAACCGGGCCACCCTGATGCATAATCTTGATTACCTGTTGGAATTTGTAGGAAAAAAGAAGGAGAGCCAGGCCTTCGGCCAGTCAAGCCTCTTCGATGCCCCGGAACACGAGGAATTTCACGAAATAAGTCTGGAAGAGGTTCCCGAATGGGGGGAAATGGATATCCTGGCCTACGAAAAGGCCAACCTGGGATTCTACTTCTCCGGTCATCCCATGGATAAATACCGCAAAATCTGGCAGCGCTCGGTTACCCTGAACCTCTCCAACCTGGAGAGGGCCTCGGACGGGAAAAACTATACCCTCCTGGGGATGGTGAAATCCCTCCGGGAGATCCACACGAAAAAGGGTGACAAGATGGCCTTTGTGCAGCTGGAAGACTTCAACGGCTCCATCGACCTGACCTTCTTCCCCCGCACCTGGGAGGAAGTGCGGGAATCCCTGGCCCTGGATCAGGTGATCGGCGTGGAGGGGAAGGTGGATAAAAGCCGGGGGGAACCCAACATCCTGGTGGAGAAATTGATATCTCCTGAAGAAATCAAAGCTGCCGTCTCCCGGGAAATCCACATCCGGATCGAAAAAGGACTGCAGACCGAGGAACATCTCTTTGAATTCCGGGATTTTCTCATCAGCCATGCCGGGGATCTGCCCCTGTTCATCCATCTTTCTTCGGGGAACGGCCATCCCGAGACCATCATCAAAGCCTCGGGCCAGCTGGGCTGCAACGGAGAAAAAGGAACCCTGGAGGCGATCAAGGAGTACCCCCTGGTTATGGACGCCTGGAAAGAATAGGGGCACAGTTTTTTTCCCCGGGGCTTTTTTTAATCCCCCGGGATGTGCGATAATAAGAAAGAATCAGCGGCTAACGCCGTGTTTGACTCAACAGGAGGAATGATAAAATACCTCCGTGTATTTTATCATTCTGGAGAAGAAAAGCAGCGCTTTTCTTCTCTTCATTCTCGCCATCCATGGCTCGCGGCTAACGCCGTGTTTTTATAGGAGACGCCCATGCAGACCATTTTGCGAATTCTCAACGCAGTCCTTACCACCTATATGATTCTCCTTTTCATCCGGGTCCTTTTGACCTGGTTCCGGGGGCCTTCTCTGGGGAGGCCGGTGGAGCTTCTTCAGGCGGTCACCGACCCGTACCTGAACTATTTTCGCCGGTTCCGGTTTCTCCAGATCGGCCAGATGGATTTTTCCCCCATCATGGGGTTCATTGTCCTTGGGGTGCTGCAGAACATCATCCAGACCCTGGCCCGGTACGGCAAGGTTTCGGTGGGAATCGTCCTGGCCATCGTCCTGGCCGGTCTCTGGTCCGCCTTCAGTTTCATTCTCTTCTTTTTCGCCATCCTCACGGTGGTCCGGTCGGTCATGTATCTGGTGGGTGCCAATGCCTACAGCCCCTACGCCCAGACCCTGGACAACCTGACCATGCCCCTGGCTGACTGGGTACGGAAGATGCTCTTCCGCCAGAAGTTCATGCCCCCTAATAAGATGATGATGATCACGGCGGGCCTTCTTATTGTGGCGGTTTTTCTGGGGAACCTGATCATGCGGTATCTCACCAGCTTCCTGGCCCAGCTTCCCTTCTAGCCCATGCTTCTGGGGGAACTCAGACAGAAGCTCCAGGAGGTCAGGGGAATAGGCCCCAAGACACGAACCATCCTGCACCGCGGAGGGATTCACCATGTGGCGGACCTGCTCCGCCACTACCCCCGGGGGTGGGAAGACCGGAAAACCCCGATGCCCCTGGGGGCCATCCCCGGAGGAGGAACCGCCAATACCCTGATTCGGGTGGTGGGACACGACTATTTCGGATGGGGTCCTAAAAAAACGCTGAAAATCATCATCCAGGACGCAAACGATGCCACCCCGGCGACACTTGTTTGTTTTAACCGCAATTTTCTGGCGGAAAAACTCAAACCGGGAACGATCCATCTGCTCTACGGAACCTTTCTCTACCGCTTTGGAGAACTTCAGAGCACCGCCTTTGAAACAGAACCAGCCGGCCCGGCCCGGGGAACCGGCTTTAACACGATTCTGCCCCTCTACCCTCTGTGGGGAGGGTTGACCATGGGCGTTCTGCGAAAGGTGGAGGAAAGCGCCCTGAATCTCTTCGGCCGGCACGTGGAAGAGGAGCTGCCCGAACCGATCCGGCAAAAAAGAGGGCTTCTGCCCTTCCCCCGGGCCCTCTCTTCGATCCACTTTCCTTCCACCCTGGAAGAGGCGGCGGCGGCGGAGAAAACTCTCAAGTATCATGAGCTGTTCCTTCTGCAATTGACCGTGGGGCGCCGGGCCTGGGAACGGCGAACCGTCACCCGGCCGGCCCGGCCCGTGGCGGGGGCCCTGGTTGAGCGATTGAAAGACCGCCTTGGATTCTCCCTCACCCTGGACCAGCAGACGGTGCTGGAAACCATCCGTGAGGAGATGGCCTCGGGAAGGCCCATGGCCCGGCTCCTTCAGGGCGATGTGGGGTCGGGAAAGACCCTCGTCGCTTTCTGTGCCGCCCTCCTGGCCATCGAACGGGGGGACCAGGTAGCCTTCATGGCCCCCACCGAGGTTCTGGCACGGCAGCACGGAGAAAACGCCGCCCGGTACCTGGAACCCCTGGGCATCCGGCTGGGGTTTCTCACCGGAAGTTTGAAAGACAAAAGCCGCCGGTACCTTTTGGAGGCCCTGGAGGCGGGCGAGATCGATCTGGTTCTGGGAACCCACGCCCTTTTTACCGAAGAGGTAACCTTCCCCTCCCTGGGGCTGGCCATCGTGGATGAACAGCATCGCTTCGGGGTGGTCCAGCGCAGCGCCCTGCGGAAAAAGGGCCAGGCGCCGGACCTGCTTCTCATGACCGCCACCCCCATTCCCCGGACTCTCACCATGACCGCCCTGGGAGATCTGGATGTGTCCACCATAAAAACCATGCCTCCGGGACGGCAGCCCGTGGAGACCCACCTGGCCCGGCAGGACAACGCCGCCAAGGTTTACCAGTGGGTCCGCCGGGAACTGGATGCGGGCCGGCAGGCCTACTTCGTTTATCCTCTCATCGAAGAATCGGATAAGCTCAACCTGGAGAATGCCGAAGCGGCCTTCCGTCTCCTGGCGGAAGAGGTCTTCCAGGACCGGACGGCGGCCCTCCTCCACTCCCGGATCCCCGAAGAGGAGAAGAGGGAAACCATGTCCCGGTTTACCGCGGGCAAGATCGATATCCTGGTGGCAACAAGCGTCATCGAAGTAGGGGTGGACGTGCCCAACGCCACCTGTATGGTCATCGGCAACGCCGAAAGATTCGGCCTCTCCGCCCTCCACCAGCTCCGGGGCCGGGTGGGCCGGGGCAGTCACCGTTCCGCCTGCTTCCTCCTCTACGGACCGGATCTTTCCGAAGAGGGGAAGGCCCGTCTCAAGGTGATGAAAGAACAGAGTGACGGTTTTATCATCGCCGAGGAGGATCTGCGAATCCGGGGCCCCGGAGACCTGACGGGGCGGCTGCAGTCGGGATTTCTTCCGTTCCGCCTGGCCGACATAACCCGGGACTTTGAGCTCCTCAAGGCCGCCCGGGAGGACGCCTTCGCCCTGATCGAAGACGACCCGGGGCTTCTCAAGCCGGAAAACCAGCCCCTCCGGGAGGTGTTTCAGCGCACCCTACCCCGACCATCTGCTGGAGGACGGTTGACCCGCCCCCCCCGGACCGGTATTCTGGCACCATGAGAATTACCGGAGGGAAATACCGCGGCCGTCAGGTCAAATGCCCCAAAGGAGAAATCCGCCCCGCCATGGACCGGATGAGGGAATCCCTTTTTTCTATTCTGGGGGATCTGTCGGGCTTGAGTTTTCTTGATCTCTTTTCCGGTTCCGGTCTGGTGGGCCTGGAGGCGGCCAGCCGGGGCGCCTCTCCGGTGGTTCTGGTGGAGAAGGACGGGGGGAAAAAGCGGGTTATTCTGGAAAACTGCGCCATGGTCGAAGAAAATCCGCCCCGGCTCTTTCTGATGCCGGTCGAACGGTTCCTCAGGCAGTTTAAAACTTCCTACGACATCGTCTATCTCGATCCCCCCTTTCCCTTCGGCCGCAAGGTGGAGATGGTGGAAGAGGTCTCCCGGCGGGGACTGGTGAAGCCCGGGGGGCTGGTGATTATCCACTACCCCGAAGAGGACCAATGGCCCGACAGAGTTGATAATCTTGAGGTGGTGGATAAAAGAAAATACGGACGTTCGATTCTGCTTTTTTTCAGGAGTCCCCGGGGGGATTCACTTTTATAAATCCGTCGACTCAATCCAACGGTTCAGACGTTCCTGTTTGCCCGGGATGTCCCGTTCTTCAAAAAAATGAAGGGCCACCTCGTCCTCGCTGCTGATTATCTGGGTAAACAGCAGTTCTGCTTTGTCGTTTACATCGTGCATATTCTGCTTTGTCCTCGTCTACCCCATAACATACCGCAGTAGGAAAATTTTATCCGGGCAAAAAACAAGGTTTGGAAAAAAATGCCCCGGTGTGTGTCCCTTCCCAAAGCTCCGCCCCTGCCGCTCCGGGGGGCGGTCAGTTGTACCGATACCGGAAACCGGCCTGGGGTACGATATTGATCCGGAGCTTATCTGCCAGGTTCGGCCCCAGGGTGGGAAGAAAGAAGAAGCCGTAGCCGATCTCGAAGGGCAGGGAAAAATGGTCGAACAGAATCAACTCGATGCCGATGCCCCCGCCGATACCAAACTTGGAAGTGTATTCGCCTGCAAACTCCGCTTCAAGCGCTACGGAATACTCTTTTGAGATGGTTCCCCGATGATTGAGACCGGTGAAGAGATAGAGCTGCCCTTCAAGCCAGTCCTTGTACACAGAGGCATAGACGGGGAAGTGAAGCTCCACCCCGATGGTGTAATCCAGGACGTTAGCTAAAAAACTTTGGTCAGAAACGGGGGAGTAAAGGGCACCTCCCGCCACCTGCCAGGAGAGCTTTTCACCCTGGCGGAAATAGGAAAGCCCCGTTCCGGAAAGAGCCCCCCCCTGGAAACCCAGGGCCTGGGAAAATTCCTGGGACGGCCGGAGGTCTCCGGATTCTCCCGATTCTGCCGCCAGGGGAAGCAGGACAATCAGTAATAAAAGCAGGGGGACAGAAAGTCTGACAATTTTTGCCATAATATCTCCTCCATCGGGAATTGCAGAGGAGAATATACATCTATGAAGCGGCTAAAACAACAACCCGGGTAAATCCCGGCCCTTTTCCAAAGGAGCCTTCTCTGGTATGCTTCCTTTGGCCGTTTCCCGGAAAATCCTGGTCTGACGGCCCACACCGTGTTGCTGAGAGGAGTCCTTTATGGCCGTACAAAATGGTAAATTTCTGCAGCTTCCCCAGGGCACCGAAGGGATTCACCTTGAAGAGGCCCTGCGTCATCGACGGCTGACCCGGAAACTGAACGACCTGTTTACCTCCTGGGGATTCCTGCCGGTTAAAACCCCGGTATTCGACTTTTACGATAACTACCGTGATCTTTTGAAGACTCCGGGTGAAGAGAATCTCTATCGGCTCATGGACCGGGAGGGGGACCTGCTTCTTTTAAGATCCGATGTTACCCTTTTCCTCGCCCGCCAGATGGGGCTTTACCTTAACCGGAATGATCTTCCCGCAAGGGTCAGCTACGCCGACACCATCCTGCGTCACCAGAACCGGGAGGACATTTCGAAAAACGAGTTTTTTCAAACCGGGGTGGAGCTCATCGGTGTGGAGGGTTACGAAGGAGATATGGAAATTCTCCTTCTCCTGGATCAGACCCTGAGTCTTTTGGATGTCTCCGCCTTCCTTCATCTGGGATCCCGGAACCTATTCCGCCAGATGGTTCCTGAAGACCGGGAAACCCCCGCCCTCAGGGAAGCCCTGGCAAGCCGGAACCGCCGGGCGCTCAAAGAAGAACTGACCCTCTATCACCCCCCCCACACGGCCCGTCTCTTTTCCAGTCTCCTGCTTTTCATCGGATCCCCCGGGGAATTCCGGCAGAAGCTGACCGGAGACGAGCTCAAGAATCATCCGGAACTTGTGGCGGCGGGAAGCTACCTGCTGAAACTCACCGAAGGGCTTCAAACCCTGGGTGGTGAAAGGGAAATCAGGATAGACCTCTCGGAAATAGGAAGCCAGCCCTACCACACGGGAATCGTTTTTCAGGTTTACTGTGAAGGGGTTGATTCGGCGGTGGTTTCCGGGGGACGCTACGACCGGCTTCTGGAGAATTTCGGTCTTTCCGCCCCATCGGTGGGGTTTTCCCTGCTTTTAAGAAAGATTGAAGCCCTCCTTCCTCCGCCGGCGGAGGCAGAAGAGAGTCTCAACCGGGTGACGGTTGAGGAGAACGAATTCAATGAAACAGAAGAAACCCGGTTCACCCTGCGGTTTCGCCGGGCCGAAGAGCTCCGGAAAAAGGGGAGGAACGTCAGTCTATGAAAAACAGCACTCAAGAGCCTCTCACCCTGGCCTTGCCCAAAGGCCGGCTTACCGATCAGGTCCAGGAGCTGTTCGCCTCTCTGGGGCTGGGCTTTGAATTTGAGAACCGGAAGCTGGTGGCCCGGGACAGGGAAAACCGCCTTAAAATCTTCCTGGTGAAAAACTCCGACCTCCCCACCTACGTCAACCACGGCATCGCCGGCATGGGAGTCTGCGGCGATGATGTCCTCTTTGAGGCGGGAACTCCTTTCTGCCGGCTGAAGACCTTCTCCTTCGGAGGCACCCGGATGTGTATCGCCGGGAAAAAGGGAGACCGTTTTGCCCCCGCCGATCCGGCCCTGACGGTGGCCACGAAATTCACCGAGTTCACCCGCAGCTACTTTCATAAACGTGGGCTTCCCGTGGAGGTCATCAAGCTCAACGGATCGGTGGAGCTGGCTCCGGTTTTGGGACTTTCCCGGTACATTGTCGATCTGGTGGAAACCGGGAACACCCTGAAAGCCAATAATCTTGAAGTTTTTGACAAACTGGCGGATATCAAGGTCCATCTCATCGCCAATCCCGCTTACTACAAAATCCACTATAAAAGGATCAACCAATTGGTCGATATCCTAAGTAAGGGAGATCCCGATGAGTAGAACCATTGAACTGAACCGCAAGACCAAAGAAACCGATATTACCCTTGCTCTGAAACTGGACGGCCCCAGGGGCGCTGCACTTGACCTGGGGCTTCCTTTCTTTGAACACCTGCTGAATGCCCTGGCCTTTCACGGGGGATTCCATCTTCAAATTACCGCCCGGGGAGATGTTGAAGTGGATCCCCACCACCTGGTGGAGGATATCGGCCTTGTCTTCGGCGATGCCCTCACCCGGCTTCGCAGTGACCAGGTCCTGGCCCGGTTCGGCCATGCGGTGATCCCCATGGATGAAGCCCTGTCGGAGGTGACCATCGACGCCTCGGGACGGCCCTGTCTTGTTTACCAGGCGGAATACCCCCAGTCCCGGGCAGGAACTTTCGACCTGGCCCTGATCAAGGAATTTCTCACCGCCCTGAGCGTCAAGGGAGGCCTCAATCTTCATGCTTCCTGCCGGTACGGAGAAAACAGCCACCACATGGCGGAGGGGCTTTTTAAAGCCCTGGGGAGGGCCCTGGCCGCCGCTTATACCCCCGGCACCGAAACGGTGGTTCTGTCCACCAAGGGCAGTCTGGAGTAGAAAGTGTATAATTTTGGAGTTAGTAGAGCATTTTGCTTGATTTCTGGTTCCAGATTGACTATGATGGTGACCGGATGAAATCACCCAGGCAAAACCTGGAGGATCTGATGCCTCTCCAGGGATTCATCAAAACCACCGGCACCCGGGTTACGGGGCTGACTTCGGAACAGCGGATCCTGCTGAACCGGAAGGGTAACGAGCTTTTCAATGCCGGGGACATGGCCCAGGCGAAGAAAATTTTCCTGGCCACGGGCTACTCGGACGGCCTCATCCGCCTGGGAGATTACTACCAGAAAAAAAATGATCCGTTTGAGGCCCTGCGGCTTTACAAACTGGCTCCGGCGCCGGAAAAGGCCGGGGAGATCATCGAAAAAATGGCCCTGACCCTGCGCCAGATGATGCAGGAAGGGGATTAGGATAGGGGAATTTCATAAACAACCGGTTTTTGAAATTGGCTCGTTAACTTTTGATTTAAAATTTGATATACTTATTTAAGGCCATTTCAAATTTCAGCAAACAGGAAAGATAGATGGATTTAAACGAAAATAAAGTTGATGAATACGGAAAACGGATCCACGGCTCTTCGGAACACCAGAATGAGATTTCTGAGCTCTCGAAAAAAGGTTACCGGCTTCTTAAAGAGAACCGGGTAAAAGAGGCGGAATCCTGCTTCCTGGCCATACTGGAAGAAATCCCCGACAACAATTACGCCCTGGTGGGTATGGGTGACGCGGAAAGGAAAAAGCACCAGTATAAATCTGCCATAAAATATTACATGACCTGCCTGGAGCATCACCCGGGCAACAACTACGCCCTCTTTGGCCTTGCGGACTGTCACAAGGCATTGAAACAGTACAGCCAGGCCATCAAAATCTGGGAAAAATATCTTCTCTACGATAACACCAATATCACCGTCCTGACCCGGGTGGCCGACGCCTACCGGAAGGTCAAAGACTTCGAAAAGTCCAAGGAGATCTATCTCCAGGTCCTGGAGATGGAAAAGGACAACCCCTACGCCCTGATCGGCATCGGGCATCTTTACTACGATTTCCGGGAATATGCCGATGCCATGCATTACTGGGAGCGAATGCTCGAGGTAACCCGGGATAATGTGGATATCCGGGTCCTTACCAGCCTGGGGAACTGCCATCGCAAGCTGAAAACTTTCGAAAAGGGGCTGGTCTACTTTAAAATGGCCTACGATGCCCAGCCCCGGAATTTCTACGCCCTCTTTGGTTTGGCCGACTGTTACCGGGGTCTCAATAAACAGTCTGATTCCCTGATCTACTGGAAGAAAATCCTGGAGATGGACCCCCAGAACAAGGTCATCCTTACCCGGGCAGGGGACGCCTACCGGCACATGGAAGAGTGGGATGCGGCGGAGTCTTTCTATCACCAGGCCCTGAACATCGAGATGGACGTCTACGCCGTCCTGGGCCTGGCTCTGATCAACAAGGCCAAGGGGAACTATGCCGAAGCGGTGGAGAGCATGCAGAGCCTGCTTCACAACGACCCGAAAAACCAGAGACTCTACCTGGAGATCGCCGAGTGTTACGTGGCCCTGGGAGATCCCCACGCCGCGGTCCTGACCCTGCAGGAATACCAGAAGCTGGGACTCAGGGATGCCCAGATATCGGAATTCCTGGATGAACTGCGGCAAGGCAACGGCTGAATGCCATGGAATCCCTGACCGGTCTCTTCCCTGAAGAGATTGTCGAAGCGCTCCATCTTGAGCCCTCCTTTCGGGGAGGGCAAATTTTTTCCTGGATCCACCAGGGGGCCGGATCCTTCGACGACATGACCAACCTGCCCAGAAACCTCAGGGAGGAACTGGGAAAAAAAGCACCCCTCTACTCTACCCGGCTGGAATCACGGCATCCCGACCCTGACGGCACGGTGAAGCTGAGAATCCGGACCGCTGACGGTCTGACGGTGGAAGCAGTGATCCTGAAGGACCGGGATGACCGCCTCACCGCCTGCCTTTCGACTCAGGCGGGCTGTGGCATGGGATGCCGCTTCTGCCGGACCGGAGAGATGGGGCTGAAGCGCAACCTCACCGCCGGGGAGATGGTGGAGCAGTTTCTCTGGATGGAACGGGAATCGGGAGAAATCTCCAATATCGTCTTCATGGGTATGGGAGAACCCCTGGCCAACTATGAAGCCTTCGTCAAAGCGGTTAAAATTCTGAGTTACCCCAAAGGCCGGGACATGGGAATCCGCCGGATGACCGTCTCCACCTGCGGTCTGGTGCCGGAGATCCAGCGCCTCGGCCAGGAGGGGCCCCCGCTGCGTCTGGCCATTTCCCTCAACAGCGCCCGCCAGGCGGTACGGGGAACCATCATGCCCATCGCCCGAAAGTACCCGCTGAAAGAACTGAAAGAAGCCCTTATGGCGTACCAGGAGCGGCAGCCCAAACGGATCACCCTGGAGTACGTCCTGTTAAAGGGAATCAACGACGGGAAGAACGACCTGGAAGCCCTGATCGGCTGGTCCGAGGGGCTGAAAGCGGTGGTCAACCTCATCCCCTGGAACCCCGTGGAAACCCTGGGTTTCGAAACCGCCCCGGAAGAGACCACCCGATGGTTCCAGGCCCGGCTCGAAGCCTCGGGACTGCCGGTGACCCGCCGTTACCGCCGGGGCCGGGGGGTCAACGGCGCCTGCGGCCAGCTGGGCGATTTGGGATAATTCTCCCATAAAACTTCCCATAAAAAACCCTCTTGCCCCGGAAGCAAACCTCCTCTATCATGGAACCATGAACGCAGGGAAAGCACTCTTTTTAACCATCATCGGTTTCTTGACGGGGGTCCTCTTCATCGTCCTCTTCACCGCCGCCGTTCTGGTGGGGGGAACCGCCTTGACGGTGAGGAAAATACTGGACGCCGATGAAGCCACCGGACTTGCGGTGGAGGGCAACGGAAGCCTGGGAACCATGAGCCAGGAGCTGACCAGGGCCTTTGGCACCATGAAGATAGGCCAGGGTTTGGCCATCGGAGAGAGTGAACTGACCCGTATCGTCGCCGCGGGACTCCGGGAAAATCTATCCCGGGAAGTAACGATCCACAGCCTGGAGCTCGATATCGAAGACGGCCGGATGGCGGGCCGGGTTTTCCTGACCATTATCCCGGATCAAATGCCGGGATACTTTGGCTCGGTTAAAAAAATCCCCCTCTCTGTGGATTATGCCCTCAAGGCGGCCCAGCGGGACGGAGAGCTGTATTTTCAGCTGGAACAGATCAGAATAGGACAGTTCGTTCCGCCCTTGGCATTCATGCGATTTTTGGCCCGGCGAAGTCCGATTCTTCTCTCGGAGGATGAAACCGGGCCTGTGGCCTTCTACCCCGCCGATCTGGCCTTCAGCCTGCCCCTGACAAGCCTGGAGCAGCAGATGGGCCAGGTGGCCGCCCTCCGGAGCCTGAGATTCGGGGAAGACCAATTGCACCTGGGCATCCAGATCAATCCCCTGGTCTCGGACATCTTTTTAACCCATCTGGGCCGGGAACTGCAGGGCAAGGAAGCGGAAGTTCTGGCGGTGCTGGACAGGCATCTTGATAACCCCCCGGTACAGGACCAGGCCAGGGCCATTATTGCGTCCCTCATTAATCCTGAAGATTACCGGCCTGCCTCCCCGGCAGCCCTTTTAAGCTACTGTGAAAATACGGTTTCATTTTTTCAGGACGGCCGGGAATATGCCGCCGAAATCGGCATGGACCTGCCTGCCGGCACCAGTCTGGAAACGGGACCAGATTCTCTGGCGGAGCTGATTCTTCTCAACGGCTCGGTGCTCCGGATCGCAGAAAACAGCCGGTTTTCCCTGGATCAGCTGCCCGGCCCTGCCGGCAAGGTCCAGGATACCCGCGTCAGCCTCGCTTCCGGGAAAATCCGGTCTGTGGTGGCCGATCTTTCCATCACTGGCGGCGGTTTTGACGTAGTAACACCCTCGGCGGTGATGGGAGTCCGGGGCACCGACTTCATCATCACCCTCGACGAAGAGGGGGGCCTGGGGGTTTCGGTTTTCCAGGGACGGGTCAGTCTGGACACCGCCACTGCACCGGAAATCATCATTGACAGCAAAGAAAAGGTGGCAGCAAGCCGGGAGCAGCTTTCCGACCCGACACTGAAAAAGGAATCCTTCACCCCCGAAGAGATCCGCTCCGCTTTGATGGAAATGCCGATGGTCTCCCGGCCCGAAGAGGCGGAGATCATCCGGCGCACCCGGGCCTTCTGGGAGATGGTGGAACGGGTGATGCGGATGACGTCCCTGCTGACGCCGGAGGAAACGGAGAAACTGGAAACCATTGTGAATGAACTGGAACCGCTTCTTGACCTGGAGGCTCTGGTTCGGGAGCTGGAAAACCTGGGGCTCGATACGGGAGATTTTCGATGAACGCGGCATACAGGGGCGGACGCCGGCTCGACGGCGGAGATATCATTTTCAGGATCCTGGTTCTTCTCATACCGGTGGTAAATGTCATCGCCGGTTTTCTCTGGGCCTTCGGCGGCCGGACGGAAGAAACCCGCCGGTTCGGAAAGACAGTGCTGGTGGTGATGATTCTGGGATTGATGGGTGCTGTCTTCTTCGGTCTCTACGGCATGGTGGTTCTCCGGAGCCTCCAGCCGCTTCTGGGCTGAGGAGTTACCCCGGACCCGCCGAAAAAAACAGGAGCCGTCCCCCGGGGAGACGGCTCCTTACTCTGAATCTGCCCTTTTGGGGTATTACTCCAGCACCGCCCTGATCCGCCGGACCCCGGCGGAGGAACTTTGCTCTTTCTGAATCTTGAAACGGCCCATGGCGCCGGTGCGCTCCACATGGGGGCCACCGCAGACCTCTTTCGAATAATCGCCCACACTGTAAACCTTGACCTTCTCTTCGTACTTCTCTCCGAAGAAAGCCAGGGCGCCCGCGGCCTGGGCTTCCTCCAGGGTCATGATTTCCATGGTAACCGGATAATCCGCCTGGATCTGCCGGTTCACCAGGTCTTCCACCTCCTGGATCTGTTCGGGGCTCATCTTCTCGGGGTGGACAAAGTCAAACCGGAGCCGTTCGGGGGTGATATTGCTGCCCTTCTGCTGGACATGGTCCCCCAGGACGGTTCTCAGGGCCTTGTGAAGCAGGTGGGTGGCGGTGTGGAGAGCGGTGGTCATCTCGGACTGGTCCGCCAGTCCTCCTTTGAAGGTCTTTTCCGCCCCCTTCTTGGAGAGCTCCTGATGCTTTTCGAAGGCTTCGTCAAACCCCTCCCGGTCAACCGTAAGACCATGCTCCGCCGCCAGCTCCTCGGTAATCTCCACGGGAAACCCGTAGGTATCGTAGAGTTTAAAGGCCAGCCGGCCGGGAATGATCTTCCTGGGGTTTTTCAGCAGGTTGGGGACCATCTTTTCAAACTCATGTTCCCCCTTCTGCAGGGTTTTGCCGAACCTTTCACCCTCCTGAATCAGTTCATTCAGGACAAAATCCCGGCGCTCTCCCATTTCCGGGTAGATATCCGCATAAATCGAGAGGACAACCTCGGCGAGCCGGGAGAGAAACTCCCCTTCGATACCCAGTTTGCGCCCGTGGCGGATGGCCCTGCGGATGAGCCGGCGCAGGATGTACCCCTGGCCCAGGTTGGAAGGCCTGACCCCCCGGGAATCCCCCAGGATGAAGGTGGAGGTTTTGGCGTGGTCGGAAATAATCCGGATCGACATATCCCGGTCGGGATCATCACCGAAGATTTTTCCCGACATCTCCTCCAGGGCCTTGATGATGGGAACAAAGGTCTCGGTGGCGTACACCGTATCCTTTCCCTGCAGGATGGCGCTGGTCCGCTCCACCCCCATACCGGTGTCCACGCACTTCCGCTCCATCTGGACAAAACTGCCGTTGGCGGTCTTGTTGTACTGCATGAAAACGTCGTTCCAGATTTCAAAGTACTTGCCGCAGGAGCAGCCGGGGCGGCACTCATCCCCGCAGGCGGGACGGCCCGTATCGATGAACATCTCCGTGTCGGGCCCGCAGGGGCCGGTCTCACCGGCGGGGCCCCACCAGTTGTCCTCCCGGGGCAGGAAATAGATCCGCTCGTCAGGGATGCCCAGGGAACGCCAGACCCCGGCGGATTCCTCATCCCGGGGGACCAGATCATCCCCGGCGAAAACGGTCACCGAAAGCTTGTTCACATCCAGACCGAGCCATTCGGGACTGGTGAGGAATTCATGGCTCATCCTGATGGCTTCTTCCTTGAAGTAATCCCCCAGGGACCAGTTTCCCAGCATCTCAAAGAAAGTCAGGTGATGGGGGTCCCCCACCGCCTCGATATCGCCGGTTCTGATACACTTCTGGTAGTTGGTGAGCCGCTGCCCCGCCGGGTGGGTTTCCCCGAGAATATAGGGGACCAGGGGATGCATCCCCGCGGTGGTAAAAAGGACGGTGGGATCGTTTTCGGGAAGCAGGGACTTACCCGGAACCTCTTTATGTTGTTTTGTCAAAAAGAATTGAATGTACTTCTGTCTCAGTTCGTTTGCTGTCATGGTGATGAGTCTATTTATTGGTTCCCCTCTTGTCAAGGGATCTGCTCCATGTAGCGGATTACACTCATCAGGTCTATGTAACCAAGATCCACGGCGATTTCACCGAAGAGTCTCCCGTCGCCGGCCTTCTGGGAATCCAGCACCGACTCCACCTGTTCCAGACTCATCTCTCCGGTTCTTACCAGTCCCTGGCCAATTTTTTCCGTTAAAAAATCTTCCGCGTCCATGTTCGGCTCCTTGACTTTAAATGTATTCCTCATCATCCCGGGGGATGAGGATTTCGCCCTTCTCCTCCCGTTCCCTCAGACGAAGAAGGAACTCCCGGGTCACTTCGGCAACCTCGCTTTTCCGTACCGCCCCCTGATGGAGGCTTTCTTCCTCCACCAGCCCCCGGCGCCGTTCCGAAAGATTTCCCAGGATCTTCTGCCTGATCATGGGGGGCTGCCCCTTGATGATCAAGGCCAGAGTCTTGTCTTCTTCCAGCCTGAGGATTTCCTGAAATTCAGGGTCGGAAATCCGCAAAATATCCTGGATGGTAAAGATTCTTTCCCTTATATCGTGGCTCAGCAGGGGATTCACCCGCTCCAGGCCCTGGAGGATTTCTTCCTCCCGCCGGGGATCCATGAACTTGAGGATTCCCGCCAGGGCATTGGCGCCGTCCAGCTTCTGGGTGACCACCCGTCCCTGGGTCCTGATGCGGTCCCGGAAGATATCTTCCATGGTGCGGATAATCCCCGGGTCAATCTTTTCCCGGCGGGCAATCCGGCGTACCACTTCTTTCCGGTCCTCCGGCAGCATCTCCTGAAGAATCCGCGATGCCTTCTGGGGGGTCAGGTAGGAGATAACCAGACTGATCACCCGGGGAGACTCCTCCTTCAGGAGGGTGGCGATCTGGGGATATTCGAGATCGTTCAGGAAGGCAAAGGGGGTTTCTCCGCCGAAGGGCAGATACTTGTGGAACAGTTCCCGGCCCCGGTCGGACCCGAAAGCCTCTTCCAGAATCTTCCGGGCCGTTTCCACCCCGCCCTGCCGGGGAGGAAACGTTCCTGCCGGGCCGGCCTGGGTAAAATCCCTGAGAATTTTCTCCCCTTCCCGAAGATCAACCTGCTTGATCAGGGCGATTTCTCTGATGATGCCCTCCACCTCCCCGGGGGAAAAATGACTGAGCACCTCGGCAGACTGTTCCTTTCCCAGCATCAGCAGCAGCGTGGCGGCCTTGCGGTACCCCCTGGATTCGGGCCCCGCCTCCTTGATAAAGCCGTCCCCCGGAGGAGGAGTCTGGCGAAAAGCTGTTTTTCCCGGAGGGCTGATGGAAGCCGCCTCAGAGGATTTTTTTACCGATGTATCAGCCGTTAACGCCGGGCCCGATGGTTCCGCAGCGGTCTTGTAGGCATCAAGGCCCTTTTTCCGATCTCGCATGGGAGAAAGTATATCAAAAAATGCCGCCCCTGAGGGAACCTTTCTTTTTTGCCGAAACGGATTGACACTTTTTTCCATTTTGGCTATAACTATCAACGCATCAAAGCAAGCCGCTGTAGCTCAGTCGGTAGAGCAGAGGACTGAAAATCCTCGTGTCAACAGTTCGATTCTGTTCGGCGGCACATAAACCCCTTTTCGGGAAACCGGAAAGGGGTTTTTTTCCACCCTTTCAGGCTCTTCACAAAAAGTGTTATTAGTTGTATATAGTAATAATTCCTGTTAAACATAAGGATTCCTATGAAAATTCGCAAGCTCTACGCAGATTATCCCTACCAGATCCGGCTCAAGGCACCCATGCTGGGAGTTACCCTGCTGGCCCTTATCGTCGTCCTCTCCCTTTCCCTGGCCAACTCGCTGAGCCAGAGGAATATAATGGACGGAGGAATCATCGGAATCATGTTCCTCATGCTTGGCTTTTCCGGCTTCCAGCTGCTGCGGGGAAAATACAACCTTGCCGCCGATATGCTTACCTACAGCCTGGTTTATCTGATCATCCTGCTGAACCAGCTGTCACCGATTAAGGCCGAACACGACGTAGCGACCAATGTTATTCTTGGTATCGCCTCCCTGCTTCTGTCGACCCTTTTTTCTTCCCGGAGGAAACATCTGTACATTCATACCGCCTCGGTGATCACCGATGCGGTGATTGTCATTTTCAAGGCTTATCTGGGGGGACACTTTACCCAGCAGACCGCCACGATTCAACAGCAGATAACCACCCCCCTGATTATGCTGGGTATTTCGGTGGTGCTGGTAATCCTTCTCCGGTCCGTCTTCGACCGGGTGGTCACCGATGCCCTGGGACAGATGGAAGAGAGCCGAAGGCAGGCGGAATACATGGAGGACCTGGTGGCGTCCTCGGCCACTCAGCTTGAGGAAGCCCGGGGGATGGAGAGCCAGACCACCGAAACAGCCTCTTCGGTGCTGGAAATCGACCGGAACATCGAATCCATCTCAGACCAGGCGGAACACCTGAAAAAAGCCTACCGGGAATCCCGCTCTGCCCTGGAAGAAATCAGCGGAAAACTTACCGTTCTGGACAGGATATCCGAAGATCAGTCGGCCAACATTACCGAAACCGGGGCGGCCCTGGAAGAGATGGTGGCCTCCATCAGGAACGTGACGGGGATCATCCAGGCCAAGCAGGCCAGGGTGCAGGATCTCAAGGACCGGGCCGATGACGGCGCCCGGGTGATCGGAAAGACATCCACCTCGTTTGAGCAGGTTTCCAAGCAGATAGAATCCATCGAGGGAGTCATTTCCATCATCACCGAAATCAGTAATCAGACCAACCTTCTGGCCATGAACGCCGCCATTGAGGCGGCCCACGCCGGCGATCAGGGTAAGGGGTTCGCCGTGGTGGCCGGAGAAGTCCGCAAACTGGCGGGATCCAGTGCGGAAAACGCCGCCCGGATCGGCAGCAGCCTGGCCCAGCTTATCACCGCCATTGAGGAGATGGGACACCATGTTAAGGAGAGCGGGACCACCTTCGGAGACATCAGCCGCGAAGTGGATCAGGTCAACGAGGCCATGAGCGAAATAGCCATGAGTATCCAGGAACTGGCCTCCGGAAGCAACCAGATTCTGGTGGCTACCAATCGTCTTACCGACCTGACCACCCAGGTGGTTGATTCGGTGAAGGAAGTGAAATCCAACGAGGTCTCGGTCTCCCGGCAGGTCGAGGGGATGGGAAACTTTGTAGAAATTCTCTCTCTGGGGCTTCAGGAAATTTCTCAGGGAACCACCGCCATCCGGGATGCCATGAACAGCCTCACCGAAGTGGCGGCCCGGATGAACAGTTACTCCCGGGAGCTCCACGGAAAGATGCAGGGCTGATCTTCTTCCCGCCGGCCTTCCATGAGGGTCAGGTAGAGCTGCCGTTCCAGGGCCAGGACCCCCTCGCCGAAGGGCTGGCGGTCCCCGGGATCCACGGGGTTCTCCAGGGCCGTGATAAGCCGGGTGGGCGGTCTGGAGAGGACCAGGATGTGATCTCCCAGCAGGGTGGCCTCCTGGATGTTATGGGTTACCAGCAGGGTGGTCCGGCGGTCCCGCTCCCAGAGACGGCGAAAATCTTCCATAAGGCCAAGCTTCAAAGCCGGGTCCAGGGCCTGAAAGGGCTCGTCCATGAGAAGCAGCTCCGCTGGAAAGGCAAAAGCCCGGGCCAGGGCACCCCTCTGCCGCATGCCGCCGCTGAGCTGATGGGGGTAGTAGCTTCCAAACGCCGCCAGCTCGACCAGAGACAGGGTTTCCCCGATTATTCTTTCCCTCTCTTCCCGGGCGAAGCTGTTTTTCAGCACCAGATCCATATTTTTTTTCAGGGTTTTCCAGGGAAGAAGCCGGGGTTCCTGGAATAGATAAGAAATGCCCCCGGGAGGAAATCCGGTGATCCTTCCGCCCTGCAGGAGCAGAGTTCCCGCCATCAGGTGCAGCAGGGTGGTTTTACCGCAGCCCGAAGGACCCAGGAGGCAGGTGATGCTCTCCCTGGGCAGGTCGAAGGAAAGATCCTCTAGGACTTTAAAATCTCCATAGGTATGGCAGAGTTTCTCCAAGCGGATCATGGCTTTCGTCTCCAGGGGAACAGTTTTTCCGCCAGCCCCAGCAGCGCTTCGCTCAAACCGCTGAGGATAACCGCCGCCGCAGTCCAGGCCATGACCTCCGGAATTTCCAGGTTCAGCTGGGCGTACTGAATGCCCGTTCCCACGGCGTGACGGGGCTGACAAAGCACCTCCGCGGCGATGGTTACCTTCCAGGCCATACCGATACCCGCATTGGCGGCGGCAAAGAGAAAAGGAACAAGGGACGGAAGAACAATATGAACCAGCCTCTGGGAGGCATCCAGCCGGTAAACCCTTCCCATCTCCAGGAGCCGCTGGTCGATCTGCATTACCCCCTCCAGCACGTTGGCGCACACCAGGGGAAACACCATCAGGAAGGTGACGAACACCGGAACCAGGTCGGTGACAAACCAAAGCATTCCCAGGAGAATCACCGACATCACCGGTACCGCCCGAAGCACCGAAAGAAGGGGTTTCACCATCCTCCTGAAGGGTGAAAAGAGCCCCGCGGCGGCTCCCACCAGAACCCCGGAAAAAAAGCTGATAAAAAATCCGTAGAGGGACCGAAGGGCCGTGGCCCCCAGGGCGCGCCAAAAGCCGGGCTCCGGAACCATCTCGAAGAGCCGGCGGAAGGCCGTTTCCGGGGGAGGCATGAGAAAGGAAGAGCCCACCATCAGGGCAGCGGCCTTCCAGATCAGAAGAATAAACAGCACCCCCGAGAGGAAGGAGAGAAATCGCCGGGCCGGGCGGTGCCACCGGGAAATCAGTCCTCCCCCGGGGGAAAAGGCCGTCTCAGGGGACAAGAAAGAACCCCTCATCGGGAAGACTTCCGCCCACCGAAACGGGATCGGACTCCAGCAGTACCTTCAGATAGGCCGTAACCTCCGCCCGGGCCTCGGGGGCGGTGATAAAAGCCAGGCCGCAGTCGGGGATGGCCAGCCGGGCGGGACCCGCCGCCAGAATACCGTGTTTTTCGATCAGTCCCGCCGCTTCATCGGGATGGGCCAGCACCCAGGAAAGGGAGCTTCGGTACCGTTCCAGGAGGACCTTGTATGCTTCGGGTCTTTCGGCGGCCCAGACGGGGTCTACCACAAAGGCGGTGATAGGATAAGCCTTCTCGGTCCCTTGAAGAGTCTTCCAGGTTTCCTGAAAATCCAGACGGACCTTCATGTCCGCCGACTGGTTTTGTACCAGAGCCACAAAGGGCTGGGTGAGAAGCAGGGTGTCCGCCTTGCCCGCCGCCGCCATCTGGGCGAGCTGGGCGGCGGGGATGGAAAAATCCACCGCCACCGCCGCGGTGTCAACACCGTGGGCTTTGAGGTAGTAACGGAGCAGATAATCCGGTGTGGCCCCCTTCCCGATGGCGTAAACCGTCCTGCCCTCCAGATCCTTCCAGGACTGAATTTCAGGATCCCGGGAGAGGATGTACAGGCTGCCCAGGCCCGGTACCGCCGCCAGGGGATAACCGCCTGCCTGGGTGTAGAGTTTAGCCGCCGTATTCAGGGGCAGCAGCCCCGCCTGAAGTTCTCCCGTGGTAAGCCGGGCGATCATCTCCACCGGAGACGGCACCACCTGGTACTCCGCCGAAACTCCCTGGCCCAAAGGGGAGGTATCTTCCATCATGCCGATGACTCCAAACCCCGAGGGCCCCTTCAGAACTCCCACCTGGAGGGTCATGGGTTCCAGCCCCACAGAGGCTTCTTCGGCCTGTCCTCCTGCGGCCAGGGGACAAATACCAACCGATCCCATAATAACCAATAACAGTAATAACTTCTTCATTCTCTGCTTCTCCCTGTCGTTGCATATTTCGTTGCCTGCCGCAAACCGGGGTTTACCGGAACCGGCTGAAATTAAAACGCCCTTTAATACCGTCAATTTCATGATGGTAGATGAAGCTGTTCCCTTCGGTCCCGGTGACGGCCTTTAAAATTTGCGGCAGTTCTTCCTGGGTGACAATAAGAGAGATCAGGGACCGCTCCTTGCTGGCGAATCCTCCCACCCCGGTGGTCCGGGTATAGCTTCTATCCGGAAAAAGATCTTTTATCTTTTTCCCCACCCCCCCGGGGTCTTCGGTATTGATGGTAATATGAGTAAACCGGTACCGCTTATAAATGGAATTAACCGTCTCGGCTCCCACGAAAATAAAAATGGTGGTGTATATGAGGGTATTCGCCACGGCGGCGGGATCCTGAAATTTAAGATAATTAAGAACAAGGCCGTAAGTCATGGAGGCCGCGCCGGCGGCGATGCTGATCTTTCCCACCGGCTTACGGAGTTTTTCGGAGAAATAGACATTGATGATGTCTTCATCGCCGGTGGAGCCACGGTTCTTCAAGGCCATGGCCTTGGCTACCCCGGCGATGATGGCGCCGAAGAGAACCAGCACGAGCCGTTCGTTTTCCGGCTCCGGGGAAGCCACCTCCAGGGGGGGAAGAAACAGCAGCAGGGAGACGACACAGCCCAGGGTCAGCATTGTTTTGATGCTGAACCGCCATCCCACCTTGATGAACGAAAAAATTAAAAGCAGGGCCTGAAATATCACATAAAGGAGGATAAAAAGCCCCTCCGATTCAAAATAGTAAGAAGTGGCCAGGGCAAACCCCTCGGTTCCGGTGAGAATAACCCCCGAAGGGATGACAAAATATTTTAACGCCACCGCATAAATCACCCCGGCCAAAAGGGAATATCCGATAAAGCCCAGGACTCCGATGAACCGTTTTTTCCCGCCGGGTTTTCTTTTCTTCTTCATTTTTTCATCCCCTACTTCGCCAGGCCCGATTTTACACTCACCCCGGGAAGGGATCCGAGCCGGCCGGTGAGGGCGCCCACCTGATCGCTGGAAGCATGGACAATGAGGGTGATGATGGAAAGGTCGGTCTGATCCAGCCGGGGCAGGCCCATACGGCCCACGATGAGCTCCCCGTGGTCGGAGAGAATTTCCTGAATCTGCCGGGAGTTGTTTTCCCTGTTTTCGATGAGAATTCCGATAAAGCCGTAGCGCTTTTGCGGTTCCATAGATCCCCCTGTGTCGTATTGAGGGAAAGGGACCTGGGGCGGGCGTTGTGAAAGGGAATCGGGTCGCGCCCCCCTTAGGTCAGCTTCGGGGCCTTCCCTCAGAGTTCAACCGCAGAATACCGTATCTTCACGGTTTATGCAATAAATTTTTATCGAATAAGTAAGAAAAGAAGCTCCCGGGCCTCTTTTCTTGCCGGTTACTGAGTCGGGACTTTCAAAAACCTGTGATTTTTGAAAGTCCCTCCCCGAAAGACTTCTCCGGAGGCCGGCGGGGCTCAGCCGAACCGGCCGGAGATGTAGGCTTCGGTTCTTTTATCCGAGGGGTTGAAGAAGATCTGCTCCGTGGCCCCCATCTCCACCAGGTAGCCTGACCGGTTATCGTCCACCATAAAGAAGGCGGTGTAATCGGAGATCCGTCCCGCCTGCTGCATGTTGTGGGTCACGATGGCGATGGTGTAGGCCTGCTTGAGCTCGTCAATCAGGTCTTCGATCTTTCCCGTGGATATGGGATCCAGGGCCGAGGCGGGTTCATCCATGAGGAGCACCGAAGGCTGGACCGCCACCGCCCGGGCGATGCAGAGCCGCTGCTGCTGGCCCCCGGAAAGGCTCAGGGCGCTCTGCTTGAGCTTGTCCTTCACCTCGTCCCAGAGGGCGGTTTTCTGGAGGCTCGTCTCCACCAGTTCGTCCATGTCGCCCCGGAACCCGTTGATCCGGGCTCCCCAGGCGATGTTGTCATAGATGCTCTTGGGAAAGGGGTTGGGCTTCTGGAAAACCATGCCGATCCGGCGGCGGACCTCTACGGGGTCCACCTCTTTTTCGTAGATGTTCTTTCCTTCAAAAAAGATCTCCCCTTCAGTACGGGCGGTCTTGATGAGGTCGTTCATCCGGTTCATGGTCCGGAGGACCGTGCTTTTCCCGCAGCCCGAAGGCCCGATCAGGGCGGTGACCTTGTTCTTTTCCAGACCCAGGTTGACATCCCGGGCGGCAAGAAAATCGCCGTAGTATTGATTCAGATTCTTTATGGTGATGATGTACTCAGGTTCATTCGGTGTCATTCAGTTATCCTCTTCTTTTTTTCCGGATCTTGTCCCGGGCCACGATGGCAAATCCGTTCATCGATAACAGCAGCACCAGCAGGGCCAGGATGGCTGCGGCGGCGATGTTTCGGAATTCCGCCTGGGGCCGGGCGGTCCACTGGTAGATCTGGATAGGCAGGGTGGTGAACTTGGAAAAGACGTTGTTGGGGTCCACGGAGATAAAGGTGGAGGCTCCCACCACCACCAGGGGCGCCGTCTCTCCCACGGCCCGGCTCACCGATAGTATGGTTCCGGTGAGTATCCGGTCCAGGGAGGAGGGAATTACATGGTGCCATATGGTCTGCCATTTTGTGGCTCCCAGGCCGTAGCTGGAATCACGGAGGGACTGGGGCACCGCCCTGATCGCCTCCTGGCTGTTTATAATGATGATGGGCAGAATCAGAAGGCCCAGGGTCAGCCCCGCAGAGAGGATGGTCCTGCCGCTGGCGGTGGAATGATCTGTCAGACCGAAGAGGGCACCGCTGGTTACCGGTTCCAGAAGCCTAACAAATACCGCCAGTCCCAGAAGACCGTAGATAATCGACGGAACCCCCGATAGATTGTAGATGTTTACCTGAATAATCCGGGTCATCAAATTGTCCCGGGCGTACTCCTCCAGATAGATCGCCGAGGCCACCCCCACGGGGAAGGCAAACAGGATGGTGATGACGATCATCCAGAGACTGCCCAGAAGGGCGGTTCTTATGCCGGCGAATTCCGGAGTGGGAGACTGGGGAGACCGGATGAAATTGAGATTCAGCCAGGTCCTGAACTCTAAAATCCCCTGGGGAGAGTTTGAGGCCTTCCATTCCCTTATTGCGCTGCCCTGAAGAAGGGATTCAAAAAGGGTCCAGCTCTTGATGATCTTCGGGGCCACCACCCGTTCATAGACCAGTTGAAGAACCTCATGTTCGGATCGTTCTTCCAGGGGCATTTCGTGGTTATACCGCCGGATCAGCCCGCGGGAAAGGTGTGTTTCCAGAATCCCTATCAGTTCAGGCGGGTCCATCTCTTCCAGGGTCCGCCCGTGCACCTCCAGGGAAACCGGATCGATACTGTTCTCGACCACCACGTAACCGAAGGCTCCGTTAATAATATTTAACAGCAGCAGGATGAGAAAGGTAATGGCCACCACCGTGGAAAGATAGAAGGCGACCTTCCAGAAGGTTCCCCGGCGGTAGCGGTTTTTCAGGTGTGTCTCAAGTACATTGCTGGGAGTAATCAATCGTACACCTCCTGGTATCTTTTTACGATGATGCGGCTGATGATGTTGAGAACCAGGGTGAAGAGGAAAAGCAAAAGCCCCAGGGCAAAAATGCTGTTATAGTCCATGGTATCGTATCCGATATCCCCGCCGCTGATCCGAACGATGTATCCGGTCATGGTTTCTGCCGCCTTGAAGGGGTTAAAGGTAAAGTTGGGACCCGCTCCAGAGGCCAGAGCCACGATCATGGTCTCTCCGATGGCCCGGGAGAGCCCCACGATGAAGGCAGCGGCGATGCCGGAAAAGGCGGCGGGAACCACCACCTGAACCGAGGCTTCCAGTTTGGTAGCTCCCAACCCATAGGCCCCCTCACGAAGGGAATCGGGAACCGCACTCAGGGCATCCTCCACCATGCTGGTCACCAAAGGCAGGATGAGTATTCCCATAACCAGACCCGCCGAAGCGGTATTGTATATCTCCACGGTATCCCGGCCGAAAAAAAGCCGCAGCAGGGGGGTCATAAAGGTCAGGGCGAAGTAGCCGTAGACCACCGTGGGTATCCCCGCCAGAATCTCAAGAATCGGCTTAAGCACCGACCGGACCCGCTGGGAGGCGTATTCACTGAGATAGATGGCCACAAAGATTCCCAGGGGGGTGGCCACCAGCATGGCGATACTGCTGGTCATGATGGTGGCGTTCAGAAGGGGCCGTACCCCGAACTCCCCTATCATGGGCTGCCATTTTTTTGAGAGGAAAAACTCTTTCAGGCTCACTTCGTCGCTTCCGAAAAAAAGGAAAGACTCTTTCGCCAGTATGATAACGATGCCCAGGGTAATAAAAATGGATATCACCGCGCTGAGAAAGAGAAGGCTCGAAATGACCTTTTCACCGGGCCGCTTCTTTCCCCTGAGACTGTTTTGCATCAACACCCTTTGTATCCTTTTATTCAAGGACAGAAAGAGGCTTTAAGCCTCTTTCTGTCTGATCTGTTCTTGATGATGGTAACTACGAACCGATGTTTAGTAGGTTCCCTTCATGGCCTCAACCCAGTTCATTTTCGCTTTTTCGAGGGCGGCGGGAGCAGCGGGGAAGTAACCCACCTTGCCGATTTCCTCGTTCACGTAGGTCAGGTAGTAGGCGATGAATGCCGCCACCTGGGGTTTGGCCTTCATGATGCCCGCGTCGGAGTACATGAAGATGGGCCTGGCCAGAGGGTAGCTGTTGTTGTCTACATTGGTGGCGTTGGCTGCCACACCCTCGATACTGAGGATGTTCAGGGTGTCATGATTCTCTTCATAGTAAGCATAGCCGAAGAATCCGACCGCATAGGGGCTGCCCAGAACACCCTGTACGAGAATGTTATCGTCTTCACTGAGCTGAAGGTTCTTCGCCGCCAGGATGGCATCGGCTTTTTTGTTGAAAATCTCTTCGACAAAGTAGTCGAAGGTACCGCTGTCGGTGCCGGGGATGAACCGGAGGATCTCCTGCCGGGGCCATGAGGGGTTCACGTCGGACCAGTAAGTGGCGCCGCCGAAGATCCGGGCCAGCTCTTCTTTGGTGGCGTTCTTGGCAAAGGTGTTGGCCTTGCTGACCACCACCGCCAGGGCATCGGTGCCGACCCGGAACTCAATGGGGGTCCGGCCGATGGCCGCCGCAGAAGCAATTTCGTTGTCCTTGATGGGACGGCTGGCATTGGCGATGTCGCTCTCTCCGGCCACGCAGAACCGTTCGAAACCGGCTCCGCTGCCGATGCTGTCGATGGTGATGTTCCCGGTGTAACCTTCATCCTGGAAACGGGCGGCCATCACTTCGGAAAGGGGGAAAACGGTGGAACTTCCCATGGCGATGATCCCGCCCTTCACTTCCAGGGGGTTTACCCCGGGGAGGAGGCTGTCATCCGAATCTTCCAATATCCAGGCGTAGCCGCTGGAAGCTTTTTTCGCCGTTCCGGCTTCCTGATTACCCCCCGCGAAGGCGGAAAACGCCAGTCCCGCCAACAGGAAAAGTACAATAACCTTCTTCATTTTTCTCTCCTTAGGAAAATGTGTTGTTGAACCAAAGATGGGGCCGGCAGATGAGATGATTATTACGGAATTATGAGAATCGTGTTAAATGAAGGTCGGTGAATGATAAAAAAAGGCGCTCCCCTTCAAAGGGAGCGCCTATCATAATCCGTAAGGGCGGCCTCAGCCGGTCACCACCACCCGGAAGTACCGTTTTTTACCCGCCCGAAGGAGAAGTTCACCATCCACGACGAAATCGGGACCGATCACCGCCTCAATATCGGTTATCTTTGTCTCGCCTATCATGGCGCCTCCCTGGGTTACCAGGCGGCGGGCTTCTCCCCGGGAGCCGCAGAGGGCGGTCCGGGCAAAGAGGTCCAGCACCCCTACCCCCTGGTCCAGTTCTTTCCGGGCGATATCAATACTGGGAATGGCGGAGGTATCCAGGGCGGCTGCCCCGGCGTTAAACGCGGCTTGGGCCGCTTCCTTGGCCTTTTCAGCCTCCTCTTCGCCATGGACAATCCTGGTGTATTCGTAGGCCAACACCTCCTTGGCGCGGTTTACCTCCTGGCCTTCCAGTTTTTCCAGCTCGGCAATCTCTTCCAGGGGAAGAAAGGTAAAGAGTTTCAGAAAGGGTATCACATCGGCGTCGGCCACGTTCCGCCAGTACTGGAAGAACTCGTAGGGGCTGAACACTTCGGGGTCCAGAAAAACCGCCCCCTTCTCGGTCTTGCCCATCTTTTTACCGTCCGAACGAGTCACCAGAGGAAAGGTGAGGCCGTAAACTTCGGCCCCCTCCATCCGGCGGGTCAGTTCGATCCCCGCCACGATGTTGCCCCACTGGTCATCCCCCCCCATCTGGAGGGTACAGCCGTAATCCCGATAGAGGGTCAAAAAGTCGTAGGACTGAAGGAGCTGATAGTTGAACTCGATAAAACTCAGGCCCGTTTCCATCCGCATCTTGTAGGATTCAAAACTGAGCATCCGGTTCACCGAGAAGTGTTTTCCCACATCCCGGAGGAACTCCAGATAATTCAACGGCCCCAGCCAGTCGTAGTTGTTCACCATCCGGGCCCTGGTGACGCCGGGCACGGTGCCGGAAAAATCCACCACCGTGGAGAGCTGCTTTTTAATGCATTCGGCATTGTAGGCGATCTGCTCCACCGTCAGCATCTTCCGCATCTCCGTCTTCCCCGAAGGGTCGCCGATCATTGAGGTTCCGCCTCCCACCAGGGCGATGGCGTTATGCCCCGCCTCCTGCAGATGGTGCATGGCGAAAAAGGGCACCATGTGCCCCACATGAAGGCTCGGCCCCGTGGGGTCCACCCCGATGTAGAAGGTCACGGGGCCCTCGTCCATCTTCCGGCTCAGGGCCTCCAGGTCGGTGCACTGCTTGAAAAAGCCCCGCTTTATTAAAACATCCAGTCCTTTATTCATGATTATACCCGCTTGTATTCTTTTATTCCCTTTCGGATCACTGTTGCCAGATCCTCCACCTTCACCCGCACCTGCTCCATGGAATCCCGGTACCGGAGGGTGACGGTGCCGTCCTCCTTGGTATCGTAGTCGATGGTGATGCAGAAGGGGGTGCCGATCTCGTCCTGCCGGCGGTACCGGCGGCCGATGGCGCCGCTCTGGTCGTAGAAGGTGGTGAAGTCTTCCCTCAGGTCTTCTTCAATCTTCTTGGCCAGTTCCGCCAGGCCGTCCTTCTTCACCAGGGGGAAAACACCCACGGTGATGGGGGCCAGATTGGGATGGAACCGCAGGACCGTGCGGATATCTTCCTTGCCGTCGGTGCCCAGATCTTCCTCGTCGTAGGCGTCGGAGAGGATCATCAGGACGCTCCGGGTGAGCCCCGCGGAGGTTTCGATCACGTAGGGGATGTAGCGTTCCTTGGAATCCTCATCCAGGTAGTTTATCTCCTTGCCGCAGTACTCGCTGTGCCGGGAAAGGTCGAAGTCGGTACGGTTGTGGACCCCCTCCAGCTCGGACCAGCCGAAGGGAAACTGATATTCGATGTCGTAGGCGTCCTTGGCGTAATGGGCCAGTTCGCCGGGGCCGTGCTGGTGCCACTGAATCCGGGCGGGATCCACCCCGAGTTTATTCACGTAGTAATTCCAGCGCTGTTCCCGCCAGTAATCGAACCATTTATCGTCTTCGGAAGGGTGGATGAAAAACTGCATCTCCATCTGCTCAAATTCACAGGTCCGGAAGATGAAGTTCTTGGTGGTAATTTCATTCCGGAACGCCTTTCCCACCTGGGCGATGCCGAAGGGGATCTTGACCCGGCTCGACTGCACCACGTTCTTGAAGTTGACAAAAATTCCCTGGGCCGTCTCGGGGCGAAGGTAGACGATGGAGCCGTCATCGGCCACGGGCCCCATGTGGGTGGAAAACATCAGGTTAAACTGCCGCGGTTCGGTCAGCTCGCCGCCGCACTCGGGACAGATTTTATCATCCCGGTTTTTCTCGGGGATGTGATCTTCCCGGAAACGGTTCTTGCATTTCTTACAGTCCACCAGGGGATCGGAGAAGTTTTCCACATGACCGCTGGCTTCCCACACCCGGGGGTGCATCAGGATGGCCGCATCGATACCGACGATATTGTCGTGAAGCTGGGTCATCTCCCGCCACCAGATCTTCTGGATGTTCTTTTTCAGTTCCACCCCCAGGGGGCCGTAGTCCCAGGCGGAGGAGAGGCCTCCATAGATTTCACTGGATTGATACACAAATCCCCGTCTTTTACAGAGGGAGACCAACTTGTCCATGGTCACTTCATTACCCATACGTTACTTACCTTCCATGCTCGCCCCGCTGGAGGCGGGGTCGGGATAGAGCCATCGTTTATCCCCCAAACCAGGGAAACCTCCCCGTGAGACGATAACGATAACTCTTGATTGAGTTTCCAAAATACAGGAAATGGCGGTTCTGATCAAGAAGAACAGTGAGGGTGCAGAAAGACCAGTTTTGGCGTTTTATTTAAGGTGATTTTTGATCCCACAGTGTCTGTTGGATCAAAAATTTTCACTATTCTCATCGCCATTCAGAATTACTCATTCATATTTGCTATTTAAAACGCCAAAACCTGCTGGTGGGGGGGGGCGGAAATTACCCGTTCAGAAACGAAACACCCGTCTCCTGTACCACAAAGGTTGCCGAGGACATGATCTTCCGCTCGAACGGCTGCGCCGGCTCGCGGTCGACCATGTCCTCTTCACCTTTGTTACCTGTTTGATGATTCCTCTATCCGTAAAACGGGAGGTTCCTTGCCTTGTTAATGTTTTTAGTCAGCATAATCATTGTCTCATCCTCCTTGTGTTGTTTCAGCCTTATCCCCGGGGCCTAGGGGCCGACGGGGAGCTCCCCCGCCCTTCCCGGGCGGGTTTCCAGCCGTTTTCCCATAATCTGCAGGGCCCGGCCTGCAGATTCCATTTTCCTGCCGGCGATGCGGCAGAGGGCGGCGCCCAGGGATGCCCCGGCGCCGGGTTTCCGGGCCTCCAGGGCGAAGGCCCTTCGATCCTCCCGGGCCTCCCGTAAGAAATCCCTCCTGCGCTCTTCCAGGGCGCGGAGATCCAGTGCGTCGTGGGTTAACATGGCCCAACTCCTTTTTTAAAAAAAAGACCGCCGGGGTCCTTCCCGGGCGGTCTTTTCGGCGCGGAATTCATCCGCGGAATAAAAAAAAACCGCAGTCCTCAATGTGACTGCGGCATCCTCTGAAAAATAAACTATTTACAGAAAGAGGGCAGGCACAGAAAAATCAATAACACTGACGTAAAGCTGATATGCAAAATTGTTATTCATCATGTGCCTTCTCCTTTCCAAGTATTTCGTTGTTTCTGAGGCAATATTGGCAAATAACCAAATTTTTGTCAAGATTTTTTTTTAAAAACCCGGGGTGTATCCTCGCAAATCTTCGTTTTACGGCCGATAGAGCGTTTCTCCCCCGCATTGCATCAGTTTTTTGAATCCTGTATAGTCAGAAAGCGGTAAGGGATCCTTGATCCTGCGCAACTTCCACTCCATGGGGAATCAGAATGCTTAAAATCGCCAAATTCGGCGGCACCAGCCTGGCTACGGCCGAACAGATACTCAAAGTAAAGGGCATTGTCAACGCCGATCCTGCCCGGCGGATCATCGTTCCCTCCGCCCCGGGGAAGGCCCATGCCGATGATACCAAAATAACCGACCTTCTCTATCTGGTCCACGAACTGGCCCAGCAGAAGCAGACCATCGACCCGGTCTGGAACCAGATAGTCCAGCGTTTTGAGGAGATCATCACGGGTCTGGCCCTGGATCTGGATCTCTCAGGGCCCCTTGAAGAAGTCCGAAGGACCATTGAGGAGGGAGCGGACAGCAACTACGCCGCCAGCCGGGGCGAAGCCCTCAACGGCTATATTATGGCCGCCCTGCTGGAAGCCGAATACGTGGATCCCTTCGAAGTGATAGAAATCTCTTCCTCCGGGAAAGCTTCCTCCGGGTCCTACGAGGCTATCCGCCGGCGCTGCGGCGACCCGGACAAGCGCTACGTCATTCCCGGTTTTTATGGCCGTGATTCCAGGGGACGGGTAAAAACCTTCAGCCGGGGCGGCTCGGATGTGACCGGGGCTGTGGCGGCCAACGCTCTGGACGCGGATCTCTATGAAAACTGGACCGATGTGTCGGGATTCCTCATGACCGATCCGAGGATAGTCCCGGAAGCCCAGACCATAGAGGAGATAACCTACACCGAACTCCGGGAATTGTCCTACATGGGGGCTGGTGTGCTCCACGAAGAAGCGGTCTTTCCTATCCGCGATAAGGGCATTCCCATCAATATCAAAAACACCAACCGCCCCGAAGACCGGGGAACCATGATCGTGGCGGACCGGGACCCGGGAAAACACAAGGTGGTGGGTATCGCCGGCATGAAGGGATTTTCCGTCTTCTTCATCGAAAAGGCCATGATGAACGATGAAATCGGTTTCGGCCGCCGGGTTCTCAGCGCCTTCGAACGGCACCAGATCAGCTACGAGCATATGCCCTCGGGGATAGACACCATTTCGGTGGTGGTTCGGGACCGAAATCTGGAGGATAAAACCGAGCAGCTCCTGGAAGAGCTGGAGGCCCTCAAACCGGACCGGGTGATGATTCTGCCCAACATGAGCCTCATCGCCACCGTGGGCAAGGGGATGAACCACATGATAGGAACCGCCGCGACCCTCTTCACCGCCCTGGCCCGGCAGGGGATCAACATCAGAATGATCGACCAGGGCTCCTCAGAACAGAACATCATAGTGGGCGTGGAAGAGGCGGACCACGAGAAGGCCATCCGGGCCATCTACGACGCCTTTCAGCACGCCGACTGACGGGAGGTATCCATGGAAACGGTTTACATCACGGGACACCGGAACCCCGACATGGACTCCATCGCCTCGGCGTATGCCTACGGTGAACTGAAAAACCTTCAAAGCCGGGAAACGGAATACCGTGCCATACGGTGCGGTGATGCCAAAGCTCCCACCAAGGCTCTCTTTAAAAAACTGGGCCTCGGCCTCCCGCCGTTGATGAAGGATGCCGCCCCCCGGGTGCTGGATGTGATCCGTAAAGATATGACCTTCCTGGAAGCCCGGATGCCGATCCTCGAAGCCATCCGATTGATGGATGAGAGAAACCTCAGCATTCTCCCCGTCTTTGACAAGGATAAAAGCTTCCTGGGTGTTGTCTCCCAGCACGAGGTGAGCCGCTTTCTCATCTCGGAAAACCTGGAAGCCCGGCCCCGCTACCATTTCTTCACCCCCAACTTTGAAAAAGTGCTTCCCGGCCGGTTCTTCCAGCGGGGTGGCGAGGAAAACTTTTCCGCCCCCCTTATGACAGGAGCCATGCCCTATGAAACCAGCCTGGAACGGATGGACCGGCTGGAAGGGGTAAAACCGGTCCTGGTGGTGGGACTCAGAAAGGATCTGCTGAAATTCGCCGTGGAGGCCCAGCTGCCGGCCCTGATTATTACAGGGATGGAAAAAGACGGCGTCCCGGACATGGATTTTGGCGGTTTCCGGGGCACCATCTTTCTATCTCACACCGATACCGCCGAAACCCTGAGGCTCCTGCGGCTTTCGGCTCCGGTGGAACAGATCATGGAGCGGAATCCCCTGGCGGTGGAAGGAAACCTTGATTTTGACACCGCCAAACAGATCCTCCTGGGGAGTCCTCACCGGGGTCTTCCGGTGATGAACGACGGTGCCTTCGCCGGCCTGGTGACCCGCCGGAGTTTTATCGAAAAACCGAGGAAAAAGCTGATCCTGGTCGACCACAACGAATTGAACCAGTCGGTTCCCGGGGCGGAACAGGCCCAGGTGGTGGAAATAATCGATCATCACCGTATCGATACCCCTAAAACCAGAGACCCCATTTACGTCTACGCCCGCCCCGTGGGGTCTACCTGTACCATTGTCTTCCTTCACTTCGGTATGGCGGGGCTGAAACCGTCCCCCGGGACGGCGGCCCTGCTGCTGGGAGGGTTGATTTCGGATACCCTGGACCTGAGGTCCCCCACCACCACAGATGAAGACCGCCGGGCCGCCCTGGCCCTGGAGGATATTTCTCCCCTTTCCCGGGAAGAAACGGCCCATCTCATCTTCAGCCACTCTTCATCCCTGAAAACCGGCGACCCCCGGGACATTCTCCTGTCGGACTTCAAGGTATACCAGGAAAGATCCTGGTCGGTGGGGATCGGCCAGGTAGAGGTAATAACCCTGGAAGAGGTGGAAATGGTGAAAGATTCCTATCTCTCGGTGCTGGAGCAGGTGGCGGCGGAAAAGAATCTCAACTGGGTGATGCTGCTGGTGACGGATGTGATCAGGCAGGATTCGGTTCTCTTCACATCCGGATGGGAGGAAGCGGAAGAGAAGCTCATTTTCAAGGCCCGGAGCCCCCGGCTCTTCTCCCTGCCCGGAATTTTAAGCCGCAAGAAGCAGCTTTTTCCCGAGGTCTACCGGGTCCTGGAAGAACTGGACCGGGAAGGAAAGGGATAGGGGGATTCCCCTCATGCCGAGGGAGACTCCGCCCTTCCCGGCCCCGACCAGGCGGTTACTCGCCGTACTCTTCCTGGAGCAGGGCGGCCAGCCGGTTGATCCGGGCCACGGTTTTCTCCACCCCCAGCAGCTGGATCGATTCAAAGAGGGGGGGCGAAACGGTGGTGCCCGTCAAAGCCACCCGCAGGGGCTGCATGAGCTGACCCAGCTTCAGCCCCATCTGGTCCGCCCTTTCCTGAAAGAGCCCTTCGGTCTCTTCGAGGCTGCGGTTTTCAAAACCCTGAAGCAGTTCCTCCGCCGCCAGAAGGGCCCGGTAGGCGTCCAGAGGCTCGGTCTTCCTGGGGACAGCCAGTTCAGCCTGATACTCATCAATATCTTTAAAGAGAAACCTCACCAGTCCCGGCACCTCGGAAAGCAGCTTCAGGCGTTCCTTCAGCATCGGGTAGGCCCCGTCGAATAACTCAAGTTCAGCCTTGACGGGGGGATCGGTAAAAATCCCGTCGGCCACCAGGTACGGTATCAGCAGGGATTTCAGGGAATCGTCGTCCCTCTTGCGGATGTACTGACCGTTGAACCACTGAAGCTTCTTGTAGTCGAACACCCCCGGAGCCTTGTTGATCTTTTCCAGGGAAAAAAGCTGTTCCAGGTCTTCCTTCTCGAAGAATTCCCGGGAATCGTCGTAGGACCAACCCACCAGAGAGACATAGTTGATCAGCGCCTCGGGAAGATACCCCTCCCGTCGGAAATCCCGGACTGAAGTGGAACCGTGGCGCTTGGAGAGCTTCTGGCCGTCCTTGCCCATCACCATGGGCAGATGGCAGTACTTTGGGGGCTCCCAGCCGAAGGCCCGGTAGAGAAGGACGTGAAGAGCCCCCGAGGGCAGCCACTCCTGGGCCCGCATGATGTGGGTAATCTCCATCAGGTGGTCATCGATCACGTTTGCCAGGTGGTAGGTGGGAAATCCGTCGGACTTGATAAGGATGGGATCGGGACTGATATCCTTGCTCTTCCTCTTCACATCCCCGAGAAGCTCGTCCTGGAAGACCACATCCTCCCGGGGCGGCACCTTGAACCGGATCACCGAGGAAAGACCCTCCGCTTCCCTGGCGGCCCGCTCTTCCGGGGAGAGATCCCGGCAGTGATAGTCATAGCCCTGGTGGGATTTCTTATCCTTCGCCTGCTCTTCCCGGAGGGCATCGAGCCGCTCGGAAGTGCAGTAACAGCGGTAAGCGTGACCCCGGTCGATGAGCTGCTGCGCATAATCCCGATAGAGATCAAACCGCTGGGACTGCACGTAGGGGCCGTAACCGCCCCCGACGTCGGGGCCTTCGTCCCAATGGATGCCGAGCCAGGCGAAGGTGTCATAAAGGTCCTGGAGAGATTCTTCGGAGTAACGCTCCTGATCGGTGTCTTCCACCCGAAGGATGAAGGTCCCCCCCTGGCTGCGGGCAAAAAAATAATTGAAAAGGGCGGTTCGGATGCCGCCGATATGCTGGAGCCCCGTGGGAGACGGGGCGTAACGGACTCTTACACTCATGGTTTTACTCGCTTTATCCTAGGTTTCTTTGAGGGGAAATTATAGGTTGCCCCCCCGGGCCTGGTCAAGGACCCGGGGGGCGGGCTGCAGCTCTCTTTTTGACGGTGAACCTAATCCTGCCGGTAGTTGGCCAGGAAGGAGGTCATGGAGGAGACCACCCGGTGCAGCTGTTCCGCCGGCGGCAGAAACACGATGCGGAAATGGTCCGGTTCAGCCCAGTTGAAACCCCGGCCGTGGACCAGCAGGATCTTCTCGCTGTTGAGAAAGTCCAGGACGAATTTCTCGTCGTTGCTGATGTTGAATTTTTGGCGGTCCAGCCGGGGAAAGAGGTAGAGAGCCCCCTTGGGTTCTACGCAGGTAACCCCGGGAATTTGAGAAATTCCCTGGTAGATGATGTCCCGCTGCTCCCGGAGCCGTCCCCCGGGCTGCAGGAGCTGTCGGATATTGTCCAGCCCTTGAGAGAGCCCCGCCTCCACCGCCAGCTGAGAAAAAACGTTACCGCAGAGCCTCATGTTGGAGAGAATGTTCAATCCTTCCCGAAAATCTTCGGTCCCCTTTTTCGGTCCCGACACGGCCATCCACCCCGCCCGGAATCCCGCAGAGAGAAACACCTTGGAAAGGCCGTTAAAGGTCACCGTTACCAGATCATCGGCCAGTACCGCCGGCGACCAGTGGGGATCTTCGGTGTAGATGATCCGGTCGTAGATCTCGTCACTGAACAGTATCAGTTCATGCCGCCGGGCCAGATCGATGAAACCTTCGATGATTTCCCGGGGATAAACCGCCCCGGTGGGATTGTTGGGATTGATGATGACCAGCCCCACCGTCCGGGGGGTGATCTGTTTTTCCACCGCAGCCAGGTCCGGCAGCCACCCCGCCTGCTCATCGCACCGATAATGCACGGCGGTACCCCCCGCCAGGGTTACCGCGGCGGTCCAGAGGGGATAGTCGGGAGAAGGAATCAGGACCTCATCCCCCCGGTCCAGCAGGGCCGTGGTGACCATGGAGATGAGTTCACTCACCCCGTTGCCCAGGTAGATATCATCCAGATCCAGGCCCTGAAACCCCTTGGCCTGAAAATCTTCCAGTACCACCTGCCGGGCCGAGGCAATTCCCTTGGAATCCACATAGCCCTGGGCCCGGTCGATATGGGTGATGATGTTTTCTTTCATCCCCGCGGGGGCCTGAAATCCGAAGGGGGCGGGATTTCCTGTATTGAGCTTGATAATCTGGTGCCCTTCCCTCTCCAGTTTCTCCGCCGCCACCATGACGGGCCCCCGGATATCGTAGCAGACATTGCTCAGTTTCTGAGATTTCTTGATCATTGCCATGGGTTCTCCTCTCTCTCTTCTCAGGGGGCGGCGGCGTCTCCGTCGGACCGGAGCCACTGATAAGATTTATCCAGTAAGTCTGAAAGTACGAGAAAGAGCAAGGGGTCGCCCTGCCTTTTCAGCCGCTCCAGAAGGGGCGGGGTCAGAACCCGGGAGAGCGCCTCTTTTGGTTCCCGGATTGCCTCCCCTTCTTCTTCACTTATCCCCGTGAGGGTGAAGAGATAGAGGCTCAAGAGACGCAGTATCAGGTCTTTAGAGGAAAACAGGGACCTGAGAGATTCCCGGGCGGGCTCCATTTTCCCCTGCAGGGTCAGGGAAAAGCCGTAAAACCACCGGGGCCAGTCCCCGGAAACACGGCTTTGAAGGGACGTGCCGTAATGTTCCTCCATTTTTACGGGGTTTTCCGCCAGGAGGTAAGGATACCCCAGGGGAAGGAGAAACCGCCGATGCATCCGCGGCTGATGTTCTCTCAGAAACCGGTTAAGTGCCTCAAGCTCGTCCATTTGGCTGGTTAGCATACAGCCGGAAATGAAGATCCCCAGGTTATGCCGGTTCAGCCGGAGGCCTCTTCTGCCTCGACTCCTGACCAGAATTTCTCTCGACAGATGATCGGTCAAATCCCGCCATCTCTCCTCCTCCAAAAGAGTGTAGGTTTTGCGGTTCACCAGGAAGTACCCATTTAGACCCAGAAAAACCAGCAGCAGAATAACGTAAAAATACCACGCCTGCCGGTAGAGAGCGAGGGCAAAATCGGACCCCATCATAAGCAGGGGCATAAAAAGGAGTAAGATAAAGGAAAATAGAAGAATCACATTAAAAAGAATAAAAATAGACTTAAATTTCAAGAGATAATCTCCAATAATATATAAGTGGGAGTTTATAAGATTACAACCCAGGGGTCAACGGAATAGTATATGGAGAAACTGACGGTCGACAGCCTTCCCGAAGGGGCTTTTGTTAATGTTCAGGTATTCCTGGACGACAAATACATTCTCTTGTCTCCCGACATTCCGGTGACTCCGGAGATGAAGAACCGGCTCAGAAAATGGGAGTTTACCCAGCTTCTCAGTACCGCCGCCGCCGCAGTGGTTAGTAATACCGACTCGACATTTTCCGCCGCCCCCAGCCAGGAAGCTCTGGAGCAAACGATTGAAGAGAAAAGAATCAACAAGGAGGTTCAGGAGTACTACCACAACTGCCTGGCCTTTCTGAACAAGGTTTTCGATGAGTTTCAGTTGAAAGGGTCAATCAGGTTTTCCG
>Ga0334882_1000764_pt1 | contig 45279 bp, 44 predicted proteins | sample GraSluR1_MG_5_FD_207226 | JGI IMG/M metagenome (GOLD analysis project Ga0334882, IMG submission 207226) | Sludge microbial communities from methane-producing bioreactor in Wageningen University, Netherlands - Granular Sludge_15_04-R1 | ecosystem: Engineered > Bioreactor > Anaerobic >... | reverse complement strand
TGAACGCCGCCACGGAGATAAGGGATAAAATCAACTTCATCGAAAAAGAAAGCAAGAACCTCTACGAGGCATCCCAGGAAACCACCCAGCTCATCGATACAGGCTGGAACCTCTCCCAGGCAACGGAGCAGTCTTTCCAGGGAATCCAGAAAACCTCCACGGAGACATCAAAATCAGCCATGTCCATCAGCGAGAATATTCAGCTTCAGATAGGCGGGTTTGAGCAGATCCTCCTGACAATGAAGGAAATATCCGCCACCAGCCAGGACGTATCCCGCCGGACCCAGACCACCGCCGAAACGGTGAGAAGCCTGGAGAAGCTGGTCCGCTCCCTGGAAGAACTGGCGACCAGGGAGGAAGAGAGGGTTTGAAGGATTGGCTCCCTGTTTCTGGCGGAACGGGGCTTTTTTTATTGACTTGCGGCGCTCCATCTGGTTAGATTGGTTTTAGTTTCCTTGCCTTTTAAGAATCAACAGCATCAGCACGGAGTAAACATGCGAATAGCCATCTTTTCCGACTCTTACCATCCCCAGGTAAACGGGGTGGTTACTTCCATCGTCAATCTTTCGGAAAATCTGGCAGACCGGGGACATCAGATTATCATCGTGGCACCCAAATACTGGGGCTTGAAAGAGTACAGCCACCCTGGGATCGAAATTGTCCGAATCACTTCGGTGGCGGCGGCGTTTTACGACGGTTTCCGCTGGACCGTTCCTTTCAGCCTCAGGGTTTACCGGCTGCTGAAGAAAAAAAAGATCGATATCGTTCATTTCATGACCCCCAGTATTGTGGCTCTTTTCGGCATCAAGTTCGCCCGGCTCCAGAAACTTCCGGTGGTGGGTACCTACCACACCTTCATCTCCGACCCCCTCTACTTTAAACACCTCTTCAAGGGGCCCATTTCGATCACCCCCGAGGCCATCTGGAAGTTCACCAACCTGTTTTACAACAGCGCCGACTTCGTCTCCGCGCCGACCAAAGAGGCGGTCCGCATTATCCGTGAAAACGGGGGCCTCACCCCCATGGAGGCCATCTCCAACGGTATCGATACGTCCCTCTTCGATAACTCCCGGTGGCGGGAGTTCAAAGAGAAGTATGGACTGGAGGACCAGGTCATCCTTTTCATAGGCCGGATGGCCCATGAAAAAAGCATCCCCGTTCTTCTGGAAGCCTTCTCCCGGGTTCATGCCGGTTTCCCTGGAGCCCAGCTGCTCCTGGTGGGAGACGGCCCCCAGCTGGAAGAGTTCTCGGAATCTGCCCGGAAGCTCCCCGGGGGCGACAGAATCATCTTCACAGGGTCCATCCCCTATAAAGAGCTGATCAGGTCGGGAGTGTTCCAATGCGCCTCCCTCTTCGCCACCCCTTCGGAGACCGAGACCCAGGGCATCACCATCCTGGAAGCCCAGGCCAACGGACTGGTTACCGTCGGAGTAAACAAGGGCGGGGTAATCGACCTGATCGAGGACGGAGTCAACGGCTTCCTGGTACCACCGGGGGATTCGGCGGCTCTGGCAGAGAAAATATCCGAGGTTTTTATCGATGCTGACCTGCGGAAGACCCTGGGGGGAAACGCCGTTTCCATGGTGGAGGTGCACCAGATGAAGTACGTGGTGGACCGGTGGGAGACGGTGTACGCCGATCTGATCGCTCGAAACGAAAGCGGCGAACTGGTGCGTCTTGAATACCTGCGGCTGCGGAAACTGCTGATGGTGCTGCGTTCTCTGAGGCTGAACTATCGGTACCTCTGGGACAAATGGCATCGCGGCGTCTGGCCCAAACTGCGCTCCTGATCTGAGGCCCTCTGCGGCCCCGGCCGGGCATCATATCTTCTATCCTCAACGATCCGTTCCCAATCAGCTTCAGCGGAAGCAGGAATTCCTTGACAGAAAAACCTACCCGGGGTATGTTTTATTCAAGAAACATACCTACCGTAGGTATGTACCAGGAGTCAACAGCCATGAACGACACAAAAGAAAAGATCATCCGCCAGGCGTTGGTTTATTTCAACACCCACGACTACGAAAAAGCCTCCCTCAACGAAATTGCCGGTGCCCTGGGGGTCACCAAAGGGGCTATCTACCATTACTTCGGCAGCAAGGACGAACTGTTCCGGGAAACCGCCTGCTATACCCTGGACCAGCTGGAAACCCAGTTCCAGAGCTTAACCCGGCGCCCCGAAGGTCTTACCTTTCAGGAGGCTATGCTCGCCTGGTTCAGTTTTGAAGAGATGGGCGCCGTTTTCATGGAATCCATGGGCATCGACATCTTCAGCAACTATGAAAAAAACTTTTACATGATTTTTATGGCCCTTCGCAAATTCCCGGAAATTCGGGAAAAAATCGGTTCCATCTACACATCTTTGATGAGAAACCTGGAACAGATGCTTAAAGAGGCCAAGGACAAGGGAGAACTTCGCCGGGATGTGGATACCGAGGCCCTGGCCTTCGAACTGACCGCCTATGGGGAAGGAGCCATGCTGCTGCGCGGTTTTCTTCCCTCCCTGCCCCTGGGGAAGCTGAGCCGGAGAAACTTTGAGGATCTCTGGAACCGTATCAAGCCGTAAAAGGAGTCACGCCATGAAAGAAAGAACCAATCTTCGGGAACGCCTGTTGGAAGGGTGGGGAGGATGGGCGGCGCGGAACTGGGGAAAAAGCCTCTTACTGGGGAGTTTTATCACCCTGATCATGACGGCGGGTGTTTTTATACTCAGCCTGGAGATGACCTTCTTCTCCATCATGCCCGGCAGTTCCTCCCAGGTAAGGGACCTTAAAAAAATCATGGCCGACTTTCCCCTGGCTTCGGGAATCACCGTGGTGGTGGACGGCAGGGAGATAACCGATGCCTCCGAAGCGGAAGCCCGGGTCAAGGCCGCCGTGGATGCCCTGGAACAGGAATTTCGCACCGAAAAGTTTGCCCCCTGGGTTTCCCGGGTCAACGGCAGGATGGACCGGGAGTTCTTCCGCACCCACGGCCTCATCCTGTCCGAAGCCAAAGACATCCGCCGGTTCACCGACCTCTACCGGGATCTCAATCTCACCCCCTTGCTGGCCCATCTGAATGATGATTTCGAGCGGGAGTACGCGGGACAGGATGACAACCTGGCGGATCAGGAAGTCACGGCCCTCTCCCTCTTCCGGGGCCTGGAAGGGCTGATTAACCTGATTGCGGAAGCCGCCGGGGGAAGCCCCGTGGAGAACCCGGCCATCGATGAAGTCCTGGATACCTACCTGATGGGGGACCCTTACTTCCTCAGCCGGGATAACCGGATGGCCCTGGTGATCATCCAGCCCACCTTCACCATGGAAGACCTGGGCCCCATGGTGAAGGGAGTCACCGCCCTGGAAGAGACGGCGAAACAGATCGCCCGGGAACATGGAATCACCGCGGGGCTCACGGGCCTGACCGTGGTGGGCCGGGATGAAATGGTAACCAGCGAACAGGGCCTGGCGGGGTCCATGCTGATTGCCATCATCCTCATCCTGATCATCATGATCCTGGCGTTCCGGATGTTTTCGGTCCCCTGGATATCGGGTGTTCCCCTGATCATCGGTATCTACTGGGCGGTGGGACTGACGGGCTTTACCATTCAGAGGCTCAACATCATGACCGCCATGTACATGGTGGCCCTGGTGGGCCTGGGAATCGACTACGCCATCCATCTGCTTACCACCTATGTGCAGGAGCGGGACTCGGGGGCTAATTTTTACCAGGCCGTGGAAGCCTCGTTCAGGATCAGCGGCCCCGGCATCATCACCGGCGCCCTGACCACGGCGGCGGCCTTCTTCAGCCTCATGGCGGCCCGGACGGAGATGATGCGGGAACTGGGGATCGTAGCGGGGCTGGGAATCCTGGGGGAAGTGGCGGCGATGCTGATTTTCATCCCCGCCCTGCTGGGATTTCACCACCACAGGCGTCTTAAAAAGGGGAAAGAAGAGCACAGGATTTTTCAAAAAATCAAAATCCGCACCGACCTGGCATCGGGAGCGGGGAGAATCATAGCCCGGAAGCCTGCCGCCACGGCGCTGGTACTCCTCCTTTTCTGCGGGATTCTGACCACGGGGGCCGGCCGGGTAGAGATTGAGCAGAACCTGATGAACATGGAAGCGGAGGGCCTGGAATCGGTGGAGCTCCAGGATACCCTGGTGGAGGAGTTCGCCCTGGCACCGGACGGTCTGTTTATCCTCGCCTCGGACCTGAGAGAAGTGAAGGCCCTTGAGAAGGAACTGAAAGACCTTCAGTCGGTAAAACGGGTCGAATCGGCGGCCCCCTTTCTCCTGCTTCCCGAAGAAGAGAGGGCAAGAAGGGAAGAAATTTTCCGGTTCCGGAAAACTGTGGCCCCCCTGACCCCCGCCTCCCGGGTCGATCCGGAAGATCTGACCGAAGAGCTCTATCGGCTTCAGATGAACCTGCTGGAACTCTCGGACATGGCCTATCTGGGGGGGATGGAGAAGATGTTCCTTACCCTGAACCGGATAACCGGCTGGAATGAGGAGGGTGATAAGGAAACGCAGACAAGCCTGGACGGCCTTATCGAATCGCTGGAACGGGATCCCCTGACGGCGGACCGGCTGGCCCTTCTGCAGGGCCGGATCTTTCCCCTCCTCCAGGAAAAGCTGATGAGGCTCGCCTCCGCCGAGTCGGTGGTCCCGGAAAAACTGCCTTCCCTCTACGGGGCGTCCTACATTTCTCCCGTCACCGGAGAGTTCCTGATGTCGGTGGTACCGACCAGGAATCCCTGGGAGGGGGATTTCCGCCGCGTTTTTACCACCCAGGTGGAATCGGTTACCTCCGGGGGGACCGGGATGATTCTCGCCAGCGACCAGCTGAACACCATGGCCAAAACCGATGGGGCCGTGACAGCCCTGGTCGCCCTGATGGTAATTTTTATTATTCTCTTAGTTGATTTCAGAAACCTGAAACTCGCCCTCCTCACCATGGTTCCCCTGGCCGCTTCCTTCGGCGCCCTGTTCGGTTTCATGGGATATGCAGGTATCCGATTCGATTTTATCAACATCATCGCCATTCCCCTCCTTATCGGGATCGGCATTGATGACGCCGTGCATATCAGTCATCGCTACCGGCGGGAGGGACCGGGGCAAATGGAGAAAACCATCGCCCGGACAGGGTCGGCGGTGCTCCTCACCAGTCTGACCACCATCATCGCCTTTGCCTCTTTCATCCCTTCGGTGATGAGGGCCATGCGGAGCACCGGAGTCGTCCTTTCCGCCGCCATAGCCCTGGCATTCATCTTCTCGATACTGCTTCATCCCGCCCTGCTGATGCTTTCGGTGGAGAACAAGGGCTGGAACATCCAGGCCTGGAAAAGGAGAAAAAAATGAAAAAGACCCTTTCCCTGTTTTTGACGGGAATCATCTTCCTCCTCGCCCCCCTGTCGGCCCAGAGCGCCGAGGATATCATCCGGCGGGCCGACAAAGCCCTGCAGGGGCCCCGGCTTTACTCCGTAAGCAGCCTGACCATCCACCGGGGCGATGACGTCCAGCCCCCCCAGGTGATGGAGGGGTTCGGTATGGAGATTGACGGAAAATACCACAGCCTCACGGTCTACCGGGAACCTGCCCGGATGAGGGGAACCGCCTACCTCATGGCGGGGGATGACCTGTGGGTCCGGTTCAGCACCACCGGCAGGGTCAGAAAGCTCTCCTCTTCGGCAAGAAAAAACTCCGCCGGGGGCAGCGATCTGTCCTACGCCGACATGGGAGAGGGAAACCAGGGCATAGGATCGAAATACCAGGCCGTGCTCAGGGGCCGAACCCGACTGGAGGGGCAGGAATGCTTTGAGGTGGAACTCACCCCCCGGCGGGGAAGTGCGGCCCCCTATGAAAAGGTGGTGGCCACCATCAGCGTTGAGGAATATCGGTACCTGCAAATCGAATATTTCGAAGCCGGAGCCCGAATCAAAACCATGGCTCTCGGCAATTACCGCACCGTGGATGATACGGCCTATCCCTTCCGGATGGAGATGGTGAGTCACACCCGGGACTCCCGGACGGTGATCGAGACCACCACGGTGGAGCTCGATTCACCCCGGGTGGAACCCCGGCTTTTTACCACCGCCTACCTGGAGAGTCTGAGATGACCGGCCCGGCGGCGGCCTTGATTCGGCGGGTTCTTCCGGGCCTTCTCTTTGTACTGCTCCTTCTTCCGGCGGGGGCCCAGGGAACCCTTCGCGGCGAGTATGCCATTACGGGAACCGGTTACCTTTCAGGATCCGACGGATACACCTCCTCCCTGAATCCGGGGAACCTGGCCAACCTGAAGGACCTGTCTTTCCAGCATCGCCTCTCCACCCGGGTTTCCGCCGGTGAGGGGACGGCTTTCCTCGACCTTCTTATCGACTTGACCCCGCTGGCAGAACCCCTGAGCGGCGGGGTGTCCCCGGAGCTGTTCAATCTGGCCCTGATGAGGGGGGCGGTGAGCTGGTACATGGGAGATGGATTTAAGATCACCCTGGGCCGGCAGAGCCTGCTCACCGGGTACGGCTACGGCTGGAACCCCCTGGATCTGGCCAATCCCCTGAAGGACCCCGTCGATCCCGAAGCGGAACTGGCCGGTGTGGACGGAGTGACGGTGCATCTGCTCCCCGGATCATCGCTGAACCTGAAGCTCTACGGGATCGCCGACCCGGAGGTTTCCGGGGCGGGGGTGGATTATGAAACAATCAGCCTGGGTGGAGAAGCGTCCCTTGTCGGGGCGGGAACGGAGCTGAAGGTTACAGGATTGTACCGGTTTGACGGGGAGGAGAATCTTGACGGCCCCACCGCCGGCCTGGGGGCGGGAATCTTCACCGATATCGGAGGAGCGGGATTCTACGCCGAAGCCTCCCTCCGGAATCGGAGCCGCACCCTGTTTATCCAGCCCGGGGGAGTCCTGGAAACCAAGGCCGGTCCTGTCTGGTCGGCCCTGGGGGGGGCTGAATACACCTTCCCCGGAGGTCTCTTTGTGACGGCGGAGTACTACTACAACGGGGAAGGGTACAATCGTGAGGAGAGGGAGGACATCCTGTCTGCCCTGGAGGATCCGAGCCTGCTGGAAGCCCTCGGCTCCTTCGACCAGGATATCGCCGCCGGGGCGGCCGCCGAATTCGCGGCCCTGACCGAACCCTACCGCCCCGGCTGCTACAGCCGTCACTACGGGCTGGTAAGCCTTGTTTATCCCCTCTACGATCAGAACATGGATCTGTCGGGCACCCTTCTCTACTCCTTCGATGCGGGAACCCTGGCCCTGCAGCCCCGGATCATCTGGTATGCCTCGGGTGGCCTGACTCTGGAGGCAGCCTATGGAGGGCTGTTTGATCTGACAGGGGATGAGGCGGGAGAAGCCGCCCTGGCGCCGGTTAAACACGCGGTCAGCCTGACAGGGAGGTTCAGTTTCTAGGAATTACCACCCCCCGGACCCTAACCCAGCAGGGGCAGCAGCAGTCTCAGCAGGGGCACCATCCAGAACAGGCTGATCATGGTGGCGAACCAGGCGGTATTGGAAAGATCCACATCCAGACCGTAGAGAGTGGGGGGGACCAGGGAAATAAACCCCGAGGGCATGGCCGCCAGCACCACCACGGTCTGCAGAACCAGCCCCCCCTCCAGGAGATGGAGTCCCATGAGGCGGGCAAAGAGAAGGGCCCCCAAAGGCACCAGGGCGTTCTTGATGACCACCACCGCCAGGGCCGCCGGAATATGACGGGTCATGGCGACGAACCGGAAAGCCATACCGATGGATATCAGCAGAAGGCTGCTGGCCAGGGGAATCAGTATCTGGTTAAGGCCGGTGTACCAGAGGGGGCGCTCAAACCCCAGAAGATTTAAAACAACCCCCAGACAGATGGCGCTGAACATGACGATGATAAAGGGATCTTTCAGCACCGCCTTGAGGCGGTGTTCCTTTCCCGCCACCGAATCGGAGTATGATTTGGCCAGGGGGAAGGCCACTCCGTAGTAGAGCAGTTCTTCGAACAGCTTGTAAAGCGGTACCAGGCTGAACCCCGCCTCCCCCAGGAGGGAGTAAACCACAATGGCGCCGATGGACCCGATATTGGTCATTCCCCCCACCGTGATGAGGGAACCGGTCTGACGGCGGTCCCTCCGGGTGATCCGGGTATAGATAAAGGCCAGGACCCCCCCCAGGACTATGGAGAAAACCCCCACCAGGGGCAGACGGATGATCCGGAGATCCTGAAGGGGGGCCACCCAGACCGCCCCGACGAAAGCCACCGGATTGATCACCAGCAGAGCCGCCCATTGGAGGCCTTTGCGTATGTCCAGCAGGGCAACCCTGCGGGTTCGGAGACGGTAGATAATCCCCGCCGCATAGCCGGCGGCCAGACTGAACAGGACAATAAAAAGAGGAAACAAGAGAGAAGTCATGGAGGCAGTTTACCAATTAAGTAATATTGTGTATACAATATATTTTATCTAAGCCGTTAGACCCCGCCCATTTCGGCCAGAAATTCTAGCACCCTTGCTTTAATAGTCTCCTTGATCTCCCGAACAGCCGCCAGCTTTTCTTCCTCCGTGCCGTTCACCCGGGAAGGATCAGGAAAGGGCCAGTGGAACCGCTGCTTCTCCGCAGGGAAAATGGGGCACCGTTCAGCCGCTTCGGCGTCACAGACAGCGATAACATAATCAAACTTCTCCCCCTGGCCGTGAAGATCAAAAACGCTGCGGGTGGCTTTCCGGGAAATATCAATGCCCTCTTCCAGGAGAAGCCTCTGGACATAGGGGTTGATGTTTCCCGGTTCGATCCCCGCACTGGTGACAGAAAGGGAATCTCCTCCATATTTTCGAAGCAGTTCTTCGGTCATCTGGCTGCGGGCGCTGTTGTGAATACAGATGGCCAGTATCCGGATTTTTTCCATATCATCATCCCCCATATTTCGTTGTTTAGCTAAATATAGCGACTAAAAAGTTAAGAGGCAACCGTTATATCTGGAAAAAAAGGGAATTACAAAAATCAGAAAGGGGTGCGGAGAACCCTCTCCAGCATCGATTCCAGCTCTCCCGGAGGGATGAAATTTTTCATGGAGACCAGGATGGCGGCCAGCCCATGAACCTTGCTCCAGTAGCCCAGAAGGATCTCCCGTTCCGACAATTCCGGATGGAAGGGCGCTGCCTCCCGGGCGATACGGCGAAACAGTTCGAACCCCTCATCGGAGGACAGCTCATCCAGGCTGCTGCTGCCGCATCCCGCGCCCCCGGGAAGGGGAGCCTTTCCGCCCCGGGACAGTTTCCCCTGGAGAAACGCCTTCTCATCGGTGAGAAGACTGAAAAGCGTAAGAACTTCCGGATTTTCCAGGTAAAACTTTACGTATCCCAGCCCCAGCTGCACCAGCTTGTCCTTCGGGTCTTTCTTCCGTTCCTCCCCCGAATTCCCCGGTTCACCCACGGAAGCCTCCAGGGCGCTCCGGAATTTTGAAGTGGACTCTTCAACAATTCCCCGAAGCAGGTCCTCTTTGTCTTTGAAATGGCGGTAGGGGGCGGAGTGGCTGACCCTGAGCCGCTGGGCGAGTTTACGCAGGGAGAAGGCAGCCACCCCCTCGCGGTTCAGCATCTTCAACCCTTCGGCCAGAAGAGCCTGCCGAAGATTGCCATGATGATAGTGTTCACTCATGGTAAAAAAATAGCACATCATGTTGACAGTGTAAACTTCCCAAGCTATAATCCCAATGTTGACACTGTAAACATAAAGGAAACCCATGAAAACACTTTTAATTTATGATTCGGCAGATCCGGAGGCAAGACTTGCCCGGGGAGAAATCAAGAAAAGTCTGAATGAAGACCTGGTTGAAATAGATACGGGAGCCCGGCCCCTGGGAGAATGCATCGGCTGCTTCGGCTGCTGGATTAAAACCCCCGGTCGATGCCTTCTTTCCGGATCAGAAGAGTACCTCTCCTCTTTTCTGGCGGCAGACCGGCTGATCCTGCTGACCCGGATTGTCTTCGGAGGATACAGTCCTGCGGTAAAAGCGTATATGGACCGCTGCCTCCCCCTCCTCCATCCCTACTTCGTGAAATATGAAGGAGAGATGCACCATCGCCTCAGATACCGCCATTTTCCCGCCCTCACCATCATCGGCTTTGGAGCCGGCAGTGACAGGGAAGAGGTCATCTTCCAGGAGTACACCCAGGCCCACCGGGACAACCTCCACGACAAAAACCACCGCCACACCCATATTCTCAGGGATTCCCCCGGGGATGTGGCGTCGTGGCTTGAAGGAGCCGAACAATGAAGATAACCGCCGTTAACGGGAGCCCCCGGGGAGCTGACAGCAACAGCGGTGAGGTCATCCGGCTTCTCAGGGATGCCCTGCCTCAGGATGTGGCGTGGCAGGAGGTGCAGGCCCGGGGAAAGGAAAGACCAACCCCGGAAGGCCTGACCAGCGGGATCCTTCTGATCACCTTCCCCCTCTACGTGGACGGCCTTCCATCGGGGCTGATTCGCTGGCTCCAGGAGTACAGGGACCTCTGCCATGCCTCTCCGGTGGACCAGAAAGTCTATGCCGTGGCCAACTGCGGTTTTCATGAGGGGGAACAGAACCGATCGGCTCTGGCCATGGTGGAAGCCTTTGCCGTATCGGCCGGCCTTTCCTGGTGCGGGGGCGTAGGGATTGGCACGGGAGAAATGATCCGGGGCCTGAAATCGGTTCCTCCCGAGGCGGGAATCCGGCGTCCCGTCATCACGGCCCTGAAAACCCTCGGAGAGGCCATGACAGGACAAACCGCCCTTAAGGAGAATCTCTACACCCGGCACAACCTGCCCTGGATGGTTTACAAGATCGCCGGAGAGGCGGGGTGGAGAAGCCGGGGCAGGAAGAATGGGGTCAGGACGAAAGATCTCTCAGCCCGGCCCTTCGGGGCCTGACAGGTCAGGAGCGCTCCAGATCCGCCAGCCAGAGTTCCGGAGAAGCGTCGCTGGGCATCCGCCAGTCTCCCCGGGGGGAAAGGGCGATGGTTCCCACCTTGGGACCGTCGGGCAGGCAGGAACGCTTGAACTGCTGGCTGAAAAAGCGGCGGATGAATATTTTCAGCCACCTCAGGATGGTTGCTGTATCGTAACCCGAAGCGGTATCGGCGTTATCAAAGGCCTGCCTGGCCAGAAACATCACCTTGGAGGGGGAATAGCCGCACCGGATTAAATAGTAGAGAAAGAAGTCGTGGAGTTCGTAGGGCCCCACCAGCTCTTCGGTCTTCTGGGCGATACCGCCGGCCTGGTCCGGGGGCAGAAGTTCGGGGCTGATGGGAGTGTCGATGATATCCCGCAGCACCGCCGAAACGTTCCGGTCTCCCAGGGTATCGGCGGCATACTCCACCAGGTAGGTCACCAGGGTCTTGGGAACCCCGGTATTCACCGCATACATGGACATGTGATCGCCGTTGTAGGTGCACCATCCCAGGGCCAGCTCCGAGAGGTCTCCGGTACCCACCACCAGCCCCCCCAGCATGTTGCTCTTATTCATCAGGAACATGGTACGCTGCCGGGCCTGGACGTTTTCATAGGCCGTATCGGAGGGCGAGCCGGAGTGGTTCAGCTCCTTCAGCTGCAGCCGGGACACCTCCTGGATATCCACCGTTTCCAGGGGGATTCCCAGAAGATCGCAGAGGCGGCCGGCGTTACCCCGGGTCCGGCCGGTGGTACCGAAGCCCGGCATGGTGTAGCAGTGGATGCCCCTTTTATCAAGACCGAGTTCTTCAAAAGCGTGGACCGTCACCAGCAGGGCCAGGGTGGAATCCAGCCCCCCCGAAAGGCCGATCACCACATCCCGGCAGTTCAGGTGGGCCAGCCGGGTGGCCAGACCGGCACTCTGGATGGCGAATATTTCCCGGCACCGCTCTTCCCTGACCCGGGGGTCCGAGGGGACAAAAGGCCGGCGGGGCAGGGGCCGAAGCAGAGGAGGTTCAAGACCGGGTCCGCCTGCGTCAGCCCCGGCCCCCTGGAAAGACACGGTCCTGTAGAGGCCGGAAAGGCGGGACCCCTCCAGCGCCACCCCCTGCCGGTAGGTGGCCGAGACCATCCGTTCATGGGCCAGAAATTCCAGATCAAAATCCCAGAGCTCCAGCTCGGACCGGCGGGAAAAGCGCCGGTTTTCTCCCAGGAGGGTGCCGTTTTCCGCCGCCAGAAGGTGGCCGCCGAAAACCGTGTCGGTGGTGGACTCCCCCACTCCGGCGGAGGCGTAGAGATAACCGCCCAGGATACGGGCGCTCTGCTGTTTTATCAGATCCCGCCGGTATTCCGCCTTCCCCACCAGCTCATTGGAAGCGGAGGGGTTGAAGATCAGCTTTGCCCCCGCCAGGGCATGCCTTCCCGAGGGAGGAACCACCGCCCAGAGGTCTTCACAAACTTCCACCGCCAGGGTCAGCCCGGGATCATCGGAGGAAGTAAAAAGAAGGTCGGGAGAGACCGGAAAGATCTGGTCATCCCAGGTGAGTTCGGCATCGACTTCCGATCCGGAGGCGAACCAGCGCTGCTCGTAGAACTCCCGGGCATTGGGAAGATAGGTTTTGGGAACCGCGCCGAGAATTCGGCCATCCCCCAGGACAAAGGCGGCATTGTAGAGTAGGCCGTCCCTCTCCAGGGGCGCCCCCACCACCATCAGAGGGCCCCGGGCGGTTAAACCGGCCAGTTCGAGAACCGCCCGCCGGGCGGCGGTAACGAGGGTGGAATGGGAAAAAAGATCGGCGCAGGAATAGCCGGTCACCGCCATCTCGGGAAACAGGACAACCCCCGCCCCCCGGCGGGCCGCTTCGCTGTACAAATCCCGCAGCAGGGACAGATTCGTCTCCACCGCACCGGGCTTAACCAGGGGCGCCGCCGCGGCGGCCCGAAAATATCCGAATGAGTTCATAGGCTCATCCTAGGCCAAGGGCCACGGGCTGTCAAGCCGGAAGACGAGGTCCCGGCTCTCCGCCGGCTCACACAATCTTCTTTCGTATCCGTCCCGAGATGGCGTCGATGATGGTCACCGTCACTACCAGAACGATGATGATGATCGCCGCCCGGGGCCAGGCTCTGTTCCGGATGGCGAAGATCAGGGGGGCCCCTATCCCGCCGGCTCCCACCAGCCCCAGAGTAGAAGCGGCCCGCATGTTGATCTCAAACCGGTAGAGGGTGTAGGAAATCAGTTCGGGGCTCACCTGGGGAAGAACGGCCCGGAAGAGGACCTCGAAGGGATTGGCCCCGCACGACTCCAGGGCTTCCTTCACCCCCATATCCATGCTTTCGATGGCCTCGGAGAAGAGCTTGCCCAGCATCCCGATGGAGTGGATTCCCAGGGCGAGGATTCCCGCAGGGGCCCCGGGACCGACCACACCGATAAATATCAAAGCCAGAATCAGTTCAGGAAAGGTCCGGATCATGGTGACGATGAATTTCCCCACCTTGGAAACCCGGGGCCCCACGATATTCTGACTGGCCAGCAGGGCGAAGGGAATTGAGATTACCGCAGAGACAAACGTCCCGGCGATGGCGATGGCGATGGTTTCCAGGATGGCGTAGGGGAGCCCGTCGATGGTCATGTTCCCCAGGTAGAGGAGATCGGGATTGAGAAACCCCCGCACCAGGGCGTGAATGGTTCCTTCGGCGGTCTTCATCACCCCCTTGTAGGGGATTCCCAAAAATCCCCAGACCAGGAGGAGGGCCAGACCGCCGTAGTTGACGATGCGGTAGACGGTTTTCAGGGGGTCGGATTTTTTGGGGACCAGGATTTTTGCGTCGGTCATACCAGGCTCCTTCTGATGCGGCTGCTGACAAGGTCGATAACAAGAACCACGAAAAAGGAGATGACGATGATGACCCCCACCTTGTCAAACTCCCGCCAGGCCAGGTTGTGCTCGAAGGTCTGGCCGATACCGCCTGCACCGACGTACCCCAGTACCGCCGCGGCCCTGACATTCACCTCGAACCCGTACATGGTGTAGGACATGAACTGGGGCAGGATCTGGGGCAGGATGGCGTACCGGAGAACATTAACTTTGGTAGCCCCCAGGGACATCAGCGCCTCCACCTGGCCGTAGTCGATGGCTTCGATGGACTCGTAGGTCAGTTTGGAGATAAGGCCGAAGGTAAATACCGAGAGGGCCAGGACCCCGCTGAAGGGGCCGGTCCCGAAAACCGCCACGAAGAGGGAAGCCAGAACCATGGCGGGGATGGTGCGGAAGATGTTCAAAATGAACCGCAGGGGTTTGTTGACGTAGGGATTGCGGATGAAGTTATTGGCGGCGAAGACCGCCACGGGGAGGGCCGTCAAGGCGCCCCAGAAGGTTCCCACCAGGGCCATACGGAGGGTTTCAATAAGAGGGGTGACCACCTTGGGCGCATAGGACCAGGCGGGGGGAAGAAACATCCGGCGCAGGAGCCGGCCGCCCTTGATGAAATTCCGGAAGATCTGGACAAAATCAAAACCGGCGAACCACCCGCTTCCCACCACCAGAAAGACAACGGTAAGAATGATGAGGTTCCGCCGAAGGTGATTGGGCCGGGGAACAATCAGCCTCTCCATCTATACTTCCTCCAGAACATCATCGTGCTCGATGGGCCGGCCGTAAACCTTTTCCAGGTCCTTGAAAAACCGGGGTTTGTCGATGCCCTTGATGGGCATGTCGTAGACCAGCCGGCCTTCCCGGACCCCCACCACCCGGGTGGCGTATTTCAGGGCCAGGTCCACATGATGGAGGTTGGCCACGGTGGTAATGCCGTCTTCCCGGTTGATCTTCTTCAGATAATCCATCACCTGAACGGTGGTGATGGGGTCAAGCGAAGCCACCGGTTCATCCGCCAGCATCAGCTTGGGCTCCTGGGCCAGGGCGCGGGCGATGGCCACCCGCTGCTGCTGTCCCCCGGACAGATCGCTGGCCCGGCTGTGGACCTTCTCAAGGATATCGACCCTCTGGAGGGCCCGGTAGGCGATCTGCTTGTCCTCCTCGGGGAAAATGCCCAGCACCGTCTTCCAGCTGGGGTGGTACCCCACCCGGCCGGAAAGCACGTTGGTCAGCACCGAAGCCCTTTTTACAATATTAAACCCCTGGAAGATCATGCCGATCTGACGCCGCACTTCCCGGAGTTTTTTCCCTTTGGCCTTGGTGACATCCACCCCGTCGACGAGAACGCTGCCGGAAGTGGCGTCGATGAGCTGGTTGATGAGCCGGAGCATGGTGGATTTCCCCGCCCCGGAAAGGCCGATGATGGCGACAAACTCTCCTTCCTTGATTTCAAGATTGACGTCATTCAGAGCTTTGGTTCCGTTGGGATAAACCTTGCTGACATTCTGGAATTGAATCATGGCCTCTCTCCGGTTTCGGTAAAGTTGTTCCTGATGCCCTGACGGGCCCTAGAACTATATAGCCTTTAGGAGTTCCCCGCAAGAGAATCCCCCTTGTTAATTAAGAGTTAATCGTAACTGATGTTTATCAAACCTGAATGCCCTTTAACGGCGAAATCCTTTGACGAGGCAAAGGGTTAGCAACTATACTGATAAAAATATATTTCGGAGGTATTGAAAATGAGAAAAGTGCTCGCACTTCTGCTTCTTTGCGCCTTGGTACTGCCAGGCCTGGTTTTCGCCGGAGGACAAAAAGAGGAAACCGTAAATCCCAAGGTCCTGGAAGTCCAGCTTATTCCTTCCCGGGACGCGGCCTACCTGGACGCCCAGAGACTGCCCCTGCAGAATCTTTTAAAAGATGAACTGGGCATGGAGGTCAGGGTCACCGTGGCCACCGACTACAACGCCCTCATCGAGGGGATGGCATCCGAACAAATCCATGTAGGCCTCCTGGCTACCACCGCCTACGTCCTGGCCGCCGATGAGGGCGCCGCCGAGGCCATTCTGAAATCCCTCCGCTACGATGTGGATGATAACGGAGAACTTCTCATGGATGCACCCATGGTTTCGGGCTACAAATCCCAGCTCATCGCTGCAAAAGACAGCGGTATCAAGAGTGTGGCGGACCTGAAGGGCCGGAAGATTGCCATTGCCTCCTTCACCTCCACCTCGGGGTTTGTCTGGCCCGCCAACCTCCTGGCTGACAACGGCCTTAATCCCGAAAGCGATGTGGAATGGGTCAACGTGGGCGGCCACGACAATGCCGTTACCGCCGTCTACAACGGTGAAACCGACGCCGCCTTTACTTTCAAGGATGCCCGGAACCTCTTTTCCGGTGAATCCTACTATGCCGACCTGATGGCAAATGTGGTTCTGGTTGCCAACACCAGCTTTATCCCCAACGACACCATCTCGGTTATCCCCCGTCTTGACAGCAAACTCAAAGAAGCGGTCCGCCAGGCCTTTATTAATATTGCCAAGAAGCCGGAAGGACTGGAAATTGTCCGGAAGATCTACAACCACGAAGGGTACGCCCCCGCCCAGGATTCGGACTACAACGAAGTACGCACCTACCTGGAACGGAAGGATCAGTGGAGTTTCTAAGGGCTGTTTAATTTTATGGGTTTCATGCACCGCCCGGATGACTCCGGGCGGTGCTTTTTTATACGAAGGTGTATCGTCAAACAGATCCGTCGGTCCGTTGTCGGCTGATCTCTTTTTGAGCCACCACCCGGGAGACCCCCCCCATGACGGCGTAGGAAAAAGCAAGGGCTGCGAAAACCGCCGGGGGGCCCAGATAACGTGATCCCAGCCAGGCCAGGGGGATGTACAGGCCAAACATCTGCACTAAAGATAAAAGACCGGCATACAGGGGCTTTCTCAGAACATTTAAAACCGTTACCGAATTGGTAAAGACCCCCTGAAAACCGTAACCCAGGGCCACAATCCGCATATAGAGAACCGCATACCGCTGAACCTCAGGGTCGGGAGAAAAAAGCCTCGAAACAGGGGAAGCGAAAAGCTGAAAAAGCAAAAGAACTGCCATCCCCGAGGTAAAAGCAAGGCGGTTGGCGTACTGGGTTCCCTCCTGCACCCGGTCCAGCCGTCGGGCCCCCAGGTTCTGGCCGACAAAGGGCCCGATGACCGAACCAACCGCCATGGAGAAAGCCAGGGCTACCCCTTCTACCCTTGTTCCTACCCCCAGGCCTGCTACGGCAGCGGTGCCGAACCCAGCCATGACACGGGTGATAATCCCGCCGGAGAGGGGAACAATCACTCGGACCATGGCTGTGGGAAGACCGATGTAAAGGATTGCCCCCCAGGATTCAAGAGTTTCCTTGAGGGACGCGAGCTTGAAGACCACCAGTTCTTCCCGTTTCACCAGGAGAAGCAAAGCCACGATGAAGCCGGTGGCCCGGCTGAATACCGTTGCCAGGGCGGCGCCGGCCACACCAAGGGCAGGGAAAGGCCCCGGCCCGAAAATCAGAAGGGGGTCCAGCAGGGCATTCATGGTGGCCGATGCCAGCATGATCATGCTGGGGGTCCTGGCGTCTCCCGTGGCCCTGAGGGCATTATTTCCCACCTGGGGAACCACCACCACAAGGGAACCAAAATACCAGATCCGCATGTAGCTCTTAACCAGGGTTAACACCTCATCCCGGGCACCCAGAAGGCGAAACAGGGGATCCAGGGTAACCTGCCCCACCATCACCACAAGGGCAACGATGATCACTCCCAAAAGAATACCATCGGTGGTAATCCGGGCGGCCCGGCGGTGATCTCCCGACCCCAAAATTCGTGAAAGAACCGAAGAAAGGCCGATGCCGATTCCCAGGCTCAGACTGTGAACCACCATGACCACCGGAAAGGTAAAGGAAAGGGCGGCCAGCTCATTCCTGCCCAGCCTGCCTACATAAATGGTATCAACCAGATTGAAGATGATCATTCCCAGCATGCCGAAAACCATGGCTCCCGCCATGGAGGTGATCTGTTTCCGGCAGGGCCCTTCGATCAGGGCAGCTTTGCGCTGTTTATCTTGATGCGGTTTCATGCGGTTCCTCCATTCCCAGGGCGTTGCAGGTCATCCGGCCAAGAAGGCTGGTGACCATTTTCTTCTCTTCCCCGGTAAAACCTGCCGTCAGAAGATCCATCCGCTCCTGCATGATCGCATGCAGCCGAGGGACCACGGCTTCACCCGCCGGAGTTAAACTGAGTTTTAAAAGACGCCGGTCCCGGGGGTCACGCTCCCGGCGAAGAAACCCTGCCTCTTCCAGACGCTTTACCACCCGGGCGGTGAAGGCCTTGTCGATCATGATCCGGCGGGATAATTCTTCCTGGGTTTGCCCGGGGTGGTGAAACAGGTGGAAGAAGAAGGGATACGACCCGGCCAGTACCCCCAGGGGAGCTGAACGCTCCTGAATCCAGATCTGATTGGACCGGTACAGGAGGCTGAGACTGGCGCCGAGGCTCCATTGCTGAGAACCGCCGCTGCTTTTCGTTGTCATGTCAACAATATTATTCGTAGATCCTGGTCATGTCAACGGCCCTCTCCTCGCCGAACCATGGCTGACCAATTGTCACAACAGCCGTTAAGGGTTAAACTTCAAAAAACTGTCAGTAAAGGGGATATCCATGTCCAGGGTAGTGATGGCTAACGATCATGGCGCGGTGGAGATAAAAAACCGCTTGAAAGATCATCTTGAGAAGAGGGGATTTCAAGTCAACGATATGGGAGTCAACGATGACACATCGGTGGATTACCCCGATCAGGCGGTCCTGGCCTGTGAAGAGTTCCTGAAGGGGGACTACGATTTCGGCGTTGTCTGCTGTGGAACCGGCATCGGTATCTCCATGGCGGCCAACAAGATTCAGGGCATCCGCTGCGCCCTGCCCCAGGACAAGTACGCTGCAGAAATGACCCGCCGGCACAACAACCCCAACTTCATTGCCTTCGGGGGGCGGGTCGATTATAAAGACAGACCCGAAGAGATGCTTGATGCTTTTATCGACAGCCCTTTTGAAGGAGGCCGGCATCAGAAACGGGTCGACAAGATCATGGCCCTGGAGGGCTGACCCGTTTAAATAGTAAGCCGAAGATGCCCCTTGTAATGCTCGTCCCTCAACGCCTGGATTTCCGGGCTGGTCAAATAATCATCAAACTTCATCATCCGGTCGATCACCCCGGCAGGGGTGAACTCTATGATCCGATTGGCGATGGAGTCCACAAACATATGGTCGTGGCTGGTGAATAGAATGCACTCGGGATAATCGATGAGTCCATCGTTCAAAGCGGTGATGGCTTCAAGATCCAGATGGTTGGTGGGTTCATCGAAGATCAGGAAATTGGCCCCGCTCAGCATCATCCTGGACAGCAGGCATCGAACCTTTTCTCCTCCCGACAGGACCTTGACCTTTTTCAGGGATTCATCACCGGTGAAAAGCATCCGCCCCAGGAACCCCCTGACATAAGACTCTTCTTCAACTTCGGTATACTGGGATAACCACTCGGTTATAGTAAGATCACTGTCAAAAAAACTGCTGTTGTCTTTGGGAAAGTAGGAATGGGTGATGGTCACCCCCCATTCATAGGTCCCCCCATCGGGCTCCATTCGCCCGGCGAGGATCTCATAAAGTACCGTTTTGGCGTGATGCATGGGGCCTACCAGGGCGATTTTGTCTCCCTTCCGGACGGTGAGGGAGAAATTATCCAGAACCTTCTCGCCCTCAATGGTTTTTGTCAGGCCTTCGATTTCCAGGATATTGTTTCCGCTTTCCCTGTCGGGTTTGAAATTCACCCAGGGGAAACGGCGGGAGGAGGGCTTGATATCATCAATGGTCAATTTTTCAATAAGCTTTTTCCGGCTTGTCGCCTGCCGCGCCTTGGAGGCGTTGGAGCTGAACCGCTGGATAAATTCCTTTAGTTCTGCCACCTTGTCTTCGGTCCTCTTCTTTTCGTCCTTCCGCTGCTTGTTGGCCAGCTGGCTGGCGTGATACCAGAAGTCGTAGTTACCCACAAAAAGGGTGATTTTCCCAAAATCGATATCCGCCACGTGGGTACACACCTTGTTCAGAAAGTGACGGTCATGGCTCACCACAATGACAATATTGGGGAAGTTGTAGAGAAACTCTTCCAGCCAGTTGATCGATTCCAGGTCAAGGCCGTTGGTGGGCTCATCCAGAAGCAGAATGTCCGGCTCCCCGAAAAGGGCCTGAGCCAGAAGCACCCTGACCTTCTGTCCTCCTTCAAGGTCGGCCATTTTCTTTTCGTGCAGATCTTCGGGGATTCCCAACCCGCTGAGCATGGTGGCCGCTTCGGATTCCGCCTCCCAGCCTCCCATCTCGGAAAAATCCCCCTCCAGTTCGGCAGCCCGCAGGCCATCCTCTTCGGAGAAATCTTCTTTCATGTAGATGGCGTCCTTTTCAACCATCACATCGTAGAGTTTTCGGTGGCCCATGATCACCGTATGCATCACGGTGAACTCATCGAAGGCAAACTGATCCTGCCGAAGCACCGCAATTCTTTCTCCGGAAGAAACAATGATGTCCCCGGTATCGGGTTCAATATCTCCGGAAAGAATTTTGAGAAAGGTGGATTTCCCCGCCCCGTTGGCGCCGATAATGCCGTAACAGTTTCCGGGGGCGAATTTTATGTTTACATCCTTGAAGAGTTTCTGTTCTCCAAAGGACAGACTTACGTTGGCAGCGCTGATCATGCTGGTATCATCCTCGATAAAAAATTTTCCTGCGAAGTCGATTTCAAAAATTACCATTTTCAAAAAAGACTCCCTATCATAACCATTCGAGGCAATAAAATCGAGGGGTCGGAGGGAGTCTCCTGTCATTTCCCTCCGTGTTTTTTAAACAGGGAGTAAACAGCCCCGTGTGTTCATGACAAAAAGAAAAAAAACCCTTAAACTCAAAAACATGAACACCACCAGGTTTCTCTCTCAACAGGAAAAAGAGAAGGGCCTGAAGGCCCACATGGCCCACCAGCGTTATAACGGGGCGGGTTTCAACTTCATCGGGGATACCCCCATCACCCTCCTGGCCATCTACTTTGGTGCCAGCAATGTCCAGCTGGGATACCTGTCTTCGGTGCTCTACATAACCGGTGTGCTCCTCCTCCTGGTTCCCCGGTTCTTTAAAGGATGGAACCTGTCCCGGCTCCATTTCTGGGCCTGGATTCTACGGGGGGCTTCCTGTCTGCTCTACTCAGCCCTCTGGTTCGTCACCGGCAAGAACGCGGTCCTTTTGATTCTCATAGGATACACCCTGTTCTGTTCCACCAGAATCATAGGGGTGGCGCTCTATCAACCGATTTTGAGGATGATATCCTCCCGGCAGAACCGGGGTGAAGTGGTGGCCCGGTCTTCCATCAATTTTCAGCTCTCTTTGACCTTTGCCAGGCTTATCAGTTTTGGAGTGACCTCCCTCCAGCGTCTCTCCGGTACTGCAGGGCTTCTGATTCTCCAGTATGTGGGAATCATCCTGAACACCGCCGCCGCCTTCAAGGCCCGGGCCATCCCGTGCCGGGAGACTGTCTCCTATGAGAAGGGGGAAAACCTCTGGCGTATTTTCAGGAAGGCCATGGCCGACCGTGATCTGCGCCGGGCCATTTTTCTTAACTGGATCAATATTGCCCTCATCATTCTTTTCGGATTCCTGGTTCCCTTCCTCCGCCGGGGGGCGGGGATCAAAACCAACCAGGTCTTTTTATTCACCCTGGCCATGGGAATATCCAATATTCTGGCGGGGTATTTCACCAAAACCTTCGCCGACCGGCTGGGAAGCAAGCCCCTGCTTTGGGGCAGCTTCCTGGCTTTGAGCGGGTGCGCTTTATCCTGGTCCATCATCCCCGCCACCTCACCCTTCCTCATTTTTGCCGCCCTGGGCTTTGTCACCGGTTTTTTTCTCAATTCCGGCAATATGCTTATCAGCAGGATCATCGTCCGGGTTCTTCCTGAGGGAGACACCGTGGGATACAACTCCATGATAAATTTTGCCGCGGCGCTGATTTCCATTATCATTGGTGCCGGGGGAGGATTTCTGGCAGACCTTCAGTCCTCGGGATTCCCATCCCTTCCCAACGGCTACAGCCTGACCTTCGCCGCGACCTTCGCCGCCGCCTTAACCGCCTTCATTACCAGCACCGGGATCAGGGAACCCGAGAGTCTTTCTGGAAAAGAGGCCATGGAGATCCTGTTTTCCCCTTCAAAATTGCAGACCTTCTGGCAAATCGGAAAATTAAACAAGACCAAAGATCCTTTTACCCGGCAGACCATTCTGCATCACCTGGGAAAAACAGAAAACCCCCTTACCACCGATGAAATCCACTCGATCATGGCAAATCCCCTCTCGGTGGACAAGGGCGAGCTGATTAAATCCCTCTTTACCTATCCCAGGCCGGAGCTTCTCAAGGATCTTCTTCGGGAAGCGGAAAATCCCGGATCCTACCACCGCCTTAAGGCGATCTTTGCCCTGGGTGCCTATCCCGGGAAAAAAACGGAAAAACTGTTGTCCCACCTTCTGAATGATCCCGACCCGGTGGTTTGCTCCAACGCCGCCAAATCTCTCAGCCGAATCGGCGCCGGAGAATACCGCCCGGTTATTATATCTCAGGCGGCGGAAGCCCGGGGGGTCTGGAACAACATGAACTACCTTATCGCCGTCCATAATTATGACAAGGAAGGGCACTACCTAAGGGATATTTTTTCGCCCCGAACCCTGAGTCAGAACAGCCTTCACCGGCAGACCATCTACAGCCTCTATGCCAGGGTACAGGATTTTACACCTCCCCTGGACCGGATTTATCAGCATCGAAATCTTCATAAGGGAGAAGGTCTGAGGGACTTTCTGGATGACGCCCGGGATATCCCGGGATTTCTAGAGAGTCATAAAGACTTTATTCACTGGTTTTCCCGGGGAGAGTTTGATTCTATCTGGAACCGCTGTGTGACCCTTCTGGAAGGCGGTGCCATCGCACCCTATTATCAGAGCCTGGCCCATTCGATAAAGGCCGCCGCCGGGCCGGAGCGAGATTATGACGACACCCTGGCGGGACTCTATATGACCTATCAAGTACTGAAAGAAAGCCGCTACCTTCTGAGAAGGCAGCGATAGAGCTCCTCATCCTCCCCCTTCCTTTCTACTCATTGCAGTCTTAAGAAAAACCAACCTTCCCATTTAAAACTGATTTAAAATCAATTTCAAAAATCAGAGTTTTTAAAATTCCCTCATTTATTATAAAAACCCCTTCGAATCAGGGAACAATGCCTCGCAGCCAGGGAATTATTGACAGGAGACATCAAGTCATGTACACTGTTGACATGCTACTCACCTGATGATTAGCATATAATTCTACAGAGAGAGTGGCCATGATAGGAACATTCCTGGAAATAAACTTATCAACAAAGTCGGTGAGAAAAATTCATTTAGACAAGAACCTCTACCAAAAATACCTGGGCGGCAAAGGGCTCGGAGCCTATCTTCTATTCAATTACACCAAATCTGGGACAGCGGCCCTATCAGAAGAGAATCCCCTCATTTTTTTAACAGGTCCCCTGACCGGAACGGGATATCCCACTTCGGGAAGGATGGTGGTTGTCGGCAAATCACCCCTGACCAACACCTTTGCAGATTCTCATGTGGGAGGACACTTTTCCTATGAGCTTAAAAAGACGGGTTGTGACGGGTTTATTATTTTAGGGAAAGCCGACACCCAGCAGTATCTGTGGGTTCACGAGGATAAAGTAGAATTTCGTTCCGCTTCCCACATCTGGGGCAAGACAGTCTCTTCCACGGTGGAATCCCTGCGAAACGAAACCGATGACAAAGCCAGGGTAGCCTGTATCGGCCCTGCGGGGGAAAACCTCTCATTGGTTTCTGCCATTATGTTTGACAAAGACAGTGATAAAATGCGAGCCGGTATCGCAGGGCGGACGGGCCTCGGCGCGGTGATGGGATTTAAAAACTTGAAGGCGGTCGCTATAAAAGGATCCAGTAAATTGGACTTCGCAAACCCCGGCCTTTTTTCTGAGGGGAAAAACGGGACAAGAGAAACCATCAAAAACACCGATTTCCTGAAAGTTAGACACCAATATGGCAGTGCCCACCTGGTGGGGCCGATGAACAAAGAAGGGTTTCTGCCCACAAACAACTTCCAGCTTGGGTTTATCAAAGATGGTGAAGATCTCTACTGCGAAAGCATGAACAAACATAAGAGCCGAAGCTCTACCTGCTACGGCTGCCCGATAAACTGTGGTCAAATAATAAAGACAAAGAACAACGATGAAGTAAAGATTGAGTACGAGAGTGTAGCCCTGTTGGGCAGCAATAACGGCTTGAAAGTTTTTACACAACTTGCCGAAGCATGTCACCTCTGCAATGAGCTCGGTATGGACACCATGTCCACAGGGGTGATCGTCGGATTTGCCATGGAATGCAGAGAAAAGGGCCTCCTAGGGGGGCTTCCAGAATTTGGTGATTCTACCGGACAGCTCAGGCTGATTAAAAAAATGGCTTACAGAGAGGGGGTCGGTGAAATATTCGCCGATGGCGTAAAAAGAGCCGCAGAAGTAGTTGGTCAAGGAAGTGAAAAATTCGCCATCCATGTCAAAGGCCTGGAAATGCCTGGATATGAACCGAGAACCTCCTGGGGTATGGCTCTGGCATACGCCACATCTGACCGAGGCGCCTGCCATCAAAGATGCTGGACAGTCAATGCAGAAAGATCCGGGGCTCTCAGGATGTTTGACTTCAAGGATAAACCGCCTTTTGTTGCGGATGGTCAAAACGAAAGAGCCGCCGCTTTCTCAGTCCTGGTATGCGACTTTCTTCCGTTCAGTGTAAAAGATCTCTGCGCCGCCCTGGAAGGAGTAACGGGAATTGAGTTTACCGAGGAGGACTACTACAGGGCGGGTGAAAGAATCTGGAACCTCATCAGACTGTACAACATCCGGGAGGGTTTTACCCGAAAAGAAGATACCCTTCCCGAGCGGATGTTTGATGAATCAGTACTCCTGCCGGAAGGTGTGTATGAAACCGATCACATGGGAATAAACAGAAAGGATTTTGAAAAAGCCCTGGACGCCTACTACGATTACCGGGGCTGGACAATTGACGGTTATCCGACTCTTGCCAAACTGGAAGAACTGGAACTATCCGAATTTGTCAGAGGAGAGAAAGCATGTGGGTATTTGAAGAGGTTATACGAGCAGAAGAGCCTCTCATCCTGAGTGAATATCTGAATAAGAAGAATGAAACCCTCGCATCCCTGCAGACGAAATGTCTCGTTAAGTTAAACGACACTATCATAGACAGGAAAGAATTCAGCACTACCCGGCTCAAACCGAATGATAAAATTCTTATTCTCCCCCTTCTTGGGGGAGGTTGATATACCCGGATAAGACCCCAGAACCTTCAGAGGGCTCCGGGGTTTCGGGGGACTCCCCGGGGTCAGCCGCACTTTGGGGAACCCCGGGATTTTCGCGGGTGTTTCGCTCATATTCCTTCTGAAGATCCTCGAGCTGCACGCCGCAGCAGCTGGCCTTCCGTGTTATATGATTCTTCAACAGATCAGATATTTTTGTCCCCATGATTGTGGCTCCTTTAACCTGGCTTCTCCCATCAGAATCAGAGCTTGAGCATATCATCCAGGCTGAAAAATCCCGCCGGGGCTTTCAGCAGCCAGGAAGCCGCCTGCAGGGCGCCGTCGGCGAAACCGTCCCGGCTTCGTGCCCTGTGGGTGATTTCTACAGTATCCACGGGGCTGTCGAACATGACCGTATGGGTCCCCGGACAGTAACCGCCCCGGAGAGATGAGATGTGAATCTCTGAATCGGTCCTTTTTCTGTCCAGGCGGCCGGTTTCCAACCGCTCTTTCGATGTCAGCTCTTTCAGCAGAATATCCCCCAGCATGAGGGAGGTCCCCGAGGGGCTGTCGCCCTTTCCGGCGTGAAACACCTCCTGTACGGCGGGATCATAGCCGGGAAAACGGTTCATGATTCCTGCCGCTGCTTTAACGATGGACATGTAGAGGTGAACACCGATGGCAAAATTCCCCGACCAAAGGAGTGAGGACTTACAGGAGTTCACCACTCGCCGGGCATCCTCCAACTGGTCATACCAGCCTGTGGTGGCTATCACGGCGGGCAATCTGTTTTGACCATAGAAAGCAATCCGGTCAAGGATCTCTTCGGGAGTGGAAAACTCGATGACCATATCAGCGTTGGAAAATGACTTGCCGTCACAAACAGGTGAAGTGACCTCCGGTGCCTCGACCTTCGGATCGATGATGGCGGCAACCTCATGGCCCTTTTCCCTGGCTCTCGTATACAAGAGGCGGCCCATTTTACCGTATCCAACGATGGCTATTCTCATTTTGCTACCGACTCTGCCTATACTCGTCCCAATAGGCATTCACATCATCAACCAGCTTGCCAATGTGTTTCTTCATACATTCTTCGGCCGTATCGGGATCGTGCTGTTCAAGGGCCGAAAGAATATCCTGATGGTAGGTAGAATAGGAATCGCCCACCCGCTGTCGAAGGTGTTCAAAAAGCTCTGACTGTTGCCCCATTGAAGAGAGAAGCATGTACAGAGAAACAAGGGCCTGGTTCTTTGACGCCCGGGCTATACCAAGATGGAATGAAATATCATCTTCGGCGATACTTTTATGGCCCCGAAAATGTTCCTTCTGGTTATTAAGACACCGCCGAAGTTCGGCAATCTCCTCATCGGTAATCCGCTGGGAAGCCAGCCGGGCGGTCTGCCTCTCAATGGCAAGGCGGGCCTCCAGCACCATGAGAAAATTTTCAAGAATGTTGCTGTTCAGCATCTCATCCAGGCTGTTTTTATAGTAATCAATCTCGAGGCTGTTCTTGGCTTCCTCGATAACCCTCCGGCCGAGGTCGGTGATCATCCGGCCCTTGAAACCGAACTTTTTTACATACCCCAGGACCTCCAGCTGATTGAGTTCCCGGCCGATGGTGGCACTGCTGACCTCAATCCCCTGCTCCTTGAAAGTATTCATGATACTCCAGGAACCTACGGGCTCCTCGGACTCGCTGATGATCTCCAATATAGTTTTTTTCCATTTATCTTTGGCAATACTCAAAAATAACTCCTTTTCCAGATAGAAACCCTGCCTAAAAGTCAATGATAATATGGATGCCGGCCTTCTGCAATCCAATTATCCTGGATCTCCGCAGGTTCGAAAAACCGTTCAGCCTGATTCCACCGTATCAACCCGGGAATTCTCCGCCGCCGGGATTCTTCCTTGACCTGACCCTCTATAACCATTATACTACAACTCACAGTATGAGTAGTCAAAAACTTTTAGGAGATTTATTATGATTCAAGGAGTATTTACCGCACTGATAACTCCCTTCAACAAGGACGGAAGCGTTGATATCGGTGCCTACAGAGACCTGGTGAAGCGTCAAATAGACGGCGGTGTAGACGGCCTCGTTCCTGTGGGAACAACAGGGGAGAGTCCCACCCTCGAATCGTCTGAAAAGGAAATGCTGATTGAGGAAGCCGTAAAGATCGCCGCCGGGAAAATCCCGGTCATCGCAGGAACAGGATCCAACAACACAAAAGCCGCCGTGGAGGCTACAAAAAAAGCCTCCGCCCTTGGAGCAGACATTACCCTGCAGGTAGCGCCCTACTACAACAAACCGGCTCCTGAAGGCCTCTACCGCCATTTCGCTGAAGTAGCGGAAAAAGGGGATCTTCCCGTCATGATATACAATGTACCCGGCCGCAGCGGCATCAACATCAGCCCCTGGCTCCTGAATAAACTGGCCCTGCATCCGAAAATCATTGCCGTCAAAGAGGCCAATGGAGATCCCAGGCAGTTCCAGGAGTTCTTGAGCCGGCGGCCCGACAACTTTTCCGTTCTATCCGGCGATGATGTCATGACACTGCCCATGATGGTCTGCGGGGCCCAGGGGGTCGTCTCGGTGGCAAGCAACATGTTCCCGAAGGAGATGGTCGAGCTGGTCCGCCACATGGCAGAGGGAAGGCTGAAAGAAGCCTTGGCCCTGCACAACCGCCTCTACCCGTTTTTCATTAATCAGTTTATCGAAACCAATCCGGTTCCCATCAAAACCTACATGGCTCAGAGAGGACTCTGCCAGGAGGTTTTTCGTCTGCCCTTGTCGGAATTGAGTTCGGAAAACCGGAAAATCCTTCTCTCAACTTCAGTCTGATTTTTCCTCTCAATGGGAAATCAATAATAAACCCGGGTGATTATTGATTTCCCTTTATTAATATTATAGTATTATTATCAAATTTACCTCAGGAGGGGCTTTACGCTTAAAATAATTATTAACGGGTGCCGGGGCCGCATGGGTCAGGTGCTCACTCATCTCATCGCTCAGACCCCGGAGGCAGAGGTAGCGGCCGGCATTGATGTTTCCGGAGAAGCCCTGACATACCCCGTCTTTACCTCCCTGGCTCTCTGTTCTGTCCCGGCGGATGTGATGATTGATTTCTCATCACCCCAGGCCCTGCATGATTATATTCCCGTGGCCCTGGAGCGAAAACTTCCCGTAGTTATTGCAACCACGGGATTAACCGGGACTGAAATAACCCTTATCAGTGAAGCTTCGAAAACAATTCCCATATTCAGGTCCTTCAACATGTCTCTGGGGATCAACCTGGTTCAGCAGCTTATTCAAAATGCCGTGAAAGTTCTTGGAGACAGATACGATGTTGAGATCTTCGAAAAACACCATCGGTTGAAGAAGGATTCGCCCAGCGGAACAGCCATCATGCTGGCTGAATCTATTAATGCGGTGAGGGCGGAAAAGCTTCGGTATGTTCACGGCCGGGAAGGATCAGAAACTTTACGAAAACAGGACGAACTGGGTATCCACTCTTTGCGGGGCGGCACAATTGTAGGGGAACATGAAGTCATTTTCGCCGGTCAGGATGAAGTGATAAAAATCGAGCATCAGGCTTTTTCCCGACAGGTTTTTGCCACCGGTTCCATTGCGGCGGCTTTTTACCTGGCAAGACAGAAACCTGGGCTCTATCAGATGCAGGACATGATCAATGAGTCCAGTGCGGTTACCACCCTTTGCACCTATTCAGATGAAGCCCTGGTATCTCTTGAAGGCCTGCCGAATAACATGCAGCTCATCAGTCGACTCTATGAAGTACTGGCTGTGAATGATGTGTTTATCGACATGATAAGCCAGACCGGAAGCCTGGAAGGACCTCTCTCCATCTCCTTTACTATCAATATCGGGGACCGGGAAAAAACCGAAAAAATACTGTCCGACCTTTTTTCAAACCATCAGGAAGTAAAGGTCGGTGTAGCGGCGGATATCACAAAGCTGACTGTTGAAGGCCCGGGAATGGAATTCCAGTCCGGTATCGCCTATCGGGTTTTCTCCTGCATGTCCAAGGCGGACATCCCCGTACTCGCCGTAACCACCTCGGAGAGTAAAATCTCCTATGTGACTCCCGCCAGGGATGTTCAGAAAGCGGTAACGATTATCAAAGGTGAGTTCAATATCTGATTAAAAGGGCGGCCTTCCCTGGAAAAGGACATTCCATCCTGGATGCCCTTTTCCATATTTCCTTTTTTATCGGGGCAGGCGCTTTATGCTCACCACTTCTTCGAAAAACTTCTCCGGGTAGGCAGCGTGGATAACGGCGGTATGGTCATTTTTTCTGTTTATCACAACCTTTAACACGGTTCCCTCACAGAGGGTCCGGCCTTCCCTGTCCACCATCTCCACCGCTTGACCCGATTCAGGAAAGGGAAGGTATTCAAAGGGAAAGGCAATATAGGACTGATCTTCTCTGTAAAACCTCTGTTTAAGATAGATAGCCAGCCCGGGGCACGCGGCTACACACAAACCGCATCCATTACACAATGTCATATCCACGACAGGCAGAGCGGTTATCTCTTCACCCACCGTAATGGCCTGCTGCGGACAGGCGGTCTCACAGGGGTTACAGGGAATTCCTTCGATACATTCAATCACCGCCAGGGGCCGGGGTCTGTCTGGGTCGGGAAGCCTGTACCCCTCTGTCGCGTGAAGCTCCTCCCTGCTGGGTGCGCCGGTTGTTTTTAATCCTCTGTCTTTATGGTCTTCAGTTCTCATGCCTCTACCCCTGACTCTGTGAAACGATTTGCTCTTTGGCGTCCCGCCGTTTCTGGCCGAACAACCCGGACCGGAGGGCTAAGAGCCGATTCTCCACCGCTTCATACCTGATTCGATAGGTCGCATCATCAATATGGCCAAGAGATCGGGCCGCCGAAAGGCCGGCCATTCGCCCCTCCTCCATGGCGGTACTGGCTTCTTCCACCCCGGAAATGTCACCCGCCACATAAAGGGAAGGCAGAGATGTCCTCATGGCTGCATCATGGACCGGAACCATTCCACCCAGAACGGGACTGAACACAGGGCGGCATCCTGCGGCGAAGGCTAACTCCACCAGGGGTGTCAGTCCGGCGGCGATGCAGATGGTATCTACCTCCAGCTCAATTTCGGTTCCCGGTATTGGTTTCCACCTTTCATCGATCCTTCCGATTACCGCCGATTCCACATGGTCTTTTCCCCGGGCTTCCAGAACGGTATGACTTGTGTAAAACGGTACACCGGCGCGACGAACCTTGGCGGTATGAACCCCGTAGCCTCCCAGCCGAGGGGCCGCTTCGACGACGGCCTTGACATCGGCTCCGGCCTGCAGAAGCTGATAGGAAACAATGACACCCACATTGCCCGATCCTATCATCAATACCTTCTGTCCCGGCAGGACCCTGTGAATATTGATCATGGTCTGGGCTGCCCCGGCCCCCATCACTCCGGGAAGAGTCCATCCGGGGAAATTCACAGCGTTCTCGGTAGCTCCTGTGGCCAGAATAATTCTCTCAGCCCGGACAGTTACCGACCGCTCTTTGTCACGGACAATCCAGACCTCATTCTGATTAAATATTCCGCATACTTCAGCGTTAAGCCAGACATCGATCTTAAGCTCTTTCGCCTCTTCGAGAAGCTGGACGCCGATATCTATGCCCCTCACCCCGGCCTGATGATCCTTGGATCCAAAAAACTTATGTATCTGTTTAAACAGCTGGCCCCCGGGCTTGTGATTCTCATCCACCAGCAGAACTTCCGCTCCCGCCCGGGCTGCTTCCAGGGCCGCCGATAAACCCGCCGGGCCCGCACCGATGACAACAATCTCACGATCCATCATGAATTAATTCCTCGCCCCCATTTCCCGTAGCCCAGTTGGGTTTCAATCACCATTCCTTCTTCCACTTCCGTCACACAGGTCCGGACATTGGGGACACCATTAACGGTCATCACACAGTCCGTACATCTGCCAATACCGCAATAGATGCCCCGGGGCTCCTGAAGCTTGATGGTTTTTCGAAAGTACTGCTTTCCCGTTGCTATCAGAGCAGCGGCAATCACCTCACCCTTCCGGGCTTCGACGGGTTCTCCATCGACAAAAATCCTCACCAGCTCTGTATCTTCCAACGGCCCCAGGATGGGGTGCTCAAATATTCTATTCATCGCCTTCTCCATCGTTGTCCAAAACCATCATCTTCTCGGGGCGAACGGGATACCGGTACCCTGTCTGCAGCAGATCGCTGAGGGGAATGCCGGTTTTCTCGGATATCAACCGGGCAATAACTTTACTGCAGCTTCGCCCCTGACAAAGGCCCATACCCGCCCGGGTGATCCTTTTCACGTCATCTACGGTGGTATACCCTTCTTCAATGGCTTCCTCGATTTCCCGAAGAGTCACTTCCTCACATCGACAGATGAAGACATCACGGGGATCTTTCATCATACAGCCTCCATATTCCGGACATTAAACCTGTCCGGGGAGAGTTCTTTTAATCCCGCATTCAGGGAATCCCCACATACCAGGGCAGCCAGCATTTTACCGGTAACCGGTGCCAGGCTGATACCATCGCCTTCATGTCCTGCGGCGGTGAAAAACCCGGGGCGGCTGGAATGCTCACCCAAAATCATCTTTCCATCTGGGGTGGCCGGACGCAGACCGGCAATGGCGCGGATAAAGTGAACATCCTTCAGGATGGGGACAGTGGAGCAGGCCTGCCTGATGATGGCTCTGATGCCTTCCATGGTTGTTCCCTTGTCGTAACCGACAAACTCTCGCGTGCTTCCTATGAGATAGGAACTTCCCGCCGATCTGGTGAGAGCGAAGGCAAGACCAAGCTGCCGTTCCTCCTCTGTTGACTCTATGACGTAGTCGGAGCTGAGTTTTGTCACCAGGTACCGGGCGCTCCACAAGTTCGTCTCGCCAAGCTTGGGAATTTTTTCCGTTATCAGAATCTGACCCCTTTTAGGCTTGATAGGAACATTCTCATCGACCATCAGGGCGATATGGCCCGCCCAGGCCCCGGCGGCATTGACCACCTGAAGAGCCCTGAGCGAACTGCCGATCCCGTAATGGATCAGATAGTCGCCTTGTCCCTTCTGCTCAACCGCTGTCACAGGAGAACGGTAAAGAATTTTTACTCCCAGGCGGCCGGCATGACGGGAAAAGGCATGCATCACCTCAAAGGGATCAGCCTGGGAGTCCATGGGGCTGTAGGTTGAGGCAATATATCTCTCACTTAACAGCGGTTGCCGGCGCCGCATCTCTTTTTTATCAAGGATCTCGACATCAAGGCCGTAGTTTCTCTGCTGGGTCACAAATTGTTCCATGATTTGCAGTTCGCCGCGGTTTTCGATGAGAACCATGCCGCCGTAATTTTCAAATCCCAGGTCTGAATCCAGCTCATCCCTTAGCGAGCGATACAGCTCAAGGCTTTCAAAGGCCAACTCGAGATTAATGCCCGGCTTTTTTGACTGAAAAAGGATCATATCATCGCAGGAGCCGGAGGCTCCATGGGCGAATCCTCCCGCCTCCAGAACGGCCACAGTTTTACCCTTTTTTGCCAGATAGTAAGCACAGGAAAGCCCGATAATCCCGGCCCCTATTACACAAACGTCGTAGGTCTTTTCCATCCTCTATTCCTTAAACCCCGAGAAACTGCCACATTATCATACCCTGTAATCGGGAAAATCGCCGGTTGATGACAACCGGCCTCCCCTGACAGTCACGCCATGGTATTTTCAACCGGCAAAAGTCTCTGTTTTTTTTGCTTTAGTTTTGGCCAGGACCAACAGAAACAGTACCAGGACCATCGAAGCGATAAGAATAATCTGAACCGCCGGCTGATGCATGATCTTCCGGCTGCAGGCAATGACAATTAATGCCGCGGAAATAACCCCCATGAGCCCCTGCTCCACGGGATTAAGAATTCTGTGCAGATATCCCCGGAACGCGGAAGCCAGGGTGATCACCGCATAGATGACGAGGATTACGAGAGATATTATCTGCATAAATGAGCCGCTGAGCAGAAACGCCGGATTATACACGAAGATATAGGGAATGATAAAACCTACAATAGCCAATCGCAACGACTCAAATCCCGTTTTCAGGGGATCTGCCCCGGAGATAGCTGCTCCGCAGTAGGAGGCGATGCTGACCGGCGGGGTAATCTCTGCCAGAATGGCGAAATAGAACACGAACAGATGGGCCGTTAAGACATCGATCCCCAGGGCTTGAAGAGCCGGGCCGCCAATAGTCACGGCCACAATATAGGCCGGGGTGCAGGGCATCCCCATCCCCATGAGAATGGATGTTATCATTATCAGCATGAGTGCAGGAAGGAGAAATCCGCCAGACCAGGACTGAATCACCGATGCGATACCAAGCGCCAGTCCCGTATAGGTTACGACACTGATGACCATCCCGGCCCCCGCACAGGATACGGCTAACATGACCAGGTTTTTCCCCGACAGTTCAAAGGTTTCCCATAATTTCCGCGGGGACATCCAGGTATTTCTCCTCACAAAGGTCAGAAGAAAGGTAGCCACAATGCCATAGACCGCGGCGATGAAAGGAGAAAACCCCTGCACCAGGAGGATGACGAGTACAATGAGAGGAATTAACTGGTAAGAGTCCTTCAGAATCTGTTTTCGGGAAACAACCTCCGAAGCATCCATACCTCTGAGCCCCTCTTTTTTGGCGACAAAATGAACTCTCAAAAGAATGCTCATGTAGTAGAAAATCGCCCCAAGAACGGCGGCTTTAACAATGTGAATGTAGGCGATTCCGGTAATTTCAGACATCACAAATGCGCCGGCACCCATGATGGGAGGCATGATAAGGCCACCCGTGGAAGCCGCCGATTCAACGGCCCCGGCAAACTGCGCCCGATACCCCAGTCGCTTCATCAAAGGAATGGTAAAAACCCCGGTGGCATAGACGTTAGCGGCGGCTACACCGCTGATTGATCCGAACAGTCCGCTGGAAATCACCGCGATTTTGGCAGGTCCGCCGACACTTTTTCCGGCGAGTGAAACGGCAAGGTTGGTAAAATATTCTCCCGTCTTCGTGTTCTGCATGAAAGCACCAAATATGACGAAAACGGCGACAAACGTAGCGGTCACCCCTACGATGGATCCATAAATCCCCTCACTTGTCACAAGGTAATTGATCTCGACCATCCGGCTGATGGGCATGGCCTTTGAGTAAAAGACGCCCCCCAGATAGGGGGAAACAAAAAGATAAACGAAAAAAACCCCGATAAGGATGGCCATGGCGGGAACGACGGTTCGTCTGACCGCTTCAATAATCAGGATAATATTGATCAGCCCCAACACGGTCTGCAGGGCGGTGACAGGATCGTATAACTCCAGCCTGAGATTGAGCATTCCGTTATTCATCATTAGATAGAGAGGCGGAACAAGAGAAACCAAAGCCAGGATAATATCCAAATTTGACGGCCGGTCTTTTGGTGATTTCTTGGTGGCCGGATACAGTAAAAAGGCCATCGGAAGCAGAATCATGAGATGAACGCCCCGCTGGATTCTGGGCTGAAAAACTCCGAAAATGGCCGTATAGAGATGAAAAAGCGCCACACCGACAAGGGCTGTGCTGATCACCCACTTTGACCAACCTTTTATTTCACGCATAAGGCAAACTCCACGCTTCTAGTATAAAGGAAGCGTGCTGCACCACACAACGGCAGCACGCTTCCGGTTCAAAGAGGAAAACCGGCTCTACTTGATGATGCCGGCTTCACGATAGTATTTTTCCGCCCCGGGGTGGAGAGGAATCATGGTATTAATGGCTGTCGCAGCAGAGAAATACTTCTGGAACGAGGGGTTAAGTGATTTAACCTCGTCAATGTTTTCCATAAGGCTCTTTACAAAACTGTAGGCCACAATATCGGGCAGATCGGCTGAAGCAATGATTTCGGTGGAATGACCGATGGCTCTGATATTCCGGTCGATGCCCTTATAGGTGCCTGCGGGAATGACATTCAAACCAGATTCAAACGCCACAGTTCCATAGGTGCTGGCCGAGTATTTAATCAGATCCTCGGAGGCTTCAAGAATGATGGAATCCCGGGAAATGGCCATCTCTGTTATAGCCGAACCGGGCAATCCCAGGGTGGCAATGGCGTAATCAACATGGCGGTCTTTGAAGAGGTTAACCATGTCTCCATAGGTGGCGTAGATGACCCGCCCGCCATTTTTCTCAATTTGTTCATAGGAGATGCCGTAGTAGTTCTCAAAAAGTAAAGAGGTAAGGACACGATCACTGGTTCCGGGCATGGGACCGGCCAGGTTGATCTTTTCACCGGCTTTGACTTTGGCTACCAGTTCATCGATGGTGGTAATTCCCGTAGATTTGGCAGCCAGAAAGTGGTAAAAGTCTACGGAGAAGTTACCGGCAAGACCCCGGATGTTTTTATAAGCCCTGTCAAAAAGAGGGGCCGCACCATCATAGGCAGCCTTGTCCACGTACCCGACTCCCCATCCGAATTCATTCTGGGCATTATCCACAAGCGGAGGATTTTTAGTTCCACCCCCGGGGATTACCTTTATGGTAATCTCAGGAACATTATTTTTAACAATGGTGGCCATTCCACCAGCCTGGGTGTACCACCCACCCCCCATGCTGCCCGCTGTCCAGGAATAGGTGGCGGGTTTCAGGACATCCGGATCGGATGATGCGGCGCTCTCTCCCTGGCCACCGGCAAAAACTATCCCGGAAACAAGGGCAAACACTAATACCATGACGATCTTCCAGTTTTTAATCATGTTCTCCTCCTTCTGTTATGGATGCTAATACTAACACCCTTGCTACTTCTTACAGTATGAGTAGCACCATAATCATACCATGACATCAGATTTTGTCAAATAAAAAATATGGACTGATAGAATTACCGATTCATTGGGAAATCAGGATGGGAATAAATAAGACAGATAAAGGCAGACAGGAAAGTTTATTGAACCATCCGGCGGTAGAGATCCTCTGGCCCGGATGAGCTTATCAGGGCCTCCCGGGCGGCTTCATCCTGAAGAAGGCGGCTCACTGAAGCAAGAAACCGGACATGGGGGCCCGATCCTGAGGTGGGAGAAAGGGTCATGATGAAGATCTGTGAGGGCCTTCCGTCCAGGGACTGAAAATCCATCCCCCCGGGCTTTAATCCCACACACGCCACCATTTCGGTAACCGCATCGGTCTTGGCATGGGGAATGGCAACCCCGTCCTGAATTCCCGTGGACATCCGTTCTTCCCTCTCCAGCAGGCTTTGCAGAGCCTTTGCACGGTCCCGTATTTTTCCGGATTTCATCAGGAGATCGAGAAGTTCATTAATAATCTCTTCTTTTGTTTCCCCGGTCAGACCAACGTTCATCAGATCGGGGGACAGCACAGTAAGCAGTTCCATAAGAAGACGATAGGTTTTACCGCCTTACTTGTCAAGCTGGAAGAAGGGCTTTTCCGGCAGGGGAGAGGCTATAAGGCGAACTTCACCCCCTCCAAACCTTTAATCCTTTGATAGAGCCTGTCATACACTTCCCGGCCGGCCACCGTCACCGGCACCGAGTAGCTGATATAACGGCCGGCGCCGCTGTTGCGGCGGCTGATAGTACCGAAGGGAACTGAGAGCTCGGTCAGAACGGCGATGAGTCCCGATTCATGCCGGTCCTCCGGGCCGGTTACCTGAAAGACCACCTTCAGGGTGTACTGCACGGGAAATTCAATGGTTTCCTGAGAATCGAATTCCCTCATGTCAGCAAATATCCCCCATCTACCACCAGAATCTGCCCGGTAATTCTTGAAGAGAGGGGGGATGTCAAGAAAAACACGGTATCAGCCACATCCTCCGGTTCCACAAGATTCCCTCCCAGGGGAGTCCTGGATTGGACCTGGCTCACCAGCTCCGGGTTTTCCCGGAGAAGAACCTCTGATCTCACCAGCCCCGGGGCAACGGCATTGACCCGGATCCCCCGGGGGGCCCACTCGGCCGCCAGAGACCGGGTATAGGCGGCCACACCACCCTTGGAGCCGTCGTAATGGGCGGTTCCGCCGAACCCGGGATGCAGGGCGTTTATACTGGCCATGTTGACCACCGTCGCTCCCTCCCCAAGAAGGGAAGAAGCTTCCCGACAGGAGAGAAAGAGCCCTCTCATATTGACGCCCCAGACCCGGTCCCACTCGGAGGCGGGCAGCTCCGCCTGGGGGGACAGAGAAAAAATCCCGGAATTATTCACCAGAATATCAAGATTCCCCCATTTCTCCTTCAGCTTCCCGAATCCTTGCTTTACCGATTCTTCCCGGGAAAGATCGGCCTGTACGGCCAGGCCGGTTCCCTCCCCCTGCATGACCAGCTTCACCGTCTCCCGGGCGGCCTCGCCGCTGTTCCCGTAGAGAATGGCCACCGCCGCTCCCTCCCGGGCCAGTTTCAAAGCGATGGCCCGGCCGATGGGACCTGACCCGCCGGTGACGGCTGCTTTTTTCCCCTCCAGAAAACCCATTTTTCCTGCTCCTGTTTCACACGGCGTCGGCCGTGAATCACCATGTTTTCAACAAGGGAGATAAATCCCGATATGCCTATTCGATCCCCGATTCGGGCGATACAAACTTCTCAATCATCCCCCGCCATTCAGGATAGCGTAAGGCCAGATCTTCATAAACCCCGTGGGTGTAGTCCTGCTCCAAAAACTCGGGGTGTACGGTGTTCCCCACCAGGGCATAGCGACCGCCCGCAGCAAGACGGCTCCCCTGCCAGACCCCCCCGGGGACAAGGGCCTGAGGAACTTCGCCGCCTTTCCAGTGGGACCCCAGCCGAATGAGTTCCCCGGTGCCGTCGGGGAAGAGACGCAACTGCTCCACCGGATCACCGCCGTAAAAATGCCAGAGTTCGTCCGAAGAGAGCCGATGCAGCGCCGAGAAGGACTGCGGGGTTATAAGATAGTAGATCGCCGACCCCACCCCGCGGGAAGGAGAATCGCCGCCGCCGGCATGACTCATGGCCGTTCCGTCTTCCCTCACCCCAGGCGGAAGGATCAGATCTGACCTGTAGGTACGGCGGAAATACCCCCCTTCCCGGGGAAGGGGTTCCAGCCGGAACAGTTCTATTATCTTTTGTATTTCCGGATCTTTTTCATTCATCCCCTTAACTATAACGGATTTCCCGGAAAAAATGAAAGGGTCCACGCTTCATCGCTTGACAGGCTTGAGAAGGATGGTGTATCCTCGCGAAAATCCCGACAGGATGGGGCATGAAGGAACGACTAAAAACCGAGTTTCTGGGCAGAGTTTTCAACTCGCCGCTGGTTTTGCCGGCGGGGATCATGGGAATTTCCGCCGCCTCCCTGCAGGCCGTTTCCCGCTCCGGTGCCGGACTGGTCACCACCAAATCGCTGACTTTAAAACCCCGCACCGGCCATCCCGGCCCGGTCACCGAACCTTTTGAAGGTGGTCTTCTGAATGCCATGGGACTCTGCAATCCCGGGGTGGCCGAAGGACTTCAGGAAGCCCGGGATTATCTGTCCCAGGCTGATTCCGGTCAGGGCCTCATCATCAGCCTCTTTGGGACATCCCCGGAGGAATTCTCCGGCCTGGCCCGCCGCTGCGGAGACCTGGAGAATACCTTTCTTGAACTAAATCTTTCCTGCCCCAACGTCTTCGACGAGTTCGGCACCCCCCTGGCCGCTTCGGCCCCCCGGGTGGCGGAAATAATCCGCTCTGTCAAGACCGCCACGGAGCTGCCGGTGATTGCCAAGCTTTCTCCCAACGTCACCGACATTCTCCCGGTGGCCCGGGCGGCGGAGGAAGCGGGAGCGGACGCCCTCTGCCTCATCAACACCCTGGGACCGGGCCTGGCCATCGATATAACCACCAGCCGGCCGGTCCTTTCCAACCGCTACGGCGGCCTCTCCGGAGGCTGTGTCAAACCTGTGGCCCTCCGGCTGGTCCATCTGGTCAGCAGAACGGTCGCCATCCCTGTGATAGGCATGGGAGGGGTTTCCACCTGGGAAGATGCGGTGGAGATGATCATCGCCGGCGCCCGGTTGGTGGGGCTGGGTACGGCGGTGATGGACAGGGGAATGGAAGTTTTCACCGAAGTCAACAGCGGACTGGCCGCCTTTCTGGAAAATCGAAACTACCGGGGAATCGAAGAGATTCCCCTTCTGGAGATTTGAGAATGAACAGACGAGTTACCCTGCCCATCGGGCGAATCACCGAAGAAACAGAGGATGTGCGGACCTTCACCTTTTACCACTCCCTCGATGCCAGGCCGGGCCAGTTCATCATGGCCACCGATTTCAAGGAGGGCGAGAAGCCCTTTTCCCTCTCCGACAGCAGGGAGGGGGAATTCTCCTTCACCGTCAAGCGGGTGGGAGATTTCACCCGCCGCCTGTTCACCCGGCGGACCGGTGATTTCATCAGTATCAGAGGAGCCTTTGGCTCCTCTTTTTTTATGTCTCCCCGGCGCGCCCTGCTGATAGGGGGCGGCTACGGCACGCCTCCCCTGCTCTTCCTGGCCCGGGCTTTGACGGCCCGGGGCCTCCCGGTGAAGATGATCAACGCCGCCCGCACCGCCGGAGATCTCATCATGGCGCCGTACTTCCAGGACCTGGGGATCGACTACTGCGAAACCACCGACGACGGCAGCCGGGGCTTCCGGGGCACCGCCGTGGATGCGGTAAGGCACCTTAAGGACCAAGGAGGCGGCGCTTACGATTATGTCTACGCCGCCGGCCCCGAGTTGATGATGTATCACCTGCGGCCCCTCCTGGAGGAGGGTGACTACCAGTTTCTCTTCGAACGATACATGAAATGCGCCGTCGGCCTCTGCGGTTCCTGTGCGGTGGACGGCTCGGGCATCCGGATCTGCCGGGAAGGGCCGGCCCTGGACAAGGCTCAGGTGGCCCTGCTCACGGAATTCGGAAGCTACCATCGCGACAGTGCGGGCCGGAAGATTTCTTACAAAACCAATAAACCCCTGATAATGGAGGATGAATAATGGAAACAGACAAGTTTGCCCGAACACTGCACGAACTTGAAGTGATCAAGTTTGGGCAGTTCACCCTGAAGAGCGGGATGAGTTCCCCCTTCTACCTGGATCTGAGGCAGCTGCTGAAAGATCCCGTTTTCATGGACCAGGTGGCCCGGGCCCTGGCAGAGAAGGCCAAAGGACTCTCCTTCGACGTGGTGGCGGGAATACCCTACACCGCCGTCCCCCTGGCGGCCCTGTTGGCGGTGAAGCTCAACAAGCCCCTGATCATCCCCCGAAAGGAGCGGAAGACCTACGGCACCGGCGGTACCATCATGGGCCATTTCACCCCCGGGGACCGCTGCCTGGTGGTGGATGACCTTATTACCACCGGGGGAAGCAAGATTGAGACCGCCGAACTGCTGAAGTCCGAAGGACTGGAGGTGAAAGACTTTCTGGTGGTTTTGGATCGCCGTGCCAGTACCACCGGGGATGACCTGGAAAGGGAAGGCTTCCGGCTCACCTCCCTCTACACCCTGGACGAAATCCTGGGGGGTTTGAGGAGCGAAGGGCTGTTATCCCCGGCAAAGGAAGGGGAGATTCTCCGGTTCCTGGGGGGATCGGAGGGAGCCTCCGGACACACCGGGGCCGGGACGTCTGCCGCCACTGAACCCGCCTCCGCCGCCGGGGGGCAGGAGAAGGACAACCCGAACCAACCGGCCCACCCCCTGACCCGCCGGCTCCTCAATCTGATGGAAAAGAAAAAATCAAATCTGATCCTGTCCCTGGATGTGAACCGCCGGGCTGATTTCCTCCGGATCCTCGACCAGGTGGGCCCCCATATTGTTCTCCTGAAGACCCACATCGATATCCTTGATGATTTCACCCCCGACTTGATCGACGAGCTGCGCCGGGCTGCTGATCGGCACAACTTCCTCATCTTCGAGGACCGGAAGTTCGCCGATATCGGCAACACGGTGCGTCACCAGTACCGGGAGGGAATCTACCGGATTCACGACTGGGCGGACTTTGTGACAGTCCACATGGTGGCGGGACCGGGGACCCTGGAAGGGCTCTTTGGGGGGACAGAAAACCGGGGAGCCTTTCTTCTGGCCCGGATGTCTTCCCGGGACAGCTTGATCACCCCCGACTATACGGCCCGGGTTCTGGATGAGGGACACCGGCACCGGGAGTGGGTGGCGGGCTACATCGGCCATGGAAAAGACAAAGCCGACATCGCCGCATTCAAGGCCCTGATCCCGAAGGGGCAGCTTCTCCTCATGCCGGGGGTTCAGCTGAAGGCGGGAAAGGACGCCCTGGGACAGCAGTATCTCTCCGTGGAAGACGCGGTGCGGGGCGGGGCTGATCTGGTCATCCTGGGAAGGGGGATCATCAAGGCGGATAACCCCGGAGAGACCGCCGCCCGGGTTCGTTCCCTGGGATGGCAACTTTATAGCGAAAGAAAAATCCAGGAGGATGGGGGGAAAAATGAATAATCTGATCTCCATGAACGACCTGTCCCGGGACGAGATCCTCGAACTGGTGCAGCTGGCGGGAGACATCGAAGAGGGAAGAATCAACCCGTCCCTGAAGGGAACGCTCACCGCCCTTCTTTTCTTCGAACCCTCCACCCGAACCAGCTTTTCCTTCGATGCGGCGGCAAAACGGCTGGGCGGGGCCACCCTTATCATGTCGGGAACCGGGAACACCTCGGTGAAAAAGGGAGAGACCCTGGCGGATACCCTCCGGACAATCGCCGAATACGCCGACCTGATCGTGATGCGGAACCGTTTTGAGGGAGCCGCCCGGTACGCTTCGGAACAAGTGGGTGTGCCCGTGATAAACGCCGGAGACGGGGCCAACCAGCACCCCACACAGGCGCTGCTGGATCTCTATTCCATCGCCAAGACCCAGGGAACCCTGGAGAACCTGACGGTGGGACTGGTGGGGGACCTTCGCTACGGCCGCACCGTCCATTCCCTGGTCCAGGCCTTGTCCCCGTTCAAGCCGAAATTTCACCTTCTCTCCCCCGCCCACCTGGCCCTGCCGGACTACCTGCTCCGTGAACTGGACAACAAGGGGATCCCCTACGAACAGTCAGAGACAATTGAGTCCGCCGTGCCCGACATGGACATCATGTACGTCACCCGTATCCAGAGGGAAAGGTTCCCCGATCAGGAAGAGTATGAAAGGCTGAAAGGCTCCTACATCATCCGCAACGCCACCCTGGAGAAGGCAAAGAAAAATATGAAGCTTCTCCATCCCCTGCCCCGGGTCGAGGAAATAGCCACCGAAGTGGATGATTCCCCCAGGGCCTATTACTTTCCCCAGGCGAAAAACGGTATGTACATGCGGCAGGCCATCCTGTCCACCCTTCTGGAGGTGCTGTGATGAAAGAAATGAAGGTAGATGCCATCAAGGACGGATCGGTGATTGACCACCTTCCCCCCGGAAAGGCCCTGGAAATAGTCAAGATTCTGAAGCCCAGTCCCACAGCATCGATTTTGCTGGGAACCAATCTGGTGAGCGGCAAGATGGGTCAGAAAGATATTGTGAAGATTGTGAACCATGAGCTGGGCCGGGACGAGTTGAACACCCTGGCTCTGCTGGCCCCGGAGGCCACTCTCACCATAATCCGGGACTACAAGATCTATCAGAAGAGCAAGGTGGAACTGCCCAGCCAGGTGGCGGATCTTTTTACCTGCCCCAACCCCAACTGCATCACAAACGCCGAACCGGCGGCCTCCCGGTTTCACATCCTCCCCGGGCCGCCCCGGGAGATGAGATGCCACTACTGTGAAAAGGTTTACAAGGCCGAGGAGGTGGTGGAGGGGAGGGTCTGACCGGGCTAAACGTGATGGTTCTTCAGGGGGGGCGGTTCTTTCCTTACAAGGCTCCGGCCCTCCCTGACCACCTTCTCCAGGGGGACCAGCCAGGTCTTCCCGGTTTTCCGCTCCATGAATTCCACCCCCCCTTCCTCCAGAGTCTTGGATGAAACCACGATGCGATAGGGGATACCAATTAATTCAAAGTCCCGGAATTTTGTTCCCGGCGATTCGATACGGTCATCCAGCAGAGCTTCCGTGCCCATTTTCCGGTGGAGGTCCAGGGTGGTTTCCCTCACCTTCAGGGATCGTCCGATCCCCATAATAAAGAAGTGATAGGGCGCCAGATGGTGGGGCCAGATGATACCCCGGTCATCGTGATTGGCTTCCACGATGGCGGTGAGAAGCCGGCCGATACCGATGCCGTAGGACCCCATATTCGGATAGAGTTTCATGCCCCCCTCATCCCGGTAGGAAAACCCCATGGTCCGGGTAAAGTAGTCTCCCAGTTTGAAGATATTTCCCAGCTCGATGACCTTGGTACCCTCAAACCGTTTGCCGCACTGAAAACAGCGGTCATTTTCCTTGAGCCGTACCAGGTCTCCCACCAGGTCACCCTCAAAATCGCGGCCGAAGTTGGTATTGAGGAAGTGAAACCCCTCGCGGTTCGTCCCGGTCACCAGGTTGTTGGAGTTGGCCACCGCCTCATCCACCACCACGGGGAGCCCCACCTGCTTGACTCCGATGGGGGTAAGGTACCCCACGGGAAAGCCCATGCCCTGAAGCTCCGCCGGAGTGGCGAGACGAATGATGGGCTCCCGGACAAGCCTGGCGAATTTCTCGAGGCTGATCTCGTAATCCCCCCGGATGATGGCCATGATAAAACCGCTCCGGGTTTTGTAGATCAGGGTCTTGGTGACCTGACTCAGGGAAAGGCCCAGGAATTCCGCCACCTGCTGGGAATTTTCACACCCCGGAGTTTCCACTTCTTCCAGGGGTTTGGGCCGCTCCGCCACGTAGTTTTTATAACCCAGGGCGACCTCCTGATTGGCGGTATAACCGCAGGACGGACAGGAGAGGAGGGTGTCCCTCCCCTGGGAATGGGGATAGAGAAACTCATAGGCCTTATGACCGCTGATGGAACCCACCGCCGATTCGGCGGGGATCACCGGAACCTGGCAGCGGCTGAAGATCCGCAGATAGGCCTGGAACATCTTGGGGAAAAAGTTATTCAGATCGGTGAAGTTCCGGTGAAACGAGTAGGCATCGTTCATCAGAAACTCCTGAGCCCGGATTAAACCATTTTCCAGGCGAACCTCGTCCCGGTATTTGCGCTGAAACTGAAAAAGGAACCGGGGAAAATCACGCCAGGAATTCACACTGAGCCGGACCAGTTCCACCATGGGTTCGATGTGACTGGGGGCGGGAACCAGTTTACGTCCCGACCGGTCGGTAAAGACTACCAGCTCCCGGCCCAGCACCGAGGCCCTTTCGGTCTTCTCGAAAAGGCTCAAGGGAACCGTCATGGGAAGGCGAACCTCCTGACCTCCCAGGGCCTCCATCTCTTCCCTGATGATTCTATTGATATTGTCGATCACCTTTATTCCCAGGGGTAGATAGGTGGTAAGGCCTTGTCCGGCGGGACGTATGTATCCGCCCTGCAGAAGCAGGGCGTGACCCGCCATTTTTGTCTTGTGGGGAGCATCCCTTAAAGTGTTGTTTCCCAGCAGGCTTGAATAGAACATCTTGATCTCCGGTTCCTCTAATATAGGGTAACCCGGCCCAGTTTGCAAGGAAGTTCCGGATCCCGCAGGTACACTCCTTTTCAGCGGCCTTTTCAGCGGTCCGACGATTTTGATTGATTCCCCCTCCCTTTTCAATCTAAAATAGATGAATGAGCGACAGTGCAAGGCGTATCCACAGCGACTGGTTTGAACTGAAAGAAGTCTACGATAACATTTTCTCCCTGGACGATTATCTCAAGCTCGAAACCTCTTTACTGGAAGAAGCCAGGACAAGCCTCCGCCTGTCCGTTGAGGAGGGGGTCCTGGAGTACAAGGGACAGCTGCTCCGGGCCGGAAGGGAATTTATCGAAGCACTGAAGTTTGATACCAGGCACCTGGACCAGCTGCCCCGGCAGAGCCGTCTTATGTCCCTGCTCCTCTTCATTATTCTCATCCAGAGGCTCTTCACCACCGGCCAGGTCCCGTTGAGCAAACCGGACCCCGTGGACTCCAGCGTGGCGGATGAGATGGACGAGAAAGACATCAAAGTCATCATGGAAG